>PVMK01120983.1_pt1 | contig 24504 bp, 27 predicted proteins | sample 1853481 | NCBI WGS metagenome assembly PVMK01 (sample SAMN08533507, study PRJNA380276) | Marine sediment metagenome, whole genome shotgun sequencing project.
CCCCAATCAGGTTAATAATGTTCTTGGATTCCCATTTATATCTAGAGGGGCACTCGCTGTAAGAGCAAGAGCCCTCAATGAAGAAATGAAGGTTGCGGCGGCATATTCTTTAGCCAATTTAGCTAAAGAGGGTGCTGATGAAAATGTTGCAAAAGCTTATGGGGAAAAAAGTTTTGAGTTTGGACCTGAATACCTAGTCCCCAAACCATTTGATCCACGAGTTTTAGTGTGGGAGTCGGTAGCAGTTGCCGAGGCTGCAATGAAATCGGGCGTTTCCAGAATTCAAATCGACATTGATGAATACAGAGAACAATTAGAGAAGAAGGTTCAAGAGAAATTAAAAAGATGGAGTATTAAGTAGTTTTTCCTTAACGGCGAGTAGTCATTTGTCACAAAGTAGCTCTAAGCGAAATAAGCACAAAAAACTCCAAACTGCTTTAATATCCATTACTGTATCTGTAGTCTTAATTATAGTTAAATTAGTATTCGGGTTTATAACCAACTCAGTCAGTATTCTGGCCTCAGCGGTAGATTCCTTTCTCGATCTTTCAGCATCATCCGTAAATTACTTCTCTATCAGCAAGTCCGAAAAACCCGCAGACCATGATCATAGATTTGGACATGGTAAAGCAGAAGGACTAGCGGGTCTATTCCAGTGTTTTGTAATAGGAATTTCCTCGCTTTATCTAATCTATTTATCTGTAGGAAGACTCTTAAACGGCGGCAATCTTCAAGATCTTAATTTAGGAATAGTCGTCATTGCGTTCTCTATCATCGTAAGCTTCGTTTTAGCTAGATACATTAAAAGAGTTTCTAGAGAAACTCAGAGCATAGCGCTAAAGGATGACAGCCTGCATTATCAATTTGATGTTTATACAAATATAGGAATTGTTCTGGCGCTTATTACAATCAAATTTACTGATCTCAGTTTTATAGACCCCGTAATCTCAATAATTATAGCAGTCTTAATCATATGGTCTGCCAGGGATATTGTAATGCAGTCACTCAATATACTTATGGATAAAGAGCTCCCGCTAGAGGTAGTCTCCCAAATAGAGAATATGATATTGAAACACCGCCCGGAAGTTAGAAGTTTTCATAAGTTGAGAACACGAACCGCCGGATCAGTAAAATTTATAGAATTCCATGTTGTTATGGATTACGAACTCACATTTGTAAAATCGCACGAGCTTGCAGAAGATATAATTAAAGAGATTGAATCCGAAATACCAAACTCAGAAGTTACAGTTCATGTAGACCCCGACGAGCACCCCGATTACTCATAATTCCCGATACTCTATAAAAACATTTTGCTTGATTTCGTTAATCCCATAAGAAATAATTAGTATAGTGGACGTCGAATAAATAATTGAAACCATTATTTTAAAGCATGGGTTTATATATACATAAGCTGTTTAGGAGAAAATTGAGATGAAGAAACTAATAATTCCAGCTTTTGTTATCTTAGCCTTTGTAATAGCTGCTCCACTGACAAGCCTTGCAAAGAATTACCAGGGCGGCGGTCATAGTTATAGTGGACATGGCAAGAACTATGGCGGTCATAGCAAGAACTATGGCGGTCATAGCAAGAACTACGGCGGTCATGGCAAGAACTATGGCGGTCATGGCAAGAACTATGGCGGTCATGGCAAAAACTATGGCGGTCACGGCTATAAATACAGCAGATATAATAATCACCACGGCGGCGGTCATTATTATGGTAACAGAGGATATTACAAACCCTACCGACACGGGCATTCTTATTACAGACCATACTATAGACCTTACGGATACGGATATGGATACAGACCATACGCATATTATCCCCAACCCTACTATCCATATGTTCCATTCGCGCTAAACCTTGGGTTCATTTTCCATTAAGGTGACAAGTTAATTGATACTAAGAGGGATTTACACATTTGAGTATATGTCCGTGCAAAAATTCTCAGTGTGTGAATCCCTTTTTTTTTACGTGGAAGTTGTTTTAATAACTTCGGGTAGGTAGTCTTTGTGACTCTTCTTTAGTAAATCCAGTATTTGCAAGGAAATAATTTTATCTTATGATAAAAGCAGTCATATTCGATATGGACGGTGTAATGATCGACAGTGAGCCCCTTTGGGAAAAAACTGAGCGAATTCTCCTTGCCAGAAGAGATATTGAATACACGCCTACTTATAGAGACCAAATTGTCGGACTCAATCAGAATGATTCAGGTAAATTACTAATTGACACATTTGAGCTCAATGAAAAAGTTGAAGACGTTATATCTGAAAGAGTTGAGATATTAACCGCAATATACGAAGAAGAGCTCGAAGTTGTTAGAGATTTGATTCCACTCCTAGACGATCTTAGAGACCATCAGTTCAAGCTAGCAATAGCCTCAAGCTCACCGCTTAGAGTAATTAATTTTGTATTAGATATGTTTTCTCTTCATGAGTACTTTCCAACAGTAGTATCTGGAGAGTGTACGGATAACGGGAAACCCCATCCTGCAATTTACCTACATACCGCTGACAGGTTGGAAGTTGAACCGTCTGAATGCGTAGCAATAGAAGACTCGATAAACGGACTTAGATCGGCAAAAGCAGCCGGCATGTATTGCATTGCGGTGCCGGACAAAAGATTAAGCCAGGTGGAGTTTCAGAATGCTGACTTAATAGTTCCAAATCTTAGTAGAATCAGCCCTGAGTTAATCAAATTCTTTGAGTAATTGAAAATAATTTACCCATATTTCTCTTGAAAGGCCTCATCCGTCATAGTTAAATATATGATACCTTCGATCAAGGCTACTAAAGCAGGTATAAAAGTCCAACAGAATAATAAATATACGATACCCCAACCGGTACTACCTAAATAGAATTTATGAATACCAATTCCACCCAGTAATATAGCTAGCAATGCAGCTACTACACGGTTTCTATCCCCAGAATTACCAGTTTTTGGCTGCCTTACACCACATTTAGGGCAGATTTCGGCTTTGATATCTATTTGTTCACCACAATTCGTACAAAATTTATGTTCGTTTGGCAATGTTCAACACTCCTCCCCTATTAGAATTCTTGAATGGAATACTCGCATAAAACATTATTTCTTGGAAAAGATAAGTTGTAATTTTATAACCTACCCTTGGTAGGAGGCGCCATAAACTCAGGCCCAATAGGGTCTTTTATAGTTTCAGATAAGATATTATCAATTTCTTGAAAAGCGCTCTCATCCAGAGACCATCCGAAGAAATCATCTAGTGGTTCAAGCTGAGAAGGCCGGCGTGCTCCCCATAGAGCTATATCCGAGTCCGCTTTGTCCAGCACCCAGCGCAAAGCTAGGTGTATTACTCGTTTATTGAAGTTCTCTTGAGCAAATTTATCCAATTTTTGGACAGCGTTTAAATACTGCTCAAACCGCGGCTTCTTGAATTTTGGATCGACCTTTCTTATATCATCCCCTTCAAATGTTGTTTGAGAGGTCATCCTTCCGCTTAACAGTCCCCTACAAATTGCACCGTATAACAGCATCGTAATCCCATGCTCCTTACAATAAGGAATTATGTCTTCTTCACTTCCACGCTCAAATAAGTTATACGGAGGCTGAGAAGTATGAAGTGGGGCAATTTCGCGGAATATATCCTTGTGCTCGAGAGTATAGTTGCTGACACCAATAGCTCTTATCTTACCGCTCTTATAAAGTTCATGCATAGCCTCTGCAGCCTCTTCAAATGGGGTCTCAAAGTCAGGCCAGTGTATCTGATAAATATCGATATAATCAGTCTGTAAGCGTTTCAAGGAATCATCGATTTCTTTAAATATGCGGTCTTTTGTCGAGTTTCTATATATCTTGCCTGAAGTCCAGTCGAGTCCTGCTTTTGTGGCAATTACAATCTTATCTCTACCTCCATATTCGGATACAGCCTTTCCTACAATCTCTTCCGATCTGCCAAATCCGTATATTGCCGCCGTATCTATTAATGTAATCCCGTTATCCAGCGCCGCATGAATTGTCTCAATAGACTCTCTCTCTTCGCTTCCTCCCCATAACCAACCCCCGATTGCCCACGCTCCCAATCCAATTCGAGACGATTCGATATCAGTCCCTTTTATCTTTATATACTCCATCTCATTCTCCTTAACTCTAAATCACACCTAAGACTTTATTTCTATCATGTCTTTTAACAGTTTCCTTACTTCACGATATGAGGGCAAGTTAAATCTTGCCTTCGTCGGGCCAAAACCGACTTTAATAGAATATGCCCATTGTGGAAGAACCTCATATATATCTTCGTCTGTCCAATCATCTCCTATTGATATTATGAAATCCCATCTCGCTTTAGACATCCAATGCATAGCAGCTTTACCCTTATTAATACCAGTATCTTTAACCTCAATCACTTTATTCCCCTCCAGTACTCCAACATTGAGATTGGCAGTAATGTGCAAAAGCACATCCTTAAGCTCCCCTACCCTAACTATAGATAAAGCAGGGTCTACTTTGCGGAAATGCCAAACCAGGGAGAAATCTTTTTCCTCAATAAAGGAGCCCGGCGTTCTATCTACAAATACTTCAAGAATTGGTCTAATCTCATCTTTCCATTCATCAGATAATATTTCGAGGGTTTTCCAGGATTTTTTTTCCTTTATCCATACCCCGTGTTCCGCAACCAATCCGTTTGACACATTAGACACCCACCTGTCCAGGGTTTTCCTATCTCTTCCGCTTATTATTACAAGCTGATTTTCTAAATGGCGAGATAAAGAGCCTAGTAAATCCTTTAGTTCACGATCAGGTTTCACTTTTTCAGGTCTTTCATTAAAAGGCATCAATGTTCCGTCATAATCGAGCAAAATTAGCGCCTTTTTGCTCCTTTTAAAACTTTCTAAAAGCTTATTCTTTCTGGATTGAGACAATCCTTTAGAGATGAGCTGTTTTTGAACTTCTTTTATGTGGCTCAGTCTATCCATAAAATCCTGTGCCCATCTCTTTACGTCGTATCGTTCAAGCCTTCCTCGCATACTTCTCATTCTTCGTTTTTGCTCATCTATCGGCATTGTGATAGCTAGTTTGAGAGCATTTGAAGTTCCCAGCAAATCATTAGGATTAATAATCAATGCTTCTCCAAGCTCTTTCGCAGTACCCGCCATCTCTCCCAGAATAAGAACACCATCTTCATTCTTCCTTGTAGCAACGTACTCTTTTGCAACCAAATTCATACCATCTCTGAGCGGGGTCAGAAAAAGTACATCGGCAATAGAGTAAAGAGCGGCCAATTCCTTAAAATCAAATGAACGGTACATGTACCATATCGGAACCCAGCCTACTGTGCCGTGTTTACCGTTTATTCTTCCCGTCAAATTATCGACTTGTTCTTTTAATAGTTTGTAGTGTTCCACTTCTGTACGAGATGGAACAGCCACTACTATAAATATCACCTTCCCCTTATAGTTAGGATTCTTATTTAGAAAATGATCAAATGCTTCAAGTCGTTCAGGGACTCCCTTTGTATAATCCAGACGATCAATAGATAATATGACTTTGTAGTCTTCCTTAATACCTTTTCTAAGCTTAGAGATATTCGACTGTACTTCTTTATCTTCAGGAGCTTGTGAGAATTTTTGATAGTCTATGCCCATTGGAAATGTATCGACTTTTACAACATGGTTACCCAAGGTGATCTGCCCTAGCGTATGCTCGTAACCCAGAACACGCCTTACGCTCTCTAGGAAATGGCGAGCATAGTCAAAAGTGTGAAACCCTATTAAATCAGCTCCGAGAAGACCCTCTAGTATCTCAGCGCACCAGGGGATTAAACGAAATATTTCTGAAGACGGGAAAGGGATATGGAGAAAGAAACCAATTTTAACCTTTGGCAATTTTTTTCTAATAAGCTCAGGCAAAAGCATTAAATGATAGTCGTGAATCCATATTACATCACCATCTTCTGCAACGTCTAAAACAGCCTGGCTAAAAACCTCGTTTACCCTCTTATAACTATCCCAATAGCTTTTCTCGTAATTTGCGTACTGAGCAAAATAATGAAACAGCGGCCAGATGATCTCGTTACAAAATCCCTGGTAATAGTTCTCGAAATCATTCCTTTTAAGAAAAACAGGATGATAATTCTGCTCAGCCAATTTGTCCATTAATTCCCTGGAATCAGATTTTGTACTGTATCCCGAAAGAGTTATCCCGGGCCAGCCTATCCAGACCTGCTCCTGGGTCATATCAAGCGAACCAACGCCTGTTACGAGACCCCCAACGCTTGGTTGAAAACTAAACTTGGATTTTTTCTTTGAAACAGTGACGGGCAATCGGTTGGAAACAATTATTAGCTTTCCCATATCCAATATAGTTTATACCTACTTTAAGATTTAAGGAAATAGAATAACAAAACTATAGATATAATTTAAAACGGCAGGGGGTATAAGAACTCCAGTTCATATTACGGATAAGCCGATTAAACGCTTTGACGAGCTGCGGTATGGTGCACAGAAGCAATTGGGAATGGAAAACAGGGGCGATCTGGATTAATAAAAGGTTATCTCTCCTTGGACGGTATTATTCAGAGTTTGGGAAGGCGGGGGGGGGATACAAATAAGATTATAATAACTGCAAAACTCCATCAATTTATGATAGTATAGTTATTAGATTAGAGTCCGACGCATCGCTTTAATTTTAAATTGAGTATGCTCAATCAAAATTTACACCTGAGGTTCATATCATATTTGAAATAAACGGGGGTCTATAAATGGGATTTTTTAAAACAGTTCTATTCGTTATCATTCTATTAATTGCGGGTTTGATAGTATTTATATATTCAGGAACATACAACATAGCCGCAACAGAACCTCATTCCCTGTTAGTTGAATGGGTATTTAATACAGCCAAGAAATATTCTGTGAAAAAACACTCAGAACACATTGTAAGACCTAAGCTTAATGATGATTCGCTTGTAAAAAAGGGATTTGATCATTATAACGATATGTGCGCAGGCTGTCACGGGGCACCGGGCACTGAAGCTGCTGAAGGATTTAATCCAAGCCCTCCAGATCTTTCAGAAGAAGCGGAAGAGCTAAGCTCGACAGAACTATTCTGGGTAACCAAGAACGGAATTAAAATGACTGGCATGCCCGCTTTTGGACTGTCTCATAGTGATCAGAAAATTTGGTCTATTGTGGCATTTTTAAAACAGCTCCCTGATCTTACAGCAGAAGACTACAATGCACTTAAAAACAACGGGTCATTTGATTTTGACATCCCACCTGAAGACGAGGAGTTCTATAAATAATAAGTGAACTCGTCTATGACATTAGCTATACTATATTTTTTAAGTATATAGTACCCCTAACTACAATATGAGAATCTTAAGCACCTCCGGAAAAGCAGTTATATTAATAATGATATTGAGCCTTATATCACTTATGGGGTATGCAATTTTTGGGAATCGGGTCAATGTTAAAACTTCTCCTTTAGTTGGCAACAAAGCCCCTGAGTTCACATTAAAAACCTTTGAGGGAGAAGACGTGAAGCTGTCTGATTTGAAAGGTAAGACTGTACTTTTAAATTTCTGGGCATCCTGGTGTATGCCCTGTAGGCAGGAAGCTGGAGCTCTTGAAAGATCGTGGCAGAAATATAAAGACAAGGACGTAGTATTTATAGGGGTTAACGTATGGGATGAGAATTCAAATGCCCTTTCATATCTCAATAAATTCGGCGGCGGTTACCCCCACGCAGTGGATCCCAATGAGGAAATCCAGGTTGACTACGGTGTAGGAGGAGTCCCTGAAACATATTTTATTGATTCTTCAGGCAATGTTAGAGATAAATTCACTGGACCTCTTACAGAGCAGATTATAGATTATTTCGTCTCCAGAGCCCAGGAACCTAAAAATAACGAACGGGAAAAATTCAAGAATTGAATATGAATCCGAATACGGCCTATAACAAATTCATTTTACATACACTTCTATTAATCTTTGCTTTCGCCTTTAATTCATCGGCAACACAGGGTATTGACGATCAAGTAAAAGGATTGTCATACCTTCTCATGTGCCCGGTATGCCAGGGACAAAGCGTTGCAGAGTCTAACTCAAACCTTGCCCATGATATGAGAGATATAATTAGAAAACAGCTAGAAGAGGGAAAATCCAAAGAAGAAATCTTAGCTTATTTCGTAAGCAGCTACGGTGAGTCAATACTAGCCTCCCCGCCGCCAAAAGGTATTAATTGGCTATTATGGCTTTTGCCCGGGGTTGCAATAATCTTTGGGGGATTTGGGATAACCTTATATCTATATAAATCTCAAAGCAATAACAAAAAAGAGAAGCGTATTTCTCAGAACGTTAAACCCGAAGTTGATAATGATTATATAAAGAGAATCGAGGAAGAATTAAAAAAGGACGACTCCTAAACTGGCTACTCTTAAGAATGACTCTCGAAGAACTTCCCGGCAAGATTAAGAATCTGCTCATTATCACTGTCGGATTCAAACCATTTGATTTCACTATCTTTTTTTAACCATGTCATCTGTCGCTTAGCAAATCTCTTTGTATCGCGCTTTATTAACTCCACTGCTCTATCAAAATCGATATCCCCATCGAGGAATTGATTTGTTTCCTTATAACCGATTGACTGCATTGGTTTTAAGTTACTTGTATAGCCCATTTCTCTAAGTCTTTTTACTTCATCTATAAGTCCGTCCTCCATCATCATATCAACCCTATTATCGATCCGCTCTCTAAGCGGTTCCCGATCTTGAGATAGCCCAATTTTTAAGTACTCAAATTCTTGATTCTCAAAACCATGTAGCGATTGTAGTTCAGACATCTTTTGTCCAGTTAGATGGTTGACTTCAAGTGCTCTCTCAATCCTTACATAGTCGTTGGGATGGATTTTTGATGCTGCCTCCGGATCTAGCGAACGGAGCCTGTCATATACATAAGGGAGCCCAAAAACAGCCCTTAATTTCTTTATGTTATCTCTTATTTCCTGATTAGCAGGCAAGCCTTCTATAAGACCTGAAAGAAGGACTTTTACATAAAGATATGTCCCTCCTACAAGTATTGTATTGGTGTTATTGCGGTACAGGCTCTCTATAGCAGAGGCGGCACGGCTTCTAAACATGCCCGCATTGAAATCTTCATCGGGATTAACAATATCAATCAAATGATGCTTTACTTCATGGAGTTCTTGAGAGCAAGGCTTGGCAGTACCTATATTGAAATGTTTATAAACTTGGAGGGAATCGCCATTGATAATCTCTCCCCCCCCCTCAGCCTCTTAGCTATATCAATGCCAACAGCACTCTTTCCTACGGCAGTAGGACCCAAAACAACAAGCAGTTTGGGTTTATTCGGTTTCACTTTTATAATTTTAATACTACATATGCAAAAACAAATTTTGTCTTTAGGCCAAATAAGCTCTGCCTATTCTAAGATAAACTTGTTTTTAAAATGCACTATCCCCTATAATTCTCTATGTCTTCGTCTAGAGCTTGTTTTCGGCTTAGCCTTATCTTTCCATCACGTCCTTTCTCGATGCATTTAACTAATAGCTCATCATTTTCCTGAAGAATATCAGTAACTTTTTCGACTCTCTTGGGTTCAAGCTCGGAAATATGTACCAGCCCGTCTTTTCCATTGGCGAGCTCAACTATAGCCCCGAAATCTAAAATCCTCTTTACTGTTCCGAGATAAACTTTACCAACTTCCATTTCTTCAACAATCCCCTCTATGATCTTGATTGCTTTAGCACAAGCATCTCTATCCGGAGAGGCAATATTTATAATCCCTGAGTCGTCGATATCAATCTGCACCCCGGTAACCTCAACAATCTTCTTAATCGTTTTACCGCCGGATCCAATTACGTCTTTAATCTTACTCTGCTCAACTTGCATTGTAACAATTCTAGGAGCATATTCGGAAATATCTTCTCTTGGAGCTGAAAGTATTTTGTCCATCTCAGAGAGAATATGAATCCTGCCATCTTTAGCCTGATCAAGGGCTTTAGTAAGGATTTCTCTTGTGACTCCGGTAACCTTAATATCCATTTGCAGAGCTGTTATACCTTTAGTGGTACCGGCAACTTTAAAATCCATATCTCCTAAATGGTCTTCATCTCCTAAAATATCTGACAGTATTACAAAATCATCGCCCTCTTTGATCAGTCCCATAGCAATACCGCCAACAGGCGCGCTTATAGGAACACCGGCATCCATCATGGATAAAGATCCACCGCAAACAGTGGCCATTGAAGAGGAACCGTTTGATTCTAAAACTTCAGATACTACACGAAGGGTATAGGGAAAATCTTCTCTCTTAGGAAGAACTACAGAAAGTGCTCTCTCTGCAAGTGCTCCATGACCTATTTCTCTTCGCCCTGGGCCTAATCTGAAAGACGTTTCTCCTACGCTGTACGGTGGAAAATTATAGTGGAGCATAAACGTCTTTGTTATATCGCCTTCTAAAGAATCTATTCTCTGCTCGTCATATTTTGTTCCTAGAGTTGCAGTAACAGCAGCCTGTGTCTCCCCTCTGGTAAAAACTGAAGAACCATGCACTCTGGGAAGAAAGCCAACCTCACCACTGATGGCTCTAACATCTGTGTATCCTCTACCATCAAGTCTTTTCTTCTCATTTACTATTAGTCCTCTAACAGTTTCTTTTAATAATTTTTCAAAGACTTTTGAGATATCTACCTCAGTATCAGGATACAAAGAACTAATATGCTCTTGTGTTTCGCTGTGTAATTTCTTAAGTTGATCATTTCTCTCAGTCTTAGAGGAAATTGTTATTGTTTCTTTTAATTTATCTTCAGCAAAGGAAATAACTTTATTATCGAAGTCCTCATCTTCTTCTATAGGATCAAGTACACGTTTTTCTATGTTTAAACCAGAAACTAAATCCTCTTGAACCTTTATGAACTCTTGAAGACTTTCATGTGCGAACATGAGAGCATCCACTATGTCAGATTCAGAAACTTCCTGCGTTCCCCCTTCAACCATGACGATAGCTTCCTTAGTCCCGGCAACAACAATGTTCATGTCACTTTCTTCTATTTGGCTCTTTATAGGATTGCAAATAAACTCTCCTCCAACTCGAGCTACTCTAACAGCCGCAATAGGGCCGGCAAAAGGGACATCTGAAACCGTAAGCGCCGCTGATGCCGCGGTTAAGGATAAGACATCGGGATCATAGTCAGCATCTGCTGAAAACACCGTAATGATTATTTGAGTCTGATACGTAAATTCTTTTGGAATTAACGGTCTAATCGGTCTATCGATAAGTCTTGAAGTTAGAACTTCTTTTTCATTAGGCCTTCCTTCTCTTTTAAAAAACCCCCCCGGTATCTTTCCGGCGGCGGCAGATTTTTCTTGATAATTAACAGTTAATGGTAAAAAATCCTCACCTTCTGCTTTTTCCTTCGCAGCAACAAGAGTAGCAAGCACTACAGTATCTCCATAGCGTGCCAACACAGAGCCACTGGTCTGTTTCGCGAGTTTCCCAGTTTCAAGCCCAAAGGTTGTACCAAATATCTGGGCTTCAACCTTCTTTGGTTGATTAATCAATACACTTCCTCCTTAACCCTACTTTCTCAGTCCGAGTCTTTGTATAAGCCCTGGATATTTTTCCGTGCTGTTTTTTTTAATGTAATTCAATAACCTTCTTCTTCTTGCAACCAGGAGTACATGTCCACGTCTGGAATGAAAGTCCTTGGGTGCATTACTCATATGAACCGTGAGATCCGCAATTCTGCGAGAAAGAATGCCAACCTGAACCTCAGGAGAGCCGACATCTTTGTCATGAACTGCAAACTCCTTGATTATTTGAGATTTATCCTCTGTATCAAGCGCCATTTAACTGCCTCCTTCTTATTTTCTATAAATTTGGCAAAAATACCCAGATTCATTTAACTCCGGCGTGGTCAGTTAAATACTCTGAGCAATTTAAAAATGATTGTTTGGTCATCCAAATCACCAAGCTCATATGAATTTACATTGGCCTGAGTTATAGAAACCAAACTCAAATTTTCATATATCTTTAAATGATCTCCAGCTTCAAAGTCTGGGAGGTCGTTTAAATTCATATGAGATTTCTTAATTTGCTTGCCCAGCCTGATTTGACTGGCCAAATCAGAAGAGACTTTTACCTCTTTTATATGTGAGAGGACATCATTTAATGATTTTAATTCAATATGCCCACTTTTAATATCTTCTATTGTTACAGCTTCGCTTATTGTGAACCCATCACTTTGGATTCTTCTAAGCTCTTCTAAATGTCCACCGCATCCCAGATCATTGGAAATGTCCGATGCAAGTACTCTAATATAAGTACCCCGGGTACATTCTACCATAAATCTAATAAACGGCGGCATTAAACTCCAAGAGCTCCAATTGATTTATAGTTACTTCTCTTGGAGTCCTTTGTACCTCTATTCCTTTCCTTGCTAATTTATAAAGCCTAACACCATCTTTTTTTATGGCTGAAAACATGGGAGGAATTTGATTAATTTTACCCTTATATTTAGAAAATGCACCAATTATATCATTTTTATTTAAAATTTCAGTATTGAGCTCCTTTAGAACCTGCCCTGTATTGTCCAGCGTGTCGGTAGATATTCCAAGATGAATGAGCGCTTCATATTTCTTAAAATCGTTCTTCATATACTGAATTATTTTTGTAGCCTTATTAAAACAAATAGGCAATACTCCTGTGGCGAAGGGATCAAGGGTACCGGTATGCCCGGCACGTTTGGCCTTAATAATTTTATTCACCTCTGATACTGCCTTATGAGAGGTTAGGCCCTTGGGTTTATCAAGAACAATTACACCGTTCATATGAGACCCTCTTTGATCGTGCTAATTACCTTAGTTTTGACATCTGCCATATTACCCTCAAGTGAGCACCCGGCAGCTCCCGCATGACCTCCTCCGCCAAAGCCCTCAGCAATTTTAGCCACATTGACACTCCCCTTGGATCTAAGACTTATCTTCCACTCCGAATCACCCTCTTGCCTGAATAATATAGCAACTTTGACCCCCTTTATACTACGTGGAATATTGACCATGCCTTCAGTGTCTTCCCTTGTAGCGCCAGTTTTCTGAAACATATCCTTATCTACAAAAATAGATGCAATTTTTTTATCTTCAGTCATATCTAAAGTTGGTATAACCAGTTTAAAAAGCTCAATCTTCCTTAAGGGCTCATTCTCATAAAGAGCCTGGGATATTTTAGAAGGGTCCGCACCACTGTCAACCAACTCAGCAGCTACTCTTAAAGTTTCAGAATTAGTATTTGAGTAGCTAAAAGAACCTGTATCACTAACAATTGTAGTATAAATATTTTCCGAAATAGACTCGTCCATTTCAACAGCCAAAGATTTTAATACTCTATAAATGATCATTCCGGTTGAAGAAGCGGCTTGATCAAGCAGGCGTAAGTCCGCATCTGCACCTGTAGTCTCATGATGATCTACAATCACGACATTCTTGCAATTCTCAGACTTTGCATATTCTTCAAATTCTGCCCCAGCTCTGCTCGTGGATGTGCAGTCAACCGCAAAAGCAATATCAAAAGAAGATTCAATTCCATTTATAGAATTGACGATTTTATCAGAATGTGGAAGAAATTCTAAAATTTCGGGGACACCATCTTTGCTGTAGAATACAACGTCTTTCCCAATTTTTTCGAGCCCCAGCCCTAGGGCCAGCATTGAGCCTAAGGCATCGCCATCAGGATTTTGATGAGAGGTTATAAGCACTCTTTTGGATTCTCCGATTAAAACCAGGACCTTCTCAATCTCATTCATCAGAACCAATCTCCCTAAGAACCTCATCCACTTTATAACCAGTTTCAAGAGCTGTATCGAACTTAAACTGTAAATCAGGAAGTTTTCTCATTCTTAATTTCTTTGAAAGCCTTGTCTTTATAAACCCCTTTGCGCTTTCAAGGCCTTTTAGGACTTCATTTTTATCTGCGTAGTCCTCCAGAACAGAAAAGTATATATTTGCAACGCTTAGATTATCCGATACTCTTGCACCAGTAATAAAAGCTGAGCTAACACGCGGGTCTTTAATCTCACCTTTAACGATCATTTGAGATACTTCTTTAATAATTAAGTCCGAAACCCTGGCTGCCCTTTTGAAAGTGGGTGGCAAATAAAACTCCCTCTAAAAATTTATTATTTCAAGCTCACGGCTTCCCATTTGAACAACTCCCGTTGATTCTATAAAGCCTGTAACCTTATCAAGCATAGAATTCACATGACGTTTATCATTGCTAACAAATGAGATTCCAATCGTAGCTTTTTGCAAAAGATCATTTGAGTCTACTTCAGCAATTGAAATGTTGTTATATCTGGATTTTGCTCTGTGAATCAAGCTTTTTAGGGTCTGCCTTTTATCTTTAAGCGATCTGTTGCCATCCATATATAAATCAATTCGTACTATTCCTATCACCATTTAGTATTTAAAGCTCTTGTTTAAACTCCTCAAATATATAGAACTCAAAAGTATCCCCCACCTTAAGATCGTTAAACCGTTCAATAGTAATCCCGCATTCATAGCCTGCATTTACTTCTTTTGCATCATCTTTAAAACGTTTAAGGGACGAGAGTTTCCCATCAAATATTACAACACTGTCTCTTAAAATCCTAACATTGCTATCCCTAGCAACTATTCCGTCATTAACCATACAGCCGGCGACAGTGCCGATTCTTGAGATATGAAAAGTTTCCCTAATCTCAGCATGACCTACAATTTTTTCCTGGATGATAGGATCCAAAAGCCCTTCCATGGCGCTTCTGACTCTATCTATCAAATTGTATATTATAGTATGTAGTTCAAGAGAAATGCCTTCTCTCTCGGATGATTCGAGAGCATTCACATCAGGCCTGACGTTGAATCCCACAATGATTGCATTAGCAGCGCTGGCTAGAATTACATCAGTTTCGTTTATACCCCCAACTCCGGCGTGAACTATCTTAACCAGGCATTTATCAGTGCTTAATTTGGTTATCGACTCTCTAACTGCCTCTACCGATCCCTGAGTATCAGCTTTTATTATTAATGCAAGCTCTTTTGCCTCTTCTTCCTCAAGTGCTTCAAATAAATTCTCAAGTGAAGGTTTTCTTATCTTAGCCGCTACTGTCTCTCTTTGCTTTGTTTTTCTATGAGCAACTACTTCTTTAGCCGCCTTCTCATCTTCAACTACATAAAAACGATCTCCAGCCTGAGGGATTCCAGAAAGACCCATTATCCCAACCGGAATTGATGGACCTGCCTCTTTTACCCTTTCCCCTTTATCATCAGTAAGCGCTCTAACCCTTCCATAAGTTGTTCCAGCCAGAACAATATCTCCAACTCGAAGAGTTCCTTCGCTAACAATTACAGTAGCAACCGGCCCCCTACCCTTATCCAATATAGCCTCGATGACAAAACCATTAGCTCTTTTCTCTATATCAGCTTTGAGTTCAAGTATATCGGCTTGGAGCAAAATAAGCTCTAACAATTCTGTAATACCTGTATTTTGTTTAGCAGAAACCTCCGCGAAAAGAGTATCGCCGCCCCAGTCTTCCGAAAGAAGTCCTATTTCGGAAAGTTCACGTTTAATTTTTTCAGGCTCAGCATCAGGTTTATCTATTTTGTTTACAGCGACTATTATAGGCACTTCAGCTGCCTTGGCATGATTTACAGCCTCAACTGTTTGAGGCATAACACCATCATCCGCGGCAACAACAAGAATTATAACATCTGTAACCTTTGCTCCACGGGCCCTCATTGCTGTAAAGGCTTCATGTCCAGGGGTATCGACAAATGCGACTGTTTTGCCGTTAACTTCTACGGAATATGCTCCAATATGCTGTGTAATTCCCCCAGCCTCACTCTCAACAACTTTGGCCTTTCTAATCGTATCCAGAAGTGTCGTTTTTCCATGATCCACGTGTCCCATGACAGTAACTACAGGGGGGCGTGGAAAAAGTTCGTTTTCAGTGGTATCAATCTGAGCCTCTAGAAGTAGGTCTTCTTCTTCAAAAATGTCGACAACTACTTCAAAATCAAACTCTTCTGCAAGTAGTATGGCTGTTTCATGATCGATGGTTTGATTTATTGTGGCAGCAACACCCATAGTTATCAGTTTTCTAATTAATTCTCCTGCCTTAATACTCATCAACTTAGCAATCTCACCTACATTAATCGATTCGCCAATTTTAATAACACGTTTTGAGGACTTTGCAGAAAATGGGATAATATCAGCAGTGACATCTCCTCCAGGTGAAGATGGCGTCGATCTCAAATTACTCCTAAAGCCCTTATTTGCGGTTCTTTCTCTTTGAGTATTATTACGAGCATTATTTGAACGAGGCCTAGGCTTTGAGCGACCCCCTTCTACCAGATACTCCCTTCTCTTGCCAGGAAGTTTGGCCCTGAAGGCCTTTCTTAGTTCTTCAAGAGTGTCTTCATCAATTATATTTTCACGTTTAGGCTTAACCTTTTTAGTTTTTTTCTTAAATTTATTTGCTGCGTCACCCTGAGATTCCTTTTCAGACTTTGCTTTCACCGGTTCGACAGTACCCGAGTGGGTTTCTTTACTTTCTAGTACTTCGTCTTCGGATTCTTCGGCAACTTCTTGAGCAGTTTCTGCCTCGTTAACCAAATCTACATTTTGTTCCTGATTAACTTCTTGTGATTGCTGTGCTATATCCTCTTGTGGGACTATAGATTCACTTTGTTCGAGTGCGCCGGAAACGGGTGTTGAATCTATTGCTTCAGCGTCGGACTCTTTTATTTCTACCTCTTCACTTACTTCTATTTCAGGTTCTATTATTTTTTTCTTTCTACGGAGAACAACCCTTGAACCTTTTCTCCTCTCGACCACTTCAGCACCGCTTTCAGATCGGAAAACTCTAACTGTTTCCTTTTCTTCAATTGGATTTTTTTGGGCTTGAGATTCAGTACTACTCTTTGCTCCAATTTTATCTGTAATTTTCTTTGCTTCTTCAGCAGAGATAGAACTGGCGTGACTTTTCACAGATATACCTAAACCTTTAGCAACGTTTAAGATTTCTTTACTAGGTTTATCTAAATCACGAGAAAGTTCGTAAACTCTTATATTTGTCATATTTAACACGTCCGCCTTCTAACAATATCAATTAATTTAAATCATAAACTTTGAGTATATCTAGAAAAGGTTACCAAAGTTTAGGTAACTATGCAAAAGAGAGCTAAAGTAAAACGACCTTTTACTGAGCGAAGAAATGGAAAAGTTCTAATTTTATTTAACTAGCGACTTAAACCAACTTCTCATAAACTCAGCAATTTATTCTTGTCCCACCAAAGGCCCCTCTTCGAGTTCCTGTGGAGTCTCTTCTGGAGCTGTCATTTGATCTAACTTATCTTTAAGTGAAATTCTAGCAGCGATTTGAAGTTTCTCGGCTTCTTCTTCATCTTTTAAACCCCCTGATTTTATGAGAGTTTCAGGATCAGAAAACGCGATGTCTTCCAATTTATGAAATCCGTCTATATATAAGAGATTTGCCGTAACCTCTTTAACATTAGGAAGCGACATTAACAAAGATACAACATCTTGCTGTTCACGCTTAACCTGGGAATCGGTTTTAATGTCAATTCGCCATTCTGTCAATTGTGAGGCAAGCCTGACGTTTTGCCCTCTTCTTCCTATTGCTAAAGAGAGTTGATCATCGTCAACAATGATTTCCATAGATTTATTCTCGTCATCAATTATAACCTTGCTGACAGACGCCGGCGACAATGCATTACATGCAAACCTAGCGGGATCATGCGACCAAGGAACTATATCAATCTTCTCTCCTCTGAGTTCCTGAATAATATTCTGAACTCTTGCTCCACGCATTCCAACACATGCGCCCACAGGATCTACGTCCTGATCATTTGATATAACAGCAATCTTAGTTCGTCCACCCGGATCTCTGGAAATGGCTCTAATCTCTACAATTTGATCACCAATCTCAGGAACTTCAGATATAAACAACTTCCTCACAAAATCTCGATGAGAGCGGGACAATATCAACTGCGGTCCTCGTTTTGTTTCCTTAATATCAACCAAAAGTGCCCTAATGCGCTCTTTGGGCTTATAATATTCTCTCTGAACTTGCTGCTCAGGAGGGAGTATCGCTTCTGTTTTTCCTAGATCAACAATAATATTTCTTCTTTCAACCCTTCTTACGATACCGCTAATAAGTTCTCCTTTTCTGTTCTTAAATTCTTCGTAAATCACTTTACCTTCGGCTTCTTTGATACTTTGAAGTATTCTCTGTTTAGCGTTTTGTATAGCAATTCTAGTAAAATCAGGATTAATCTTTACACCTATCTGATCGCCAAGTTCAGCTTCCGGATCAAGATCGACTGCTTCTCCAACACTGATTTCCATCTCCGCATTCTCAATATCTTCTACCACTGTCTTAAATTCAAATAACTCTACATCACCGTCAGTCTCATTAAAGTGAACTTCTAGTTCTTTATCTAAATCCCGCATCCTAAACAACTTCTGTGCGGCCGACAAAACTGCCTCTTCAACAGCCGAAACTATCTCATCCTTTTCAATTCCCTTATCCTTACACACGGAATCCATTACACGAGTTAATTCAGTTAGCTCTGGCATTGCAAATCTCCTTCTAAAAATCCAATTCCAAGTTTGCCTTTTCTATTTTATTATACGGTATCAAATAACTAGTCCCATTTATTTGAAGGGAAACAGTTCCATCTATAAAGTCTAAGAGTTTTCCCTTAAAAACTTTTTTATCTTCGATATCTTCTATTGTCTTAATTTTCACGGTCTTGCCCTTGAATCTTATATAATCACTTGGTTTCTTTAGGGGTCTTGTAAGCCCCGGAGAAGAAATTTCAAGCGTATATGAACCAGGTATCACATCGTGAACTTCCAAAAGAGTACCAAGTTCCCTGCTTATCACTGTACAGTTATCTATCGTTACACCTTCATCTTTATCGATAAAGACTCTCAAAACTCCTTTTTGGCCTTGAGATTTGAATTCTATATCAAATAACTCTAGCCTCTTTTCAAAGAGTATAGGTTCCAGCAATTCTTTAATGTTAGATATGATATTTTCTTCAAAAGAATCCATTGTAAATAACCTATATTACATAATTCCAATATTCTAATTACATAATCCTAATATTATTGGATTGTAAAACCCCTCAAAATTAAAAAAAGCGGGTTAGACCCGCTTTTCGTCATTAATATACTACCCAATTTCACACGACTGAGCAAGAAACGCATAATGTCATCTTACATACAATATTTCAGAATTCCCCAGCTCATCTCAGAATTCCCCAAGTTTAAATTCCGAGCACTCGTAATATCGTACTAACGAATATCCAACAACCTTCAGATCATCAACAAGAAACGATAGGGACGAATTGCTGCAGCAAAGATTAAAATTCAAATTATTACCTATGATATGGTTTAAACCTGAGTTTAATAGTATGAAGTGTCTTTACTTGCTCTGGTGTAAGTACTTCTCTTACTCTTAGAAACATTTCAACCTTAGATCTGGTATATTTAGCTTTTGTGTGTTCTATTGCATCAATTAGATTTAACACATCTTCTTTTTTTGCATTAGGATTTTGCAATTCTTTTTTGAGCATTACTTCGCCTTTGTTAAGTTGTTTTTTATACTTAACAATTATCTTTTTATAGGACGAAAAGATTCGTTCAATTCTACCCACTTGGTCTTTACTAAGATCGAGCTCACCTGCAATTTTGGGATCTTTCCACCATTTATAATTAGATTGAGGCCTGAGCAAGGCATGCGTATTTAAAACAAAAAGAAATGAGAGAAGAATAAATAACAGCGATATTCTCAATTCATATCTCCATTACCACTTACATCCAGTGCGCTTTCCCAAGGACCATAAATTGAAAGAACATCAGACGTTTCTCGAGATAAGGCGTTATCAAGCTCCATTAGGATCAATTCATCCTGCTCATCGGCACTTGTATATAGAGTATTAGTAGTATCAGGACTGAATACGGCAAAGGTAAGAATACTTACCAAAAAGATGGAAGCCATGGCTCCCGCTAAACTCCAGTTAGACTTGAGATTTCTGAATTTGCTCAGGAACCCGGGCTGAAGTTTCGTTTCCTCAATAGAAGTTTTATCCCAAAAATTAGATACAAACTTACCATCGGGTTCAATCTCATCCCACGTATCAAGCAGGCTCCAGAGCTCCTTGGATTGGGAGAGGTAAAGTTTACATTCATTACACTCTTCTAAATGTCTCTCAACACCAACCTTTTCAACCTGCCCCAGATCGTCTAAGGAATACTGTGTTAATAATTCTTTTAGGTCCTTACACTCCATATTCTCCTTCCTCCGTCAAATATGGCTTCAACTTATTTATCAATTTCATCCTTCCCCTGTGCACATATGCCTTAACAGCTCCCACGGAACATTCAAGCACATTTGCCGTTTCTTCATAGGAAAGCCCCTCATACTTACATAGCATAATAGCAATTTTTTCCCTTTCAGGCAAAGATTCCATTGCACTGAAGATTACATCCTTAATTTCTTTTCTATAAATTATATCATCTGATATTTCTACACCAGAATCCTCGACCTCACCTATGTTCTGATTCATTTCATCTAAGCTAACATTTTTGTTCTTCTTTTTTACATAAGTAAGGCTTACATTTGTAGCAATTTTATATAGCCAAGTGGTAAACTTGGCCTCCGGCCTATATTGTTTCGCTGAGCGATATACCCGCAAGAATACCTCTTGAGCAAGATCTTCCGAATTCTCTCTCAAATTTGTAAACCTATATATATAATTCAAGACCCCTTTATAATGCCTGTTCATAAGCTCACTAAACGCACTATCGTCCCCAGCCTTTGCCCTCAACATAAGCTCTATATCGCTTTCCATATGAACGCCAAACAGCTTTATTCTTAATAACTCCGAATTAAAGAAAAAGTTGCGTGTTTTACTAAATTTTTTGTCTATTTACCCTTATCAACCATTAAAAAGAATTAAAATGAGGATTATATATCAAGATTTACCCACATTGTAGCTAAAAAATAGAGTTTAACAATTAAAAGCACAAGCAATAAAGTGCTAATAACAAACAATAAGTCTTCGCTGAGTGAAAATAAGAATTCCCAAAAAAGTGCGAGGATCATTTCTTCTTAAGCCTTTCCAGATAATCACCTGTTCTGGTGTCAACTTTTATTATATCCCCAACATCAATAAACAAAGGTACTAGAATTGTTACCCCTGACTCTAATGTAGCGGGTTTTGTACCACCCGACACGGTATCCCCTTTAACACCAGGGTCGGTTAGTGTTACCTCAAGCTCAACTGCGGTAGGAAGCTCTACCCCCATAGGCTCGTCATTAAAGTAAACTATATTTACCACTTGTTGTTCTTTTAAGAAGTCGGCAGTGTCTCCAACTTGTTCTTTTGATAGAGCGTTCTGATCATACGTTTCTAAATCCATAAAGTGAAATCCAATATCGTCTTTATATAGAAACTGCATGTTTTTTCTATCCATGTCTGGCACTTTAAAAGCATCGCCTGACCGGAAATTTTTCTCTTGTACAGCGCCTGTAACAATATTTTTGATTTTGGTTTTCATCACAGCACTACGCTGAGCCATTTTCGAGTGGCGATACTCGATAATCTCCCAGATTCCGCCCTCAAATTCAATCTTAAGCCCCTTATGAAAGTGGTTTGTTTCAACAAAACCCATAGATATGTACCTCCCTATTTAATACCTAATTTATAATTTCGGCAACTAGCGTCAATATCACATATGCTCTTCGTCGTCTTTGTTATTCTCTAGTGTACCATGATCTGTAACTTCTAAAATCCGATAATCCTCTTTAGCCCGGGTTCTCAAGTCAATCATCTTACATCTTTGGGAACAAAAGGGCCTAAATTATTATTATCCCAAAGTACCTCTTTTTTACATTTAGGGCATTTAACCTTGATAGACATGATCTCTTTCCTTTGTGCACTAGATGTATTATAAACCCTGACTCCATATGCTGTAAATCTATACTATTCCAGAACTTAGAAACAATCTGCTATTCCATTAGTTCAGGTCCTCTTAAACATCCTCTCTATGTCGTAATATGAAAGCTCTTGCGCAACAGGTCTCCCATGGGGGCAGGAGTGAGGGAATTCCATACGGTCAAGCTCTTCAAGTAATGCTTTCATCTCCTCAAAATTAAGCTCAAATTTGGCTGTGATAGATGAATGACAAGCCATCGTAGCAATTACAAGGTCTATCTTCTCACTTATACTCTCTTGCTTACCGGTAGACGCTATCTCAGAGATTACATCTTTAAGAAGTGAGGCAGAGTCTACATTTTTAAGCAGTGCGGGCACAGATCGTATTAAAAAACTGTTATTCCCAAATTCCTCAACACGCAGACCCAAGGTCTCAAATTTCCCCTTATGTTTCTCGATTAAGCTCGATTCATAAGGTGTAAATTCAATTACTTCGGGTACGAGTAGTTCTTGTACCTCGGGCTCTTTATCTCCCATATACGCACTCTTTAATTTTTCGTAATTTATCCTCTCATGCGCAGCATGCTGGTCAACCAGCACCATCCCATTTTCTGAAGCGCAAACTATATATAATTCCTTAATCTGTCCTATTATACGTAAGCTTGAGTAAAGCCCCCCTTTTCCAAAAAGACTTTTTGCTGGTGAATCATTTTGAGCTATGTGGTAATCATGTCCGGAATGCGTAATTGAGCCGAATTCATTTCTAACTGGAACGCTATCATTGCCGCTTGGAATGTCACCCTCTCTTATTTCTTCAGCGAATGTTCTCTCAGGTCTATTTAAATGCCGTGCGGGCTCATAACTTGAGGGACTATCTCTTCCCTCCATATATTCAGAGAGTGAGTTTTCCACCCGTTGACGGTAACTCTTTATCCAGGGAGCCTCTCTAAGCATCCCAAGAACAGACGCCCTTATCAAGTCCGCAATGAGTCTTTGATTCCTGAATCTGACTTCGTTCTTAGTAGGATGCACATTAACATCAACTTCCTGAGCCGGAATCTCCAGATATAGAGCGCCCTGAGGGAATTTCCTTTTCTCAAGCATCTTCCCGTAAGCATCGATTATAATGCGGGTTAAGAACTTATCCCTCACCGCTCTTAGGTTTATATAAGTAAAGAGTTTCTGAGTCGTGGATCTCGTATCTAAAGGACTGCTCATAAAGCCTGAGACTCTAACGCCTTCTGCTTCTGCAGAGACACTGTGTAACTCAGCATTCGGAAAAATATCTGACAATCTGTCTGAGAGATTATCCTTTCTTGAAAGACGCAAAAGCGTTTTGCCGCCGTGCAGGACCTCAAATCCTACCTCGGGTCTCGACATCGCTTCCCGCTGTACTATGTCTAGAACATTTGAGAGTTCCGTCTCAATTTTTCTCATAAATTTTAATCTGACCGGGGTGTTGTAGAAGAGGTTTTTAACTTGAACTGTGGTACCCGGAGGGCATCCGGTTTCTTCAACTTTTCTAATCTTCCCACCTTCCCCTGTTATAACAGAGCCAATTACTTCTTCATTTGTTCTGGTTGTAAGTTTGAACCTTGAGACACTTGCTATGCTCGGTATAGCCTCTCCCCTAAATCCCAAAGATTTAACGGAAAAGAGGTCGTTTATGTCCTTTATCTTACTAGTCGCGTGGCGCTCAAGGGATAATAGCGCTTCATCGCGGCTCATCCCCTCTCCGTCGTCAGAGACGGTGATAAGTTTCTTGCCCCCTGATTCAAGCTCAATCCTTATATTCCTGCTTCCCGCATCAATTGAGTTCTCAACCAGCTCCTTAACCACAGAAGCCGGCCTCTCAACTATTTCTCCCGCTGCTATTTTGGAGACAATAATATCAGACAGAACTCTTATCTTTCCCATTTGTGAAATGCCCTTTTTATATAAAAGAGAATAAGATTCAAAGCAGAAACATACTTAAATATCTAGAACTATACGAAGAGTGAACCCGTTTAGGAAAACAGCTTCCAGAGACCCAATATTAAAAGAAATAGGACCGGAATCAATATACAACATAGAGATAAGACAGTATAGAAAGAGAGTGTCTTATAAGCCCCTATTCCATAAACATCTTCCGAATGCTCTTTTAATATTCGTCTGAATTCACTCAGCATACTTTGATTAATTTACCTCATAGGAGACTTAAAAGCTAAATGGGTGGTTAGTTAATATATATTAAATTCTAATCACTGTACTGCTCTTCTTTTGCCAAGCTCGGTTTAAGTTGAATATACATCAACTAAAACAAGCGGATCTATGGGCTTATCCGTATGAGAGGAAGGTGCGGCTAGAGAGAGAGTGTGTTTAATTACCTAAGTCCCAACAACTTTGACAGTAGCGCTAACTTTTGTCCATTTCCTGTTTCCGGCATATTTTAGGTAATTTCTTCCCGCTGGAGCTTTTGAACTTCTAACCTTTCTCCATTTCCTATTGCCCAGGTATGTGAGAAAAA
>PVMK01188330.1_pt1 | contig 24503 bp, 23 predicted proteins | sample 1853481 | NCBI WGS metagenome assembly PVMK01 (sample SAMN08533507, study PRJNA380276) | Marine sediment metagenome, whole genome shotgun sequencing project.
TTGCCGTTATTGACTCCGGGGTAGACTACAACCACCCCGACCTCGCAGCCAACATCTGGACTAACCCGGCTGAGTTCCCTGGGAACGGGCTTGATGACGATGGTAACGGACTCGTCGACGATGTTCAGGGCTGGGATTTTGTGGACAATGACAACAACCCCATTGACGCAGACGATCACGGAACCCATGTGGCCGGAACTATCGCAGCAGTGGGACACAACGGCACCGGGATAACCGGGGTAAGTTGGTCGGCGCAGATCATGCCGCTAAGATTTCTTGATGCCTTCGGATCTGGCAGTGTTGCCGCCGCGATAGAGGCTATCGACTATGCCATCGACAAGGGCGCCAAGATAATCAACGCAAGCTATGGGAGTTATACGTTTAGCACAGCAGAAAGAGACGCCATTGCCAGAGCAAGAAACGGTGGCATTTTGTTCGTCGCCGCCGCTGGAAATGACAACTGGAACAATGATTCCGCCACCAAGCACTACCCCTCCAGTTATAATCTGGCCAACATAATTGCTGTGGCTGCGACAGACCAGAGTGATTTTCGAGCCTCTTTCTCCAACTACGGTGTCACCTCCGTTGATGTTGCGGCACCAGGAACCAGCATCTTCAGTACTCGCCCGGACAGGCAGACGGTATGGAGTGATGGTTTTGAGGGTGCTTTCAATTGGACAACAGGCGGGACAAATAACACTTGGGGTACAACTTCCTCTTTATCTTACAGCGGCTCCAATTCATTAACGGACAGCCCTGGGGGTGATTACCAGATAAATACGAACTCTTGGGCTAGGGCCCCAGTCCTCGATCTCACTAACTACAGTGGTACGAAACTCGAGTTTAGATTGAGGGGCATTTCGGAGTCCGGTTTGGACTGGCTCTATGTTCAGGTTTCTACTGATTTGGCGACTTGGACGAACCAAGATATTAAGATCGGCAGTACGGTGTATTCTAGGATTTCGGGGAGTTCTGCCGGGAGCTGGGACAAAGCCTATGTGGACTTGGGGAATTATGATGGCAGCAACACGGTCTATGTCAGGTTTCTTTTTACCAGCGACGGCTCAACAAATTTTGATGGCTGGTACATTGATGACCTGTCAGTCACCGCTGCAGACACGACATATTCAGGTGGCGCATCTGACTACCAGTATTTTCAGGGCACCTCCATGGCCACGCCGCATGTTTCCGGCCTGGCGGCCCTCCTTCTTGCAGACGACCCTGGCTTGTCGGCCATCCAGGTCAAAGAGCGGATTCTAAATGGCGCCGAAGTGAAGTCAGGGTTAGCTGGGATGCTTGTGACCTCGGGCCGGATCAACGCATATTACAGCATTCGCAATGTTCCGGCTCCTCCTACGAATTTATCTGCAACAGCAGCGTCGAGCAGCAGGATTAATCTCAGTTGGTCTGACAATTCTTACGGAGAAGATGGTTTTAAGATTGAGCGCAAAACAGGTGCTAGCGGGATCTATTCCCAAATAGCAGTTACAGCCGCGAATACAACTTCATATGCCGATACCGGGCTAGATGAGTTGACAACTTACCATTACCGGGTAAGCGCTACCCTTGGCATCAGCAGTTCGGACTTCTCTGCTGACACAAGTGCTACCACAAGTGCTACCACAACTTCCTCTGATGGAGGTGGCGGTGGTGGAGGAGGTGGCGGTCCCTGCTTTATTGCCACAGCTGCATCTGAATAGACATGTGCTAGAAAAAATCCCTTGATTTTCAAGAGTTGGGCACCTTTCTTGCTATTGTAATTTTTGACATTTTTTGCTAGTTGTGGGAAAAGGTAGTAGAAAAAACTGCCAGTAATTACCTGAACATGCTGAACGACCTCCTCAAGGCAGGGCTCTAGGTTGGAGTTCTGCCCCGGGGGTAAGGGTGGAGTATTGGCTCGAGCATTTTCAATAATGTTTTCCTTTAGACACCGCTGGATCGCCGACATCTTGGTGCTTAGCCTAATAATTTATTTCGGGGTAGATGCTTTCATGACGGTACTGAATAGCAGGCTGGCCCCGACTCCGGCGATGCAGGAACAAGCAGTTAAGCTCAGCGAGAAGCCGGCAGCCGATGCCAGACCCCTCGAAGACTACGCAATCATCACCGAGCGCAACCTATTTGGCGGAACTTCGCAAGGCTTAGCAGAGGCTTCCCCAGAAGAAGTTGTCCTGGACGATATGCCCGTGGCTGTAAACAGCCTCGGGTTGAAGTTGGTTGGCACGGTGGTGGCCAACAAGCCAGAAGAGAGTTCTGCCATTATCGAAGACCGCAGTACCCGTAAACAGGAAGTCTACCAAGAGGGGGATCGAGTAAAGCAGGCGCTCATAAAGAGGATACTGAGGCATAACGTTGTTATCAATACCGGCAGACGAGATGAAGTGCTTACCATGATACCCGACGAGAGTACGAGAAAAACCCCGGCTTCAGAGCGGGCACCTCGAACCCGGCGGAGGCCAGCCGCCAGAGGTGCCATCCGTTTAGACCGTGAGGAACTGGAATCTCAAATGGCCAACCTGAATGAGTTGATGCAGCAGGTGCGCATTCGTCCTTTCATGGAGGGGAAGCGGCCGGCCGGTTTTCTGGTGAGTAACATCAAGCCTGGTAGCCTCTTTTCCAAAATGGGACTGCGCAACGGCGACGTAATTCAGGGGGTTAACGGCGAGACCATTACAACTCCGGATCAGGCAGTCGAACTCTATGAGAGTCTCATGGAAGGAGGCGAGATCGCCCTGGAAATAAAACGGGGGCGGCGCAAGCAGAATTTGCGTTACGAAATCCGGTAGTTGCCGGAGGAAAGAAAACGAGTAACAAATCCAAATGATAAATGAGAAATGAGCCAAATGATCATGGTCAGAAAAACCTTACATAAGTCCATCTGGTTCTTAACTCTTGTGATGCTTCTCGGCTTCACGGCCAAGGGGGATGCTCAGACCGAGAGTCGAACTGGCCCCAGGGGACAGTCAAAAAAGACCATCAGTATGGATTTTGACCAGGTCGATATCAAGGTGTTCATTAAGTTTATCAGTGAGCTGACCGGGAAGAATTTTGTGGTGGGCGATAAGGTCCGGGGCAAAGTGACAGTTCTCTCTCCGAGCAAAATCTCAGTGGAAGAGGCATACAGGGTGTTTGAGTCGGTACTGGAGGTACACGGCTTTACCACAGTGCCTGCTGGCAAGGTGATCAAGGTGGTGCCTTCGGTAGCGGCCAGGCAAAAAAGTGTGGAACTTCGCAAAACGCCAGGATTTGTCTCTCGCCCCGACGATCGGATAATCACCCAGATTATGCCACTGCTCTATGCAAACGCCCAGGAGGTCAGGAAGCTGTTGGCGCCAATGGTTTCCAAACAGGGAGTGGTAATCGCCTATGCTCCCACTGATACATTAATCATCACCGATTTTCAGTCGAACATTCAGAGATTGCTTAGCATTGTTGAGGAGATTGACGTGGAATTTCAGGAGGCGAATATTAGTGTGATGCCTCTGGAATATGCCAGCGCCGAGAAACTGGCCGAATCAATCTCAAGGCTGCTGGAGTCCAAACTGAAACGAGTCAAGGGGAGACGGGCCGAACCTCCTCTCAGAATCCTCTCTTATGAGCGCATCAATATGCTCATCGTCCTGGCCGACCGCCAGAACACGCAGATGGTCAAGGCCTTGGTCAAAACCCTGGATCAACCCACTCCCAAGGGGGCCGGGAACATCCAGGTTGTCTACCTGGCCAACGCTCAGGCGGAAGAGCTGGCCAAGGTGCTCTCTGGGTTGCCGGCCAAGACGCAAGTCAAAGGTAGGCAGCCTGTTATTTCAACCGAAGTGAGGATAGTCGCAGACAAGGCCACCAATAGTTTGGTGATCACAGCCAAACCAGAAGAATTTCAGGTGCTGGAGCCCATTATTCTAAAGCTGGATATCCCCAGGAAGCAGGTTTACGTTGAGGCGCTTATCATGGAGGTTTCCTCCTCCTTAAGCGTATCACTGGGGGTGAATTGGACTGGTGCCGGCAAAACGAGTTTGCCTTTTGGTGCCGATGACGGCGTGGTCTTCGGCGGGTCCAACACTGGCGATATTGGTGTTTTGAATGAGACCGGGAGCTTGGCCCTTCCCAGCGGTCTTACCGCAGGGGTGGTGTCATTCCCCATTACCATTGGGGGTATTACTTTTAGCAATTTGGCAGCCATAATAAATGCCGCCCAGACGAACAACGAGTTCAATATTATTTCCACGCCACAGCTTATGACTCTGGACAATGAAGAGGCCACCATTGTTGTGGCGGAAAATATCCCCTTTACCACCAGGGTGGATGAGGGGACGTCCGTCACCGACCGGGCCATTCAGAGTCTCGAATACAAGGATGTGGGTACTACTCTCAAGGTCACGCCGCAGATTAATGAGAAACGTTTTGTGAAGCTCAAAATCTACCAAGAGATAAGTCGTGTCGTCAGCGAGACGACGCAAGTTAGTCCCACTCAAGTTGTGCTAGCGCCGACCACCCGCAAACGAACTGCCGAGACCATTGTGCAGGTGCGTGATGGACAGACGGTGGTGATCGCAGGACTTGTGGGAGACGACGTGGATGTCTCGGTTACGAAGGTGCCGTGCCTGGGTGATATTCCTATGTTGGGCTGGCTGTTCAAGTCTGAGAGCCGAACGACTCGGCGCACCAATTTGCTTATATTCATTACCCCATATATCGTGGCCAGCCCGCAGGAGGCAGAAGAGATTTACCGGCAAAAGTCCCATTACATGGATGAGCTTAAAGGGGAGCGCAACTGAGCAGGATGTGCAACCAGAGGAGCCGTCACCAGCAGTCGGCCCTTCGCTTTAGGTTGGAGGCAAAATATATTCTACGCATATGACTCGAGTGAAGCAGGCGCTAGGCGCTATGAGTAATGAATTATGAATGTACTACCCAGACTAGGCGATGTACTCGTTGAACAGGGCTGGCTCAGTCCTGAGGCCTTAGAGGAAGGGTTAGACGCTCAGGCGGAAAACGGCGAAAGACTGGGGCATGTTCTTGTTCAGCAAAAGAAGATTACCGAGCAAGAGCTCCTTAATGCTCTCGCCCTCCAATTGGACTTGGAGGTGATGGAGAGTATTGATGATAAGGAACTCCGTTTTGACCTGGTGGAACAACTGCCAATCCAGTACCTGAAAAAGCACGAGATTTTTCCTTTCCAGTCCGAGGATGGCACCTTACGGATCGCGGTGAATGATCCCCTGGACCTCGAGGTTCTGGACGATCTTCGCATCCTCTACGACCAAAACGAGATCAGACCGGTTCTGGTGCCGGCTCGGGAGATCCTCTCGGCCATCAATCGTACCTACGGTCAGGCCAATGACACTGCCGAGCAGATCATGCAGGACCTGGGTGAGGAAGGAGATAGCCAACATTTGTTCACCGAGTTGGAAGTAGGCGAGGATTTACTGGACGAGACCAGTGACGCACCCATTATCAAACTGGTCAACCATATTTTTTCCCAGGCGGTTAAAAGCCAGGGCCAGCGACATCCACATCGAACCATACCAGCAACGCCTCCAAGTGCGCTTCCGTCTGGACGGGGTTCTACACAATGTACTTAGCCCGCCCCGAAGGTTACATGCGGCGATAGTCTCGCGCATAAAAGTAATGGCCCGGCTGGACATTGCCGAGAAACGGCTACCCCAAGACGGCCGCACGGAGGTTAAGATCGGCGAGCGTTTGGTGGACGTAAGGGTCTCTTGTCTGCCCACTGCTTTTGGCGAGCGAGTGGTGCTAAGGCTGCTGGAAAAAAGCGGCAAACTTCTCAGCATGAAGGAGATCGGTCTCACAGCCGCGGCCCTTGCGGAGATGAAAAGGCTGCTTCATCTTTCTCATGGAATCATCCTGGTGACTGGACCTACGGGAAGCGGTAAGACCACCACCCTGTATGCAGCTCTTAGCCACATTAACTCTCCGGACAAGAACATTCTCACCATTGAGGATCCAATCGAATATCAGCTGGACGGCATCGGTCAGATGCAGGTGAACCCCAAGATCAATCTTACGTTCGCCAGGGGCACTGCGCTCCATGGTTCGCCAGGATCCAGACATAATCCTGGTTGGTGAGATTCGAGATCGGGAGACTGCCGACATCGCCATTCATGCAGCACTAACAGGACACCTGGTATTTTCAACTCTGCACACCAACGATGCGGCAAGCGCCGTTACCAGGCTCACTGACATGGGGATCGAACCCTTTTTGGTTTCCTCAGCGGTGCAGGCGATTATTGCCCAACGATTAGTGCGCCTTCTCTGCCCGCATTGCAAAGAAACGTATGAACCGGAAGAGGCTCAATGGGTTGAATTGGGCTCGAGTAGGGAGGTGGCGGGGCCGATTTTTAGGGCAGATGGATGTGAAAAATGTCTGGAAACAGGCTACCGAGGAAGAACCGGGATCTATGAATTTCTGCTGTTGAGCGAAGCAATAAAGGGGCTGGTTCTCAAGACATCAGATGCTAACCAGATCAACAAGGCTGCCAGGGCCGAAGGAATGGCGAGCCTGCGTGAAGACGGAATCAACAAGGTAATGGAGGGAAGGACCACAATTAGTGAAGTACTGAGGGTGACGCAGCTCTGATCAGCGCGTTAGGCGCTGATCAGCAGGCAGTAGGCAGCGGGCAGCAGGAGCAAATACTAGAAACTAGGCACGAGGGACTAAGCAGAGAGGATGTTGGAGGTTGGAGGAGCGCTTCGCTTTAGGTTGGAGGCAACAAATATGACATGATAAATCTCTTTTGCCTCTAACCTTGAACGAGGCCCGAAAGGGTCGAGTGGTCCTCTAACCTAATGCCGCGTAGCGTAAGCTATGCGATTGGTGAACAGATGCCGGTCTTTGAGTATGTAGCCATAGATAGCGCCGGGAAGAGCCGCAAAGGAATTATTGATGCGGACAGCTCACGAACGGCCCGACAAAAGCTGCGGGCGGACGGCATCTATCCCTCACAGCTGGAAGAAACTCAGGCGGGCGAGACCAGCGACACACCTAGTCGGTTCCAGTTCCAGTTCACCCTGCAGCGGGTGCGGAGAACTGAGCTGGTTAACACTACGCGACAATTGGCTACCCTGCTGTCGGCGGGACTACCTCTTGTCTCTGCTCTCAGCGGGGTGCTCGAGCAGGTGAGGCGAGCTCCCTTGCGCAAGGTGCTCTCCCAGGTGCGGGAGCGAGTCAAAGAAGGGATGAGTTTGGCGGCTGCCTTCCGGGAACACCCGACGGTGTTTCCCTCAGTCTACACTGCCATGATCCACGCCGGGGAAAGTTCAGGCACTCTGGAGTTGGTCGTGGAGAGACTGGCTGATTTCGGAGAGCAGCAGTTGGCCTTGCAACGAAAAGTCAGCTCGACTCTGGCCTATCCCATCTTGATGCTCATTGTTGGTTTGGGCGTGGTAGTTTTTCTGTTGGCCTTCGTGATTCCCAAGGTCACCCAGATTTTCGTGGACATGGAGCAAGATCTCCCCCTGCCCACCACCGTCTTGATTGGAGTGAGCGAGCTTTTTCATAAGTACTGGCCTGCCCTGGTGCTTGTCCTCATCATTGCCTTTTTGGCAGGCCGTTATTATGTCAAGACTGATGCAGGGCGTCGTCGTTATCATCGGCTCTTGCTGCGATTGCCAATTGTGGGTCCCATTGTGGAGAAAGTGGCGGTCGCCCAGATTACCAGAACCCTGGGAACTTTGCTCAACAACGGCGTGCCCCTGCTCGGCGCCATGGAGATAGTGGAAAATCTGGTAAACAATGTGATTCTGCGGCAAGCCATAGAGGAGGCGCGCCAGGAAATAAGTGAAGGGGCCAGCATAACGACACCTTTTGCCCGCGGTGGAATTTTCCCGCCGGTGGTCATTCAGATGATTTCGGTGGGGGAGCAGAGTGGTAATCTGGAAGGAATGTTGCTTAAGGTCGCCGATACTTTTGACGGTGAGGTGGAAAGTAGCGTAACCACTTTGACTTCACTTCTGGGACCGGTGATGATCCTGTTTCTTGCATTTTTTGTGGGCTATGTGGTTCTGGCTGTGCTTCTGCCCATCTTTGAGATGAGCCACCTTGTGGGGTAGTTTGATGAAGGGGGAAAGGAATATTTTGCAGGCAGTAGACAGTGGCAGGTGGCCAGATAAATTCGAAATCCGAAGCACGAAGCACGAAACAAATTCAAAATCCGAATTTACCAATGTTCGAAACAATAAGTTTAGTATCGAGTCTAAGTTTTGGTCATTTGGATTTTGAGAATTTGAAAATTGTTTCGGATTTCGATATTCGAATTTCGGATTTTATAATGTCAATTCAGAACTGGTTACCTAAAGATTGGGCTTCACTTGAGTAGAAGCTCGGAAGTATGGGGGATATCGTGTACCGGGATCGCTTTGGTCTGAAATGCAAGCCATTTGGGTAATACCCCTGACCCACTGTTTTTCTATTTTTCGGCTGACCACCGGCAGGGTTTAGTTACGTTGAGCCAGGGTATTCATGACCGGTGCGGCCTTATGCTGTTGCTTGGTGAGGTCGGCACCGGAAAAACGAACATTTGCTACCACCTCCATAACCACGAAGGCTACCCATCAGCGTATCTCAATTACCCGTTTCTCACTGAAGGCGAATTCTTGGAATCGGTCAATAAGGAACTGGGTATTCCCGTTGGAGATGGATCAAGAAGGCGTAATCGAGCGGAGCTTCAAGATTACCTCTTGAGGCAACAAAGCAAAGGAAAACCAGTAGTCGTTATAGTGGATGAGGCTCATCGTCTTGGTATCCCCATTTTAGATGAGATTCTCATCCTGTCCAATTTGCAGGTTGCCGACGGTCATCTGCTGCAAATAATTTTGGCTGGGCAGCCTCTCCTTTTGGACACACTCAAACAGCCACGGCTGCAGTCCTTAAACCAGAGAACAGGTCTTCGATATCACTTAGCCAGAATGGATCGTGCCAATACCTTCGACTATATCTGCCATCGCTTGGCAAAAGCCGGCTGCACGAACCAGACTCTCTTTTCCCCTGGAGCTTTGGACACCATATGGAAAAAGGCGCATGGCACACCAAGACTCATAAATCAGCTCTCCGAACGTGCTCTAAACGAAGCATACCGGAGAGGCAAAAAAGGGGTGGGAAGGCGACAAGTGAACCGTGTGGCTGACGCCCCCCTTTACCAGCCTTTATTTGCCGCTAGACCCAAGCACTGGTCAATGAGGACTGCCTTCGCAGGCACGGCAATGGCCTTGTGTGTCGGGGTCTCCTTTGGTCTCTGGTATTTTGGTTTGGGTAGCAAATACCTACCGATAATGACTGGAAAAATTGGCCAGGTGACAGCGGAGCACCGCACCCTCATAAAGAAACCGATCATAGTACCGCAACTTGCCGAAAACCGGGAATATGAGCCTGGAGTTGGGGTGGTAGTGGAGCAAGAAGGAACATTACCAGTTGTCGCATATGGTGAGGCGCGGTTGCAACCAGACTCGCAGGCTACCGAACTAGATTCTATGGTTGAACCTCTGTGGGTTGCAGATGATCTGCCGGAGCTCGAGTTGAGTGCAATCGCTTGGGACGAAAGTCGGGCCCACAGTATAGCCGTGCTCAATCACAGGATTGTTCATGAGGGGGATTTCATCGGGGATGTAAGGGTCTTGCAGATCAAGCCCAATCGTGTTGTTCTCCTACGCGGAGATGAGCACATAATCAAAAAGATCCATGTAGAGGAAAGAGAGTATGGACTAGAAACCAGCGATGTGAGCACAATTGCTGAAAAGGAGAAAGCTGGCGTTCGTGACCCAGAGTACAATGACCAGGCTGAGCAAACGTTTTCTTTTACGCATTACAAACCGATTATCTATTTTGATTACCGGACGTCAAACATTGCCCCTGAGGCATATGAAGAACTTGACAGGCTTGCCACCATCGCCGCGCTCAGTCCGGACTATGAAATTGTTATCCGCGGATACACAGACAATGTGGGCTCAACTGAGTACAACAAGAGACTATCTAAAACGCGGACACAAATTGTTCGAAACTACCTTGTTGGTAAAGGGATTGATCCTGAAAAAATAAAGACCATGGGCATGGGAGAGAAAGACCCTCTTCTGCCGAATACTACTCCGGCAGGGCGAGCTGTAAATCGGAGGGTTGAAATAGAGTTGGTGCCTGTTGGTGACAGTTGAGATTCACACCTCGGAGGCGTAAGGATGGGAATGCATCTCGGTGAACGTGCTGGTGGGAGCCAGACACACTCCAGTGCCCTAGAATCTTTTTCGGTTGACACATACTCTGTTGGAAGTCTCATGTCCCGTGTTTACCCAAGAGTTCGCGGTTCCACATCAGGCTTCACCCTGATCGAGATCATGGTAGTCATAATCATTCTCGGCATTCTTGTGGGGCTCATTGTGCCTCGACTCATGGAGAAGCCAGAGAAAGCCAGGCGGGTCAAAGCTCAATTACAGATAGAAAGCATTTCTATGGCACTAAAAGAGTACAAGTTGGACAACGGCGACTATCCCACCACGGAGCAGGGGATGCAGGCCCTGGTGGAAAAGCCCGCAATTGGCAAGATTCCAAAGAGGTATCCGGAAAAGGGCTACCTCCCCAAGATTCCCAAAGACCCTTGGGAAAACGATTACATCTATATCAGTCCAGGGGAGCACGACGATTTTGATCTTATCTCCTACGGCGCTGATGGCGAGGAAGGCGGCGAAGGCAAAAATGTCGACGTGCAGAGTTGGGAGATCGAATGAACCGTCCGGTTTTACTCTGGTGGAACTGGCCGTTGTTCTGGTGATCCTGGCGGTAATTCTTGGACTGGTGCTCCCGGAGGTCTCATCTTTTTTCTTTCGCAGCGATCTGAAAGCGAGTTCCCGGCGGTTGGCAGGGGCGGTGGCCTACGCCAGAAGCCAAGCGATGTTGGAAGGCCGGCTCTGGGAGCTTACCTTAGACCTGGATACAGGTAGCTTTTGGGCTGCGGCTGTTGAAGAAGGCGGCTCACCGGATCTTGACACCGTCAAGAAGCGAACTCTGGCGGGAGAGGTTCGCTTCGTGGATGTCAAGAAGTTGCCCGACGAAAATAAGCGTGCTGGACGTGTTGCTCTTCATTTCCATCCCAAAGGTCTCGCAGAACCCGCAGTGATTCACCTGGCCGGTCCCGGCAATCAAATCCGAACTCTAGTTGTCAAACCATTCAATGGCCGTTTGGTAGTCCGGGAAGGATATCTGGAGTAGACGCAGGGCGCCCGACAGCAGGCAGAAGGCAGCGGGCAGCAGGCAGCAAACAGTAAAGAAGTTGGAGGTTAGAGGTTTGAGGTTAGAGGCGATTAAACGGTCAAGGCAGATCTATCCTGCCTCCAACCTCAAGCGAGGCCAGACTGGCCGAGCGCTCCTCCAACCTGGTGCTGAGCCAGCGCCATGCGGATTACGCTCGCACTCTGGTTTCACCTTAATAGAGGTGCTGGTGGCGGTGGCCATTCTGGCTATCGCCATGGTGGCTATTCTAAAGGCCAATGTGCAGAACCTAGATGCACTGACCAAAAGCAGAGAAATGACCACGGCCTCTCTGCTGGCGGCAAGCAAGCTGGCGGAGATTGAAGCGGCGGGAGTTGCCAACTGGGGTGAATCGCAGGGGGACTTTGGTGAAGATTATCCAGAGTTCACCTGGCAAGTGGAGACTACAAGCACTGAGGTGGAAGGGTTAGAGCGAATCGCAGTCATTGTCCAGCGGAGCGGAGGAGTTACCGGGAGAGAGGTAAGAATTGAGGAACTCATGCTGGTTGAATAGTAGGCAGCGGGCAGCAGGCAGACGACAACAGTAGGTCGGGTGGTTTCCGCCTCGGCGGAGTTCACCCGACACCAAGTTCTGTCGGATCAACCCCGCTTCGCGTGAACGATCCGACCTACGATTCTAGGCAAAAGGCAGAGGACAGAAACGAAGTTGGAGGGTAGAGGTTTGAGGTTAGAGGCAATAAAACGGTCTAGACAGATCTATACTGCCTCCAACCTCAAGCGAGGCCAGATTGGCCGAGCGCTCCTCCAACCTGATGCTGAGCGAGCGCCATGCGGATTACGCTGGCGTGCCGGCTTTACTCTCCTAGAAATCCTTATTGCCATTGCCATTCTTGCGCTTGTAGTGAGCAGCCTGTACGGAGCCTACAGCGGGACGCTGGCAACCACGGAGATGGTGGCAAGCGCCAGGGATGTAGACCAGGCAGCGCGACTGGCCCTGATGCAAATGGTAGATGATTTTAGCTCTCTCTACTACAGAAAGGCAGAGGGAGAAAATGAGAATTCACCCTTTCAATTTCAGGGTGGCATGGATGGAGAAAGTGAGAGGGGAACGGTTGTCGAGTTCGCCTCAACCGCCCATCTGGGTTTTGATGGTAGCTTTCCGAACTTGCGAATTAACAGGGTGAGCTATGTGTTAGAGAAACAGGCGGATAACCAGCGATATTATAGACTTGTCCGCATGGAACTACCTTTTGTCGACCTATCTGGAGAGCGAGAAGAGACCGCGGTGGAGCTTGCAGACACCGTGGAGTCGTTGACCTTGACCTATTTGAATGAGGATGGTGAGACATTGTCTCAATGGGACAGCAAGGCAGAAGAGACCGAAGGGCTTCTACCCCGGTTGGTCCACATTCGGTTACAGTTGGCAGGAGAGAAATCGAGGGTTTTTGCCACCACAGTGGCGATACAGGCTCAAGAGACAGCAGGCAGCAGGCAGTGAGCAGCAGGCAGCGGGCAGTGAGCAGCAGGCAGAGGAGGCGGGGGTAGCGAACGAAAACGGAGAAAAGACAAGGTCTTGGTACTATGCTCTGTGCGCTATGCTAAGCAATAACTAGTTTTCATCCGGAAATCTCCCCCCCCCCTGCGGAGATAAGAGGGGAGAAATAATATGGTTTTTAACCACGTATTGTTTCATCTTATCTCCCCCGCCAGAGAGATTTCCGGATGACACTAACTGGTGATAAATGTGAAATGTAAAATGAGAAATGGTAGATGGAGACTTGGAGAGTCAGGAGCTGCTCTCATCCTGGCCCTTCTTATGATCACCATTCTCGTGGTGTTCGTACTGGAAACCATGCGAGCCATGCAGGTGGAAGGGGCGGGGGCTCGCCATTTTCAGGATAGCATCCGGGCCGAGGCTCTGGCCAAATCTGGCGTCAATATAGCAATATCCTTGCTAAAAAACGACCTGGCTGAGAATGAGGTGGATCATATAGGAGAACCCTGGGCCCTCTTACCAAAACCTGATGCTTTGCCTGTGGATCTGTCTGAAGCTGGGACCTTGGAGGGAAGGGTAGAGGACGAGATGGGGAAGTTTCCCATTAACTATCTGGTGGATGAAGATGGGAAGGTACGGGAAGTCTACCAGCAGGTTTTGACTCGCTTGCTTACCAATACTCCCTTTCAGATGGAGGAAGAGGAAGCACAGGGTTTGGTTATGGCCATCAGAGACTGGCTTGATAAAGACGATGAGCCCTACGGGAGAGTTCGGCGGGGAGACAGATTACTATCAAAGTCTGGAGCAAGCCTATGAATGCAAAAACGGTCCTCTTACCTCGCTGGCTGAGCTTCGGCTCATTCGCGGCGTGAGCGAATCGCTCTATGTAGGTACAGAGGAGAACCCCGGTCTCAAGGACCTGCTCACCGTGTATAGTGATGGCAAAATAAACGTCAACACCGCCGGGCCCTTGGTTCTCCAAGCGCTGGTGAGTCCAACTGTTTCCCAAGACACGGCGGAGGGTTGGGCGGAGAGTGTCGTCGCTTATCGGCAGGAGCCGATGCACTGGGACTTCCTCAGCGAGTCGGATTGGTATCGAAACCGGATGGCAGGCTACAATGACATTAGCCTTCCAGTTGAGTTCATTACTACCCAAAGCATGCATTTCACCGTGCAGATGAAAGCTAAGGTGGGGGTGGGGAGGAAATCGATATTCGCATACCTCGAACGGCGAAAGTCTGAGAAGGAAGAGCAGGATACAGTAGACGTTTCTGTGCGCTACAAGGAAGTGTATTAGCGCGAAGTGACAGGTACATCTACCACTGAGAACACGAAGAGCACTAAGAGCTTCGCAAGCTCGAATATCGAAATCCGAAATACGAAACAAATTCTAAGCACGAATGTTCTAATGTTCAAAACTTCGTTCATCACATAACGTAGGGCGGGTCACAGCACCCGCCTATAAAGAGTTCGAACGCAAGACTTGGCTCATTTGGCCGGTACGGTGACCGGCCCTACAGTTAAAATAGTTATCATGTTTAGATCATTTGGATTTTGAAAATTTGAATTTGTTTCGGATTTAGTGCTTCGGATTTCGGATTTTCTTTGACTGTTTGCCTGCCCGGTGCCAGGCTACTAACGAAGCGGAATGGCCCGGATTTTGCTGTAATCTAAGTGGGGGTGATTTTATCCATGCCAGAGAAGATCCTAGGAATCGATATCGCCGGCAGCGGTATCAAAGTGGTCCAGGTAACCCGTGGCTTCAGAACAAGTCAGGTGTCAGGGTATGCCAGGGCCAGCTTACCTGCAGATGCAGATCCCTCTCAAGTGGCCAGTTCACTAGCGGATCTCATTGCCGAAGAGAATCTTGAAAGCGACCGCTATATGGTGGCACTGAGCACCCACGAGGCGTTTCTGCGGAGGCTTCGTTTCCCCTTTTCCAATCAACGCAAGATTTCCCAAGTAATCCAGTTCGAAATGGAGCCTGACCTGCCTTTGGCCCTTGACGAGGTTCAGGTGGACTTTGTCACCACGGAATCCAGGCAAGCCGGCTCCCAGGGTGTACTGGCAGCAGCACTTCCCAGAATTGTTTTGGATCCTTTGCTCGCCGCGCTCAAGGAAGTCAACATCGAGCCTGAGGTGGTTGACCTGGACGGCAGCGGTTTGACTTTTATTGCTCGCGAACTGAAAGCTCACTTCCCAGAGCGGGTAGTGATTCTGGATATCGGTCATCACAAAACCAATCTGCTGTACCAACACCGGGGTGTGGACACTTATCTGCGCTCGCTTATGACCGGTTGTGGTCCCTTCTCCAAAAAGATTGCTGAAGTCCTGGGGATGTCAGTGGATGAGGGTATGGAGCGCCTCTTTGCCATTGGGATTGATCAGGAGGCAACATCGCCCGAGCACCTTGCCATTCGTGAAGCTATGATGGACGAGGTTGAGTCACTGGCCCGTGAAATAGAATTCTCATTGACGGCAGCCCAGGTGCAGGAACGAGAATTGTGGCCGGAGTTGGTGATTTTGAGCGGCGGCGGCTCTCTCATAGAAGGCTTGGCGGCAGCTTTGGAAAAGGCTCTCGGGGTGGATGTACGCTGCCTCAGTGACCTGGAGGAGCTGGCTTTACTCGGCCAATTTGGCGACCAATTCACGGCTGCACCATTATTTTCGGTGGCAGCTGGCTTGGCTCTTAAAGGTACAAGTCGAAGGGCAGGGTTCAACTTTCAGGCTGAAGAGGTGGGTAGCCAGAACCCGTTGGTCAAGTGGAGACAGCAGTTGAGTTACGCTTTAGTGGCCTGTGCACTGGTGGCTTTTGCCTGGCTCGGCTCGGTGGGGATGGATGTTTATACCAAGAAGCGAAGGCTAACCAATCTCAACCAGAGTGTTGAGGCAGTGTTTCGCCGTACTGTACCCGAATTCAAGGGATCTGTTCAGTCGTCGCAATACGCCAGTATTGTCAAAACCAAGATCAATGAATTGGGCCAGTCGGTAGCTCTTTTTGGTGAGGAAGGCGGCTATCATTCGGCCGTGGAGTTACTGCGTGTTATCAGTAAAGCAATCCCGGCGGACCTTAATGTGACCATAAGCCTTCTGACAGTAGACAATCAGCGTGTCCGGTTGAGTGGGCAAGCAGACGCTTTCAACACCGTTGATGTAGTGAAAAATCGGCTAACAGCTTTGGACAATTTTGACAAGGTGACTATCACTGGTGCGAAAGCGGCCAAAGATGGTAAGGGGGTGCAGTTCGGCTTGGAACTGAACCGCCCTCAGCTCACCGGGGAAGGTTCATGACAAGGCTCAATCAAAGACAACTGATCTGGATTGCGGCTACCGTGGTGGCAATCCTTGCGGTGAGCCAGTGGCTGATACGCCCCATTTTCAGACGAAGAGCGAAGTTAGTGACAAACATCCACCGGAGCGAAAAGCGTTTACAGGAACTAGTTCGTCTGGAGCAGCTGTACCGGAAAATGCAGGTAGAAAATGTTCGAGTTGAGAAGAACTTGCGCAATCGTAGGCAGGATTTTACCTTATTTGCATTTTTGGAAGGGCTGGCCGGCCGCGATGGGATAAAAGGGCAGATCGAATTCATGCGGCCCTCTGTGAAATCACTCGGTGACATGCATCAGGAAGAACAGGTTGAAATGCGGCTAAAGGGGGTGTCACTGGACCGGCTGATACCCTACCTCTACCATATTGAGGCGGCACCAGAACAAGTGCGCATCAGGAGACTTACTATCCGGCCACAACAGCGAGATAAGTCTCAGCTGGAAGTGAACCTGGTGGTGGTAACTCGTAAATTGCGCCAAGCACCCCGGGTGAGGGGCAGCAAGGAGGCGTAGGACAGCGGGCAGCCCCGAGACTACGCTCGGGACAAGCAGGCAGGAAGCAGCGGGCAGTAGGAACTAAGAACTCGGCACGAAGCGCTGGACATTAGGCAAAAAGTAAGGCGGGTCTCCGTACCCGCCTTAATAATCTCAAGGCTAGTAAAGCGAATGAAACGCATAGTGACAAAGAGAGCGTTGGGCTATTTTCTCTGGGGGTTTGTTTTTGCCGGGATCCTCATAGTGTGGAAGTTCCCCTACCAGAGCTTGCAAGAAAGGTTGGTTGCGATTGCCAGTGCGCAGTTGGGTGTGAAGTTTGAGATCACCGATATGTCCCCTACCTTTCCACCCGGATTGAAGCTGGCAAAATGTTCTGTGAGAACAATGGAACCGGAAAGCAAACCCTTCTTTGAAGCAAGCCAGGTGCGTTTGCGCTTTAAGGTGCTGCCATTGCTCAGAGGAAGGCTTGCCTTCACCCTGCGCAGTCAGGCTTATGGAGGCACGCTGTCCGGGGACGTGCGCTTGACTCCATTTTATGATGTTCGAAACTACCAGCTGAGAGTGCGGGGGCAAAATATCCAGCTGGAAGGTCAATCTTACGTCTCTACATTGCTTGGCCGACAAGTCTCAGGGAAGGTTTCCGGAGACATCAACTTGAAAGGACCCCTTGGCGATCCTGTCAATGCTAGCGGCGGTGGAGAATTCCAGCTTGAAGAGGGAAGCTTTCCCATAGACTCAGCCTATCTGAGAACAAGAACCCTGGAGAGACTCGAGGTGTCTGCTACCATTGAACTCTCTGGTGGGAGTCTGGAGATTACCAAGTGCGAGTTTAAAGGGCAGGGATTCCAGGGAACTGTGAGCGGCACAGTAATACTTCAGCCCAGGTTATTTAGAAGCACTTTGAACCTGGCGGGAGAGGGCCAGCTAGATGGTGACATGGTGAACCTTCCCGCAGATAAACGACGGGTGGCGGCAGCCTTTCTCAATCGGGGCAAGCCTCTGCCTTTTAAGGTGCGAGGCACCGTGGCGGAACCCGAGTTTCGGCTTTTCTAATTAGTTTCCGGATGGAAACTAATTATAGCTATCAGCTGTCAGCGCTCAGCTGTCAGCCAGCATGGAGCAAATGAAATAAACTCTTTAACCCCATGCCCCGGGCCCCATGCTCTATGCCTACTGATAACCAAACTCCTTTAAAGCTCGGGGATTTTTTCGCCACTTTTTCTGAATACGGACCCACAACTCCAGAAAAACCTTGGAGCCAAGCAACTTTTCCATGTCTAAGCGGGCTTGTGTGCCAATCTCCCGAAGCATGGACCCTCCCTTGCCAATAACAATACCTTTCTGGGAAGATCTCTCAACGTGAATATCAGCCTGAATACGGATGAGATTTTTTTGCTCATCTTCTTTAAAGGAGCCTATGGTTACTGCCACGGCATAGGGGATTTCCTCGGAGGTCAAGTTCATGATTTTTTCCCTAATTATCTCGGCGCAGAAAAACCGTTCGGGTAGATCCGTCAGTGTATCTTCCGGGTAGTAAGCAGGCCCCATAGGGAGGAGAGGGACAATCTGTGCTATCAGATCATTGATTCCTGTGCCATATAAGGCAGAGATATAAGCCGAGCCCTTAAATTGATGCAAACCCTGAAAGCGCTCGACAATGCGTGCTAGCGATTCCTCTGAGACCAAATCTATCTTGTTTACCACCAAAAGAGTCTGGGTTCCCACGCCCTGGAGAGCCTCAAGCACTCGCTTGTTGTTTTGGTTGCCTGGTGAGTGGGCCTCCACTAAAAAGAGAATCAAATCAACTGTTGCCAGTGTTGCCAGGGCGGTGCGTACCATGGCAAGGTTGAGATTACCCCTGGCCTGGTGAATTCCAGGGGTGTCCAAAAAAATCATCTGGAATCCAGGATTGGTTTTCACTGCCAGAATACGATTACGGGTTGTTTGGGGTTTGGGAGATATGATGGCGAGCTTCTCTCCTATGAGCTGATTCAGCAGGGTAGATTTGCCCACATTAGGCGCACCGATTATGGAAACGAAACCGGATTTGAAATCATTGCTCATTTATCATCTCACATTGCTCATTTATCATTAGAGCGCTCGCGCGGCATTAGTTTGGAGGAGCGGCCCTGCGGGCCTTAAGGTTGGAGGCACTATACATTTGCTTTTTCCGTTTTGTCCTCAAACCTCTTCTCGGTCTTCCGCCAACTGGTATTAGGTATTCTAGCAGCATCAAAGGGTAGGAGCAATGGTATCGTTTTTGCATTACATCGAGAGACCAATGAGCAAGCTCTAGGGGTTGCGATGACTAAAACTGTCGAGGCGAAGGAGATACCTTACTTTATCAAGGTTGTTGGCTGTAACAACTGCAAAGTATTTAAGTCTTACACTTCTTTGAGTGGGACTGCGTACGGTCAAAATCATGCTCTCCATGCCAAGTGTGTGCATATGGGTTGTGATCGTTACGGCCACAATATTTTGGCTCCATTTATCACCCCAATGGAATATCTGCGCATCGGTCTTAATACTGGACTGCGCAAACAGGCGGTTGCTAAAACCAAGAAGGTTATTGCCCGTTTCGGTGAGTTCTATGATCACAGAGGCAGGCTAAAGCCCTGGGTGGTTAAAACCCTTTCCAAAAAGAAGGACAACGCACAGTAATATGACTGGAATGTGCTTTGGAGGATGGTTGATTTTACTGGTTTGAGTCGTGGTCTAAATCTTGTGACATTTCTAAACAAGCGTGATACCATGCTCAGCCACAGTCGGGTAGCGGACTGGAGACATGCTGGTAATGAATGAGCAGGAGACGCACCAGATCATCACCCGAGAGCTCATTAATACAGTCCGTGATCGTATGCAATATATTTATTTGGATATGCGACGTATAGTTCCCAATACTGGTGAGCACGACCTCATGATGGAATGCATCCGGGAAGCCATCACTCCCCACTTGCCGTTCACCTCGGATAAATTGGAAGTGGTGGTGGATGAGGCGTACGCATTATACTTGAATTTTATGGCGGTTGAGAAGTCCAAGAAACAGTATGAGTCGACTTAACCCTATGGCTTTCTTGATACCTTATGACACAAACCCTAGTGTTTTGGCAAAGGCTAAAGACGACTTGGCATTGGATTTGTAGAAACAGCACTGGCACAGTGGGTATTCTATGAAAATATTTTCGGCTGGACTTACCGATGTTGGTAGGAAGAGAGAAAATAACGAGGACTCCTTTTATACCGACGATCAGGTGGGTCTTTACATAGTTGCAGACGGTATGGGAGGACACCGGGCTGGCGAAGTTGCCAGCAGTACAGTAGTCAGTAGTGTCAAAGACTACATGGAGGCCTTCCACACCTCCCCCGTGGCCCAGGAGACAGACGAGAGCAATATGTCGCCAGCGGCCACAGCCGTTTGTCACAGCATAGAGCTGGCCAACCGCGTGGTGTATCAGCTTTCCCAGGATCAGGGATCATACAAAGGCATGGGTTCCACCGCGGCCGTTGCCTATCTGCACGGCGACACGCTAATAACTGCCAATGTGGGCGACAGTCGCATTTACCTCGTTCGTGAAGACAGCATCGAACAGCTAACTCAGGATCATACTCTTTTTGCCGAGCACATCCGGAAAAATCCAAACTGGGACCCCAACACCGCCTCAATTCCCATGAAGCATATCCTGATACGGGCAGTTGGCATACATGAGGCCGTGGAGGCAGATGTATATGAGATGCAACCCCTTCCAGGTGATTTGATCATTCTGTGCAGTGACGGGCTCACTGATATGCTCTCTGATGACGAAATTCACCAGGCCGTGCTTGAAGGGGGGGAACTGGAAAAAATTTGTAGCCGATTGGTAGATATGGCCAACGAGAGAGGAGGCCTGGACAACGTTACTGCGGTCGTATTTTTTTTCCAGAAAGAAGATAAAGGGCTTTTGCATAAACTGTTTGGATCCAAATAGTTCAGAAGCCAGTGGAGCAATGAAATCGCTGGCGGGGTGGGATGAATCATGGCTCAATTGACTCTACAGTTTAAGGACCTGGCCTTGAAAGAGTTTGAACTTACCGGGCAGAGCATGACAATGGGCAGGGAACCGGACAATGACATTGTTGTAGAGAATCTATTGGTCTCTGGCTACCATGCTCGTATCGATCCTGCAGGCAGAGAACACATCTTAACTGATCTGCAGAGCAAGAACGGTACCTTTGTAAATGGCGAGCGGGTCACAAGCACCAAGCTGAAAGACGGAGATCAGATTCTCGTAGGCAAACACACCATAGTCTTCACCCTGAGTCCAGAAGAGATTCAGGAGGATCAAAAACTAACAGAACCGACCATGTTCATTGAGGTGGCTCAGGGAGCCTCCGAAACAGAAGCCCAAGATCCAACACCTTCCGGTCTTGACAGCACTGCGATATCTGCTGAACGACCGGCAGTTCTATCCTTCCTGTCAGGTGGGGGCGATGAATATGAGATCAAAAAGAAGCTGGTGAAGCTGGGGAAGGGTGAGGAGGCTGATGTCCACATCGGAGGACTTTTTACCCCGAAGGTTGCGGCAACTATCAGTAGACGGCCAACGGGTTACCACCTGACCCCTACGGGACGGGCCAAGGTCAAGGTGAATGATGCTCAGGTCGGGGGCAGTCACCGGCTCAGAGAATTCGATACCATTGAAGTTGGACCTGCAAAGCTGCAGTTTTATTATAAAGGATAAAGTAGGCGCTTCGCTGCAAATCCGAAATCCTAAGCACGAAGCACGAAACAAATTCAAATGACCGAAATTCAAAATTCAAAATAAATAGATTGATAATTCAGCCCTGTTGCTTTGTAAATATTGCTGGTGCCCAAGAAACATTTTGGTTTCGAACATTTGATATTTGAATTTTGGATTTGTTTCGTATTTCGTATTTCGATATTCGGATTTTGGGCAATAAAAGGCGTGAATGAACTACGATACTTGTGACTATAAGCTGAATAGATTCGAAGGTAAAGTAAAGGCAAAAAGATGCCCTTAAATGGTGATGTCAAAACCTTTCCCCTGGCGGCAATCGTTCAGATGGTCCACGATGAACGAAAGACTGGGATACTATCAGTATCGACCTCCAGACGCCGCTGTAGTATCTACTTCAGAGGGGGCAATATTATCCATGTCAGAGGTAACACCGATAAAGAATTGAAATTGGGTGCTCTTCTCAAGGCGAACAATCTCATCAGTGAAGACAGGCTTGAGGACATGCTGGCAGTATCCAAGGCCATGGAAAAGCGACTGGGTACTGTTTTGCTCGAAAGGGAATATATTGAGCTTGATAGGCTAGTCAGCATTATTCATCTTCAATTCAAGGAAGTCGTCTCCACCATGTTAAGTTGGGATGACGCTAAATTTTCCTACAAAGACGGCTTAGATGGGTTCACAGACGAAATCAAGTGTGAGGTGGACCCTGTTCGGCTAGTATTAGAGGCCAAAAAGAGAGAAGAGTTCAAAGGGCTCATCCCCAACGATCAGGTTGTTTTTCAAATAAACCCCAATGTTGACACCTCCAAATCAGTTCACGCTGCGAGAGATTTGCGAGCTCTCCTGTTGCTTGACGGCAGGCGTACTGTGGCGCAGCTTATTAAAGAGACGGGATACTCTAGGTTGGCAGCATATCGCTCTCTGGCAAAGCTTTACGCTGAGAATGCCATTGTCAGAAAAGGAGACGACAGCCAGCCCACCAAGAAGATGGGCACTCTGGAACTCAGTCCTATCACCACTCTCTATTGGAATCTGTTGCAGCTGATCATGACCGCCCTTGCTGAAGAACTTGGTGCCAGCAAGGCCACATCCTCACTTGAAAATAGCCTGCGGCAGTCCGCTTATTATGAACGTTTTCTAAAACCATTCCAATTTGATCAAGACCTGGCTACGAACATTAGCAGGATGGAGGCCCTTATTCAGCAACAGAGGCAGTCGCTGTCCCAAAATGACCTTGTCAATGGTTTTAATCAGGTGCTTGTTCGGCTGCTGGGCGAACAATATCAGTTTCTGGGCTACAAAGGCACAAGGAGCACGGTGAAGCGGATGAGGGCATCCCTGCAGAGCGTCCCGGCTACTCATCGGCCTTTGGCTCAGGCGATCAGTCGCTTTTTAGAACATTATGAGAATGAAGATTTCCTCCGGGGTACGAAGCAAGTAGTCAGTATTCAGGCAGGGGCTGCAAGCGGGATCTCAGAGGCCAGGAGCCCACAGCCCAAGATGAGCAACATGAGTGGTAGTGAGATTGTCAATTTCTACAATGACATGTTTAGACTTGTAATTTCCGATCTGGAACAGGAAGTGGGGGCTAAGGCCCGAGGGCTGTTTCAGGGACTCATCAGAAGCTCACATCACTATGACACCCTTCTTGCCCATTTCGAAGTGCAGGACACCTCCGACCCAAATCCTTTGCGGCTGAAAGATAATGTTAAGACTGGAAAACTAAAGTTAAGTGGTCAGGACCTGGTTCAGACCTTCCAACAGGTGCTCAGAGGGCTTTTGCTAGAGGAAAGCCGGCTTCTGGGTCCGAAAGCCACGGATTTGACCGTTTCCCGCTTGGCGGAGAGAATGAACGCGTCACACACACAGTTTAAACCATTGCTAGACCAGCTCACGGCAACTGTGGTGAGCAAGTCGGCAAAAACTGGATCTTGAACAACACAGATAAGAGTGTGAAGAGGAGATCTCATGGTTGGCAATGAAAGGCCTTGGATAGCACAGGCATTTATCCTGGTCCTCTATGTTATCACCCTGGTCATCTACAATAGAGCAAAAAAAGAGTATGTTGGTGGCAAGATCGGGGCGGCAATTAATTTGATAATGGTCTTTGTGGCATTTCTTTTTCTCTCTGATTATGTGGATTATTTTGTCAGTTCTTTGCTGCCGCTGGGTGATCAAGCCAAATTTAGTGTAAAGATTCTTTTCAGGTTGATTGCCATCTGTGTGCTTGCGTTTGGTGGTCTAAGGTTCTTTGTGAGTAAACCGGCGGAGAGCGGGCTGGCCCAGCAGCCGGCACCAATGCCCAGGATGGAGGAGGTGGAGACGGCTGCTGTGGCCGACCTTGACGCCGTGGTGCAGGCAGGCATGGCGGAGGTGGGGGTCACACCACCTGCCGCTAAAGCACCACCGGATCTTGGTCCAGAGGAGACTGTGGTGGTGCAGGAGATCTCTCAGTCTAAGCCCAGTCTTGGCCGCTACGAGATTCTCGAAGAACTGGGCCGTGGAGCCATGGGTATAGTTTATAAAGGGCGCGATCCCAAGTTAAACAGGGTGACGGCCATTAAAACCATCCGCTTTACAGATGACTTCGATGAAGAGCAGGCAGCTAAAATCAGAGAGCAGTTTTATCGGGAGGCCGAGGTGGTGGCCAAACTTGCTCACCCCAATATTGTCACAATTTTTGATGTGGGGGAAGATTTGGATCTCTCATATCTTGCCATGGAGTACCTGGAGGGAGAAAATCTGGAAGCATTTGCCCGCAAAGATAATCTCATGCCAATTAGAAAGGGGATTGATGTGACAGCGCAGGTCTGTGATGCTCTTGCGTACGCACACAGTCACGGTATTGTGCATCGAGATATTAAGCCTGCCAATATTATGATTCTAAAAAATGGACAGGTGAAGGTCACCGATTTTGGTATTGCCCGCGCAACCGCCAGCTCCAAGACTCGCACCGGCGTGATCAAAGGAACACCTTATTATATGTCGCCCGAACAAATATCAGGAATGAAAGTAGACGGCCGTTCTGATATTTTTTCTCTGGGAATTGTTTTCTACCAGTTGCTGACTGGTGAACTTCCCTTTGGTGGTGAAAACCTGGCAGCCATTATGTATCAGATTACCACGGTGGATCCAGAGCCCCCCACGAAACATAACCCCAAGATCTACAAGGCGGCCGTGGCCATCCTTAACCGGGCTCTCGAGAAGAGTCTCGAGTCGCGCTACCAGAACGCCAAGCAAAT
>PVMK01138166.1_pt1 | contig 24487 bp, 22 predicted proteins | sample 1853481 | NCBI WGS metagenome assembly PVMK01 (sample SAMN08533507, study PRJNA380276) | Marine sediment metagenome, whole genome shotgun sequencing project.
GCCGAATTGTTTCCATTCCAGAAGTAGGTAACATGTCCAAATTTCTGAGTCTCGCTTATGGCGTACTGGGAAATATCATTTTTCGCAAGATATTCTGAAACTGTTCTTTCAATGGCAGGGGGTGAAACAAGATACTTGGGCGGAATATGCAAGTCACCGTCATATTCCATCATTCCTGCAAAAAATACTTTTGGAAATCTTTTCCGGTCAAAACCCTTAAAATCCGTATCAACAAATGCGCGGCAGATCTCAATCGCCCTGTCACCTCTAAAATTATAAAATATTACATTATGGTTCTCATCTATTTGAGCTATTGGTTTTTCAGAGTTTTCAGGATCGCGAACGACCCAGTGGGGCAGATACTGGTCATCTACAGAATGTTCTTTTCGCATCTCTACTATTGCGGTTAATGCATCTGCAAACATGGGGCCCTCGCCAAGCACATGAGCATGGTATCCTCTTTCTACGATACTCCAGTCAGCTTCATAACGGTCCATTGTGGTCACCATGCGTCCGCCGCCCGAAGCAATATAATACCGTCTTTTCTTATTATCTTTTAATGCCTGCACCCTTAATGACCACAGAAAATCCTGAATCGCTCCAAAATAACGCAGAGCGCTTAATGGAGGAACATCCCTTCCATCAAGCAGACCGTGAACATATACCTCTTCAATCTCTCTTTTGTCGCACTCGCTTATAAGTGCCATTAGGTGAGAAATATTGCTGTGAACATTTCCGTCTGATATGAGTCCAATAAGGTGAACAGGTGTTTTGTTGGTTAAAGCATTGTCAATCATTTCTTTCCAGGTATCACCCTCGAAAAGGCTACGGTCATTGATTGCATTGTCAACAAGACTCGCGCCCTGAGAAAATACCCGCCCGGCCCCCATTGCATTATGTCCGACTTCGCTGTTTCCCTGGTCCTCGTCTGACGGCATCCCGACTGCAGTGCCGTGCGCTTTTAGATAAGCTACAATCTTTTCGTTTTCAAGAAGCTTTGTAATGTTTTTCGGCTGTGCAATATCAATTGCATTTCCAGGATAACCATCCGCATTTTTTTTAAAAATCCCTAAACCATCCAGTATGATAAGCAGAAGGGGACCTTTTACGCCGCTGTAATTGGGGAGTTTTTCTAGATTGAAATTCATTTTTTTTACTCCTCTTTATTATTTTGTGAGTCACAGTTGTGAAGCAAGACAGGACAATTCGGTTCTGTGTCTTACAGCACGTTAAATGTTTTAAGAAAGTTTCCTTTTTCTTTATTTGCAAGGTTAATACTGTTTTCCGATCCAAGGACCTTTACAATGCTTTTTTCTTTGAACTTATTCAGGATCTCTGCAAAGATTTTAAAATCATCAGGCGTTGTTGCCAGGACCTGTTCACGCATAATTTGTCTTGAATCGTCTGTTGTGCCATTCAAATAACGCTGCATAGATACAAGACCCATTGTATCCGGAAACATATACCCATCGATCTCACCTATGGCGCCTATGATACTTTTCGTAAGTTCTGCTTCCTCAAATTTAAGTTCAGCAAGAAATTGCGGAGTTTTATCAAAAGTATTAAGGGTTTCAAGCAGGTTTGGGTCACGGTATGAAACAAGACTGAATGCGCCTGAGAATTTGTCAAAACGGCAGAGTGCCCCATACGCGCCTCCCAGCACCCGGACCTGTTCCCACAGCCAGGTGGTTCTAAGCAAATGGGTAATTACATGAACAGACCCGTGATATGTATAACCAAGATCATAAAGGTCCGCTCCCTTCCCAACATAATTCACCTGTGCAGGGTATGATCATCCCTTCAAATTCAGTAAGATTTTCAGAAGACCAGGTTTCAGTCTTTGCTTTTTTTGCAGGAAGAAGTTCCGTAAATGAGACCACCCTGCTTTTAAGCTTCTCCCAGCCATTTTTGTCAGCAGTTATGTTTATTACCATTGATGACCTGTTTAACAGGATTGCGCGCATTTCTTGAAGACAGGTCAGACCGAACCCCAGTCAGAATCTATTATTTTTTCAAGTTCTCTTAAAAAGTAAAAGTAGCTTAAGCCCGTCATTTTTTCCATTATCCAGTCTGCTTCGTTTAAGTGCGCTCTTATTCTACTGTTAACGATCAAATGTCCGGAAGGAATTATCTTCTGCTCTTGTTTTGCTTTTTCCTGAAGAAGTATCTGTTTGAAACGCTGCCTGTTATCAAATTCTACACTGCAGAGAATGTCTGAAAGAATTTCAAGAAGATCGGGAGTTCGTTCCATGGTGGCTTTGCCCCTTAAAAGCAGCCATGCTGTGGCATCTTTTGCATCCATTATACTGGATGCAAACTGACCGGTTTTTATTCCACCGGTTTTACAGCTAATATGTTGTGAAAGGGACACAAAATCTTCTCTTTGGGTTCCCATTTCAAGAAGGGCACGCCCAAAAAGAGGCACATAAGACAAATATTTTTGCGGCAGAAGGTGAAGGTTTAATCCTATGTCAAAATAAAAGATGCCGCTGGTTGGGATATCATGGTAAAGGAGCTTAAGACCGTCTTCTTCTGTCAACTCTAAAGGTATCAACTGATTCTTTCCGGTCAATATCCGAAAGATCCAGAGATGGAATGGTTGCCAGAACTTCTGGACTGTCCGGAGTGTTCTGCATTTTTTGAAGTTCTTTTGTATCTTTACTGATAATGTGAATTTCATCTTCTGTCATTTTTGAACGAATCTGTTGAAGCTCTTTCAGTTCCCCTGCATTCTTTTTCTGGGCCAGGTCAGCGTCTGGTTTAAGAACTACGGTTGTCCTGTGATTATTCTGTAGAAAGTGTTCTGAGATGAGTCTCTCAAAGAATTTTTGTTCGGACTGAAGCTCTGATTTCAACTGGTTAAGAGGATCTTCAAAAGCAAGCGTCTTTAAAGGGTCTTTATCATACAGCCAGGTGGTAAGCGCTCTTAACATCAGAGAAAGTCCGCGAGGGAAACTACCGCTGTTATTTTCCCGCAGTCTGAATTCTATTGTATTAAAGGCCGCTTCAGTGGTTTTAATGTCAATTCCGTTTTGAGACAGTTCTTTAAGCGTATCAAGGATCAATTTTTCCACTTTTTGCGCATCTTTAACATCAACACCTTTTAGTCCTGTTGAAAAATACATCTGGCGCAGTTCATTTTCAAGGCCTATGCCTGCAATTCCATCACCCAGCCCGGAGTCAATAAGAGCTTTTTTTAGAGGGGATGCAGGCATGCCCAGAAGAATATATTCCAGCATGCAAAGCGCCATGTTTGTTTTTAATTCACAGGTTTCAGGAAGCAACCAGTTAACAGTTACCATTCCCTTCTGCTGTTCCCGGCTTTCCGCCCCGGAGGGAAAAAGCTTTTCTATTTTTATGGGTTTATTAATATGGGACTGCAGTGATATGAAAGAACTGGGCTCTATCTGATCAAAGTCCTTGAGATACTGGTTTGTGAACTCCAGACGTTTTTCAATATCATCGTCTCCGTAAAAATATATTTTTGCATTTGAAGGATGATAGTATTTCCGGTGAAAATCTTTAAACTGTGCATAGGTCAGGTCAGGTATTTTTTCAGGGTCACCGCCCGAATCAAGACTGTAGGTATTGTCAGGAAAGAGAGAATGCTGACAAGTGCTGTAAAGAATACTTTCAGGAGAAGAGTAAGCACCTTTCATTTCATTAAACACAACCCCTTTACGGGTCAATGGGGACTCCGTATTTTCCAGTTCATAGTGCCAGCCTTCCTGCTGGAAGATAAGGGGTGATATCCGGGGATAAAAAACAGCATCAAGATATACGTCTACAAGATTGTAAAAATCCTTAAGGTTTTGACTTGCTACGGGGTAACAGGTTTTGTCAGGATAAGTAAATGCATTTAAAAATGTCTGCAGAGAGCCTTTTAACAACTCAACAAAAGGTTCTTTTACCGGATATTTTCTTGACCCGCACAAAACAGAATGCTCAAGAATATGGGCAATACCGGTGGAGTCAGAAGGAGGGGTCCTGAAGGTTATACCGAAAACCTTATTTTTGTCATCATTTTTTAGAGATATGAGTTCTGCCCCTGTCTTAATATGCCTGAAGAGCTTTGCCTCAATTTTCAGCTCAGTTAATTCTTTTTTCTCTAACAGCTCAAAACCATGTAGAAGTTTCATTGAAAATTACCTTTGTATAGTTTGTTCGCAAGAGGTGAAAACATACACTGTCATGCGGTTGACGGTGAAATGTTTCTGTGAGTTTATGATATGGAAAAATAAAACTATGGGCAATTCCTTATAGGAAGGATGGTTTTAAGGTTGTTTCTTCTGTAACCCTCATCCTTATGTCTCTAAGCTGCGGCAGAACTTTTAGAAATATTTCAAACATATCAGGGTCAAAATGGAAGCCCTTGTCTTTTTCCATCATTTCCAATGCTTTTTCTTCCTGAATTGCCGCCCTGTAAATACGGTCATGTACAAGCGCATCGTAAACATCAACAATAGATGATAGCCTTGCAGCCTCGGGAGTATCTTTTCCTTTTAGTCCATTTGGATAACCGGTGCCATCCCATTTCTCATGATGAGAAAGGGCAATTGTTTCTGCCAGTTCCAGAAGAGAGATGTTTGAATCAGAAAGTATTTTTGCTCCAATAGAAGTATGTGTTTTAACTATAACAAACTCTTCCGGAGAAAGTCTCCCCTGTTTAAAGAGTACGTTGTCTGGAACCCCTATTTTTCCCGATATCGTGCATTGTAGCGGATATTCTTATTTCATCTACTTCCTTTTGCTTCCAACCCAGTTCCTTGGCCATTACTGCTGCATAAAGGCCGAGTCTCCGGTTGTGAGAACTTGTCTCCTCATCACGGTATTCGCATGCAGCAGTAAGACGGTAGCATATCTCATCCTCTCTGTGGTGAAGCTCTGCTGTGCGTTCTTTTACTTCTTCTTCAAGTCGTAATTCATATTCTTTACTCTGGAGAGTAAGCTGACGACGCTTTAATGCGTTAACAACGCTGATTATCATCTCGTTCAGGTCAAACGGCTTTATAACATATCCAAAAGCGCCCAGCTGCAGAGCCTGTATGGCTATTTTTCTGTCATCAACAGCTGTGACCATTATTACGGCCACATCAGAATATTGCTCTTGAATTATAGAGAGAAGTTCAATTCCGGATTTGCCCGGCATGTTTATGTCTGAGACAACCAGGGCATATTCCTGGTGTTCAAGTAATTTTAGTGCAGCTTCTGCGCTATCTGCAATATCACAGACATAGCCTTCTGCTTCCAGACATTTTGCTATAATAGCATTTACCAGAGGTTCGTCGTCAACAACAAGAATTCTTTCGTCATCAGCCAATACTTTCTCCCAAAAAAGAGGATTTATCCTGAGTATTTCTTACAGGCATAATATATAAAATTATATATAATGTTTGTCAAGTTGTTAGATTTTAGTATGGAGCCAACACAGAATAATACATTAATGACAAATAACAGGTATTAAAAATATTAAGCATTTTCACTCAATAATCTCTTGCCATTAAAAGCTGATACAGATACAATTCTCTTATTGAAAAAATAAAATTTATGAAAGGACTGCTTATGGAAAAACTAATGTTTCAGAAAACCGCTCTGTTCTTTGCGGTTTTTGCCCTACTCTGTTTTGCAGGCAATGTCTCTGCAAAAGCCGAGTGGAAAACCTTAAAGAACATCTCACTGGCAGATACACCAAAAGATATTGTCGTATCAAAAGATGGCGCAACAGCGTATGTTCTATGCGAAAAAAGTATTCAGGTCGTATCCACCAAGTCCGGCAAGACTACCAGCTCTGTTCCTGTTAATGAAAATTTTACAAAAATTGCACTTTCTGCTGACGGCGAAACAGTTTACCTTACCGACAGTAAAAATAAACAAGTAACCGTCATGCAGTTCTCACAGATTTATGACATTGAAATCGGAAACTCAGCGGTTATTGGAAAAAAAGACGCAAAAGTCAATTTGGTGGCATTTCTGGATTACCAATGACCTTACTGTGCCAGGATTTTTCCTGTACTTGAGCAGTTGCTCAAGAAATACCCAAATGATGCTAACATCGTAATAAAACAATATCCTTTAAGAATGCATAAAGCTGCCAAAATTGCTTCAATTGCATCTCTTGCCGCAGCCAAACAGAATAAATGCCTTGAACTTTCACAACTGATGTTCAAAGACTACAAGAAACTCAATGAATCACTAATTAGAACGCTCGCTGAAAAAGCCGACCTTGACATGGCTGCTTTTGACAAAGACATTAAAGACCCGGCCCTGAGCAAAAGTATAGATGCTGATATGAAACTTGGAAAAAGTATTGGTGTCCGCGGCGTCCCGGCCCTTTATATAAATGGAAAACCCACCAAAAAAGCACGGTCAGCACCCGCATTATCAAAGATGATCGAACAGGCGCTGAAAGAATAAATAATTGTCATATCCATAATAAAAAAGAGGTGCTTCTAAGCACCTCTTTTTTCATGTCTGCCGCTTTCAAATATTACAAGCCGCCTGATTAAACTTGACAATCTTCCAATAATTAGCTATTAAACCATATAGCTAATTGACTATACAACAAAGGGGAGATGTTCAGAAAATGAGAGAACTGGTACAGGTCCTTAAAGCGATTGCTGACAAAAACCGCATCAGAATCATCAAGATGCTTGAAAAGCAAAAAATGTGTGTCTGTGAGCTTTCGGCTGTCCTTGAAATCACCCAGCCCAGTGTTTCCAAACATTTAAGCATATTAAACCATGCGGGAATCATAAAAGGCGAACGAAACGGCCAGTGGGTAGACTATTCTCTTTGCACAGAAAAAATAAATAAATATTCTTCCGTTATACAGGACACGATCAAAATCTGGCTGAATGATGATCCTGTCATAGAAAATGACTTGCAAGAGACAAAAACGCTTTGCAGAGAATATCTTTGTAAAAAAAAATGATCTTTTTATTAAAATAATTTGCCTATAAACTTTTAAATTTTTGCTTATAATAAAACGTTTACAAAGAAGGGATAAAAAGATGGAAAATAACGGCCTGACAAACGACAGGAAAATGACCAGTATCTTTGAGCGTTATCTTACGCTATGGGTAGGGCTTTGTATCGTGGGCGGGATTGTTCTCGGCAAAATAGCACCCGGCATGGCGCAAAGACTTGACAGCATGTCAATCTTTGTTAACGGAGCGCCGGTGGTATCAATCCCAATAGCAATCTGCCTTTTTTTCATGATGTATCCCATTATGGTAAAAATAGATTTTGCCAGTATCGTAAAAGCCGGAAAAAGCGGCAAGCCGGTATTTTTGACCCTTTTCATAAACTGGTGCATTAAACCCTTTACCATGTACGGAATTGCGATCTTTTTTTTAGGTTTTCTCTTTCGCGGGCTCATCGGTGCCGAGGCTATGGATATTGTGAAGATGCCGTTTGGACTGGACCTGCCCGTGGGGGCAACCCATGGTGCGGGCACGGTAATACTGCAGGAAGGTATAAAAGTGTTACAGGTCCCTCTTTGGCGCAGCTATTTTGCCGGATGCATTCTGCTTGGCATTGCGCCATGTACTGCTATGGTTTTGATTTGGGGCTTCCTCGCACGCGGTAATGACAGCCTGACCCTGGTCATGGTTGCTATCAATTCACTCACGATGCTGTTATTGTATGGAGTCCTTGGCGGATTTTTGCTTGGTGTGGGTAAATTGCCGGTCCCCTGGCAGGCGCTATTGCTTTCTGTTGCCATATATGTTGCCCTGCCCCTGGTGGCAGGTTATGTTTCCCGTAAACTAATCATCGCAGCTAAAGGAGAGCAGTGGTTTAAAGAGAAATTCCTGCATGTACTCACCCCCATTACGATCATTGCCCTGCTGACAACGCTGGTTTTGCTGTTCAGCTTCAAGGGAGACGTGATCCTGACAAATCCCCTGACCATCCTCTGGATCGCAGTTCCCCTGTTTATCCAGACCATACTGATCTTCGGACTGGGGTACTGACTTGCCAAGCTGTTTAACCTGACTTATGAAGACGCAGCACCAGCTGCCCTGATCGGAGCATCAAATCATTTTGAGGTTGCTATCGCAACTTCCGTCATGCTGTTCGGCCTTTCATCGGGCGCAGCACTTGCCACTGTTGTCGGGAGTACTGATTGAAGTTCCGGTTATGCTGATGCTGGTCGGATTTTGCAAACGCACCCGCGGCTCTTTTCGCGCAGCAACTGACGAAGATCTAAACTATTAAACTGTACAAAATTACAGCAGAGAAAGGAACTTAAACCATGGATGTTTCCGCAAAAAAAAAGATTCTCTTTCTGTGTACAGGCAATTCCGCCCGCAGCCAAATGGCTGAAGGACTGGTCCGGCATTTTAGAGGGGAAGAGTTTGAAAGCTTTTCCGCAGGAATTGATCCAAAGGGTGTTCACCCAAAAGCGTTTGAGGTAATGAAAGAAACAGATATTGACATCTCAGCACAGCATTCCAAACACCTTGATGAAATTAAAAATATTGAATTTGATTATGTTATAACACTATGTGACCACGCTGAGAAGAACTGCCCCCTTTTCTTCACCAAAGGTAAACGTATCCACAAAGCCTTCAGCGACCCGGCAGCAGTAAAGGGAAAAGATGATGATATTACGGCTTCATTTAGAATTGTCCGCGACCAGCTGAGAGAATATATCCTTGATTTTACAGATGACGAGGATGATATCGCATGAAATGGAAAAATGAATGGAAACCATTCTTCCTGATTGCGGGTATTTTTCTTATCCTGTTTTATTTACCAACAGGTACGGTAAGGCTTGAAAACGCTCTAATCGAGGCGGTCTATCTTGCCAGCTGGTATGCGAGAGAACATGTAATCACCTGTCTCATCCCTGCCTTTTTTATAGCAGGCGCGATTTCAGTCTTTATCAGCCAGGCCTCTGTCATAAAATATCTGGGGCCCAAAGCAAAAAGGCTCACTGCATACAGTGTCGCAGCTGTTTCCGGGTCTGTTCTTGCTGTCTGTTCCTGCACAGTCCTTCCTCTCTTTTCCGGTATCTATAAAATGGGCGCAGGCCTTGGCCCGGCCACAGCATTTCTTTATGCAGGCCCGGCAGTAAATGTTCTTGCCATAATACTTACCGCCAGAATTCTGGGACCTGAACTCGGCATTGCCAGAGCAGTAGGCGCTGTATCTTTCAGCATCATTATCGGATGCCTTATGCATTTTTTCTTCAGGAAAGAAGAAGCAAAAAAAGCAGCTTCACAGATACACACACCAGAATCCTGCAGCAAACGAACACTGGGACAAAACACACTCTATTTCTTTTCAATGATCCTGATACTCATTTTTGCTAACTGGGGAAAGCCCGGAGAAACAGGAGGCTTGTGGAGTTTCATTTATGCCTCAAAATGGGCAATAACATCGGCTGCTGCGGTTTTTTTAAGCATTATCCTTATTACCTGGTTCAACATAAAGTGGTGGAAAATATTTCTTGCCGGTACAGGAACCGCTTTTTCAGCCCTTTTATTTCCAGATTATCCGTTACTTACTTTCTGTACGGGAACCGCCGGACTAATCATAATTGCGGCGACAAGTAAAGACGAAACAACAGACTGGCTTGAATCAAGCTGGGGATTTGCAAAACAGATTACGCCCCTTCTGTTCTATGGTGTCCTTGCCGCAGGACTATGCCTTGGAAGACCCGGCAATGAAGGACTCATTCCTTCATCATGGATACAGAACCTGGTGGGCGGCAACTCAATAAGCTCGAACCTTTTTGCTTCAATTGTCGGGGCATTTATGTATTTCGCAACCCTGACTGAAGTCCCTATACTGCAGGGACTTATGGGAAACGGAATGGGGAAAGGCCCTGCCCTGGCTCTTCTTCTTTCAGGTCCGGCCCTGTCTCTTCCCAACATGCTGGTCATACGGTCTGTGCTGGGCACAAAAAAAACCTTTGTTTTTGTGCTGCTGGTAATTACAATGGCATCATTCTCAGGCATTATTTATGGAACTTTTTTTTAATTCGATTGTTTATCAGGAGACAATAAAATGAAAATAGAAATTCTCGGCACCGGCTGCCCAAAATGCACCCGGCTTTTTGAAAACGCAAAACAGGCTGTGTCAGAAGCGAACCTTGAAGCTGAAGTAATAAAGGTTCAGGACATTAATGAAATAACAAATTTCGGGGTTATGATTACACCTGCCCTTGCCATAGACGGCAAAGTTAAAAGCACTGGAAAACTGCTTTCTCCGGAAGAAATCAAAAACCTCTTAAACTAACAGTAAAGGGAGAAAAAATGCGATTAAAAATATTTTTTATTTTACTGGCAATAATAGCTCTATTCTGTTCCAGCAGTCCGGCTGAGCAAAAAACAGCTTTGCAAAGATTCAACCGTGCAGACAAAGTCATTGCCTACTATTTTCATGGCAACTACCGCTGTGCCAGCTGTACCAAAATGGAAAAGTATTCACGCGATGCAATAACAATGTATTTTGACAAGGAAATTAAACAGGGGGTTATATCCTTCAAGACTGTAAACACTGACCTTAGTGAAAACAAACATTTCCTTCAGGACTATCAGCTCTACACCAAGTCACTTGTGCTGATAGCCGTAAAAAACAACAAGACTCTGAAATGGAAAAATCTGGAGAAAACATGGCAGCATTTGAACAGCAAAAATGATTTTTACAAATACGTTCAAACTGAAACCAGAAAGTTCCTGGAAGAAGCCTGATGGAAACTCAAGCCGTACCTATTATTTCCGCATTCTGGTTCGGGATTCTAACATCCATAAGCCCCTGCCCGCTTGCTTCAAACATTGCAGCCATATCCTATATTGTTAAGGGAGTTGAAAAACCATCATCCGTCCTGACAACTGGGCTGATGTATACCCTGGGACGAATGATTACGTATATAGCACTCGGAACCCTTATCAGCGCATCACTTTTAAATATCCCGCAGGCATCACAATTCATGCAGAATATTATGCCTAAAATATTAGGGCCTGTTTTAATCCTTACCGGTTTTTTTCTGCTTGGAATAATATCATTTTCCTTACCGGGTTTTACTCTGTCTGAAAAAACAACAGCAAAATTTAAAAAAAGCGGCACTATGGGCGCCTTACCCCTGGGCATTCTTTTCGCGCTTTCATTCTGTCCTGTTTCTGCCGCGCTTTTCTTCGGCAGTTTAATCCCGCTCACATTGCAGAATAATTCACCGATAACACTTCCTTCTCTTTACGGAATAGGAACAGGTCTTCCTGTCCTTGCTTTCGCCCTCGCAATTGCGTCAGGAACCAGAAATATTAGTAAATTTTTCAATGCTGTAACTAAAACAGAATACTGGGCAAGAAAAATAACCGCCGGAATATTAATCGTGGTGGGCATCTATTACATACTAACAAAAATTTTTTATATTAATTTATTTTAAAAATTAAAATGGGATTTTCCGCCATGCACCAACTGCGGGGGCTGTAAGCTGTCACAGACAAATGAGGAAGACTGTTTTGGAAATGAATTTCCAACCTGCGGAGGATGTGTCTGGGCACAGGGCTTAGTGAGATGTCCGTAGCTCGTTCCACTTTTCCATAACTGGAATCGGAGCAACAGAATATCCCTTAACTCCAGGCTGGCAGACAGCAACTGACGACTTATGCCAGAAAAATATCCACGGCGCTTGATCTATTATTATCTCTTCAATTTGTTTATACATCTCAGCCCTTTTTTTATCATCCATCACCTTAACCGCCTGGAACATGAGGTCATCAACCCTGTTATCGGAAAACCTGCTCCGATTCCCTCCAGGACCCCGGTTTGTTGAATGAAAGGTGGGAAAAAGAAAGTTTTCAGCATCAGGATAGTCTGCCCACCATGAAAGCCAGAAAGACTGGGCCTCTCCCTTTGTTACTGCTTCTAAAAATGAACTCCATTCAAGCTGTACAATATCTGCCCTAATATTTATATCCTTCAAATAATGTTGAACAACCTGACACAGGTTAAGATTTTCTATGTCTGCGGTCTGATATATCTTCATGGAAAACCCATCAGGATACCCGGCGTCTTTTAAAAGTTTTTTTGCTTTTACCGGATCATATGAATATTTTTCTCTGACTGGAAACTTTCTTAAAATAGGCGGTATGGGACCTGCTGCAAGGATACCCCTGCTGTCCATTATTGAAGAAAGCATCTTTTTCCGGTCAATGGCATGGCTCAAAGCCTTTCTCACCCTGGGATCATTAAAAGGTTTTTTCTCACAATTAAATCCAAGATAGTAGGTGTTTAGCCCGGGAGAAATTTTAAGATACTCTTTCCATTTAGGATCATCCGCATATCTTTTATATTCCGAAAAAATAACCTCGGGCAAAACATCAATTCCGCCTTTTTCAAACTCAACCAGAGCAGTAAAGTCCTCAGGAACAATTTTATAATAGATCCCCGAAAGCTTCGGCCCCTCTCCAAAATATTTTTTATTTGCCCTGAATGCTATAAACTGATTATGGTTCCAGGTATCAAGCACAAAAGGGCCGGTACCTGACCCATGAAATGAAAAATCAGCGCCCCATTTTACCACTTCTTCTCTGGGCACAACGTAAGCTGTTGTAAGACCCAGAAAACTTAAAAAAGGAGCGAACGGTTCATCAAGCCTTATTTCTATTTCATTATCCCTAATTATAGATATCCCTGAAACATGATCGGCTTTTCCAGACATATACTCTTTTGCACCACTTATTCTTGACAGCACCCAGGTACGCGGAGAACGGGTTGCCGGATCAAGAACACGCTCAAATGAATATTTAAAATCAGAAGCGATAACTTTTCTGCCGTTAAAAAACCTCACCTCTTCTTTAAGTTTAAACCTGTAATTCAGGCCATCTTCAGAAATTGTCCAGGACTCGGCAATGTCAGAAACCGGTGAAAGATTTTTATCAAATGCAACAAGCCCGTTATAAAGTTTTGCCGCAATTCGGGCACCGTCAACATCAACTATAAGAGCTGGATCAAGAGTTGTAGGATTTGTTTTAAGCCGCACACACAGATATTCGGGAAAAAGTCTCTCGTTTTCTTTTGTACAGGAAAAAAGAGCGATTGCCACGATGATAAATAATGCTTTATATAAAAGTGAATTGTGCATCCGGTTTAATACCACTTAATTGCCTGCAAAAGAATTGATTCTATTTACCTCACAAGGACTTCCAAGGTAAATATTTTATTAATATCTTTTATATTTTAATGGATTTTTTAAATAGTAGTATTATCTATCATTATATAGTTGATCAAACGACTTTAAAAATAGGAAATCCAACCTAACACATCACAACAGCCAGTCTGAAACTTTAACCTATGATTATTAAAGATATATTACAAGATAAAATATTTTTAAACTTAAAATTCATCAGGAAACAGCTTGTCAATTTAATTGACATATCAAAAAATTGCGATTAATCTCATGCTTAGTCTATTAAGACTGCTTCTTACGGAAAGTCACACGATGACAATTATCTAGAGGACAAAATGACTAAAAAGCTGTTTGGAACTGACGGGATAAGGGGAATAGCCAATACATATCCAATGACTGCTGAAGTAGCGCTGAACATCGGACGGGCGGTTGCCCATCTCTTTGAAAAAGAAAAACACCGAACAAAAATAATTATCGGCAAAGACACCAGGATTTCAGGATATATGCTTGAGGAAGCAATCGTATCCGGAATATGTTCAATGGGGGCAGATGCTTACATAATGGGACCACTTCCAACACCGGGAGTATCTTTTATGGCCCTAAGCCAGAGAGCTGATGCAGGAATCGTTATTTCCGCCTCCCATAACCCCTACCATGATAACGGCATAAAAATATTTTCAGGAGACGGTTTTAAGCTGCCGGATGAAAGGGAAAAAGAGATCGAAAACTTCTTTTTTAATGACCATGAAGAGCACCTTCCTACTCCGGAAAACCTCGGAAAAGCCTATAGAATTGAAGATGCGGAAGGAAGATACATTGTTTTTCTGAAAAATACCTTTCCAAGAGATGTTTCAATGGAAGGAATGAAAATTGTTCTTGACTGTGCAAACGGAGCAACCTACAAAGTAGCGCCCCATGTCTTCTGGGAACTGGGTGCTGATATTCATACAATTCACAATGAGCCTAATGGCCTTAATATTAATGATGAGTGCGGATCGCAATATACCAAAGATCTTTCAAAGGCCGTACTCAAGAAAAAAGCAGCCATCGGTATGGCTTTTGATGGTGATGGTGACAGAATAATTGTTGTTGATGAAAAGGGAAAAACCATTACCGGAGACCAGATCATAGCCATCTGCGCCAACACATTAAAAAAAGAGAACCGCCTTAAAAATGACACTGTAGTGACTACCGTAATGTCAAACAAGGGCCTTTCAAACTTTTTCAGAGATACGGGGATAAAACATCTTAGATCAAAGGTTGGTGACCGGTATGTTCTGGAAGAAATGCTAAAAACAGATTCCGTAATCGGAGGAGAAGACTCTGGACATATTATTTTCCTTGACCATCATACTTCCGGGGACGGTATAATATCCGGACTGCAGCTGGTTGCCACCATGCTTAAAGAAAACAAGCCTATTTCTGAACTGGCCAGGATGGTAACCGTCTATCCGCAGATCCTGGTAAATGTTAAGGTAAAAACAAAACCTGAAATCACAAGCATACCTGAAATTGTTGAAATAATCGAAAAGACAGAAAAAGAGCTCGACGACAATGGAAGAGTTCTTGTACGATACTCCGGAACAGAGCAAATCTGCCGAATAATGGTTGAAGGCCCGGATGAAGAAACCACAAAGATTCATTGCAAAAACATCTCAAAAGTTGTAAAAAAATTATTAAATTGAAAGTTAATATTTTCCGAGAGCAAAAAGCATGGATAATTCAAAAGAAAATGATACAACAGTAGAAGACAACAACAGTTTTGAAAACAGCGACATCAGAATACTTGTTGTCGATGATGAAGAGGCCTCAAGAGAAACGCTTGGGGAACTGCTTTCCATTCACAAGTTTCAGGTCAAAACTGTAGGCACAGCAAGAGAAGTCCTGGACATCCTTGAGCAGGATTCCTTTGATCTGATTTTCTCCGATCTCGTAATGCCGAAAATGGACGGTATAGCCCTTACCAAAAACATAAAATCAATGGGGATTGAAACTCCCGTGATAGTTATAACTGCTTTTGCAACAATCGAACATGCAGTTGAATCAATGAAAGCAGGAGCCTTCGACTTTATAACAAAACCATTTAATTATGACCAGATCAATCTGATCATAAAAAGAGCTCTCGAAAATAGACGTCTGCAAAAACTTGCAATGGAATGGGAATATTATAAAAAGCTTTCAACCTGCGATGAATTAACAGAACTCTTCAATTATCGCTATTTTAATGAAACCCTTGAAAAAGAAATCCAGAGAAGAGAACGTTATAACAGACCCCTTACACTGATGATGATAGATGTTGACAATTTCAAGACTACAAATGATACGTTTGGACATCTTGTAGGAGACACAGTCTTGAAACAGGCCGCAACTTTAATTAAGAAGAGCACCCGTAATTGCGACTTTGTCGCACGTTACGGAGGAGATGAATTCAGTGTTATCTTGCCTGAAACCACTGAGGAAGAAGCCCTGGTTGTTGCATACCGTATTCGAGAGACAGTTGATGAATACAGCTTCGAGACTTTCGAAGGTAAATCAATTTCTGATCTGAGCGTAACAATCGGACTGTCTTCCCTGCCTGACAAATCAAAAAATAAAAGAGAACTTATAGATACCGCTGACAACGCCCTGTACAATGGGAAAGCCAACGGCAAAAACTGTGTGGTTGTCTATGGTTATCTATAATAAAGACAAAGAAACCCAGCAGGAATAACTTTTCAGATTTAATAAAAGGCTTTCACTGCATTAAGTTTAAAATCATAAATTCCAGCTCAAAACATTGCTCCTTAAAAATTAAACCCTTAAAAAACAATGTGTTACAATACTATTTCAATTGTATTTCCTCATATTTCCTGATATATTATTTCTTCTTAATGAAAAGACAAATACTGATTTCACTGAAAGAGTAAAAAAATGGGATTAAAAATTGGGATTTTCGGTATAACAGGAATGGTCGGCAGAGAACTTCTAAAAGTTCTTTTTGATAGAAATTTTCCTGTTAAAGATCTTAGTGTATATGCCTCAGAAAGATCCGTTGGCAAGAAAGTTGAGACACCGCTTGGAACAAAGACCGTTACAAATGCTGATTCAGCAGATTTTTCAGAGCTTGATATCGCACTTTTTGCAATCGGCGGCGGATGGCCTAAAGAGAATGCAAAAAAAGCAATTGATGCGGGTTGCTTTGTGATAGATAATTCATCAACCTTTAGATATGATGACGACGTACCTCTGGTAATTCCAGAGATAAATCCTGATGCAATAGGGAATTCAAAACTTATTGCAAATCCTAACTGCACAACAGCAATTGCAGCCATACCTCTATGGCAGATCTATAAAAATTTTGGGCTGAAAAAGGTCATTATTTCTACATATCAGGCTACCAGCGGAGCAGGAAACGGAGGCATGGCAGAACTTGAAAAAGAAACCCGAAAAGTCCTTGCAAACGAGGAAGCTGGCTGCGATGTTTTCAGGCATCCAATTGCTTTTAATGTTATTCCGCATATTGATGTTTTTCAGGATAACCTGTACACAAAAGAAGAAATGAAAGTGGTTTGGGAAACACAAAAAATATTTGGGGACAAAAACATACCCATATCCTGCACCTGCGTCAGGATCCCCACCATGAGAGCTCACTCTGAAAGTATTGTGGTTGAGACTGAAAAACCGGTAAACCCTGAAGAAGCCCGCAAAATATTTGAAAAAACCGAAGGGATCATTGTGAAAGACAGCATTGAAGACTGTGTCTATCCAATGCCTCTCACAGCAAGTGAAAAGTATGATGTGGAAATAGGAAGAATTCGTCAAAACCTGATATTTGGAGATCATGGTCTTGAATTCTTTGTCTGTGGCGACCAGATCCTTAAAGGAGCAGCCTTAAACGCTGTTCAAATAGCAGAAGCTGTTGCAGCAAGGATTTAGCACTGATATGGAAAAAACCAAAAGCAGCAACACGATATGGCATGACGCCGCCATTACAAAACTGGACAGGGAAAAACGCTTTAATCAAAGGGGTGTCGCGCTCTGGTTTACAGGTTTATCCGGGTCCGGTAAATCAACTGTTGCCAATGCTGTTGAAAACAGACTTTTTGAAATGGGTTATCACACATATGTCTTGGACGGAGATAATGTGCGTCACGGGCTGAACAGCGACCTTGGTTTTTCTGAAACAGACAGGATAGAAAATATCAGACGGCTTTCAGAGCTGGTTCATCTTTTTACGGATTCAGGAATCATTGTTCTCTCGGCATTCATCTCTCCTTATAGAAAAGACCGAGAAAGCGCACGAAAACTTTTAAATACAGGTGATTTTCTTGAAGTCTTTTGCAGATGTGATATCTCAGAATGTGAAAAAAGAGATCCCAAGGGTCTGTACAAAAAAGCAAGAGCAGGAGAAATACCTGAATTTACCGGAATATCATCACCCTATGAAAAACCTGAGAATCCTGAGATAATAGTTGACACTGATAAGGACAGTGTTGAAAAGTGCGCAGAAAAGATCATTGGTCATTTAAAAAAAGAAGGGGTTCTAAACAGAAAAATCTGATAGAACACCTTAATTGTGAAAACCTGAACTTGACCTTACAATAATCATAATCTAGTTTTAACTTAATCTGACAAAAGCCTCTTATTATATGTTTTTTAGAATTATAACAATAAAAAGGTTAAGGTTATGACGAATGAACAAATCGCAAAGACTATAAAGAACATTTTAGAAGTTTCAAAAAATCTTGTCGCCGTTAAGACTTGGAAGGAAGAACCTTCGACTGTTCAAAAATACCGGGGCAATGCTTTTCCAGGGATGTGCACTCAGATTGGTGAGGTTCTCGCTACAGGTAAAACTTTTCATACCAACCAAGAGCATTGCTTCTGCACAGGTGGAATTGTTGCAACAGGGGTGGCACCTCCTGTTCCTGATGAGGAGAAAAGAGAAATGTTGGAGGTGCACTTTGAGATGAGTAAGGGCTACCAGAATTTTGACACGGCTATGCATTATGAAGACGAAATGAACAAACTGAATCCGCCAGTAAAAGAGAAGAATGCAGTTGTTCAGTTGGGAATTTTCAGCGAGATTGAAGATCCGGATATTGTTCTTATTTTCTGTACGCCGTGGGCCGCAGATATACTCAACCGAACTTTTTGTTATACTACAGGTGAACCGGTCACTGGTTTTGGTGGAAACGGTGGATGTCCCTTTCTAATTCAGTACCCTTACGTTACCGGAAAACCTTCTTTCAGTTACAGTGATGTTGCCTGGAGAAAGTATATTGGCCTCGCAAAGGAAGAACTTACGGTAAGTATGCCATATAAAAGCTTAGTTGGGTTTATAGAAAACCTTCCTTCTGTGGCAGAAGACTATTTAAAATACGGTGAAATTGTGGAGGAGTAATAATTTAAGAAGTAAAGTCCTAAGAACGAGGGCTGACAAGACGAGGGAGATCCAGAGCCTCTGCGCTATTTTGTTAATCATGCGTAACCTTAACAAAATGCAAAGTCGCGTTAACGTGCCAGACCTTAAACACACTAACCTCTCAAAAATCACCTGCATTTAATGCTTACTGTATCTTATAATCAAAACTGACCTCAGCTGGAAACAAATAATAAAAAAAAATATTTCTTTTATTAAAGTATTCTTTTTTAGTGCCGAATAGTCTTCTAACTATTAACCATATGAGGAATAGTAAAATGGCATCAGCAAAACAGATAAAAAAATGGATAGCTGCAAACAAGAAGGCTGTAGCTGCACTGCAGGCGAAGGTTAAGAAACAGGAAGCCGAATTGAAGAAAGCAGTAGCTGCAGAGAAAAAGAAACCAGCTAAGAAAAAAGCGCCGGCAAAAAAGAAAGTTGTTAAGAAAAAAGCGCCGGCAAAAAAGAAAGTTGTTAAGAAGAGGAAAAGATAAGGTTAGCTAAACCAGTTTTACAATATACGTTAAGAAGCCCTCCAGGATAACACCTGCGAGGGTTTCTTATTATTAATCATGTCCTTTTCATACATATTTGACTTGTAAAAGAGTTCAGTTTAACAGCTCTTCACCTGATTATCTTCATCTTTACAAAAACCCGTTCAAGAAGTGACCTGTTTCTAGGGATCTTTACCTCATGATGGTGGACATCCACATTAAAATTCTTGTCCAGCAGACCAAAACCTTTCCATATTGCAGAAAAACCATAATAAGAAGTATGATCATCCCGGTGCTGAAACCACTTGTGGTGATGCCCGAAAAACCATAGCTTCGGTTTAAAATGCTCAACAAGTTCCCTGCTGCGGCTGAACCCGGTCTCACCGTAACATTCAAGCCCGGGGGTATTTGGCATCCCTATTCCGGTAGGACAATCATGGGTTAGGACAATATCAACATCTTCTGAAGAAACAGCAAGACAGGCGTCAATATCATTATCTGAGATCTCAGATCCCATCTGAGTAATCATAGAATCCATATATTCTGACCCGCCAAGACATAAAAAACGGTATCCATCAATGGTATGAACCGTTCCCCGTTTAAGGTGGGTAAAATAATCTTTATATTTCTTTGTCAGCCACGGCAGCGCATCATAGTCCTCGTGATTCCCTTCGATAAAATATACCGGGCGGATAAACGCTTCTTTCTGTTTAATAAAGAAGTTATACAGGTTGGCCTTGTAAACACCTAAATCTCCCAGATGAATAACAGAAGAAACAGAAACCCCTAACTCTGATTCAACATATCTTATCTGTTCATTTATTGTACCATAATATGAATGAGTGTCTGACACGATTAAAATCATTATATTGCCCTGCCATCCATCCGGCCGGTAAAGTCATAACTTAATTTAGCCTGGAAATGTTTTGTTTGTGAAAATATCTCTTTAAGCATCTTCTGTTCTATATAGGTAAGGTTTCCCGGACTGACATAATTATCAGGCCCCCTGTTTCCCTTTAATACTGCCTCAGCCTGTATACGAAGCCTTATCTGCATAAGATGACTGTATGCATAAACCACCTCTTCATAATTCTGCTTGGTCAAAACCCCGAGTTCATACAAACGCTCAAGCCTCTTAAGAGTATTTGCGGTATCAACATTATATTTAAGAGCATATATTCTGGCATAATCAACAATCGGCATTAACGAGCTTTTTATATCCAGAGCTTTACCGTGAGTTTCAACCGGTTCAACCACAATATTCCCAAAAAAACCGATCGGGGGTACAACCTTAAGTACATTTCGTGCAAGATACTGAAAAAAACTGGGGTGCCTGACTGTAACTTCTGCCAGATGTTTTCTTAATTCAAGTGCAAAAGTATCATCGCCATAAGCAGACTTGAAATCAAAAAATATTTTTACCTGCAGAAGGTCCTCAGCGCTTGAATCTGATATCCATTCTGAAAAATACCGTTTCCATACAGAGAGGGGCTGACACCATTTCGGGTTCTGCGCCATGTTATCCCCGTCACAATATTTGTAACCTGCGTCATTCAGCCAGCCGCACACTTTTTTACTCAGACTCAAAAAATAGTCACGGGTCTTTTTTTCCAGCTCTTTTGGAACATCTTCATAAACAATGGCATTATCCTGGTCAGTACTAAGAGTCTGCTCCTCGCGGCCCTCACTGCCGAATACCAGAAACGAAAACCTGACCGGGGGTATACCTATTTCTTTAATCGCAAACTCAATAAGTCTGTTTAAAAGCGTATCTGTTATGGTTGTGATCAGGTGAGAAATATACCCGGCACTTGAACCGCTGTTAATAAGTGTGGTCACCAGGAAGGGTATAGAGTCCTTCTTTTCCACTATCTCAGCCGGGGACTCCGCATTTTTTATCTCCTGAAGCAAAACCGAGGGAGCATAATTTTGAATCAAGGTTATATCTTCACTTTTAACTACACCGAAAATCGTTTTTTGCCGATCTTTTATAAACAAATGGGTAATACTTTTCTGCTGCATCAAAATAACTGCTTCAAAAATATAGGCATCCGAAACAATTGAAAAAACAGTCGATGACATGATCTCGGAAACAGGCAGCCTCATACTGAAATTATCCCTGAAAATATTTTTCCGCAAATCAGCATCAGTTACTACTCCTGCTTCAATCCCGTTCGCTTCAAAAATTAAAAGGATATCTGCTTTACTTTCGTTAAGCAAAACAACTGCCTCCTGAAGAGGCGTCTCCTTTTTACAGGATGCGACCTTATATAATGGAAGACTGCTGACAGGGGCATTTAAAAAAGACATTGCATTCTGCATTTCATACAGCAATTTATCACGCGCCCTCTCTTTTGTCAGCATATCAGTAACATCTTCTATAATACCGTCAAAATACTTTGGCATGCCCTCTTCATCATATACGGTTACCGCCCAGATAGAAGCGCTGAAAACAGTTCCGTCCTTCTTCTTCAGCTCCAGTATCTCACGTTCCCATTTTCCATTAATTGCTTTTGTTCCAAGTCCTTTTTGTGCCCTTGGATCTGCATACAGATCAGAAATCGGAATGGCAAACAGGTCCTCTTTTTTTTCATATCCAAAAAGAGTGACCATCGCAGGGTTGGCTTCCACAAAATATGGTTTTTTGCCTATTGTCCTCCGGTAGATACCCACATTTAAATTATTTGCCAGAGTCCGGAATTTCTCCTCGCTTTCACCCAGTTCGTCTTCAGCCTTTTTACGATGGGTAATATCTGTAACCACCGCAATAAAACCGGGTTTCCCGCCAATAAAAATCTCAGAGGTGGACAAAATAACCTCTTTTACTTCCCCTGTTTTTGTCTTAAGCTGAGCCTCAAATCGTTCAGGAACAGATCTTCCGGCCACAAGGTCCTGAACGCTCTGATATCCTGGGCTCTTATTATCGTTTTCAAATATCTCGTTAACATGAAGCTGCCCGAACTCTGCCTGGTTATACTCTAAAAGTTTTGAAATTGTGATATTCGAGTAAATAAATTTATCATTGACCACCATAAACATACCTTCACTGGCAGATTCAACCAGGGTCCGGTATTTTTCTTCCGAATCCTTAAGTGCAACCTCAGCAATGTACCTGTTCTTTTCTGTCTTGTAGTTACTGATAATAATTGAAGCCAGCAGCAGGGTCATAATCAGCAGGATAACCAGAGATATCTTGATAACGTTCCGAGTGATCAAGGCAATTTCAGCTTTTACATCCTCTATATATATACCGGTACCGATTATCCAGCCCCAGGGATTAAAACCCTTAACATATGATATCTTTGGAACAATCCGGGTCTCATCATCTTTCCACTGCCACATGTATTCCACATATCCGGAACCGTTCTTCTTTACAATGTTTACAAATTCCACAAATACCCGTTTTCCATTCGGGTCTTTATAATCTGTTAAGTCCTTTCCATCCAGGTCTGTCCTGTAGGGGTGGATCACCATGGTCGGGTACATATCATTTATCCAGAAATAATCCTTCATGTGCTGACCATAATGAAGGTTCCTTATCTGATCAATTGCCTGCTTCTGGGCCTGTTCCCGGCTTAAAATTCCTTTTTGCTCGTCATATTCAAATTTCGCCAATATGTTCCATGCCGAGTTTGTGAGTTCACGGATCATCTCCCGTTTTCTGTCTATACTGTTTTTCTCAATGGTCGGGATAATGATATTAAAGATCGCTGCCAGAAAAAGGATAACGGTAAGCAGTGTGGGAAGTACAATACGGGCAAAAAATGATTTCCAGGGAATTCTTTTTATTTGATCAGTCATAGTATAAATAGTACATTTTGAACTGTTTTGAGTCAACCTGATATACAACCAAACCCAACATGTCTTCCTTGACAAAATGTCAGACATTCCATAGCCCAAACTTAGATATCTTGACAAAATATCAGGTATTTTAACTGTTAAGCTTGACTAAAACTTAAATCCATCATTTCATTTGTCAAAATGTCATTAAATTAGCCCTTAACTGTCATTTCAAAATTATTTAAGACAAACCAATCTCAATTAAAATAAAGTTGTTTTAATATGTTATGCACATAACAGACAATCATTCAATTAGTGGCATATTAATTGCTCACTAGTTGATTATATAGGGAGTTCAGAAACTACTAGCCAGCACTTCTTGACCTGTTCTGATACCTTAAAACAGGTTTAACTTATTTATTCATTCAAACAACCGATAAAATAATTATCCCTTGACAACAGGGGCTGTTTTTTATATAATATCTATTTTCCTACATAATTCACCACTTTAACTATTTATATTGCAATATATAGATATTAATTATATATATTTATTTTGTTTAATTATTTTTTAATAAAATTTAAGGAGGAAAAAACATGGCAGGACATGGACCAGCAGCAGACTGGGGAGAAGACAAAGCGGCTGATTACAAAGCAAAACTGGGGATATACTTATTTATTGCATACTGCATCGTTTATGCAGGATTCGTGGCAATCAATACAGTAAGCCCGAAACTCATGGGCGTTATTGTATTTTCAGGACTGAATCTCGCTTGCGTATACGGCTTTGGACTGATTATTCTCGCAATCGTCATGGGAGTTATCTACAACTCAATGTGCACAGCAGCTGAGGATAGAATGAATACTACAGCAGGGGAGGGTAAATAAATGATTTATGAAGTTTCGTTATTCGCAATAGTCATATTTGTGGTATTTGTGGTCCTGGTACTCGGGATCTCAAAATACTTCGCATCAAAAACAACATCATCAAAAGGTTATTATGCAGCCGGTGGAACTATTCACTGGGGTGTAAATGGTATCGCATTTGCAGGTGATTATCTTTCAGCAGCATCCTTTCTGGGAATCTGCGGAATGATCGCATTTATGGGCTATGACGGTTTCCTTTACTCCATCGGTTATCTGGCCGGTTGGGTTGTAGCCCTCTTTGTTGTGGCAGAACCATTGAAAAAGGCTGGTAAATACACATTTGCCGATGCACTGGACAACAAATTTAATTCAAAAGCAATTCAGCTCATGGCAGCTATCAGTACCCTGATCGTTTCTGTCTGCTATCTTATCCCGCAGATGGTTGGCGCCGGCGCACTGGTTAAACCGCTTCTGGGTATGCCGCACTGGGTTGGTGTTATCATTGTTGGATCTATTGTTATCTTTATCGTTGCAACCGCCGGTATGGCATCTACCACTTATGTTCAGTTTATTAAGGGCGGACTCCTGCTGGTATTTTCAACAGTACTTACCGTAGCTCTGATGGTAAACGGTTTCAAGCTGAAACCGGACGAAAACTATCGTACCCTAAAGGCCCTTGAAGCAACTTTAGAAGCTGAAAAAGTAATTGGCGTCGGTGATTCGGCATATAATATAGCTGGTCAGAACGGCAACCTGGTGAAGCTGTCAAAAGATGGCGTAAATACCTGGTGGTCGCTTAAAACC
>PVMK01123227.1_pt1 | contig 24478 bp, 23 predicted proteins | sample 1853481 | NCBI WGS metagenome assembly PVMK01 (sample SAMN08533507, study PRJNA380276) | Marine sediment metagenome, whole genome shotgun sequencing project.
TTTTATCAAGGATGTTGAATTCCGGAAATTCAATCGAAAGGTTGTCCGGCGGAGGAGAAAACGGAGAAACAAGGTTCATCCAGGTTTCGGGGTGGGTTTTTATTTTTTCAATATCAATAAGACCGTATCCGCGTTCTGCACCCATGCGAAGATGAGGGATGTCTTCTGCGCACAAGCCCATCAGTCGGCAGGCTATTGAGTCGACCGCAAAAGCATCTATTCCAGCAACAACCAGACCGAGTTTTTTTGCCTTACCGCCACTGGGGCCCATTCCTTCCATGCCCACAGTTCCGTCTACAATTGAAAGATGGGGCCTGAGTACACCAGACATATCAGCAATTGCCACATTAAGGGGAATTTCATTCATGTCATTAAGCATGGGAAGCATGTGCAGGTCCACTTTGCTTCTGCGCCAGAGACAGCCTTTCATATTCTTAAGCGAAAGTGTTGCTAAGGTATGCATATGGATTTTCATAACCGGGATAGAGACAATAATGTCGTGATCAAAAACATCCGCGCATACCTTTATTTCTTTTATTGCTCTGCCATCAGGTATTTCAAGGGGCACAAATGGCCGTTTGTCCATATCAATAAGTCTGCAGTTTCGATCAAGTGTGACGGATGCAATACCCGTTGCTTCAAAGGCTTCCATGGTATTTACCCCGGTAATCGGGCTTTCCCCAACAGAGACATCAGCCCCGGCCTGTTTAAATGAGTCAATAGCTGCCGCTACCACCTGAGGATCTGTGGTAATTCCTTCTCCTTTTGAAGCAATCCTTCCTGCATTGGGTTTTAAAAGTACTTTTTTTCCTTTGGCAGGCGAAAGGTCTATTTTTTTCAGCGCATTAATCGTATTTTTATATGCGCCTTCTCCTGCAGCAACATAAACCTGCGGCAAAGTGCTGTTAAGTTCAAAAAGGTTTTTTGTTATGGTTTTATTATTAACGGACATTATTATTTATAATTCATGTAGGTTAAGATCATACGGAAAATATTATCAACACCCCGAAAAAGTCCTGTTTTTGTTTCAAATAAAAACATCTACTTTGCCGGATACTCTTTTACCAGCTGCACGTCGATACTTTTGATCATAAATTTGACTTTGCCGGTTTGTATGTGTTTTGATCAGTACAGGCTCTAGCCGGGTCAGACAGGAAAATTTTGTTTTGAGGAGATATCTTCCTGGATTTTTTCAAGCCGTTTTTTTAGATTTTTTGGAAATTTTTATAGTCCCTCAAGTTCGCGGTACTTGTGCCAGCTTTTATTTTAATGAAAAACTCTTCTTTCCATCAGCTGTGCTTTGTCTGAAAAAGCTGGTCAGTCATCAGGTTTAGAGTATAGGACAAAGAAAACTCTATTTCAACAGAATTGAACTATCAAAATCTAAAAGACGCTAAATTCGGTATTTCCATTAAGAGGGCTAAAAGAAAAACAAAACACCAATAAATTCTACTGAGAGCTATTTTTACTGAATTATTTGCAACGCTTGGGTGAAGTAACATTCTTTGCCTGAAGGCGGTAGCCTTAAAGTCTGAAAAAGACAATGATACCTTGAAAAACCACTCAAAAAACTGTTTTATTAAATAGTTACCAGTCTTTTAGAGCATAAAAAAAGATAAGGACAATATATTTGTAGGAATCACCCCTCTTTACAACCATTATAGAAACTGGTAAATTATTTCCTTTGATATATTAATTAAAAGGGAATTATCCCGAAAAATTTAAAATGAAAAGCAAAGAAATGGAAATTAAAAAACCTGATTCAGAAGGGATACAGCTTGTACCTTCAAAATCAGGATTGCCTGTTTCCAGGGATCCGCTTCAGGCTTATTTGGCGGAGATCAGAAAAACTCCGCTTTTAACCATTGAGGAAGAAAAAGAGCTTACTCAAAAATATAAGGAAACTGGTGACAAGGATATTGCATACAGGCTGGTAACGGCAAATCTTCGGCTAGTGGTGAAAATAGCTCTTGAATATCAGCGTCAATGGATATTTAATCTGATGGATTTGATTCAGGAGGGAAACCTCGGTCTTATGCAGGCGGTTAAAAACTATGATCCATATCGGGGGGTAAAGCTTTCATATTATGCTTCTTACTGGATAAAGGCCTACATATTAAAGTTTATCATGGACAACTGGAAGCTGGTAAAAATAGGGACTACCCAGGTACAGAGAAAACTCTTTTTTAATCTCCAGAAAGAGAAAAATCGTCTGGAGAAACTAGGGTTTAGAGCCGGGCCCTCACAGCTTGCAAAGGCCCTGGGCACTGAAGAGGAAAAAGTCATCGAGATGGAACAGCGTCTCGGAGACTGGGAGCCGTCTCTTGACCAGCCAGTGGGGGATGATTGGAAAGAGACCCGCGGAGATATGATGACGGCAGACAAGGAATTTTTTGACCTTAAAATCGCGGATAATGAGCTCCAGAAGTTGTTTAATAAAAAGCTCGAAGGGTTTATGTCCCAAATAAGTGAAAAAGAACTTAAAATTCTTGAAAAAAGAATACTTTCCGAAGCTCCGCAAACCCTAAAGGAAATAGGGAAAGAATACGGCATAACAAAGGAAAGAGTAAGGCAGATAGAAAGCAGGCTGAAAAATAAGATCAGAGAGTATATGAAAGAGGAAATCCCTGATTTTAATGATCTTGATGCTGCTTTTGAGGAAAAAGATGAATAATTATATAAATACCCTTCTTGACTGTGCCATATAAATGATTATTATTTAATGATGCTCTGTAAAAGGACATATCCAAAGCGCAAGCTCTAAGAATGTCCCGGCAAAAAATTTATTAATTGTAGATAGATGCTGCTCATTAAAAGGCCCCCTGTTTTTTTGAGGTGGACGTCTGCACACAAAAGATTTGCTTTTGTAGTTTTTGTCTGATCAATCTGAAGAAAGGAAAAGGTCCTAAATAACATTAGATTATGGCCTTTTACGTATATGACAAAACACGACTACTATGAGATTCTGGATGTCAGCAAAAACGCATCTGCCGATGAGATTAAAAAGTCTTACCGTAAGCTGGCCTTAAAGTATCATCCTGATAGAAATCCAGACGATCCGGAAAGTGAAGAAAAGTTCAAAGAAGCAAGTGAGGCTTATGAGGTTTTAAGTGATTCTGAAAAACGGGGACTCTATGACCGATATGGTCATGACGGGGTTGAAAAATTCCGGTTTTTCCGGGCTTTTCAGGTTTTGATGATATTTTTTCATCTTTTGGGTGATGTTTTCGAAGATTTTTTCGGCATGGGCGGATTCGGAGGGAGACAGGGGGGCCGTTCAGGTGCTCGAAAAGGTCAGGATCTGAGATATGACTTAAATATTTCTCTGCGTGAAGCGGCTTTTGGGATTGAAAAAAATATCGAGGTCACAAAAAATATTCTTTGTGAATCTTGTAAAGGCTCAGGAGCCAAAACAGGGAACATCGCCGGAAACCTGTTCAACCTGCGGGGGCGCAGGAAGGGTAATGCAGCAACAGGGTTTTTTCAGTATGGCCACGGCCTGTCCTGAATGCCGGGGAACCGGAACGATAATAAAAGAACCGTGCAAACCCTGCCGGGGAACCGGAAAAACCAGGCAAACAAAGAACCTTAAGGTAAAGATTCCCGCAGGTGTTGAGACCGGCATGCGGCTTAAACTGGCAAATGAAGGAGAGCCGGGTGAAAAAGGCGGGACCAAACGGCAACCTTTATGTTTTCATCATTGAAGATGAAGACCCATTCTTTAAAAGGCACAACAATGATATTATCTGTCAGATACCCATCTCATTCTCACAGGCAGCACTGGGTGCGGAAATAGACATACCCACCCATTAAGGGCGAAGAAAAACTCAAGATACCAAAAGGAATACAGGCTAATGATTTATTAACCATAAAAGGGAGCCGGTATTCCAAGTGTCAACCGTAATGGCCGGGGAGATCAGATAATACAGGTTATTTTAAGAACACCAAAGAAACTCTCTCGAAAAGAACAAGAGCTTTTTCAAGAACTGGCAAAGATGGAACAGGAAAATGAGAAAAATTCCGGGTTTTTTAAAAACCTTTTTAATCAGTAAACTCGTTTTTATCCTTATTTTTAACTTTTTATTTCTTTTCTTTTTCACGGCCCTATTGTTTTTCAGCGCCTGAACTGTCCGTGAAAATAGACAAAGACAAAGTTGTTGCGGAGAACCCTTTTTCCCTTGTTCTGGAAATCTTCTGGCAGGGGACGGCTGATGACTTTATCATTGTTCCGCCAGTACCTTCTTTTCCCGAAAAAATCGAACAAACATCTTCGTCCTTTTCATCATCTACCACAGAACAGTCTTATCATCTTACTTATAACTATACTCTTCAGCCTGCTGAAGCCGGGGAATACAGGATTCTTCCTATTGAAATTAAATACTGGACTAAAGGTGATGATCAGGAGAGCACTCTTCTAACGGATGAAATTTTTCTAGAGGTAAAAAACGTCAGCTATATTTCCAAACCTGTGATATGGATGATACTTTCTGTTTTTGGAATTCTTGTTATTGCGGTCTTTTATTTTTTTATTCGTGACCGGAGCAGTCTGAAAAAGAAACAAGGGGAAGTTGGTGCTGGGTTTCTTGATAAAGAAGACCTCTTAAAAACATATGATGCATGCAAAAGATATAAAACAAAAGGAGATTATGCCGGGTTTTATCACGCAGCGATTGAGATATTAACTAAAACTACCCTGGATGAGGGCGTGATTATAGATGACCTGAAAAAAGTTTGTGAAAAAGTAGAGTTTGGAAGCTACAGCCCACCCTCTGAAGAGATAGAGCCTGTTTTCAGAAGGATAACAAAGGTCATAGAAAAAACCTTTTCTGACAAAAAAGAGCTTGAGCTTGAATATAAAAAGTATTGTAAATGAGTTTTTTTGCAGTCTGCCGGGCTGGGGAAAGCTGGTTTTTTTTGGCACTTTCCGGTAGGATAAATATTTTAAACAAATAATAAATATTAAAATATATGTTTTGGAGGAAAGCTAATGCAGACCAATATCCAGGAAATTACCAAAGAGGTTGAAAAACAGAGCCAGATAACCACACGTATAATTGAGGAGGTGCGTAAGAAAATTGTGGGGCAGGATTATCTTATTGAGAGGCTGCTGATCGGTCTGTTATCTAACGGACATATCCTTGTGGAAGGCGTTCCCGGACTTGCAAAGACAACAGCGGTCAATGCTCTTGCAAAAACCATTAATACCGGGTTTCAGCGGATACAGTTCACTCCAGACCTGCTTCCCTGCAGATCTTATCGGAACCCAGATATATGAGCCAAAGACCGGTGATTTTTCAATTAAGAAAGGGACCTGTTTTTACCAACATCATACTTGCCGATGAAATAAACAGGGCTCCTGCAAAGGTACAGAGCGCTCTGCTTGAAGCGATGCAGGAAAGGCAGATAACCATCGGATTATCGACTTTTCGCTGGAAGAGCCGTTTTTAGTGATGGCGACTCAAAACCCGATTGAACAGGAGGGGACATACCCCCTGCCTGAAGCACAGATTGACAGGTTCATGTTAAAACTTAAGATCAATTATCCAAACAAGGCAGAAGAAAAAGAGATTGTAAAACGTGTTACAGCTGAAGAACAAAACGAGATAAAGGCTGTCGCCGCACCTTCTGACATTATTGAAATACAGAAACTGGTTAACCGTATTTACATTGATGAAAAACTTCAGGATTATATCCTGGAAATAGTTTTTGCCACACGGGAACCGAAGGTTTTCGGAATAGACATAGAAGATCTTATTCAGTACGGGGCCTCGCCGCGCGCATCCATCTACCTTAACCAGGCAGTTAAGGCGTATGCTTTTTTACAGGGAAGAGGATATGTTGTTCCTCAGGACATAAAAACCGTGGGTCTTGATATTCTTCGGCACAGGGATTATCTTAAGCTATGAAGCAGAAGCAGAAGACCTGTGTTCAGACGATATCATAAATAAGATATTTGAAAATATAGAAGTACCGTAATAATATAAAGTATTTAAGCAGTCTAAAGTAGCTTAACAATCTGAAAGTTATATTAACCCCATGCGCTCATGCTGTTTACAGATACACGGCCTAAGTAAACCATGATTAAAAAAGAGATATTAAAAAAGATCCGCAATATCCATATCAGGACCAACCACATGGTCAATGATATTTTTGCGGGCGAATACGAAAGTGCTTTTCGCGGACGCGGAATGGAGTTTGAGGAAGTGCGAGAATATATCCCCGGGTGATGACATCCGGGATATAGACTGGAACGTAACTGCACGCTTTGGCCATCCCTTTGTAAAGGTCTTCAGGGAAGAGCGCGAATTGACCATAATGCTTATGGTTGATGTCAGTTCATCAGGCCTGTTCGGTTCTCATAAGCAGTTTAAGCAGGAACTTGCTGCGGAAATTGCATCGGTTCTTGCTTTTGCAGCCACAAAAAACAATGATAGGGTGGGGCTTATTATTTTCAGTGACAATATCGAAAAATTTATTCCACCCAAAAAAGGTAAAAACCATGTGTGGCGGGTTATAAAGGAGGTTCTTGAACACAATCCGGTTTCCACCAGAACCGATATTTCAGGAGCCCTTAATTACCTTAATAAAGTATCAAGGAAAAAGGCGGTTACTTTTCTTATCTCAGATTTTATCTGCGACAACTATGAACAGGCCCTAAGAATAGCCGGGAAAAAACATGATCTCATTTCCGTTTCCATCACTGATCCCCGCGAGCTTAGTCTTCCCAAAGTCGGCATTGTGGAACTTTTAGATGCGGAAACAGGTGAAACCGTTTTAATCGATACTTCTGATTCGGATTTTAGAAAAGGATATTCTCTTTTGTCTCAGAAAAAGTTAAATGAAAGGTTTGAACTTTTCAGATCTGCAAATATTGATTATGTCGATATCAGAACAGATGTGCCTTATATTGACCCTATTATGAAATTTTTCAGAATGCGGGAGAAACGGTTATGAACAAAACAGTGTTTATTTTAAGCTTTTTAAGCATATGTCTTGCTCTTGGGGTAACTCTTTTTGGTCTGAATGCTATTAAACAACCGTTTATCTCCGGCACATGGACACATGAACACCAGCGCGCACTTGCCGGAAAGCTCAAAGGAGCCGGCCTTACTCTGGAGGCAGTTAAAGAATATGAAGACTATTTGAGAACAGCGCCCGCTTGATAAAAAACAGCTTGCAAGTCTTTCTTACACGCTTGGAAAAATGTATATGGAAGAAGGACAATATGAAAAGGCGCTTTCATTGTTTTACCGGGTTGAAATTGCGGATCCGGATACAGATTTAAAAACAGAGCTTGGGCTCAAGATAATTAACTGTCTTGAAAGAACAGGAAAATATAATGCAGCGGAATATGCTTTAAATAAAAGAACTTCCAGTCAGGATGAAAAAAAGGAGAAGACCGGCCAGGTTGCAGCAATAATAGGAGATGAAAAGATTTTTGTTGAAGATATAAATTCATCCTTTGACGCAATGCCGGAATGGATGAGAAAACAGGTTTCAACAAAAGAGGGCAAAACAGAATACTTGAAAAAGTATGTGGCTGATGAACTTTTTTTCCGTAAAGGAATAAAGCTGGAATACGATAAAAGTCCTGAACTGAGAAAAAGACTTGCTACATTTGAAAAGGAACTGGTTGTAAACAAAGTTCTTGAAGAAGAGATTAAGGACAAGATAAAGATAGAAGATGATGATCTTAAAAACTTTTTTGAAGCGCATAAAAACAAGTATGTACAGAAGGAAGCGGTTAAAGTTCGTCTGATTAAGGCAGGGCATGAAAGAGATTGCTGAAAAGATTGCGGAAGAGCTTAAGGCTGGAAAGACTCGAAGTCATGGCAAAAGAGATTTCTTTAGACAAACAAACCGCTGCGAACAAAGGAAAATTTAAGAACTGGGTCAGAAAGGGTGAAGACGATTTGGGCATTGGTAATGTTGACAAAAGTATCAAAAGTTCTTTTTTCTGCAAAGAAAGGAGAAATAACTTCTCCAATTGAAATAGATGGATATTACTATCTGTTCCGAATCGAAGAAAAAAGACCGGAGAAAGTTCCTTCATTTGAAGATGTAAAAGAAAGGGTGGGCAACGATTACTTTATGCAGAAACTGCAGTCCAGTTATCAGAGTCTGCTGGAGCAGATACTTAAAAACTCAGAAGTAAAACTTTTTCCTGAGGTTTTTGAAGGAGGATCTGCTTAAGTGAGAAGGTTTTTAGTTTCATTGGTTTTTGTCAGCCAGCTTTTTGTTTTGTCCTGCACACAGAAAGGTGAAGATAAGATAAAAAATGCTGCCATGTCAGAAATTCCATCTGTAAAGGTAATTGCAAAAACAGACAGGACAAAGGCAACCGTATCTCAGTCCATTATGTACACCATCAGTGTTCAGTATGTTCCCGAGATTAAGGTAAACATGCCTGAACCCGGGTCAAAGATCTCAGGCCTTAGAATTACTGATTTCGGAGAAAATGGTCCTTTGGAAAGAGACGGGCAGCTATTGCATGAAAAATGGTTTAAGCTTCAACCGGACATTGTTGGGACCTACATAATTCCTTCAATGACTGTTTCATATATTGAAGAAACAGGTGATAAAAAAGAGCTTAAAACCTCTCAGATATTCCTGGAAGTGATTTCTTCGCTTACAAACGAAGAAGGTGAAAAATCAGTTGATATTATTGATATCAAACCCCTTCAGAAAATGGAAAGGGATTTAAAACCTTTTATTCTAGCTGGTTGTGCAGCGGCAGTATTGCTGGTTGCTGCTGTCTGCATTTTTTTATATTTGCAAAAAAGAAAGAAAAATTCCTTTGAAAAAAGAAGGCCTGCGCATCTTATTGCTCTTGAGGATATTGAAAAACTTGAAAAGGACGGTTTAGTAGAACGTGGAATTGTTAAAGAATACTACTTCAGACTTTCAGACATATTCAGGACATATATCGAAAACAGATTTGATATTCCGGCGGTTGAACAGACGACCCCCGAGCTTGTTCCAGAGATTAATAAGCTGGGAAAAATAGATTCCGAGGTAAAATTAAAAGCCGAAGAATTCTTAAAATATTCCGACCTTGTCAAGTTTGCAAAATATTCTCCACAGCAGGAAGAGATCGAGACAAACAGGCAGAATATTGTATCTGTTATAGCGGAAACAAAAGAAGAAGAAAAAGAAGAAAACAAATAATCCTGATATAGTACCGGACTTACCCTATGTTTCGTTTTGAAGACCCATGGCTGCTTTCTTTGCTGGCCCTTATACCTTTGATGATTTTTTATGAATGGAAAAAGATTGGCAGCAGCCAGATCCGGTTTTCATCTGTAAAGGTATTAAATCAGCTTAAAACCCCTGCTTCTCTGTCTTTAAGAAAAAGCCTGGTGCTTTTGCGGATAATTGCCGTAGCCCTTTTTGTGGTTGCCCTTGCCAGACCTCAGTCCGGCATCAAATCAACAGAGATCTCAACCGAGGGTATCGACATCATGCTGTGTCTTGATACCTCCGGCAGCATGAAGGCTCTTGATTTTGAAGATAAGGGAAAACGCACAACCAGACTTAAAGTAGTTAAAAAGGTTGTGGGAGAATTTATAAAAGGTAGAAAAAACGACCGTATCGGAATGGTGGTCTTTGGAGAAGAGGCGTTTACCCAATGTCCCCAGACCCTTGATTACGGAGTTCTCTTAAGTCTGCTTGACAGTGTTGAAATTGGTATGGCCGGTGATTCAACCTCAATCGGGTCTGCAATCGGTATCTGCATTAAAAGATTAAAAGACTTAAAATCAAAATCAAAGGTCGTCATTCTTTTAACTGATGGAAGGAACAATTCAGGGACCTTAAATCCGATTACTGCCGCTGAAATTGCAAAAACCTACAACATTAAAATATATACCATAGGAGCCGGTACAGAAGGAGAAGCCCCTTTCCTGGTAGATTCGTTTTTTGGCAAGCAGTATGTATATCAAAAAGTGGATCTTGATGAAAAATCACTTAAAGAGATTGCTGAAAAGACTGGCGGCAAATATTTTCGTGCAACAAATACCGAAGCGCTTAAAAATATCTATAAACAGATCGACAAGATGGAACGGACAGAGATAAAGATAAAAGAGTATATGGAGTATGATGAACTCTTTATTTATTTTATTTTGCCCGGACTATTCTTTTTATTAATTGAGATTATCCTGTCTAATACAAGGTTGAGGAAAATACCTTGAGTCAGGGACGGACGGTTCGTTATAAAATCCGTGGGCAGATTATTAATATTAATTAGAAAACATACTGTTAACACAAACAGTTATAATTATGAAGGTAATGGCTTTTTTTGAGACCCATTGAATCAAGTTGGATTTTACCGTAAAGGCGCGAAGTACGCAAAGAACAGCGTCTTGCTTATTAGCTTTTAACAACTGCTTTTCTCTGCGTGCTTTGTGTCTCTAGCGAAGCGGGCGGTGAAAATTGTTTTTTACCCATGGTTTGTTGAAGACCATCAAATACTAATTTATTTTATAACTAAACATGAAATTCGGTAATTTATCATATTTTTTTCTTTTATGGCTGATCCCAGGCCTTATCTTTTTTTATATTTATGCTTTTATACAGAAGGAGAAAGCTGTAAAAGCATTTTGCGGAGATGCACTTTTTTCAAAACTTGTTCCATCTGTTCAAAAGGGAAGACAAAAACTTAAAGTCATTCTTTTGCTTGTCGGTATTATATTTTTAATTATTTCTCTGGTGCGTCCTAAATGGGGTTTTCACTGGGAGGACATTAAGAGGACCGGAATAGATATTATTGTTGCGGTGGATGTTTCAAAAAGCATGCTGGCTGAAGATGTGAGTCCAAACCGTCTTGAAAGGGCAAAACGAGAGGTCTATGACCTTTGTCAGATGCTTGAAGGCGATAGGATAGGTCTTATTGTTTTTGCCGGAACAAGTTTTGTCCAGTGTCCCCTTACGCTGGACTACGTTGCATTCAGAATGTTTCTGGATTATCTTGATCCCGATCTTATCCCGACTCCGGGAACCGCAATAGGAAGCGCCATAAGAAAGGCAACTGAATCTTTTTCAAGAAAAGAAAGAAAAGCAAAGGCTTTGATTATTATAACAGACGGCGAAGACCATGGAAGCAAACCTGTTGAAGCTGCAAAGGAAGCGAAAAAAGAAGGTGTAAGAATATTTACCATAGGTATTGGAAAAGAAGGCGGAACCCCTCTTCCTCTTGCGGACGGGTCAGGCGGTTTTTTAAAAAACAGAAAAGGGGACGTAGTATTAAGTAAACTTGATGAAAAAACGCTTCAGAAAATAGCCCTTGAAACGGGTGGAAGCTATGTGCGCTCTGTTACCGGAGATATGGATCTTGACAAAATATATAAAAGTGCCATAAAAGGAACAATGGAAAGCAAGGAACTGAAATCCACCCGTCAGAAAAGATGGGAAGAACGTTTCCAGTGGTTTATTTTTTTAGCGCTTATATTTCTCAGTTTTGAATTTTTTATACGAGAAAAAAAATAATTTTATATTTAAACCACGTCCCCGACAAATCGGGATTTACAACTATCAAGGGTTTAACCCGAATAGCCTTTAGCGATTCGAGGAGAATACTAAGTGTTGTAAAAAATATTATTTGCCTTACTTTTTTTGCTTGCTCCAAAGAAAGTAACAAAGAAAAGGCATCCTTTGACCGGTTCCGTAAAACGGGATTCCCTTGTGCTAAGATTTTTTGCGGTCGGCGTCACAATGGTTCCGATTTGTCGGGACTCTTCTCATGCGCCGCCTAAATCCCCAAAAAAATCTTATTACTGCGGCACGGTCAAGGTCAAGATGGGGCCCCGATTTTCCATGGTTCCCTTTGGGAACCTTTATAAGTCCTCGCTCTATGGCGAGGATAATTTTATTATTCAAACCAGGATAAATAGTTTAACCCATGAACTCTATTCCGGAAATAACTGTACTTTTCCAGAGGTTTGGCATCGCGCTGGTGCTCGGTCTTATAATCGGCGTTGAACGGGAGAGTGAAAAAAGCGAAGCTTTTGCCGGTATTCGAACCTTTTCCCTCATATCCTTGATGGGGTGTACCGGCGCAATGATAAGCCAGCTTTTTGTTCCATGGATCTTTGCCGCGGCCTTTGTAATTCTTGCGGCGCTTGTGATTACGGCTCATATTCTTGCTTCGCCGGAAAGAACTGGAATTACAACTGAGATCGCAGCTTTGCTGACTTTTCTTTTTGGGGGGCTGGTCTGGTGGCAGATGACGCCTCTTGCTGCGGCCCTCTCATTTGTAACGGTCCTTCTTTTGGCAACAAAAGAGCCCCTTGAAAAAATTTCACAAAAAATAGGGCAGCAGGATATTGCAGCAGCCCTGCAGTTTGGACTTATTACCTTGATCATACTTCCCGTTCTTCCGGACAAAACATTTGGTCCGCTTGATGTCTTAAACCCGTATAACATCTGGTTGATGGTTGTTCTTATTGCGGGTATTAATTTTATAGGTTATATCCTCATAAAAATTCTCGGGGCTAAACAGGGGATTTTGCTTGCCGGGATTCTCGGTGGGATCGGATCAAGCACGGCTGTTACTTTGAGTTTCACTGCGAAAAGTAAAAAGCAATCCGCCCTTGCCCCTCTTTTTGCGCTTGGAACCGTGCTTGCCTCCTCCATTATGTTTATCAGGGTCCTTGTGGAAGCTTTTACAGTGAATGCCTCTGTTGGTAAAATTCTTTTAATTCCGATCTCTTGTGTCGGTATATCGGGTCTGTTATGCTGCGTTTTGGTCTGGTTCATAAAACTTAAGCATCTTGCGAAACCCTCTGAAAAAGAGGATATTAAAACCTCAAATCCGTTTGAACTCTGGCCCGCCATTCTGTTTGGTCTTCTTTTCGCGGTTATCTTGTTTGTATCAAAGGGCGCACAGGATCTTTTCGGCACATCAGGAATATATCTTTCAAGTATCATCACCGGATTGACTGATGTGGATCCCATAACGCTTTCTCTTTCTAACCTGGCCGGTGGAACCATAACAGACACGGTTGCAGCCAGAGGTATAACGCTTGCAGCCCTTTCGAATACATTTGTTAAAATGCTGATTACATTTACAGGCGCGCCAGGGCTTATCAAGTATGCCTTCCCGATATTTTCTGTAATGATAGTAACCGGACTTGTGGTTTGTTTTGTCTTGATATAGTTTTTGAAGACCGCACAAATTGACTGCTTCGGCTTGAAGACAATGTTTTAAAGGACTGTTTCAAAAATTCCCTTTCCTGAAAACCAGGAGTTTCTCGGTGGAAACAAAAAAAGCCCCAACAATAAAAGAGCTGCTTGAAAAAGCAAAACAGCTTCCCTTAAAGCCCGGCGTGTATCTGATGAAGGACAATAATGCTACGGTCATTTATGTGGGCAAAGCAAAATTACTTAAAAACAGGGTGGCCTCTTATTTTCAAAAACAGCACGGCACAGAAAGAAAAACAGCTGTGATGGTGTCAAAGGTATACGATATTGATACCATTGTAACTGCCACAGAAAAAGAGGCTCTGATCCTTGAAAACAACCTGATAAAAGAATACCGTCCCCGGTTTAATGTTGTTTTCAGGGATGATAAAGAATATCCGTATCTAAGGCTATCTGTTAAAGAGCCATTTCCAAACCTTACTATTGCCAGAAAACCAAAAAAAGACGGCAACCTGTATTTCGGGCCTTTTGCTTCTGCTCAGGCAGTGCGTGAGACATTAAAGGTAATTAAAAAGCTTTTTCCTTTAAGAAAATGCTCCACCAAAAAAATGAACAACAAAAGACCATGCATGTATTATCAGCTGGGACAGTGTTTTGCACCCTGCTCAAAAGAGGTTGAAAGAAAAGATTATTTTCAGGCGGTGCAGGATGTTCAGCTTTTCCTGCAGGGTCGTAAAACAGAAATAATCCCTCAGCTGAAAAAGAGAATGGAAAAGGGCATCTGAAGACCTTGATTTTGAACTTGCTGCGCAGTTAAGAGACCGGATAAGCGGAATAGAAACAACCCTTGAGAAGCAGTCAATTGTGCATAACGATTTTACTGACCGTGATGTATTCTTCTGTTTTTGTGAAAACAATCAGGCCGGGTATTACAGCTCTTTTTATTAGAGCTGGGCGAATGACTGGAAGCCGGCACTTTTTTTTAAAAAATGTTCTTCTCTCAGACGAGGAAGTAATGACTTCCTTTATTTCTCAGTATTACCTTCAGGATGAGTTTATTCCGGATGAAGTACTTTTACCTTTTGGGCGCAAAGAAAGGAACCTCCTGGAGGAATTTCTCAAAGAAAAAAAGGGTTCTTCAGTAAAAATTATCGTGCCTAAACAGGGAGCAAAAAAAAAGCTGCTTGATATGGCTGAAAACAATGCAAAGATCATGTTTCAAAAAAACAGGTCTCAGGAAAAAAATGTAGAAGACACATTAAAAGACCTTGAAAAAAGATTGCATCTTAACAGGTATCCATTCAGGATAGAGTGTTTTGATATTTCAAACATCATGGGAACTTCAGCCGTGGGATCAATGGTGGTTTTTGAAAATGGAAAACCGTCAAAACAGGATTACAGAAAATTTAAAATAAAAAGCATTGAACAGCCAAATGATTACGCAATGATGAATGAAGTCTTAACCAGACGATTGAACCTTATAAAAAAGGGGGAGTCTGCGCCGGACCTTATTCTGGTTGATGGCGGCAAGGGCCAGCTTGGTGTTCTTCTTAAGGTCCTTCAGGAGCACCATGCTGATGAAATATGTGCGGCAGCTCTGGCAAAAGGACGGCAGGACAAAGACACCGGAAAAAAAGATGATGAGAAAGTATTTATCCCAAAAAGAAAAAATCCGGTTGTCTTTCCGAAAGGATCTCAGGCGCTTTATGTTTTGCAGCAATTAAGGGATGAAGCTCACCGGTTTGCAATTTCATATCATAAGGTTTTAAAAAGATCGAAGGACTTTACTTCTGAAATTGAAAATATTCCCGGTATTGGCAAAAAAACCGCATCTATTGTATTAAAACATTTTGGCAGTTTGAAAAACGCAAAGAAGGCTTCTCTGGCAGAACATGAACGGGTTCCGTCTGTTACTAAAAAGAGGGCCGCTGATATTTATTATTATTTCCAGGCTGAAAAAGGTATTTGAAATAAGGTGAAATGCTAGCCCGCATTATTCACCAGTTATTTACTGCGGCTTGAAGCGCCCGGTCTTTAAAGGACGTTTCATCATTTTGATCCTCAACATAATGTAACTATGTCTGCGGGTCAAAAAGGCTCCAACTGCCCATTAAACACAGGGCTTTCGACGCCTCGTTACAACAACTGATGAATAATCCGGGCTTGGTCAAAAAAGGCTGGAAATTCCTACCTGTTTGTTTTGCCCATCACAAGTTTGTAAAATGATTTTGCCTGAATAAGAATGTTCAGTGAATAATCTTCGATTTCTTTAGCGATCTCCTGTTTAATATATGGAGAACTTACTTTTTCAATCTGGTCAATTCTAGTGGAAACAAAAGAAAGGTAATCAAGCATTTTTGAAACAATAATTTCCTTCACCTGTTCAATTTCAGTGGCCTGTATGCTTTGGGTAATCTCAACAAGAGCATCCACTCTCTTCTTCTTTTCTGTGATATTGACAGAGGCTTCAAGGTCAAGCTCGCCGGTGTCATTCTTGATAACAACGGTATTCATACTTTTCAGCTTTTTCAGGTAATTGGATATTTCCTCAATTTTGTTTTTAGTCTCAACAAGATATTTCGGATTTTTGTATTCATCCTGAACAAAATAAACAATATTTCTTTTGACACCTGTTACCGGTTTGTAAATATTACGTATAATATTTCTGGAAAAAGCAATTATCGCTTCGTAGACTTTTTCCTGAATTAATCTTTCGGGAATACGCGCAGGACTTTCCTCCTTCTTTTTTTTAGAAGGCGTTCTTATCTTAAAAAGCATATTGTATAGCGCAGCAAGTTCTCCAAGTGTCTGTGGCTCATCAACTGGAATATCAGGGTTTATCTCATTTAAGATCTCAAAAATGTTAACCCTGGGAAAGATAATAAGAAGTCTCAGGTTTTCATCAATGTGACCACTCCTTAAAAGAAAGTAGGCAAGCTGAACATATTCATTAAAAAGCAGTTTAAGATAGGTAAGCTCATCTGTGGTAAAAATACTTTTTGAAAGCCCGGATCCGGTACTGAGTTTTTCCATAAAAACTTTTTCGTCGATGGAAAGAGACATCCCCTTATGTCGGATGAAATTAAGCGGATGGGAGGGTGCATCAATCTTTAAAATCCCTGATTTTATATTATCAGACCCTTTGGCTTCACCTATAATATTACACCTTAAGGTGTGTGTACCGAGAAGAGACACATAGCTTGCCTGTGCAGAACCAAGGGGAAGACTTATAAAGCTTGCTTGTTTGCCTTTGTTAATTGTTATGATATGGAAGGTTACACCATGCTCTTCCTGGCCGAGGGATTCTGTTTCATGGATATCCTTTATTAATGTTTCGGCAGCTTCCGCCGGTTTTGATTTGCTTGCGCCCATTAAAATATCATCAAGTATGTGACGGACTTTTTTAATAGGATAAAATTCTTTATTTAGTCCAAAGGTCACACCAAAACCGAGTTCTAAGGTCTGTAGGCGCTGAAAAATAAACTTTCTTTCTCCTATTTCTTTAAGCCGGTGAACAAAAACATCCAAAACATTGCCGATAATATCCTCATAATTGTCAATAAGACCTCCGGTGCTCTGGTCAGAAGCCATGGTAAGAATTAGGCCTCTCATCATCTCATTTACAGTTGCTTCCTGGAGAGCCTTTGATCATTTTTTCTTTGCCTGAAAAATCAACTTTTATACTTCGTGCTTTAAAAGCTATTTCGACATCATCAGAGAAGTTTTCAGGAAAATAGACTTTTTCTTTGCACCAAAGGTCGGTTGCTTCGCGGACAACAGCTCTTTCTATTTGAAAAAGCTTTCTTTTTGGTATGTCAGAAGTTTTTATTTCTGATAATTTCATTGTAAAAGATACGTTTTAAAAATGTGTTTGATTTATAACTATAGAATAACTTTGACTATAAAACAATAAAAAGGAGAGGAGTTAAGAAATAAACATCTTGACATGATATGAAGCTGGAGTATGTAATTTATAGGCTTAACTTATGATAGGTATAAAAGAAATCCTGTTTTTAATAAAAAATCGGATTTGATGTTTTCTATTGTTATAAAACAGCCTGATAATTGTTTTCACACCTGCGAAATATTTTTTTAAGATATTCTCTTGTTTCCGGAATGGGGATGGTTTCAATTCTTTTTCCGTCCCACTCTCCGTTTCTTATTAACCTTCTTATTCTGGTATCTCCGCCATTATATGCTGCAAGGGCACAAATCGCAGAGGATTTTTTATCAAAACCCTTTTTTTGATAATAAACAAATTCATGCCGTAAATAGCCAAGGCTCTTTCTAAAATTATTATTTGTGTCCTGTGTTATCTCGTGAAACCTGGGATCGAGCTGTGCCAGTTTTCTGCAGTTGTCTTTTGATCTTGCATTACTGTCAAACCAGCTTTCTTCCCATATCAGCGAGGCATAAAGTCTTGGATCAATTTTATATTCTTCTGAAATTTCAACAATAGAATCTATATATGGATGGCCCTCTTTAATTGTTCTTTCTTTAATAAAACGTGATCTTTTCTTCTTTGCTCATCTTACTAAAGGGCACCATGTCTTTTTTACTACAGCTTTGCCCGGGATCTTTAATATATTTCCATACCTGATTTTACGCAGATTTTTAATATTGTTTGCTTTTGCTATTTTTTCCAAAGGAACATTATATTGTCTTTGAGATTTTCCAAAGGGAATCGCCTTTAACAACAAAATGTAATAAGTCTGAACCCAGAGCAGCTGTTTTTTTCAAGGAAAGATGACTTTCCTTCGAGTCCTCAATTTCTTTTGCAGCTGTTTTTTCTGTCTTCAATGCTCTTTGATAAAATAAGTTTTCTGTCCGGCATGCAGCATGAACCAGTTTCTTTTTTTGTCGTATTTTATATTATTGAAACGTGCGATTTCTCGGTAATCAACACCCATGCTTGAGGCAATTCTTCTTAGGCTGTCTCCTTTTTTTACTGAATATGTAAAAAACTTAGCAGCAGGTTTCTCCTCTTTCTTGACAGGAACCAAAGGTTCGGGGGCAGGATTCGGTTTGACCTGTTGAGCGTTTGTTGTTTTCTGAAGGTTAACCTGACGGTTTTTTTCATTTTTGGGTTGAACCGGATCATAGTTTTGGGTACAGCCGGACATTACCAGTCCTGTCAAGGAAAGGGTCGCAATAGTTTTGCAGGCAGATGTTTGGTTTATGAACCCTGGGGGTAAAAGAGGCGGCGGAATAATCCCTTTTTCAATTGTGTCTACAAGGTAATCAATTGAAAAATCAAGAATTGAATGGTTGTTTTTCTTCTCTTTTATTATGCTTTTGGAAAGATGATCAAGAGCTTTTCTTTCCGATTTTGTGATAAAGCCTTTTTTTTCAGAAATCAGGTCTGCGATTAGTTCCAACCTGGCTGGTTGGCTAAGGACAGAATGGCGGCTTTTCATTCTGACAAGCTTTTTCTGACAATTTCTTGTTTCTGCGTGATCTTTCAGATTATAGAGTCTTCTGATGACTCTTATCAACTGGGTCCTGCAGGCTGGTTTTTTGGTTGGGTTTTTTTTGGTAAGCATAGCCCCTGATTTTTTTCGTTGACTAGGATTTTCCCCAAAGGCCTTTATCAACTGTTGAATATTTATTTGTGCTGGTTAGGGTATATTTCATTATAGATATATATGTTTTTTGTCGCAACCTTTTCTTTACAGTTGGTATGAATAAGTATAATCGGTAAAAAAAAGTTTTTCTTTAAAATATCTTATATAAAAAGAAAAAAGAAGGGGATCCCATATGGCAGATTAAAAAAAGTTTTTTGTTATTAAGTAATTTGTTAAAAAATGGTCCTAGACAACCCTCTGTTTTTAAGGGATTTTTAAACACATTCCTTTTGTTTAAGGGATAGGGGTTTGAACTGGAGGGCTGGAAATGGTTTTGTTATATAAGTTATTTTCCCGTCTAAGGGATAAACCCAGTTTATGTTTTGTCAACCTGATGTTTCCAGCTATTTACAATATCATATACTTTTCAGAAGCTTCTCCCCACATCTCTTGTATTGCCCCATCTGATAATACCATAACCAACTTAAATTCAATGATAACAAGACAAACTTCCTTTGAAATTCAATTTGTTGGTATTGTCTCAACAGTTTTTGCAATTGACATAAAATCACACTCGCCTTATACTTACTAAGCAGGAAACAACAACTTTAAACGTTTACAATCTCTATACAAAGAGAAATAACGAAAGAAAATAATCTATGGTCCTGGATCTTGTTCTCATAAATCCTCCGCTTACAATGGAGGAGCGCTACGGAAAGTTCGCAGCTCTTGGCAGCAGCACGCCTAATCTTGGACTATGTTATCTTGCCGCATCTGCAAGAAGCAAAGGATACTCCGTAAAAATTATTGATGCTCCTGTTGAGGATTTAGATGTTAATCAGACAGTTTCTCTCGTCAAAGAATTAAGTCCCAGATTTATTGGAATTACAGCCCCAACGGTTTCAATAATAAGAGCCTCTCGTCTTGCAAAGGCGATAAAAGATATAGGCATAAAAGCACCCTTAATAATTGGGGGCGCCCATGTTTCCGCACTTCCAGAAGAAACCATGAAAGAATTTTCAGCTTTTGATATTGGGGTTTTAAATGAAGGAGAGTTTACAATCCTTGACCTTTTAAGGACCGTTGGTAACCCCCGTGATTTAGAAAAAATATCAGGACTTGTCTTTAGAGAAGGTGAGAATGTATTTTTAACCTCACCTAAAAAACCCATAGAAAATATAGACCTTCTTCCATATCCGGCATTTGATCTGTTGCCGGATATGGTAAAATATTATCGACCTGCAAGTCATAGTTATCTAAGGCTTCCGTCTGCGGCTCTAGTCACTTCAAGAGGCTGCAACGGTACCTGCACTTTTTGTGCAAGACCTTTTATAGGAGAAAGATATCGAGGGCACAGCGCTGAGTATACACTTGGAATGATCGACCTTCTTGTTAAACAATATGGGGTTAGAGATATCCTTTTTTATGATGATAATTTTCTCCTGGATAAGAAAAGGGTTACTGCCATTTGTGAGGGGTTGTTGAAAAAAAGCTATAATATAAGCTGGTCCTGTCTTGCCAGAAATGAGACGATTTCCCCGGACTTTTGTAAACTTATAAAAAAAGCGGGTTGCTGGCAGATTGCCTTTGGAATAGAAAGCGGTGATCAGACTATTTTAAATAATCTCAAAAAAAGAACAACTGTAGAGAAAAATCTTAAGGCTATTGAATTGACAAATAAAGCTGGAATCCATTCAAGAGGTTATTTTATGATCGGATGTCCCGGCGAGACAGTTGAATCCATGAATAAAACTATGGAATTTACAGTTTCAAGTGGTTTGAAGGATTTTCATTCAACTTTTTGCACTCCTATGCCAGGATCAGAGCTGTTTGATACAGCAGAAAGTTACGGGACCTTTGACAGAGATTGGAACAAGCTTGGATTCTGGGAACCCGCATTTATCCCCAAGGGACTGACCTCTGAGCAGATTATGTCAACGCACAAAAAAATGTTTAGGGTTTTTTATCTCAGACCTAAAGTTATTCTTCGTTACGTAGTATTCGGAATTATGCATCCTGGAAGGATCGCAAGTTATTTAAAAGCAGGTCTGGCGGTTTTGTCATATATCTTCAAAAAGAAGTAGTTGAGAACAAAAATGTATTAATTTGTTCTGTCGGTTTGTTAAATGCTCTAAAGATAGTAGCGGGTATTAATAAAAGATGGTTTTAAGTTCTAGCAGTACACCAACACTTCCTCATTCTACCGAAAGGGTACCCTCACAACTCAAAAATCTATAAGGTGTTCAGGAAAAGTCGGAACCAAAATTCATCAATCGCTCACGAATTTTGGTCTTGAAGGTCGGCAGGGTGATTTTAAGCGTCATCGTCAGGCTGTTTCTAAAGGCGCTCAGCATCAAATAAAAAAACGAAAGCGGTTCTAGAACCAGCGAAATAACGGCATAGAAAAGATTAAAGATACCCCGTACGAATAGATTGGTGCGCTTTTCTACAAAATAACTGACCCAGGAGGATGGGAGCAGGGGGGTCGCCCTGACCATTTTGTTTAAAAAGGTACGCCGATACCCGAAGTAGTTTTGGATATCAGGATCGGAATCTCCGCCAAACTTTTCTTTGTACATGTCATAGATATCGGTACCCTTATAAAAGGTAAGGGAAAACAGTTGCAATTGAAAGGGTTTAGGCACCTGCCTTAACACATTGATGGTCTCAATAACATCCTCGTCATTTTCAAAGGGGTTGTCGAGAATTACATCATAGTAACCGCTGATTTTATGTTTATGGCACAGCCGAGTGGCCTCAATAAACTTCTCATTGGAGACCTTCCGCAAAAATACGTTTTTGTTGGTGTTCTCGCTGCCGGACTGCAACCCCATCGTCACCCAGGCAAGACCTGCTTCCTTTAAAATCTCAATTTTTTCTTCATTTAAATGCAGCGGCGTTGAGCGCACAATAAAAGGCAACCCGATCCACTTTTTATATTCCTGCATAAACTCACGGTGCCATTCAGCAGGTTGAGCCAGGAAGCAGTCATCATGGATATTCATCAGAATCATGTCCGGAAACTGTTCAAAGACATCCCGCATTTCCCTGATAAAATTCTGCGGCGAACGCTTGCGCAGTTTTTTGGAATCATAAAGCTTTGACAAAAACGAATTGCAGCAATAGGAACATGAAAAAGGGCAACCGCGTGAACTGATAATATTATAAGCCTTGCCATCATAGCGGGTATACTGTCGAAAGAGCGACATATCCATGGGAAGGACAACTTTCTTGTGAAAGACATAAGCTTTCTCAGGTTTATGGCCCGGAAACGGCAGGCTGTCAAGGTCCTCAATGAGCGGGCGGAGAGTGTTGCGAGTGAGTGTTCCGTTCTGTTTATGCACCAAGTTCTGCACATCAGAAAAAGACTGGCCAAGATCAACCCGTTCGGCAATTTCAAGCATCACTTCTTCACCTTCGCCGACACAGACATAATCGGCATATTCAAGACACTCTTCAGGGTTAATTGTTGGATGAATACCGCCGGCAATTAGGGGCAGTTCCGGAAAACGTGCTTTGATTTTTTCGCCAAGGAATTTTGCAAAAGATGCTTCGTAACTCATAAAGCCGCAACCTACAATATCAGGCTTGAACTCCGCCAGAAATTCGTTCATGGCATTACCGGCCACAGTACGGTGGCGGGGAATAAAGACGATTGCTGATTCATGCCCATTGCTGAGCAGGTAAGAATGAATATGTTTTATACCGAAGTTTTCTGTTGTTGGCAGCAGCGAAAGGAGTACAATTTTCATAGTCGGTATCCTATGGCAAGGAATTCATCAAAGTCGCCAGCAGCATCATTCTGCAGGGCGGTGTCCCGTGAGGGCATAACGTATTTTTTTCAGCATAAACATTTTGTAACGCTTTACAAAACGGGCTGCATCAACATCAAACTCCTTATCCCGGTCAAGAACCCGCGCAAAGCTATGCGCCAGCATCCCGAGACGCGGCAAATACTTATAAATTTTTGTCCTGATCAGAAAGCGGTTGAACCCTTTGGGCAGAACCAGTAGAAAGGTTAAATAGCTCTGTAGCCGCGCAAAACCTTTCGCGTTCAATGTCCCCCCCTGGATAAAGGAGCGGGCATTCATGCCGATATTAATGTCTTCGACATCCTCAGGCGTGAGCATCTTATGCTCCAGGGCGGTGTTGATAATTTTGGTGCGAGGATAGTACCTGAGAAAATAGACACTCAAGCGGCTCGGTCGTGTTTCATTATAAAAAGAAAGCATATCGACCAAATCACTTTCGTCCTGAGTGGGCAGGCCCATCATGTTTTCGCAAATGACTTGAATGTTCTCACGCCGCAAACAGGTAATGGCATTACGAACCTTTTCATTAGATTCGCGCCGGTTAAGAATATTACGCTTCAGGTCCTCATTCAGGGACTGCACGCCCATAATCGCCTGCCAGCAGTTGCTCTGCTTCAGCACGCGTGCCACTTCCTCATCGATGAAGTTTACATGGATACAGCAGGTAAAGGGAACGTTGATCTCTTTACGGTAAACTTCCAGGAACTCAAACAGCCACTTACGATCACTAATGAAAATTTCATCCCAGAAATGAATCGCCTTATAATCATACTTCTTTTTAGCCTGAATCAGTTCAGCAAGTACATTCTGCGCACTGCGGCGACGGAAGAATCGACCCTTGTCCTTATAAATTTTATCTTTATAAAGAGAATTATTACAAAAAGTACATTTATTAACACAGCCGCGACTGGACAGAGATATATAACTATCGTGAATATAAGGCAGCTTCTCATAAAAAATCTCTTTGTCCGGAAACGGCAGGCTATCAAGGTCTTCAACAAGAGGCCGGACATCATTTTTAATGATCTTCTCACCATCTTTAGCCCAGACATTGGGAATGGTGCGGCACATAGCAGGATTATTGATATTCTCAACAAGGTCAACAATAGCTCCCTCACCCTCACCCATAACCACATAGTCAGCAGCGGAATACTGCAACGTATATTCAGGCACAGAAGTGGGATGAACCCCACCAAAAACGATGGGCACATCAAGCTCCTGTTTGATCCGCTTCGAAAATCGCGATGCCCAGGGAAAATTATCAGAAACCACTGAAATAGCAACCAAATCAGGCTGGTAAGAACGCAGCTCATCAATAATGATTTCGGTATGATCAAAAAGCCGACTCAGAGTAGGGTGTTTCAGAAAGGTGTCATCAAAAAGCTGCGGATCAAAACAAAGTTTACAGCTGTGACCGGCCTGTTTGAGCGCTGCTGATAAGTATTCAATGGCCAGAGTTTCACATGCGGATGAGACGAATACTACGTTCATATGATCCTTTTAAATGGCTTATCTGGTGTTTTTTATTTTGATTAGACATTGTTTTGCTCTAGAGAGCATAAACGAGATGCACTTTTGTGTCAACTTTTAAAGGTTTCCGTGTGGTACCAAAAACAATCTCGAGCCAGGTTCTCATATGAAAGCATAAAAAACATTATCAAAAAATGCGGTTTTAAGAATGATCATATCCTTTTCGCTGCTTAACGCTTACTGTCATATTGTTTTTATTGACATACCTTAAAACAGAATATATTATTTCAAGAACTCAACACAATTAAAATATAAAAGCCAGTTAAAAGATCAGCTATGGAATCTAATAAAACAGCAGTTTTTATCAGCATCATTATACCTGTTTATAATGAGGAAAAAAGAATAGAAACTTTTTTAGCGGATGTTGTTGCTTTCCTTACCAGACAAACTTTTTCTTATGAAGTAATCATTGTCAATGATGGAAGCATAGATGCC
>PVMK01124416.1_pt1 | contig 24478 bp, 26 predicted proteins | sample 1853481 | NCBI WGS metagenome assembly PVMK01 (sample SAMN08533507, study PRJNA380276) | Marine sediment metagenome, whole genome shotgun sequencing project.
GAAATCTCACGGCAGCAAGTCTGGCTACGAGTGGCGCGAGTTCAAGCCGAAGGACCGCCGAGCATCTCGGCATGATGCGCGCGCTTGATTGGGCAAAACTGGAATGCCTCCGAGAACGGCGTCATTATGAGGGCAGGTCATGCGGGGAAGGGCGCCGGCACTGTTTCTGAGCGCGCTCTGCGCAGCGGGCTGCTACGAGGCGGTCGCAGTCGACATGTTCCCGAACGGAGGACCGGACGCTGGCACGGACGCCGGCACTGACGCTGGCACTGACGCTGACGCTGCAGTCCCCGTGATGGGATGCGTGGATCTCTGTGAATCCTTTCTCGATTGGTCGTCGGAACAACTCAGCTGCGTGGCGCAAGTACTACGGTTGGCAGGCCACGCGCCCGGTGCGACGCCAGAGTGCGGGCTGGTCCAGGATTCGGAGGACTGCGTCGACTGCGCCGATGCGATGGGCCTCAGCGACAGCATTTGCATCGGCGCCGCGTTCATCTGTCTGCCCTAGTGCGCGGCCGGGGGCGACGTGAAGCTGCAGGGGCGGGCTGCAGGCCTGTGGATGGCCTATTGACCTCCATTCAGCTGCGGCCCAGCATCCTTCCGTGGACAACCAAAAGATCATTGATGAGATGATGGGCGGTGGCCTACGCGTCCTCAATCGCATCGCCGACTCGCCGCTAGTCGAACGGCTTGGATTCGAAGAGCGCGCTCAGAAGCTCGTATATGAAGGCGCCAAACGCGCAGCCGAAACTGCGGCCAGAGCCGCAAAACGGCTCGCACCCAGGCGCTCTGGCGATCGCCAGCGCAGCTCGATGAAGTTCGATCTCAGCTTGAGCGAAGAGCAACAGCTCATGCGGGACACGCTTCGGCGATTTGCCGATGAGGTGATTCGGCCTGCTGCCCGCGAGGCCGACGATCGTTCCGCACCTCCTGACGACTTCCTCGAGACGTTCAGTGAGCTCGGCGCGATTCCCATGGCCGTACCCGAGGTGATGGGCGGGGCGGCCGAGCAGGTGTCTGCGGTGTCTCAGATGCTCATCGCGGAGGACCTCGCACGAGGCGATATGGGCCTCGCGTATGCGGCGCTCTCGCCGTTGTCTTTCGTCAACGCTCTCGTCCATTGGGGAGACGATCAGCAGCAGGCGAGCCTGCTCCCTTCGCTCTTGGAAGGAGACACGACAGTTGCAACCGTCGCCGTCGTGGAGCCTCAACCGCTTTTTGATCCAGGCGCGTTGCGAACGACGGCCAAGAAGCGCGGTTCGGACTACGTGCTCAGTGGAGAAAAATCGATGGTGGCGTTGGCCGATCGTGCAAAGTGGTTCTTGGTTGCGGCCGAGATCCGCAAAGCAGGTCCTCGCTTTTTCTTGCTGGAGCGCGATGCGGCCGGCGTCGAAGTGATCGAAGAACCCGCTATGGGATTACGTTCTGCGAGCCTCGGCCGCTTGAAGCTCGACAAGGTGCGCATTGCACCAGAGTCGATGCTTGGGGGTGAGGCGGCCCTGAAAGCCGAGGGCAAGGCTGCCTACTACGACGCCATGGACCGCGCACGCGTCGCCTGGGGTGCCATGGCGCTTGGAACCTCACAGGCCCTGTTGGATTATGCGATTCCGTATTGCAATGACCGGATTGCGTTCGGAGAGCCGATTTCGCACCGGCAAGCCGTGGCCTTCATGATTGCGGACATCGGCGTCGAGCTCGAGTCGATGCGCATGCTGGTATACCGAGCGGCTGGGCGCATCGACGCGGGGCTGAAATGCCAACGCGAGGCATACCTCGCGCGTACGCTCTGCTCCGAAAAGGCGATGCAGATCGGAACTAACGGCGTCCAGCTGCTGGGAGGCGCCGGTTTTATCAAGGACCATCCGATGGAGATTTGGTATCGCCAACTTCGTTCCATTGGCATCATGGACGGCAACTTGCTGGTGTAGGGGATTCACATGATCTATTTGGAACTTCCAAAGAGCCTGAAGCTCGTCGTCAATCAGGCACACCAAGTCGCTAAGCATGTCTTCCGTCCAATCTCGCGCAAGTACGACCGCGCCGAACACGACTATCCGAAGGAGCTCGACATGTTGGCCGCACTCATGGACGGGTTGAACGCAGGCCGCGGGCAGAAGGGCGCTGGCATCGATGCGCTTCAACGAGAGGAAGATGCTGGGCAGGGCGTCCGCAACGGCGGCAACATGTCCACGTGTCTAGGGATGACCGAGCTGTGCTGGGGCGACGTCGGACTGGCGCTTTCCATTCCGCGCCAGGGCCTCGGCAACGCTGCGATCGCTGCGGTCGCCGACGCCGAGCAGAAAAAGCGCTTCCAGGGCGCATGGGCGGCTATGGCGATCACGGAACCAGGTGCAGGGTCGGACTCGGCCAACATCCGCACGACGGCTCGTCTGGACGGTGATGAGTGGGTGCTCGACGGCGAGAAGATTTACGTCACGGCGGGTAGTCGGGCAGACTCGGTGGTCGTCTGGGCGACCCTCGATCGGAATCTCGGGCGCGCCGCGATCAAGTCGTTCGTCGTTCCGCAGGGCACGCCCGGCATGGAGGTCGTCCGCCTCGACAAGAAGTTGGGCATCCGCGCGTCGGACACAGCTAGCATCACTCTCACGGACTGCCGCATCCCGAAAGAGAATCTGTTGGGAACTGCTGATATCGACACGAAGAAGGGTTTCAGCGGCGTCATGCAAACATTCGATAACACCCGGCCGGTGGTGGCGGCGATGGGAGTCGGTGTCGCGCGTGCGGCCCTCGAGCACACACGGGAGATCCTCGGCCGGGAGGGCATCAAAGTGCGTTACCGTGGGCCGCTGTTCGGCAAGAGCGCCGCCGAAGCCGAGCTCATCCGTATGGAAGCGGATTGGGAGGCTGGGCGACTGTTGATGCTCAAGGCGGCGTGGATGGCGGACAATGGCATCCCCAACTCGACGGAGGCGTCGATGTCCAAGGCCAAAGCCGCGCGCGTCGCCAACCAGATCACGCTCCGGTGTGTCGAGCTGTGCGGCGGCCTTGGCTACTCGGAAGAAGAGCTCCTCGAGAAGTGGGCCCGAGATTCCAAGATTATCGATATCTTCGAGGGCACTCAGCAGATTCAACTACTGATTATCGCGCGTCGACTGCTCGGCAAGCGGTCGTCCGAGCTTCGGTAGCGGAGGGCGTCATGGAGATCAACGGCATCGCGCACACGTTCGTCACAGTTGGCGACTTCGATCGATCCCGCGCGTTCTACAGCAAGCTCTTGCCCTTCCTCGGTCTGAAGAACGTCGTGGATATTCCCGGGACGTACTATTGCGTCGGCGGTCGTACGGGCTTCGGGATCCGAGAGGCATCCGAAGAGAATCGCGGCGAGCGCTTCAACCAGAACCGAGTCGGTCTTCATCACATCTGCTTCCGTGCAAGGGCGCGCGAAGGCGTCGACGAAGCGTACGAGTTCGTGAAGGAGCTGGGCGCCGAGATGGTCCACGGTCCTGAAGAAGCGATGTGGGCGCCGGGCTACTACTCGATTTTGTTCGAGGATCCCGATGGGATGCGGCTTGAGATTAATTTCGTTCCGGGGAAGGGGCTGCTGAAGTAGCAGTGGCAGTAGCAGGCCCGAGGTCGCGGTGTCAGTGCCAGTGTCACCGGCCGTGCAGCCAGTACCGCCCCTTGTCTGACCTGAGGTTGCACGGATAGTCATAGAGCTCGCTTAGCCGCTGGTCGGTCAGCACTTCCTTGAGGGGGCCGGCGGCTAGTGTTCGGCCGTCTTTCAGCAGCAGTCCGTGCGTGCCTTGTGTGGGGATCTCTTCGACGTGGTGGCTGACCAGGATGAGTGTGGGGCCGTTTCGTTTGGCACAGAGCCGATCGACGTCGTTGATCAATCGTTCGCGCGCGCCGGGAGCCGGCCGAAGGCGAAGATCGCTATCGCCACCAAGTCATGTTCGACGACAGGCCCCAAACCATCGGGAGCTACGTATGGCTCCGCGCGCCGAGCAGCTCGAGCGGTTGCAGTTGCCGCATCACCAGTGGCTCCGACTATGACACCTCCTTCTTGTTGGCTGCTTTGGCCGTGTTCGGTTGGTGGCGGCGTCGCCACACGGCTTGATGGGTCAGCGAGCGCTCTTCCGGTGGCGAAGCACGTGGCGCAATCTCGAGCGCTCATCGCGCTCCCGCTCCTCCAGCATACGCCTGAGGGCACTCAACTCGGCGGTCAGCTTCGGCTCCACGCGAAGCTGCAGCGTGTTGACCTGCCGCGTGGCTTTGGCGAGCGCCACGCCCAGGCGCTGGACGAGCTGCTCCTTGGGGAGGGCCTCGAGGACCAACTCGACCAGTTCCTCAAACTTGGTTGCGGTCTGTGCAGCCGCTGGGCCTACCGACGGAGCTGCGGTTTCGCGCGCGGTCAACGTGCGCTTGATGGGTGTGTGCGCAACGACCGACGGCACGGCGATGCCCCAGACCTGTTTGTGCTCGAGCTCGACCGTGATGTCCCGCCCCGGCCACGCAAAGGTCTCCAACGAAGCCTGACCGCGAGCCGCCAACGCCTGGAGCAACGCCCGGTACGCTTCACGGGCCCGCTCCTCCACTTTCTGCCGCGCATTCAACGCGGGCCTCGCGCTCTTGAAGAGCTCGCGGATCAAAGCCTCGCGCTTGCGATTGAGCAGCTCGCGGCCTTTCTGGACTCGCCCGAGCTGCGCGCGGGCCCGCACGAGCCCCGAACGCGTTGGCGGCACCGACCGCACGCTCATCGCGGTCCCTCCTTACTCTGCTCATCGCGCGCGCGTGACTCCCAGGTTGTATCTGAGATGCGGCTGAGCTCATCGCGCGGTAGTGTCTCTAGCAGCGACCAGCCGATTCGCATCGTGTCCTGGAGTGACCGGCGCACCCGTCCTTGATGGATGAGCTCCTTCTCAAACGCATCGACGAAGTCGAGAGCACGTCGATCTTCGGGCGCGAGACCTTCGCTTCCGACGATGGCCGCCATGAGCTTCGCTTCGCGGCCACGCGCGTACACGGCGTACAGCTGGTCCGCCCATTCCCGGTGTTCCGGCACCGTGCGACCCTCGCCGATGCCAGCGTTCATGAGTCGCGACAAGGACGGAAGCACATCCACCGGAGGATAGACGCCTCGCTGGTGGAGCTCGCGGCTCAACACGATCTGGCCTTCGGTGATGTATCCGGTCAGGTCGGGGATTGGATGGGTCATGTCGTCGTCTGGTAGAGAGACCACCGGCAACTGCGTGACCGAACCGCTGCCTCCCTTCAGGATCCCCGCCCGCTCGAACAGCGAGGCCAGGTCCGTGTACATGTAGCCGGGATAACCACGTCTTCCCGGGATCTCTTCTCGTGCCGCTGCAATTTCGCGCAAGGCCTCCGCGTAGTGGGTGATGTCCGCCATCACGACGAGGACGTGGATCCCGTGCGTGAACGCAAGGTGTTCGGCCGTCGTCAGCGCGACCCGCGGGGTGAGCAGGCGCTCGATCGTCGGGTCACTCGCCTGATTGAGGAAGAGAACCGTGCGTTGCATCACTTCGCTTTCGCGAAAACGGGATAGGAATATCTGAGTTTCGCGCTCGGTGATTCCGATGGCGGCGAATACGACGGCGAAGGGCTCGCCGCGAGCTGGGCGCGCGTTCTCGACGATGTCGGCGGCGAGCTCGATCCCAGGTAGACCCGGGGCGGAGAACACGGGCAATTTCTGTCCGCGGACCAAGGTGTTCATTCCGTCGATTGCGGAAATCCCGGTCTCGATGACATCCGAGGGGTGCTGCCTTTGAACGGGATTGATCGGCGCTCCCCAGATTGAAAGGCGGGCCTCGCCAATCGAAGGCGGCAGACCGTCGAGTGGCTCGCCGATGCCGCTCAGCGCGCGTCCGAGCAGGTCTCTGCCAACTACCGTCGTGGCAGTTTCTCCGGTCAGGGTGATTGCGGCTTCCGCGGGTTTGAGCCCCAGCGTGTCCTCAAACACCTGAATCACAGTGATTTCCGTGCCTACGTCGATCACCTGGCCCCGTCGCTCCTCTTGACCTTCGCCTCCGATGCGAACCCACTCCCCGAGCTTCGCGCGCCGTGTCGAGCGGACGAACAGCAGCGGCCCGGCCGCTGAAGCGGCGCCTGAATACGTCCGGGCAACTGGCGCAACCAAGCGCTTCATGACGCCCTCATCCCCGAGATCGTTTGCTCCGCTACCGAGACTTGCCGGTCCAACGCTCGGGCGCCGCGGTCTTCACAGAACCAAACGCCGTCCGGACGGCGGCGAGGTCGAGCTTCTCGAAGCCCATGCCATCCTTTAGCGCCGCCTCGCCGGTTCGCATGAACTCCCAAAGAAGCTTCACCAGTTGGTACGTCTTGGTTACCGTCGAGAAGGCGTCGTGCGGATGAAAGGCATTTTGGCCAATCAGGAACTCGCGCGCGATTCGCGCGCCTTCGAGCACGAGTCGGTCTTCGTCTTCGAGCGCGTCAACTCCGACGAGCCCGGCAATCTCCCGAAGCTCACGGTCCTGCTGCAGAAGACGAATCGTTTCAATCCTCAGCTCAGGCCAATCGGAGCCACCCTCCCGGGAAAACCATTCCGCCGTGCCGTCCGTGTACAAGCTATAGCTGCTGTCCCAGTCGACTGCCGGGAACTGGCGCTGATGCGCAAGGCTGGCATCCAGCGCCCAGAGCGCACCCACGACGCGCAACGATGCTTGCGTCACCGGTTCGGCAAAGTCACCGCCCGGCGGAGAAATCGCGCTGATGAATGTCACTGCGCCCGTGCGTGCCGGTGTCCCCTGGCTCTCCACGCGGCCAGCCCGCTCGTAGAGGCGGCTCATCCGATTGGCCAGGTACGTCGGGTATCCTTCTTCGCCGGGCATCTCTTGAAGGCGGGCGCCGATTTCGCGGAGCGCTTCGGCCCAGCGCGAGAGGGAATCGGCGAGGATAGCCACGTGGTAGCCCATGTCCCGGTAGTACTCGGCGATCGTCATCCCGAGGTATACCGACGCGTCTCTCGCGGCGACAGGCATGTTCGAGGTGTTCACGATCAATACCGTTCGATCCATGATGGGTCGTCCCGTCCGTGGATCGGTGAGACGGCTGAAGTCGTGCAGGACTTCGGCCATTTCATTCCCGCGTTCACCGCAGCCGACGTAAACCATCACGTCGGCTTTCGCGTATTTCGCGAGCGACTGTTCGATTACGGTCTTCCCGGTGCCGAAGCCACCCGGTACAGCGACGGAACCGCCCTCGACGACGGGAAAGAGCAAATCGAAGACCCGCTGTCCGGTGATGAAAGGGCGGTCGCCGGGGAGCCGGCGAGCGAACGGTCGCCTTTCGCGGATTGGCCAGGGATGGGACAGAGACAACACGGTGCCGTCGTCCAATGTGGCAACCGTGTCCGATACCGTGAAGGTCCCCTGCTGAATGTCCGCGACTCGGCCTTCCGAGCCGGGCGGCACTAGGACGTGGTGGTTCAGTCCGGGGCGTTCTTCAACGATGCCCAGCACATCGCCGCCGGACACCATTGCGCCCGGTTTGACGGTTGGTGCGAACGACCAACGGGCGTCGGGGTCTAACGTGGGTAGGGTCATCCCCGGTGCCATGAAGTTGCCCGAGCGCTCGGCGAGCCCTTGTAGCGGACGTCCGACGCCATCGAGGATCGAACCGAGCAAGCCCGGCCCAAGCCGGGTCATCAGTGAGCTTCCAGTCCTACGCACCGGTTCGTGAAGCCCAAGCCCACTGGTTTCCTCGAAAACCTGAATCGTCGCGACGTCGTCTTGGAGCCGAATCACCTCGCCCAGCAGACCCCGTTCGCCAACCTTCACGAGCTCATAGAGAGCCGCGTCGCCCAGTGGCTGTGCTTCAGCGATCGCGCCCGCCACTCGGATGATGCGTGCCTCGCTCATTGGAGCCTCACCCGATAGCCAATGGCCCTCCGCAGGATCTCGACGATGTACTCGTGTGCTGTGGACTCCGCGGCCCAATCGGGTCCGGGCACGGGGATGACGACGGGGAACGCCGATCGTTCGAGATTTCGCCTGACCTCCTCGGGGAGGTCCCGGTAAAGCGCTTCGTCGATGATGACAACGCCTGCATGCAGCCCATCCACCAAATGATCGATCTGCTGCGCAGCGTCGAGGCCGTCCGCTGCCTCGAACACCGGCACGCCCGCCAAGGCGAAGCCGGCGCTCAATCCGGGACCTGCGATCACCACGAGCCGTCGGCCTTTCATGTGACCACCATTTCTGCTTGGATGAGCGCAGCAGGCGCCTGGAGCGCGACGCCCCAGATGATGCCTTGCAGATTGATGACTTCGGCTCGAAGCTCGATAGCGAAAGCAATGACCGGCGCCGCACCGCTCGGATCGATGCGCACCGCTCGGTTTTGCCAGTCGACCTGCGCGCGCAGTACCGCGCTCTCTAACTCAGCCAGATCGTCGATCTCATCACGAAACGCGCTCGCTAAAGCGGACTTGCGGAGCTCCCAGGCGAGACGCTTCTCGAGATCGCGGAGAGTTTCGAGGCTCATGAGCTTGCGGAACACATCCAGAGTGAGCCAACGTCCTCCCTCCACGAACGTCAGATCCACGATGGAGGGATCCCGCTCGACGAAATGCAACAAGGCGGACCAGGCGTTCATTACGTCAACGACTTGTTCGACGTACTCGACCAGTTGGCTTCCGCCCTGGTGCGCGTGTGCTGACGCTCTGCGTGCAAACGCGCGGTGAAGCTCGATTTCGATCTCGAACAACGACGGATGAGGTCCGCTCGCTGGCTCGAGGAGAGCGACGCCGAAGGGGTGATTCCACAGTACCAACATTCGAACCACGTCGGCCGGTGTTGGCTGGCTCGAGAGGGCCTGCAGGGCTCTCTCAGGTAGACTCGTCGTCGGAACCAAGCCCGCCATGCGCCCCTCGGATGCCGTGCCATGCTCCGCGCCGCGCAGGATGGCTTGAATCGAACGTCGATCCTCGTCCTCGAAGATCACAGCTAAGATCGCCCGCCGCTCGTCGCCGCACCAGCGATCCAGTACCCTCATTTGCCTGGCAGCGTGTCGCCGAACTGCCTTCTCCAAGCTCGCCGGGGTCGCCGGCGCATCGGATGGCGCGTATCCGAGCTCGCTGAGCTCTCTTTGGAGGGCCGGGAGGCTCGCGGCGCGCGCGAGCCGTTCCAAGTCGCTTTCCGGAAGCAGGTGAGTCCGGAGCCCCCGTGCGCGCGTATTGATGTCGCCTAGGTACTGGGCCATCGCTAGAGTTCCTGGAGCCGTGCATGGATTTCGATCGCCAGCGTCGCCGCCAGGCGGTCGATGCGTGTTTCAAGGCGGCCATCCACGAGGACCGAGCCTCCGTCGCCGCTGACGATGAACCCAGTGCCGACGTCGGTTTCGGCTTCTACGGTCACCTCCGGCCGGCCGCGAAGTGCCTCGCGTACGGCAGGCGCCAAGTCTACGGAACAACGCACCATAGCGCCGTCACCATCGACAAACCGGAGCGCTTCCGTGAGCTCGCCGCCGAGGGCCGACAGGTAGGTTTCTCTTTCCGCGGCTTCAGGGAGAAGCGCTCTGGCTCGCTCGAGCACCCGCTCGACCAGGAGTGTTCGTGAGAGGAGTACGGCGCGCATCGCCGCGTGTCTTGCAGCGGCCATCGCAACGCGAGCTTCAGCACCGTGCTCGATCTCTTTGTCCTTCATGACTTTTCTTCGCCTGTCCCCGATCCGCCGCTCGGCTTTCGAAGCGAGCCGCTCGGCGTCTGTGCGTGCCGCGGTTAGAATGGACTCGACCGTCCTTTCGGCGCTGCGGCGCAATTCGGTCGTGAGGTCGGACCCTGCCATGTGCCCGTCAGCCTCCTGCCTGCATGAGGATCAAGACCGCGACCACGAATCCGAGGATCGCCACCGTTTCCGGGATGGCGATCAGCAGCACGACGGTGACTGTGAGCTCGGGTTTTTCAGCCAGCGCCGCGGCGGCGGCTGGCCCGATGCGCGACTGAGCCCAGCCCGTGGCGAGGGCCGGGATGCCGACCGCCAGAGCGGCACTCAAGTAGAGCCCAAGCATTTCTATTTGCATATCATTCGCTCCTCTCCTCATAAGCGCTTTCACGCGCGGACCAATGTCGAAAGGGCCGGTACTGCGAACCGCCCGGGCTATAGAATTTTCCGAAGAACTCCACGTAATGAAGTCGAAGTATGTGAATCGTCGGGCTGAACACGCCGAGGACGAAGTTGATCAGATGAAAGAGGAGGGCGAATAGGGCTCCCACGACGACCCCGCCAAAAGCACCTGCCATCCGATTCGCGACGGTTGCCATCATGACCGACGCCGTGCCTACGGCCATGATGCGTGCGTACGAAAGCACGTTTCCAAGCGTGGAGACGAGCTCGATCGGCGCGAGCACGCCTTCGGCGATGATCAAAATGGGGAATGCGACCAGCGTGGTGATCACCAAGGGAGTGAAGAAACGCTCGGGAAGCATCTCGAACGCAGCCAAAAGCGCCAGCGTGATGAGAACGACCATCACCGCTGCCATACCTTTTCCGATTGCGCGCCGCTTGTCCCCCCGGAACATCTTTACGGCTCCCAGGAGCAGGCCGAGGACGATGTGAACGACCCCGATTGCGAGGGCCAGGCCCAGGAACGGAAAGAACGCTTCTTGGCGATTGAAGAGGATGGGATGGAGCCCGATCCGGTGCCCGAGATCACCGAAGAACTCCCCATACAGGAATCCGAACACGATCGCGAACAGCGAGCACGCGAGGCCGATCTCTGAAACCGAGCGCAGCTTGGTGTTGGGTTGTGATCGCAAGCGCAGGATGAGCGAGATGACCCCGAGCAATGTGCCATAGCCCATATCGCCCAGCACGACGCCAAAGAACATCGGGAAGAAGACCGCTACGAAGGGCGTCGGATCGACCGTTCCGTACTTTGGGAGAGGCATCATCGTCGTAATCGCTTCGAATGGACGAAACAGGCGAGGGTTCTTGAGCACGACCGGGACGGTGTCGCCGGACCACTCCTCCGAAGACACGATCTCGATCTCGACCTGGTTGCCCAATAACTTTGCGAGTTGCCGTTCCAGGTCCAGCCGCGCTGTGCTCGGGATCCAACCTTCGAGGACGAATGCGCGCGGTGTGACGACCGCTTTTGCTTGGGCCTCGAGGGTCGCGAGGTGATCTCGAACGCAGGTTTGAATCCTCGCAAGGTCGCGTCCTCGCTGCTCGGCGATTTGCTTTCGCTCTCGTTCGAGCGTCGCAAAGGCGTCCGGAAACTCTGGGAGACGAGCTTGCATGCGTTGGATCGTCGCACCCACGCTCTCTTCCTCGAATCGGTCGGGGAGGGAGAGGGCCTGTACGCCGGCTTCGCTGAGCAGTTGGTCGGCCTTCGTGGCGTCGGCTGTCGGCACGGCTAGAAGCATCGCGGATTCACCCGACTCCGACGGCTGGCTGAGTAGCTCGAAGCTGTCTCCGAGGGCCTGGCGTAACGCGCCGCGCATCCGGCGGAGCTCCTGCTCGCCGTCCTCCCTCAGAACCAGGTAGAAGACTCGAATACCGTCGAGGTCCAGACCCGACTCGCTGATCTTTCGGAACGCCGAGAAGAACGGACGAAACTTCAGGATCAGAGCGCGCTCCTCCTCGAGCCGCTGGCGCTGTTCGGACAAGGCTTCGAGCTCTCTTCGGCTTCTCCTCGCGATCAAGGCGGCTTGGGGTAGTGGGAGATCTTGGGCCGCTCTCGGCACGCTCGGTGTCTCCCCGAGAAGCTCGAGCGCGGCGTCGACGTCTTCGATGACTCTGCGAACACCGCGAACGTGACGTTCCTGCTCCGGCGTGAGCCCGAGAAGTCTCAGGGACTCGGTCTCGGCGGGTTCGACCAGCTGTACCAAGCCGAGGTCCTGGACACACTCCAAGACCGCTTGGAGCCGGTCCCTCGGCCCGAGCATTCGGATGCGGGACATGTCTAGGATCACCGGGCACCTCGTGAGTCGGGCCGCCCGATCAGAAGGTCGACGACGTAGCGAGCAAGCTTTGTGACCTGAGCATCGTCGAGCTCGTCCAGCCGTTTCGTTTCCTCCTGGGCCTCCTTTTGAATCGAATCGATGGTGCGATCTCGGTCGCGTGCGATTCGCCTCCGGAGCTCGACGTTTTCCCCTTCTAGCTGCGACTCGAACTGTTTGACGCGCTGGTCCGCGACCATCTGGGCCGCCTCGACGAGCTCTTTCGCCTCTAGCCTCGCCTCGTTGAGCATCGCGTCGAGCTTGCTCTCCGTTTCGAGGAGGCGGCTGAGCTTGCTCTGCGCCTCGGAGGTACCGCGCCCACTGCTGTCCTTCCGCTTTGCTGCCATATCCAACTGTCCGCTTGGAACGTACCAGAAGGAGGGCATTGGGTGTCGGCGTTAAAGGACTTTCACTCGACGAGTCAGGCCTAACACGAACGCTCCGCTCAAGGTCACCGCACCGGCCATCCAAAAAGCCACGTCGTAACTCCATGCAGCTGCGACCAGTCCGAGGGCATACGCAAAAAATGCGTGACCTCCGTTGAACGCTCCGTGGATGATCGAAACGACCATGCCTCGTGAGGACGCGTCCGCGCGCTGGATCCCGAGGGCGGTCACCGCGGGGTAGGCGATACCGTGTCCGACGCCCATCATGGCGCCGATCGCAAATAGATGATCCGGGCCGAGAATGCCAAGCAGCGGGGGCACGACGGAATACAAACAAAACGCAACGACCGAGGAGCGCAGCACCCCAAAGCGGTCGATTAGACGTCCGCCGCCGAGCCGAACCGTGAGAGCGACAATTGCAAACCCGATGAAGAAACTCCGCATCTCCGTCACTCCGAGCTCGAGGGCAAACGGTTGATGCAGCGTGAACAGCGCCGTGAACGCGGCTGTCATCGCGAAGGTTGCACCGTACACCCGCAGCAACGAACCGCCGAGGATTGGGCGGCGTGCTTGCTGTGTCTGTGGTTGGTGTCGAGGCGGCTCCTCGAGACGGGTGCTGATTAGGGCGGCGAGCAGGCCGGCGGTCGCGCTTGCGACGAAAACGTATTTCCAACCCATGCCGTCCGCGAGGATCTCACCGATGGTCGGAGAGACAGCGTTCATGCCGAGGTTCGCCGCGCCAAAGAGCCCGAGTGCCTGTGCCATGCGATCGCTCGGTGCGATGTCGGCGGTCATCGTGCCAGCGGCGTTGAAGCCCATCACCATCCCGACGCCCCAGCACATCTGCGCGAGGTAGAGCAGCGGGCCTTCGTGATCGACGAAGAGATAGATCACGCCGGTGAGAGCGAGCATGCAGTTGCCGAAGATGAGCCATGGCCGGCGGCCGTAGCGATCGACGAACCAGCCGACGAGTGGAGTGACAGCGACCGCGGTGAGTCCCTCGACTGCGATCGCGCGTCCGATCCCAGCGGCGTCCATGCCGAGCTCGGTCGCGAAAAACTTCGGTAGAATCAAATAAAACGACCAGGAAAAACCAAAGAACGACACCGCCGCGAGCAGCAGCAGGAACTCGCGCGATAACAGTCGCGGGTTCTCATCGGGCGAGAGAGGCTCAGGCTGCGCAGGCATCGCAGCGTGTCTTTAGCACTCTAAATCCGGCTACGGTTCAGAGTTTTACCTCCATTTCTGAGGCTAGGAAATCGGCCGGAATGCTGGTAGTGTCATCACATCAACATCGTTTGGCTTGCTTGCCAATCTAAATCTCAATTCTCAGGGGGCCGTATGCGTGTTGCTGATGTCATGAGTAGCAGGCCGGTGACGATCACTCAGGACGTTCCCGTCTCCGAAGCCTTTCGAGTTGCGTCCGCGTTTGGGGTTCAACACCTGGTGGTCACGAAGGGCCGTCGGCCGATTGGCGTCGTCTGCGTTCGCTGCGATCTTGCGGACGCCTTCCCGAGGCGTCCCGTCAGCCAGTACATGACGCAACCGATCACGATCGGGGCCTACGAGACTGCGGAGCATGCGAGTCTTCGGATGTGCCAAAAGGGGGTCGGGGCGTTGATCGTCCGAGGTGGCGACGCCGGCTGGGGCATCGCGACCCGTGGCGACCTTTTGCGGGCCGGTTTCCGAGCTGGCGACGAAGAGGGGCTGTTCTACTGCGCTGCTTGTGGCACCCATATGCATGTACACCCCGTGCCCGGCTGCGAGTGGGTCGCGTTTTGTGTCGATTGCTGGGATCGTGCGGGTCCGCCTCGGCACGGCGATGATCTCGGCGACTCGGCCTAGTGCGAGCATTCTTGACGGGGCGACCGGCACCGTCGGTCGTGAGGTTTGTCGCGCGCTCCTCGCACGTGGTGCGGAGGCTCACGTTGGTGCCCGCGCATCGAGCGCTTGTCGTCGAGGCGGTAAAAAAGGGGACAGCCCCCTTCTTGAACGGGTTAATTCAGCGCCAGCGCCAGCAACTGTATTGCGCGATTGAGTCACCGGAGAACGGCACGGCACGGCCGTGCTCGCGATCGGGGCCCGCTCGGCCGTCTCCACAAGTCGACACACGACGAGCCTCCCGCCCAATCGCTGTGCTGGCCATCCCGAGCAGTTCTCCTCTGTAGAAGTCGACACATGGAACAGCGCCGGGGTCAGTGGCAGTGTCGGTGTGAGTGTCAGTGTTGGTGCCACTGTGATAAGCACGGCTCCGGTGCCTCCCTCAGCTCACGACAACACCTTCACCCTTTCTTCTTGGCTCTTCGCGCGAGCTTTAGGCGGGGTCCTTCTCATCGCGTTCGTCTCCCTCGGGGTCCAAGCGAAGGGGCTCTTTGGCGCCAATGGGGTGATGCCGATCTCGATGTTCGTCGAGTCGGCGAAGAGCGCGGGACACAGCTTCTGGCAGCATCCAAGTGCGCTCTGGTGGGGCAGCGGCGAAGGGATGATCACCGGCGTTTGGGTTGCGGGGGTGATCGCATCCGTGGCGCTGCTCGTCGGCTTCGTGCCGAAGGTCGCCCTCGCGGTCTCTTGGTTTGCCTATCTCTCGTTCGTCAGCCTCGGCTGGCCCTTCATGTCGTTTCAGTGGGACACGCTCTTGTTGGAGGTGTCTTTTACGGCCGTATTCTTCGTTCCCTGGCGCACCTGGGATCGACTCGGCACACATCTAGAGCCGCATCCGGTGGCCCGCTGGGCACTGTGGTGGCTGTTGTTTCGACTGGTTTTTCGATCCGCTTACGTGAAGCTGGCCAGCGGGGATGCAGCATGGGCGGATCTGAGCGCGTTGACGTACCACTACTGGACGCAGCCGCTCCCTACGGCGCTCGCCTGGTACGCGAACCTGCTCCCCGACTGGTTTCAGAGCCTTTGCTGCGCACTGATGTTCGCGGTCGAATTTGGCGCGCCCATCCTGATCTGGGTTCCCCGTCCCTGGGCCAGGCGCGCAGCAGCCGGCTCGATTGCCGCCTTGATGCTCTTGATCGCCGTGACGGGGAACTACGGTTTCTTCAATCTGCTCACGATCGCGCTGTGCATTCCCCTGCTCGATGATCGCTTGCTCGGCCGCTTCGTGCCCAGCCGGGTCACGCCGGCCGCCGTGCCCCCGAGCGATTCAAAGAGGGCCATCTGGTCGGCGGTGGCTCCCGTTCTGATCATCGCGCTGTCAGCCACGATCTTTTTCACGGGCACGTTTGGCCGGCGGGCTCCTGGATGGCTGAGCCCGGTCTACCGCTTCGGCACGTTCAACAATTATGGGCTGTTCGCGGTGATGACCACGGAGCGCCCCGAGATCAGCATCGAGGGCACCCTCGACGGCGAGAACTGGAAACCATACGTCTTCTCTTACAAGCCGGGGCCGCTCGGTAGGGCACCTGTCTGGAACACCCCGCACCAGCCACGCCTCGATTGGCAAATGTGGTTTGCCGCGCTCGGCGACTACCGCACAAATACTTGGCTCGGCAATCTGATGACGCGGTTATTGCAAGGTGAGCCCAGTGTCCTCGACCTCATCGGCGACAACCCGTTCCAAGACGAGCCTCCGAAGCAGGTGCGCGCCGTGATCTATCGGTACGAGCTCAGCAGTCGCGACGAGCGCGAGGCCACCGGACAATGGTGGAAACGTCGCGACCGAATGCTCTACGCACCGATCCTCGGCGTCGAGATCGAAGCTGCCAAGCCCACTAGAACTGCAGAGTGAACGTCACCGACGCCCAGTAGCTGAGCACGCGGTATTGCCCCGGACAACCGGTACGGACCACTTGCTCATCCGAACAGACCTCGACGAAGTTGTCCGGGTCGTTCGGATCCGTTCCAGGGATGAGCTGATCCTGACCGATGTACTCGTTGCCGATCGTGTCATTTGTGAAGGCAAAGAGGCCTCCGATGTCGAGCTTGTACTTGTCTTTGATGCTTGGGTCGTTCCGGTCATCCCAGTAGAAACCGATGCCGGCCATCAGCGATGCCAGATTGGCAGGAGCCGGGGGCGGAGTGAAGTACTGGGCAAATGCCGGGGTCGTCGCTCCTTGCGCGACATTGGCGCCAAATCGAAGCGCCAACAGATCCTTCGTGAAGCGATACTCGACCCCGAGCTTGAGGCTCCAGACGTTCCGCCAGTCGAAGGGCACGACGATGGTCGTTGTGGGCAAATTCCCAGCGGGGTCGGTCGCGGTCACGGTCTGGTCCTTGTTGCCGGTCTTGTCAGCCCCATGGAACTGAAGGCGGGTCTCGAAAACCAGCAACAGGCGGCTGTTTGCTTGATAGGAAATACCCATTTGGAGCGCGTTCGGGATGATCCAATCGGCTTGCGCTTGGAGGGTAAGAGGATCGCTGCCCGGCATCAGGACGGTTTCCGTGCTGCCCGTCATCTTGATCTTCGAATACATGCGATACATCGCGCTGATCCGAACCTTTCGGTGTGGCTTGATGGTGAATCCGAATCGGATCGATGGAAAGCCTATGCCGCCAAGGTCGTTCTTCACCGCACCGTAGAAGGAGCTCCCGAGCGCAGCGCCAACGTTCTGCCAAAGGTCTGCGGTCTGCTTGGCGAAGGGAATCCGCAATGCCAGCCCAAGTATGAATTTCTCATGGGCGCGAAACGAAAACCCCCCCGCAAATTCGCCAACGAAAAAGGTCACACTGAGGTCTTGAGGGTTTGGGTTTGTGCACACGGGCCCCGCGTTGGGATCAGTGTTGTTGTTAGGCTCATAGTCCGGCGGACCTCCGACCGGGGCACCATCCATGCACACCACCCCGGCGAAGTCCGATCCATACCCCGTCTCGATGTAAATCCCTCCACCAAACACGACGCGGGGAGCGATTCTTCCGGCGATGAAGCCCGCTGGAATCGGACCAAACCCAAGACCTGAGTCGACTGTGGTATTGGGACCTTGAACGGGGGCCCGCTGGTTGACCATCAGCGCGGTGAACGTAAAGGAGAACCCCAGCTTTTCGATGCCCTTCAGGTTGGCCGGATTGAGCACGAGTGCAGCGGGTCCATCCAAGTACGTCGTGCCGGTGAGACCCATTGCGATACTGCGGGCATCGTACGCGGTTGGCTCGGGGTTGGCGCTTGCAAACGCCGGTGTCAGCAGGCCCGCGAGAAGGCATGCGGTCAGTAGTTTGTGCTTCATTACAGGGGGTCCTCCAGCCATCGCGCGGCCCGGGGGGGGCAGACGCAGGATACATGGAAGGACCGCTGGTAGGTCAATCAAAAAGGCACTTACGCCATGCACAAATATCCAGGTGAAAACCCGATCTTAGGCTTGGTTGCGTCTCGTCTACGTGACACCTGTAGGGCACTCTACACCGGTGCCGCCCAACCCGCAGTAGCCCGCCGGGTTCTTCGCGAGATACTGCTGGTGGTAGTCCTCCGCGTAATAAAAGGGGGGAGCTGCAATGATCTCGGTTGTGATGCGGTCGTACCCTGCATCGTCGAGCGCACGCTGGTAACGCTCTCGTGAGTCTGTCGCCAGCCGGTGCTGTGCGTCATCGAAGTAATAGATGCCCGATCGATATTGCGTCCCTCGATCGTTGCCTTGTCGCATGCCCTGAGTCGGGTCGTGACTCTCCCAGAAGACCTCGAGGAGCTCGTTGTAGGTGACCTGAGCTGGCCGGTACACCAGCAGGACCACTTCGTTGTGTCCCGTGAGACCGGAGCAGACCTCTTCGTACGTCGGGCTCGAGGTGTGGCCCGCGGCGTACCCGACTGCCGTCGTGAAAACGCCTGCCGTTTGCCAGAACTTTCGTTCGGCGCCCCAGAAGCAACCCAAGCCGAACATCGCTTCTCGTGTGTCGTCCGGAAACGGCCCTTTGAGTGGCACGTCTAATACGAAGTGGCGCATACGCTTTACATAGGGAGGTTGGGGCACCCACGGTAGTGCCTCGGCGCCCTCGGGTTGGCGATCCTTCGATAATACGATAACCAGACTCGGTGGACGAGCAGCACATCTCCGATATTGTCCGGCGGCTACGAGACAGCCGGAGTGTCCTTTTCATCACCGGCGCCGGCGTTTCGGCCGACTCAGGCTTGCCGACCTATCGAGGCATCGGAGGGCTCTACGAGCAGGAGGAGACCGACGACGGGATCCCCATCGAAGCCGCCCTCTCTGGTGCGATGTTCCAACGCGATCCAGCGGTCACCTGGAAGTACATCCATCAAATCGAAAGCTCCTGCCGCAATGCGGGCCCCAACCGGGCACACGAGGTGATCGCGGAGCTCGAGCGCCGTTTTGATCGCGTGTGGACGCTCACACAGAATGTGGATGGTTTGCATCATGCCGCAGGCAGTGAGCATGTCATCGACATTCATGGCGACGTGCATCGCTTGCTGTGTACGCGCTGCGGTCATCGGTGGCGCGTCACGAGCTACGCGGGTCTGGACATCCCGCCGTCATGCCCCGAGTGTGCCTCTTTGGTGAGGCCTGAGGTAGTCTTGTTTGGCGAGATGTTGCCGCTCGACTGCACCAAGTTGCTACAGGAGCAGTTGGCGCGCGGGTTCGATGCGGTGTTCACAATCGGGACGACCAGCGTTTTTCCCTACATCGCGGAGCCTGTCATCGATGCGCGTCGCCGTGGCGCGCTGACCGTCGAAATCAACCCCGGCACGAGCCAAGTTTCACATATCGTGGACTACAGGCTTCGAACCGGGGCTGCGGCGGCAATGGACGCGCTTGTTCGCGCGCTCGATAGTCCGTAGGATAGTCTTTCCATGGGGGGTCCGGCGGAGCACTATCGGTACGATGAGTCCTACGAGGAAACCGTTCACCTATCGGACGGCGAGCGGGTTCATCTTCGTCTCATGCGTCCGTCGGACAAACAAATGCTCCTCGACGGTTTCGAGCAGCTGTCGCCGGACTCTCGGTACGCGCGGTTCATGGCGTCGAAATCCAGACTGACCGAGAAGGAGCTTCGTTACCTCACCGAGGTCGATGGCATCGACCACTTCGCAATCGGCGCGATTCGACGGCATCTGGTCTCAAAGGATGAGGGTGTAGGAAGCGCGCGGTTCGTGCGTCTGAGCGATGAGCCGGACACTGCTGATGCGGCGGTGACGATTCTCGACGACTTTCAGGGCAAGGGGCTCGGAACGATCATGTTGCAGCGCTTGATCGAAGCTGCCTGGGAGCGTGAGGTTCGGTGGTTTCGCACCGAGCTTCTAGCGAGCAACAGCGCATCGAGGCGCATGTTCGAGTCCCTCAGCTCGGAGGTGAAGTTCCGCCATTCGGGAGACGGCGTGACGATCGCCACGCTGCCCGTCCCAGAGCCCGACCGAACCCCCACAGCCCCGGGTTTCTTCGTCGGGAGCCCCGTGCACAGGCTCTTGTCGTATGTGGCCCGAGCCAAGGTGTCGGTTCGACCCCGTGTGACGCAGCCGCCCGAGCCGCCGCGCTAAGAAACCTGCACGGGAAACATCATCGGGGCGCGCACCTCAACCATGCGCTGGGCGTCGGTGAGCGTGCCGACGATGCGCAGGGCGAATGCGAATGCGCTGCCGGGGCCGCGGCTCGTGATGAGGTTGCCGTCGGCCACCACCGAGTGCTCGCTGTACTCGCCCCAGTCTTCGAGCATCTCTTTGACGCTTGGGTGGCTGGTGAGCTGCCGATGTTCAAAGACTCCGTGCGCCCGGAGCGCAATCGGCGCCGCGCAAATCGCGCCAACCCAGCGCCCGCTCTTCTCTTGGCGGCGAAGAATTTCTCCGACCTTGGCGGACTGTGCCAATCGTTGGGCCCCTTCTGCGCCGCCTGGGAGGACCACGACATCGAAATCGCCCTCGACCCCGTCGAGCGCAACGTCTGGCGTGATGACGACCCCGCGGCTACATCGAATTGGATCGATGCCGTCGACGCCCGCGACCGTGACGTCGATGCCGCCACGACGCAGGACATCGATGCTGATCACGGCTTCCATCTCTTCGCTGCCCTGCGTGAGCAGGACCAACGCCGTGGGCTTTTCGGTCATGGCAGGTCGTCGCAGTTGCGGGATTTGTCGGCTTTGCAGATTTCAGCGATTCGCGCGCGGAGCGCCGCTTCGAGCTTCTTGATTCCGAGCCTCTTAGCAAGATCCATCGCTGCTGCCGCACTCGCTCGATCGACGACAAACGCTTTGAGCCCCAGTAGGGCGCTCACACGTTGCCCCGTGGCGCAGTGGACGACTGCCGGTAGCGCATCCTCCTCGCCGAGGGCTTTGCCCAGGGAGCGCGCGTTGTCCTCTGTGAGCCCCGCAGCGCCTGCGACTGGGATACGCACGAACTTCATTCCCAAGCGTTCAACCGTTGCTTGCTCGCCCTCATCTCCACGCTCGCTGTCCGTGCGTAGCGTGATGATGGTTCGATACCCAGCCTCCTGAATCGCCTTGAGCTGCTCGGGGGTGGGCTGGCCGCCGATGAGTAGACCCGTCTTGGTGACCTGGGCATTCGGTATCGGAACCAGCGGGGGAGTCTCGTCGATGTTCTTCGGCGCGCTGGGCTTCCCCGGCGACTGGTCGGCGGCCGCCCGAGGCAGTAGAGGCGGCACGCCGAGCATTGCGCCCGCCAGAAGCAAACAGACGATTGGAACTGCACGTTGCAACATAAGAGGCCTCATCCGATGGTGTGGCGTTTGAGCGCGCGCCCGATGTACCGGACCTTCTGGCCCAACGGGAAGCGGCCCAGGCTCACTTTGATCACGCCCTGCGTGAACGCGCTCTTTCGCGAGTAATCGATATTGACATCGACGATCACGGGTCGCCCTGTCGCAGCGATCGCGAGCGCCTCATCGATGGTCCGGTCGACCGCAAGATCGTTCTCCATGTTTATGTATGCCGCACCCGTGGCGGTCGCTACGCCTTCGATCTGCAAATCGCCGATGATGGAGCAGGTCTTGTCCTTCAGCGGAAGCGCCTGGAACTGAGAAATCTGGGCGAGCTCACCGTCGTGGAAGACGAAAAAGACGATCCCGAGCTCGTTCATCGTGGCTGTGAGGATCTCCAACGCGGTCATCATGAAGGCGCCGTCGCCCACGATGGCGCATACCTGCTTGTCAGGATGTGACAGCTTCACGCCGATAGTCCCAGGCACGCAGTAGCCCATACAGTTGAAGTCGGTCGGCGAGATGAAGTGCTTCGACTCGTAGACGGGGAATTGCTCCGCAGTCAGGAAGGTGTGGTTCCCGTCGTCGACGACGATGTACGCGTCGCGATCGAGCTTCTTGCGGAGCTGTCGAAAGAAGATGCCCGGACTGACCTTCTCTTCGTTCACCTTGCTGGTCCAGCTCGCGAAGAAGGCTTCCTTCTCTTGCGCGATGCGCCGTTCGAGGTCGCTTCGGTCTGGTGGACTAACGCGTTCGCTCTTGAGTGCTTCGAGCAGGGCCATCATGAAGAGCTCACCGTCGGCTTCGATCGCCACGGTGGCTGGGTAATTCTTGTTGAAGACCTCCGGGTCGATGTCAGCGTGGATCAGCGTCTCTGGAATCGGCATGCCGTAGCTTCCGGTCGCGAGCTCTGCGAAACGAACGCCGACGGCCAGAAGGCAATCCACCCCTTCGAAGGCTTTGCGTGCTGCAGGAACAGCCGATGGCCCGAAGCCAAAGCCGGCGTGCAGCGCGTGGTCGTGGGGGAACACGCTGATGCCTTGTAGTGTCGTCGACACTGGCGTGCCCAGGAGCTCGGCGACCTCCGTGCTCCACTTCGTTGCTTCTCGTGCACCCCAGCCAAGATACATCCCTGGCTGCTTGGCGTTGCGCAGCAGTCCGAGCGCGCGCCTGATCAGGGCGGGATCAGGCGTAGGTGGGCGGTAGCTCGGAACGAACTTCGGGACTTCGCTGACCTCCGCTGTGAACATCTGCACGTCGGTAGCGATTTCGACGAACACCGGGCCCGGAAGGCCAGACGTCGCGATTTCATAGGCCTTGTAGATCGTCGGCACGACGTCTTTGTGCTTGTCGACCAGGAAGGCGGCCTTGGTGATGCCGTCGAGAACGCGCTGTTGATCGAGCTGATGAAGCTGGAAATGACGGTCCGAGTCACGCCGAATGCCGCCCGAGATCACGAGTAGCGGAATGCCGTCGAGGTAGGCCTCGCCAATGCCGCTCATCGCGTGGGTCATACCGGCCGCCGGGACGATCAGCAGGCAACCGATGCTGTCACTGACGCGGCTGAAGGCTTCGCCGATGAAGCTTGCGCCCTGCTCGTGGGTGACGAGAACCGGGGTGATATGCTCACTGCGATTCAGCTGGTCGTAGATTTCGGTATTGTGAACGCCCGGGATTCCAAACGTGTATTTCACCCCGATGTTCTCGAGGGCGCGTGCCGTCAACCATGCACCGCTTCGTTTCATCGGTTACCTCACACCTTGGCCAGTGTTGATCGCTCGGGCCGCGACACGACCTGAATAAATACATCCACCAAGGAATGTTCCCTCGAGCGCGCGCTTTCCATGCATCCCACCGCCGCCAAAGCCGCAGGCCTCGCCGACCGCGAACAAGTTGGGGATGGGGTTGCCTTGTTGGTCGAGCACCTTCGCATCGAGGTCCACCTGGATACCACCGAGGCTCTTGCGCGTTAGGATCTGCATGCGGATCGCGATCAGCGGCATGGCGTCGGGGTCGACAATGCGCGCCATGTTGCAGGTGCGCAGCCGATCGCCGAGGTATTGGCGGACATGTGCAATGCGACGAAGCTGATCGTCGTTTTGAAACTTGGAGCCTCGCTCGATGTTGGCGTCGTAGTCGGCGATATCCTGTTCGAGCTGCCTGGCGTCCACGTCGTTGGTGCCGGTCAAGGCGTTCATCTTGCCGGCCAGCTCGGTCACAGTTCCGGCCGTGACGAAGTCCGGGCAATGGTCGATGAACTCTTGGACCTGCTCTCCATTGCCTTTCAGGAGCCGTAAGATGAACGCCAGCATCTTCTTATCGCGAACTGCCGGATTGAACTCGGCCCCGGAAACCGCGAACTCCTTGTTCGCGATCTTGCGGTTCATCACCTGCCAGGAGTACTTCTTTTTCTCGCGGCAAATGCGGTCGACGAGCATGAGGGTGTCGTAGGCACCCACCAGCGGCGGATCGACGAAGCGGCGGCCCTGGTAGTTGACCCAGAGTGGCGACTTTGCCGGAACCAGGCTCAGGCCGTGGTTGGGGAAGAGTGGCTCCCAGTGCCGGACGCCTGCCGCATAGTTCCACATCTTTTCGAGATGCGTGATGTTGGCGCCGAGCTCTTCGGCGCGATCGAGCAGCTTGCCGTCTGCTTCTGGAATCGACCCGTTGAGCATCGACTCAGGCGGCTCGCCCCATTGGTCTCTGGGCCATACCTTGCGCACCTTGTCGTGGTCGCCCGCAATCCCGCCCGCGGCGATGACGAGGGAGTCGCCCCGTGCTTCGAACGAACCGGCGCCACTCGTGCCATGGCAGCCGACGACTTGGCCGCCTTCTTGCGTGATGCCATCTACCCGGTGGTCGAAGTGAAGCTGAAGCCTCCCGGTCTTTTCATGTGCATCGAGCCGCTCGATCAGCGGCAGGACGATGCCCTCGCCTGTGCCCCAGACGATGTGGAACCGTGGCACCGAGTTACCGGGCACGAAGTACCCACGCTCGGTCCAGCCGACCGCGCGGAAGATGCTCACGTCGCGTTCCGCAAGCCAGCCGCGGACCTCTTCGGTGCAACGGTTGACATAAGCTTCCGCCCAGCGATACGGCCACACATCGCGGGGGTCGAGCTCACCGTAGCGAACCCAATCACGCATCGCGAGGTCAACCGAGTCTTTGATGCCGCTCTTGCGTTGTTCGGGAGAGTCAACGAAGAACATCCCGCCAAAGGACCACAAGGCGAGCCCGCCGAAGCGATCACGCGTAGCCGCGTCCAACATGAGCACGCGCTTGCCTGCGTCGAGCAGCTCGAGCGCAGTCACCATTCCTGCAAGGCCACCGCCAATGACGACGACCTCGGCTTCGTAAGTGCTCTTTTCGGCCATGGAGACGGGGGACCATAGCAGGCGCCAGGGTCGGTGTCAGTGGCAGTGACGGTGTCAGCGCCAGCGCAAGTGTCGGCGCCGGGGCCGGTGTCCGGGATCTGGAGGGTTAGGGCGTGCAGGTGCCCGCCGGGTCGGTTGTGCAGCTGCCGGTCGCGCAGACCGGCACGTCGAAGGCCACTTGTG
>PVMK01120085.1_pt1 | contig 24468 bp, 36 predicted proteins | sample 1853481 | NCBI WGS metagenome assembly PVMK01 (sample SAMN08533507, study PRJNA380276) | Marine sediment metagenome, whole genome shotgun sequencing project.
CGGGTCCGTCGATGCTCAGTAAGCGGGTCATCGCATGCCTTGATGTCCGCGACGGAAAGCTCGCCAAGAGCATCAAATTCGTCAACACCAAAGACATCGGTGATCCGGTCGAAAAAGCCCGTGAATACTATCTTGACGGTCTGGATGAACTGGTGTTCTACGATATCACCGCGAGCAGCGACAATCGCAAGATCATGCTCGACGTCGTGGAGGCCGTCGCCTGCCAGGTGTTTATCCCCTTGTCGGTGGGTGGCGGGGTGCGCAGCGTCGCGGATGCGACGGATCTGCGGCTCGCGGGCGCGGAGAAAATCAATGTCAATTCGGCCGCGGTGCTGCGGCCGGCGTTGATTGCCGAATGTGCGGATGCGATCGGCAATCAGAACATCGTGCTGTCCATGGACATCAAAGCGGTCGAGGCTTCCGAGCAATGCCCATCGGGCTACGAGATCGTGATCAATGGCGGCCGCAAGCCGATGGGCGTCGATGCACTGGCCTGGGCGCTGGAGGGGGAACGCCTGGGCGCGGGAGAGTTGGTCGTAAACTCGATCGATGCCGATGGAACACGAGACGGCTATGCTATCGAGCTGACCCGAAGCATTTCGGAGGCGGTACGTATTCCGGTGATCGCCTCCGGCGGTGCCGGCGTACCGGATCATCTGGTCGAGGTGCTGACACAAGGCAAGGCCGATGCCGCGCTGATAGCCTCGATGGTTCATTACGGCGACTATCGGGTGAGTGAGCTGAAAGGGTATCTGCACGATCAAGGGGTAAAGATGAGGATGGGCTGGTGAAGGCGATCATCGTTGACGGCGATGCGTTGCGCTGGGGCGAGGTGGAAGATCCCCGCCCGGGCGTCGGCGAAATTCTGATCCGCAATGAGGCCAGCGCGGTCAATCGCGCGGATCTGGTACAGCGCGGGGGTGGCTATCCCCCGCCGCCGGGCGCCAGTGAGATTCTCGGGTTGGAGTGCGCGGGAGAAGTCGTCGCGGTGGGTGAGGGCGTCGAACGTTACCGACCGGGCGACCGGGTTTGCGCGTTGCTTTCCGGGGGTGGCTATGCGGAGCAGGTGGTGGTGGCCGCCGGACAAGCGCTGCCGATTCCCGAAGGTCTGAGCGCCATCGAGGCGGTCGCCTTGCCCGAAGTGTTCGCCACGGCGTACCTGAATCTGTTCATGGAGGCAGCGCTGCGGCCCTTCGAGCGGGTCCTGTTGCATGCCGGCGCCAGCGGCGTGGGCACCGCCGCCATTCAGTTGTGTGCAAGCTTCGACAGTCCCTGTTACGTAACGGCGGGCGACGATGGCAAGATTGCGCGCTGCGTGGAGTTGGGTGCGGCCGGTGGTGCGAACCGGCACAACGTCGCGTTTGCGGAGCAGGTCGCGCAGTGGACGGATGGCCAGGGATTCGATGTGATTCTGGACCCGGTCGGCGGCGCCTATCTCAAAGATAATCTGCGCAGCTTGAATCTCGAGGGCCGCCTGGTGGTGATCGGCCTGATGGGTGGCGCAAGTGCCGAGGTTGAACTCGGTCTGATGATGGTGCAACGGTTGCGGATCATCGGTTCGACGTTGCGCGCCCGCAGTGTCGCCGCCAAGGCGACGGTGATGGATCAGCTCGAGCGACGGGTCTGGCCCAGAATCGTCAGCGGCGAGATCAAACCGATCGTCGACACCGTGGTTCCCATGGCCTCGGCAGACGAGGCGCACCGCTTGATCGCGTCCGATGCCACCTTCGGCAAAGTCGTGCTCGAACTCTGATACGTCACTAACAGACGCTGCAGGACGGCCTTCAGATCCCTTCCAGCTGGACGCGCTGGGTACGCAGTGTCGCCAGCGACGCATCCACATCACGCGCCTTCTGGCGCTCTTTTTCGACTACTGCTTCGGGCGCGTTGTCGATGAACTTCGCGTTGCCGAGTTTGCCCTGAAGGCGCGTCAGTTCCTTGGCAAGCCGATCGAGCTCCTTGTCGAGCCTGGCACGCTCCGCGTCGGCATCGATGAGCCCGGCCAGGGGCACCATCACTTTCAAATCACCTACCAGCTGCACGGCCGCGGGCGGAGCCTGTTCGGCGTCATCGAGCCACTGGAAATCCTCGATTTTCGCCAGGCGCCGAAGCAGTTGCCCGGTTGCTTCGAGACGCGCGCGATCCGAGTCGCCACCGCCTTGCAGCAACAGCGGAATTGTCTGTCCGGGTTTGATGTTCATTTCACCGCGAATGTTGCGAATGCCGACCACCACGCCTTTCAGCCATTCGATCGCCGCGTCCGCTTCCGGGTCGAGCTTGAGGTCCGCCGCTTCGGGGAACGGCTGGAGCATGATCGTTGGGTTGTCGTTGTGCGTCAGCGGGGCCACCTTCCGCCATAACGTCTCGGTAATGAACGGAATGATGGGGTGCGCGGCGCGCAGCAGCAGTTCCAGGACATGGAGCAACGAGCGACGCGTGCCGCGCTGAAGGTTCTCGCTGGCATCCTCGTCCCACAGCAGTGGTTTGGTGAGCTCCAGGTACCAGTCGCAGTACTCGCGCCAGACGAACTCGTAGATCACGTTGGCGTAGATATCGAAGCGGTAGGTTTCGATCGCCCGTTCGGCGTCGCGCAGCATCGCGTGGGCCCGCGAGATGATCCAACGGTCTGCCAGGGTCTGCTCCACCTCGCCGTCCAGTGATTCACCTTCGGTGTTCATGAGCACGAACTTGGTCGCGTTCCACAGCTTGTTGCAAAAGTTCCGATACCCTTCGATGCGCTTCAGATCGAAGCGCAGATCGCGTCCGGTCGAGGCCAGCGCGCAGTAGGTGAAGCGCAGCGCGTCGGTCCCGTAGGATGGAATGCCATCCGGAAAATCTCGGCGCGTGGTTTTCTCGATGGCCGCGGCCATCTCTGGCTGCAATAGATTTGCAGTACGTTTTTCGACCAGTGCGTCCAGCTCGATGCCGTCCACCAGGTCCAGCGGGTCCAGCCCGTTGCCCTTCGATTTAGACATCTTGTTGCCGTCGGCGTCGCGCACCAGGCCGTGGATGTACACCTTACGGAATGGCACTTCGCCCGTGAACTTCAGGGTCATCATGATCATCCGGGCAACCCAGAAGAAGATGATGTCGTGGCCCGTAACCAGCACATCGGTGGGGTGATAACGTTCCAGTTCGGGGGTTTGCTCTGGCCAGCCCAGCGTGCCGAAGGTCCAAAGCGCTGATGAGAACCAGGTGTCTAGAACGTCATCGTCCTGGCGCAACTCGGTGCCTGGGTCGAGATCGTACTTGCGGCGAAGTTCGTCTTCACTGCGGGCGACGTAGACATTGCCGTCGTCGTCGTACCAGGCCGGGATGCGATGGCCCCACCACTGCTGCCGGGAGATTGCCCAGTCCTTGATATCCCGCATCCAGGCGAAGTATAGATTTTCGTATTGGCGCGGGACGAACTCGATCTCGCCGCGTTCGACGGCCTCGATTGCTGGTTGCGCAAGCGGCGCGATCTTTACGAACCACTGATCGGTCAGCCAGGGCTCGACCACGGCTTTTGAACGTTCCGCACGAGGCACCATGAGCGTGTGATCCTCGGTCGCGTCGAGCAGTCCGGCGGCATCCATGTCGGTGACAATGTGCTGGCGTGCCGCGAATCGATCAAGGCCCTGGTACGGCTCGGGCGCGGTGTCGTTCAAGGTCGCGCGCGAGTCGAAGACGTTGATTAGAGGGAGGCCGTGGCGCGCGCCGATTTCATTGTCGTTGAAGTCGTGCCCGGGCGTGATTTTCACGCAGCCCGTGCCGAATGCGGGATCGACATAGGCGTCAGCGATGATCGGAATGCGTCGCCCGCACAATGGCAGGTCGATTTCGTGACCCACCAGGTCTTGGTACCGCTCGTCCTCGGGGTGCACCGCGACCGCGGTGTCACCCAGCATGGTTTCCGGGCGAGTCGTCGCAACGACCAGATAGCTTTTGCCATCGACGGTGCGCTGACCGTCGCACAGCGGATAGCGAAAGTGCCATAGGTGTCCCTGCTCCTCGACGTTGTCGACCTCGAGATCGGAAATCGTGGTCTCCATTTCGGGGTCCCAGTTGACCAGCCGCTTGCCGCGGTAAATCAGACCTTCGTCGTAGAGGCTGACGAACACTTCCAGGACTGCCGTCGAGAATCCCTCGTCCAGGGTGAAGCGATCACGGCTCCAGTCGAGCGATGAGCCCATGCGGCGCAACTGCTCGGAGATCTCACCACCCGACTCGTCACGCCACTCCCAGACTCGATCGACAAAGCCTTCGCGGCCGAGATCGTGCTTGTTTTCGCCCTTCGCTGCCAACTGCTGTTCCACCAGCAGCTGGGTCGAAATGCCGGCGTGGTCGGTACCCATCTGCCAGAGCGTCTGGCGGCCCTTCATGCGTTGGTAGCGGATCAGCGCATCCATAATGGTGTGCTGGAACGCGTGCCCCATGTGCAGGCTGCCGGTGACATTGGGCGGCGGGATCACGATGCTGTACGGGCGTGCCGTTGCCGGCAGGCGCGAAGTAACCGGCGTCCTCCCATTCGGCGTACAACTGCTGCTCTATGCCATGGGGGTCGAAGTTATTCTCCATCGGGGTCCTGTTGCGTGAGTCGGGCGGTAAATGTGGCGAGCTCGGTTTCGATCGCCGCAAGCAGTGTCGCTCGAAGCTCCGCGATGCGCTGCCGGACGGCCGTTTCGAGCCAGGCTTCCAGGGTGGCATCGATGCGCACGCGCAGTGCTTCGTTCAGCTCGGTGGTGTGCTGTGGCGACCAGTCGCTGGAGACGTGTTCGATCGCTTCGCGGGCTGCGGACAGGATCTGATCCGCGGACTGGCGCCACTCGTCGCCCAGCAGCGCCTTGATGGTGTCGTCGCTGAGGGAGTCCGGTCTGGCCGGTCGTTGTGTCACGTCATCGCGTGCAGGAAACTCGCCCGGATCCTCCAGCAACGGCGCAGGAGTGGTCTCGTTCAACAAACTGCGCAGCGATTCGAGGTCACCGACCAGAGATGTGTCCAAGCTGTCTTCGATCGGAGCTTCACTCGGTGCTTCAATCGGTACCTCGATCTGCTCAGTGATTGGTGTGTCTTCCGGTCTTTTGGAGGCGCTCATCGATCCTCCCAGGATTCCATGTCGTGGTGGAATAACGGGTAGCCGCGATCGCGATAGTACTTGTAGCGCTGCCGGCCTGCGTCGATCTGCGGGTGAACGAAGATCTCGGCCACCCGTTCGAATCGGCCAAAGAATTTCGGGACGTCGATGCCGAGGTTGATCAGCATCTGGTCCGATTCAGGTCCGGGAAGGTCGTAACTGATCGATACCCGCGTGCGTTCGTCGAGCGATTCGGTGCCGAGCGCGTGGGGTAGAAACCGATGCGCTGGATAAGCCCACATCAACTCATCGAGACTTCGCTGGGCATCTTCATTTCCCACGTGGACGTGCACGTGGTGGCCATTGTCGACGGCCTGATTGGCGAGCCGGCAGGCGAACCGGTCGCGTGCCTCGGTATCCATGTCCGGCAGAATGTAAAGGTCGACACGGGTCACGGCTAGGCCTGGTGCAGTAGATACTCGAACAGTAACGGAACGGGGCGGCCACTCGCACCCTTGTTTGCACCGCCACTGAACGCACTGGCCGCGACGTCCAGGTGCGCCCATGGAAACTGCTTGGCGAATCGTGACAGGAAGCAGGCCGCGGTGATCGAGCCGGCTTGGCGCCCGCCGATGTTTGCCATGTCTGCGAAGTTGCTTTTCAGCTGCTGCTGGTAGTCATCCCAGATGGGCATGCGCCATGCCCGATCGTGAATGCGTTGGCCCGCATCCAGCAAGGACTGCGCCAGAGTCTCATCGTTGGAAAACAGACCGGACGCCGGAGCGCCGAGCGCTACGATGATCGCCCCGGTCAACGTGGCGACGTCGACTACGGCCTTCGGTTTGTAGCGCTCTGCATAGGTCAGCGCGTCGCAAAGCACCAGCCGGCCTTCGGCGTCGGTATTCAGAATCTCAACGGTCTGGCCCGAGAGCGTAGTGACGATGTCACCCGGACGGCTCGCGTTGCCGCTGGGCATGTTCTCCGCCGCTGCGAGAATGGTCACCAGGTTAATGGGCAACTTGGCGTCGATGGCGCTACGGGTCGCGCCGAGTACGGTCGCGGCGCCACACATATCGAATTTCATTTCATCCATACCGGCACCGCCCTTGAGACTGATACCGCCAGTGTCGAAGGTGATGCCCTTGCCGATGAGCACCACGGGCGCGTCTTTGCGCTTGCCGCCCTTATAGTCGACGATGATCAGCTTGCCCGGCGTGGCGCTGCCGCGCGTCACCGACATGAAGGCGCCCATGCCGAGTTTTTCGATCTGGCGTTCATCGATAACCCGAACAGTGACCTTATCGGCACTGCCCAGGCGGCGCGCGGAACGGGCGAGGTAGGTCGGATTGCAGACATTGGGAGGCGTGTTGCCGAGATTGCGCGCCAGCGCCAGCCCCGTGTCGAGCGCCTGTGCGTGTCTGACGGCGCGTCGGATCGCTGCCGCGGGACGACCCTCGGCATGCACGCCGATGCGCGCGATGCGGTTCGGTTGCTCGACCCGGGTTTTCATTTCGTCGTACCAGTACAGGTGCCCGGACAGCACGCTCAATGCGATCCGGGTCTTCTGATAGGTGTCGCTGCCGGTGACTTTGATGGAGTTCAGGTCGAGCACGGCGTCCTTTACCGGTGCCCGCTTCAGCGTGCTGCCGACCGCATTGATCAGCTTGCGAAAGTCATCGCCCGACACCGCCTGGCCGCCCGAACCAACGATCAGCAAACGTCTCGGCTTCAGGCCCGAGGGAAGGGATACCAGCTGCACGACGCCCGGATGATCCTTGAAATCCATGGTTGCGGATTTCAGGTAGTCCGCTATGCCGAGACGGCGCGCGGCGCGTCGGGCGCTCGCCAGCGGTAGCACCAGGCAATCGGTGCGCAGCGCCTCGAGTTTTCCGGGCTTCGACGAATACTTCATGAAGGACTTCTAATGCGCTCGGGTTACGGTCGCGCAAGTCTAATTGAAACGCGCGCGCATGGCCGCGCGAATTGCGCCACGGACCGCAAGCCTTACCCAGTGTCCTTTTTGCGGTGGCGCGACCCCGTGTCGCTCTTTGCGCGGACAAGAAAGACCTCTGTTCCTGACAACATGTCGGGCCAGGTACGCCGGCCGGGATCGATCAGCATCCACAGGTAACCAATGCCCAGTGAAGCAAAAGACAGCGTGGCGCCAATGAACCGAAGCAAAGCCTGGCGCAAGGTCAAGCCGTGCCCGTCGAGGCTCTGCACACGCAGCCGCCAGGCGAGCATGCCCGCGGTCTGACCGCGGCGGGTCCAGAAGAAAGCAAAGAAAGCGAAGGTCTCCACGAACACCAGGCTCTGTACGGCTGGTCGCGGCAGGTTGCCGTCGGTCATGATCATCAGCGGATACAAAGTCAACATCGCCAGCGCGAGCACCAGCAGCGTGTCGTAGAGCATCGCGCCCAGGCGTCGTAGCAGGCCGGCCGGAAGCAGGTCCGGCCGATCGGTCATGGGCGGGTGACGGAGGCTAGCGCTCGGAGTCGCTGTCCGATTGGAACGGGCTTGGGATGGACTCGGGTGGCTTGTGCATGTCGTCGAGCAGTTCGCGACGCAAGGCCATTGCCTTTTGGTACGCGGAGATCAGGTAAGCCTGGTCGCCACTGTCTTCGTGTTCGCGCAGTCGCCGCAGCCGTTGTTGGTAGTCGACGATTTCGCGAAGTAATTTCACCGCGGCAAGACTGGCGGCGTCCTGAGTACTGTTCGACTGCGACGTGTCCTGAGCCATGACGGTCTCCGTAGCCACACCCGAAACGTTCGGGCGCGAGCAATCTAGTCCAGTCGGAGATATTAATCAAGACTCTAGGATATGTACCTAAGCAATTGAAATTACTATCCATACTTAACCGTACCATTGCCGTCCAGGCGCCCGGGGCGGCCGCAGAACTCTTCCTCGGTCATTGCGCTCAGCAGTTCTGGATCGGTGGTGCTTGCCCAGACCCGCTCGCCGGTCGGGATCAGACCTGCCACATAGGCGGTGTCGGGACCGTCGGCGCCGTACATCACGGTATAGGCCTCCGTCTCGATGGGCCCCGCGTAATCCGCCACCGCTTCACGGCGCGGAGTCCTGTCGGCTTCGTCCTGCAGATCCTGGTGTTGGTAGGGCTGCGACGGGGGGATTGCAGAGTAGACGCCGAAGGCGTGTTTGGTCAGGTAGCCACCGTTGGCCGTCACCAGCCCCTTGGCATGATCGTTAGCGCGCAGGGTTTCTACCATCGTGGCGATCGAATGCATGACGTAGTTGTTGAGCGGTCCGCCGGCGAAGGTCAGGCCGCCGGTTACCGTCAATGGACGTTGCTCATCCAGACCCAGTTCGGCGGCGGAAACCTGCACGGCTACTGGAAAACAGCTGTAAAGATCGACGTGATCGAGATCCACGGCGGCTACGCCCGCCAGTTCCAGGCAACGGTTTCCGGCGATCCGGATCGCTGGTGACGAATACAGATTGTCGCGATTGGACACCAGCAGATGGTCGTGCGCGTCTGTGCCGGCCCAGGGGTATATCCACTTTTCTTCGGCGATGCCCAGGCGTGTCGCCACGGCCGTGGAACACATGATCAACGCGGCTGCCTGGTCGACGTTGTTATTCGAGTTCATGAGCTTCGGATAGGGAAACGAAACCGGACGATTGCTGGCGGCCGGTGTGGCGATGGTCTCGGCGCTCTGGTGTTCGCGGATCCAGGCATGGGGATTTTGCGCGGCGACCTCGCTGAACCGTGACCAGAGTGCTGCTATGCGTGTCCGGTGTTCGGCAATAGATTCACCTCGTGCGTGACGCAGGGCGTTTTCAAACATCGGGTAAAACTGGATCGGTTTGTTCAGCCCAACGGCGCTTTCCAGATCGCCGTTCATTGGCACGTCCTTGCCGTAGATTCGGTCGGGCGTGCCCGGCGCGTCTCGCCACTCGTGCCGAATTCCAGCTTTGCGCGCCTTGAAAAAGCTGTGGCTGCATTCCGCGCCAGTAATGATGGCGATCTCGTGTCGGCCCGCCTGGATATCCAACGCCGTTTGATTCACCACGGACTGAACGAAGTTGCCGCCGAACTGGGTCAGTCCGGTTTCGGCCTGCGGCACACCCAACTCCCGGGCGATGGCACGGCCGGGGTCTGCATACCGCCAGGCACCTCTGATCACGCGGACCGCAGTGGCCTCGCTCAACAAACGGGTGGCGCCGGCATCGTCGGCGGCGGCGCGGACCGCATCGAGCATCAGATCCAGGGGCTCGCGGGCTTCGGCCGGGTCTGCGAGTCGCTGCTCGAGTTGCGCGACACCGACCAGGATGGGAATCGAAGAGGCTGAGTTCATGGGTTGCTGTATGGCCTGGTTGGGGACGGGCATGATAAGAACAATTCAGGTCGGTTAGAAGAGAGGCAAGGCTGTGTGCAACCATTGGCGTTGGGCCGTATTCGTGTTCGTGGTCCTGGCCACGGCCGCGGGACCTGTCCTCGCCTGGAACAATACCGGCCATATGGCGATGGCACGGATCACCTTCGCGAACCTGTCGAGCGCGCAACGAGCGGCGTTTGGCGAGATTCTTGAGGCGCATCCGCGCTTTGCGGACGATTTTGAGGAGCGCATGCCGCTGGATGTCAGGCGTTCGGGCGAAGCCGAGGAGTGGCGGTTTGCCCGTGCCGCGACCTGGCCGGATACCGCCCGACACTTCGGCTACGTCAAATCGGTTCAAGCACGGGAAGCGCTGGTGGAACGGTACAGCCACAGGCGCTGGCATTACATCAACCTCAGGTTGAGCGTCGACGCACAGGGCGTTTATAAACTCGCCGCGGGCCATTACCAATCCGCCGCGGGCCATTACCAATCCGCCGCGGGCGCTTACCAAGTCGCCGCGGGAGCGGTCTCGAAAGACCCGGATGACCTTGTGCAGGCACTCGAGACGATAAGCCGATCCTGGCCGAACGCCAGCGCAGCGCAGCGAGCGGTTGCGCTGTGCTGGCTGCTCCACCTGATGGGCGATATTCACCAGCCGCTACACACGGTCATGCTGGTGGCACCGGGCACGCTGGAATTGGGTGATCGCGGCGGCAACGAGATTCGGGTGCGTGCCGGTCGGCGCGGGCCTCGCAACTTGCACGCGCTGTGGGATGGCGCCTTGGGCAAGTCGATGTCCTGGCAGGAGCTATCGGATCTGAGCCGGCGCCTGGAGCGCGACCAAGGCGTGCCGAACCTGCCAACCTCGGCCGATCCGATCAACTTCGCTAACTGGGCCGAGCAAGGTCGCGCGCTGGCGCGCGAGGCGGTGTACACCTCCGAACTGAGGCGTCGTCTGGCGGCCCAATCCTCGCGGGGCGAGGTGCCTGACTTCCGGCCGGATGACGCCTATCTCGAACGGATGAGGGCTCAGTCGCGCAGCCAGATTGTGCTGGCTGCGCGGCGTGCGGTACGAGTGTTGGCTACGCTCGAGCGGCGCTGACCGCTATCTGTCTATTCGGGGAGGGCGTTCAGTCGATACAGTACCAGCAACAGGCGGGTTGGCTTGATGCCAAAGGAGCCGAACCATTTCTCCCAGACGCGACCGACCTGGCCCCGACGATAAATGTCCGACAAGGCTCGATTGACCTCCAGGCGGAAATCCGCGTCGTTGCGCGGTACCGGGAAGGCATACGGTTCATAGGACAGCATGTCGTCGGTGAGTCTGAGCTTCGAAGTGTCGCCCATGGCAATGCCCAGGCCGAACAAAGTCGCCCGGTCGCCGGCAATGGCGTGAACTTCGCCGCCCTTGAGCAGGGCGACCGCCTCCGCGTGACTCTTCACCAGCTTGACGTCCGCGTCGATCACGCTGTCGCTGAGGAACTTCGCGAGCGCCGCCTGGGTGGTGGTGCCTTCAACCACCGCAACGCTCTTGCCGCTCAACTCGCTGGCCGAACGTATCCCTGAGTCTGCAGTGGTCATCAGACTGCCGCCGGTGACATAGGTGAGGTTCGAAAAGTCGACTATCTTCTGGCGGCTCAGGGTGTTGGTGGTGACGCCACACTCGATGTGTGCACGTCCTTCGGCGATAGCGGTCATGCGATCCTGGGCGCTGACCTCAACGTATTCGATCTTCATGTCGTCCAGACCTACCGCCGCCTTAATGTGATCAGCGATGATTCGACACAAGTCGATCGAGAAACCCTGCGGGTCGCCGCTCTCCGACACCGACGAGAACGGCGGCGTGTCAGTTCGGTAGGCGATCTTGAATGTCTTTGTGCGCTTGATTTCATCAAGCGTGCCGGCCGCACTTGCGGTAAACGACAGTGCTAGCGCGATCAGCGCAACGCCAGCGGTCAGCAGTCTTATATTCGACATGAGTCCTCCATAACGGGTGGCAATGGGCGCCGGGGTCGCCGTTCGCCCGACTTTGAGGTGGCGTAGAATACCTGACCGTTGTTCCAGATAGAACCAACGTTTTGCCAGGCAGTTCAGCGTCCGATGCGCCGTCCCCGAGGCGGTACCCGATGTCTCCGTCCCTGCAACAATGGCTGGCCGAACGGATGGAGTGCCGGACGGGCGCATTGCGGTTCGAAACGTTGCCGGGCGCCACCTCATCGGTGGTGCTGCGAGTATCCACGGGTGGTTCGGAGCCGCGCACGGCGATCCTGCGGATGCTCACTAACCGTGAGTGGTTGGCCCGCGAACCAGACCTGGCCAGTCACGAAGCACACGCGTTGCTGGCTGCATCGGCATCGGATCTGGCCGCTCCGCAGCTGATTGGCTGGCGCGACGAGCCGGGAACGAACGGCGATGTGCCTTGCGTGTTGATGTCCGAACTCGAGGGTGTGGTGTGGCTGCAACGCAACCCCTCCGAGCAATGGCTGGCGCGCATCGCGGAGACTCTCGCCGGGATCCATCGGGTGGCGCCGCCGGTATTGGATTGGCGTTACCGGAGCTGGACCCGGCCCGAACAGCTGGTGGTGCCACAATGGACCACGCGGCCGCAGCTGTGGGTGCGTGCGATTGAGCGTTTTCGCGCTGGCGCGCCCGCGAGTGCCATGGTGTTTTGCCATCGCGATTTCCATCCAGCGAATTTGTTATGGCGCGATGGCGAGGTGTCAGGAATTGTGGACTGGGTGAACGCCTGCGTAGGTCCGGCGGGAATCGATGTGGCGCATTGCCGCCTGAATCTGGTTTCGATGTATGGCGTCGACGCGGCGCGCAGCTTCCTCGACGCCTACCGACAGGCGCAGGGTGAGTACGTGCACGAAGCGTATTGGGACATCGAAGTGTTGCTTGGCGCGCTCCCCGAGCCGACCTACTATGCTCCGTGGCAGGAGTTTGGCCTGGCGCTCATCCCGCCCGAGACGCTGCGGGCCCGCCTGGAGGAGTTGTTGCACGACGCCTGCCTCAGGGATTGAATCCGGGGGTAGTGTCCGACTGTAGAGAGAAGCCACCCATGTTCGCCTATTCGAATTCGCCTTACCCGGTCCGGCCGGATATTCCGGAGGCCCATCGTTACGCCTGGGGCAAGATCGCCGCCGCGGGGAATTGGTGGACCGGCGCACAACGTCTCGCGATCGCGGCGGAGACTCGTCGTGCCGCGACCTGCGAATTGTGCGCTACCCGCAAGCAGGCGTTGTCGCCGTACGGCATTGCCGGAAATCACGACACGACAGATCAGGGCGAGCTGAGCGACACGGCCGTTGATGCGGTGCACCGACTGGTCACCGATGCTTCGCGGTTGAGCGAATCGTGGCTGGAGCAGTGCGCCGAGGCGGGTCTCAGTGACGCGCACTACGTCGAACTGCTGAGCGTTGTCGTTGCGGTGGTGAGCATCGATGCTTTTCACGCAGGGCTCGGCTTCCCCCTGGAGCCGCTGCCGGCGCCGCTGTTGGGGGAGCCCGACAGGTATCGCCCGGCCGCGACCAAATCCGAAGCCTGGGTGCCGATGCTGTCCGGCGCATCCGCAACCGGCAGCGAAGCGGATCTGTTCGGCGGTGCACGCATGGTGCCTAACGTGTTGCGCGCCATGAGTCTGGTGCCCGACGCGGTGAGGCTGTTGAAGGTACTCTCGGCGGCTCACTACATTCCCATGGAGGACGTGCCGGACCCATCGGCAAGTGGCGATCGCGCCTTGAGCCGCGCACAGATCGAGCTCATTGCTGGTCGTGTGTCGGCGCTGAACGATTGTTTCTACTGAACCTCCGCGCATGCCACGCTGCTCCGGGTGAGTAGCGAGTTGAATCACCAGGACGTGAATGTTCAGGCGGTGGTGCAGGGTGCTGAAACCGACAGCGGTGTTGCTGCCGGTGGCGAGTTACTAGCCTTTGCCGAATCGGTACTCAGCCACCCAGCGGATCTGGAAGATCGCCGTCGAGCCATTCAGGCAGCTCTGGGTGACGATGCGCTGGTTGATGCAGCGGGGATCGTGGCCAATTTTCAACGGATGGTGCGGATTGCGGACGGTACCGGCATCCCCTTGGACAAGCCGCTAGCGGTGTTGAGCGCGGATCTGCGTGATGCGCTCAACCTCGACGCGTTCGGATCCGCCGAGCGGACGCCCCGGGTGGGCAAAATGGTTCGTCTGTTGGGCCGATTGCTGCGCCCGTTGACGCTGTGGCGCTTCCGCAAGGCCTGAGCAACCCACGCGAAATCAGCCGGAACGGCGCGTTGGCCGGCTCTTAAGGTTTTCTAAGACAAACTCAGATCATCATCAGGTCTCTCCACCTGGTTCGAGCCTAGGGTGGCACCGTCGTCGAAGCGGCGGCGCCATTGGAACTGGCACGGAACTGGGAAACTGGGAGATGTTAGATGTCGAAAGCTGATTGCTCTGAACGATACCGCGGTCACCGCCCGGTCATCGGATTGATTCTGGCGTCGCTGCTGATCGCGGTGTTTTCCGCGACGGTGGTGCACTCATGAAACGCACAATGACATTGTTGGTGCTACTGGCCTTGACCAGCGGCTGCATGACGGTGGCGCAGACAGACCCCGGCGCCGCGGCCGCGGAAGAGGAGATGACGCTGGGCAACGTCCAGCGGCGAATCGATGTCGGCATGTCGAGTGCCGACGTGGTCGAGCGCATCGGCTCGCCGAACATCGTAACTACGGATGCTGATCGCAACGAAGTCTGGGTATACGACCGGTTTGCGACGGAGGCTCGCTATGAGCAAACCTCGTTCGGCCTCGGTCTGCTGATTGGTGGTTTCAGCAGTTCCAGCGGCGGGATTGGCGGCGTCGGTGCGAGCCGTTCCAGCGGCAGAAGTTCACGTACCCAGCGCACGCTGACGGTGGTCATCAGGTTCGATGCGGACCATCGGGTGAGTAGCCTCGCCTATCACGCGAGCCGGTTCTAGACGGGGTGCCGGGTGATGAACTCACGAATGCGGGTGATGGGCGTTGTGACAGCAGCGCTACTGCTGGGCGGTTGCAGCGCCGCCCCGCCGGACCTTTCGCTGGATGAGCAGGTCTCCGAACGCCGTGCGGTCCAGATCCGCAGTTTCCCAGGTCGGGATCGGATAGAGGTGATGATTGCCGCCAGCGGCGCGCTGCGCGACCTCGGTTTCGTGGTTGAAGAGATCGATGACGAACTGGGTTTGGTCAGCGCGGTCACCGAACGCGATGTCAGCGAGCCGGCTAACGAACTGCTGAAGTTTGGTCTCCTGCTGCTGACGGGCCAGGTCGTGTCGATGCCTGAACGGGAAGAGCTCTATGTGTCGTTGCTGGTTTCCGAAGGCCCGCAGCGCAGCGTCTACGTTACCGGTGAACGAAAGATCTGGAACGATGACGGTGGGCTCGCTTCCTGGGGACGAGTGGAGCAAGAGGAATTTTACCAGCGCCTGTTCGACGCGATGTCGACGGCGCTGTTTGTGGAGGAAGAGCTATGAATACCAGGCTGACGATGACAATGGGTGGCTGGGCATTGCTTGCCGGATTGCTGAGCGTGCTGTTGGGCGGGTGCGTCGCGCAGCCGTCCGTGTCCCTCGAGATGGAGGACAGCGCCGTAGAAGTGCGCAGCTACCAGAGTCGAACCTTTGAAGGGGTTGCGGTTACCACGGTGATGCACGCCATGGTCAGCACGCTCCAGGATCTGGGCTTTGTGATCAAGATGGGTGACGCGCGGCTGGGCCTGGTCTCTGCGTCGCGTATCGAGAAGGGGGCAATGGGTGTGGCCAGCGGCGTGTTGCTGATCACGGCGACCGTCCGCGAGACCTCGCCGGAGAACGTCCAGGTTCGCGTCAATGCGCGGCTGGGCATGAATCCCATTGAAGACCCGGAGCCGTATCGTGATTTCTTCGCCGCGGTTTCCCAGGCGGTGTTCCTGGAGCATCGCGCCGTTCCCGCCAAGGTCGGTGGCTGACCGGCGTGTACCTCGCACCGATCCGGCTTTAGACTGGCACGATAATTCGACACCGGGGAGTGGGGATGAGTCTGTTTGGCAAGAAGTGCGCGCGTTGCGGTCATCGGCACAGGGAGGTATCTGACGAGGTGCCCAACTGCACGACGTGTCAGGAAGAGATTCGCGTCAAGCTCCAGGCGGACAATGAAGCGTTACGCAGCTGCCCGGTGGACGGTTCGCGGATGAGCAAGGAAGTGGCCCACATGATCGTGATCGATCGTTGCCCTTCCTGCCGTGGCGTCTGGCTCGATTCCGGCGAGTTGGATCAGATCAAGGACGAGGTCGCAGCAAAGACCATTACAGCGATGCTGCCGACCGCGCCATACGCGGCCGGATAACGCCGGCAGGCGGGCATGAGCAGGACGTTGTCGATGGTCTGCTACGGGTTGGCGTTGCTCGCCTTTGTCGCCGGCGTGGTGATGCTGCTGCAGCAATGGGTGAACTGGCTGCAATCGGAAACCTGGCGCCCCCTGAGCATGCTGAGCCTGCTGTACGACCTGAACATTCTGACCAGACAATGGTATGTCTACCCGGGCAACACCAGAATCATTCATGACTTTCTCGCCTGGTTGCCAGCCACCGGCGGACTCATCGTGATGGCACCGCTGCTCTGGGGGTTGGGCGCGCGGTTGCGTCCGTGAAGTGAGTTGTGCTCAGTCGCCCCGGCTGGCTTGAATGCCGCGGTAGACGAAGTGGCCAAAGGCCAACCACAAGCACAGGTAGGCGAAGGTGAACGCGCCGACAATGCCCAGGTAGCCGCCAATGACTCCGACCACGGGCGCCATCGCGAGGAAGTGGCCGCGTACCCAGGTGTCGGTTCGCCAACTGATGATCACCGCACTGACCGCAGACAGAATCATCAGCCCGGAAAACGCATGCAGCGCCCATTCGCGGAAGTACATGGTGGCGCCCAGCCCCAGGGCAAGGACACCAGCGGTGGCGTGAATGATCTCGGGGAGCCCTGGGCCGGACTGCGGGTCGGTCTGCGTGGCGTCGCTCATGGTTTCTGCTCCCTCGAATATTCCAAGTTTGCGATCAGAAATGAGACGCGGTCAACACATTGCTACCTCGCGGCTTGGTAACGTCGTTCGCATCGAGTCAGGTAATCGGATGTACTCATGGCTTTTGTACCATTTCGTTCCAGGGCGACCACCGCGCCTCTTTTTCCGACGTTCGATCGGTTGTTCAGCAACGATGCTGAACGGGTCGAAGAACCGGCAAAAGGATCACCCTTTTCAGTGGGTGGCGTGTCCTACCTCGCCTTCTGTCAGGTCTGGGCTCCGCCTTTCGAACTCGACGAGTTGGACCTGCTCGACGACTCTTAATAAGGGGGCCGCAGGCGCTCAACAAGGGGGCCGCGGGCGCTCAGCTGACGACGTAGCTGTAGATTGCCGCAACGCTCATGATCGAGACCAGCAGGAATGTGCCCTGGGCGCCGATCAGGCGCGGATAGGTGGCACCGGGGTCTCGGCTCAACCCCCAGGCGTGGGCGAGGCGCAGCACCACCAGCAACCCGCCGAACGCGTGAATCAGCATGGGCTGAACGCCCTGCAGTTCAAGCACCAGCAATACAATCAGTGCCATGGGCACCTGCTCGACGAAGTTAGCTTGTACCCGCAGCAGCGTGTCCGGTTTCCAGTCCGCGATCCGTTCGGTTCTAAGCCGCCCGTACAGCACCTGATTGGCGAGTAGAATCGCCAGCAGGCCTAACAGGCCTGCGTACAACGCGGTAATGGGTACCGCGATCACAGCACGCTCCAGCCGACCAGCGCGACACCGGCCAGGGTCAGGGTCAGGCCGATGTAAGCGTATTGGTCCAGCCAGAACAGGCCGAATGCTTCGGGAGTGCCCGCTTCGGCAGTCGGCGTGTCACCGCCGCGCAACGCCCGGGGTAAACCTGCGACCACCAGCATTTGCCAGCCGAGCCAGATGCTCCCCAGCCCGGCGATCGCCAGCCACGCCGCGGTGGTAAGTTCGGCCATGTCTTTCCCCGTACGAAACGAACTGCTGCCATTGTTGGGGCTAGCGCTGCGCGGATCAACCGCGGGTCACACCAACCGGTTGGATGCGACGATGAACATCCCGACGCTGCCGTCAGCGACAAAGTTTTGCGCATCAGCGGACTGCTCGACGGTCATCGAATCACTGGCCATGGCGCGTCCAGCATCGTCCAATGTGTCCCAATACAACTCGGTGATGCCGTCGTAAGTTGGTGTGCTCTGCGCATAGCAGGACGGCAGCACGTGGCACTGGACATAGCGGCTGGTGTGCGGCGTGCGGGCCGCGATCGGCCCGTGGGGTTCCCGCCAGTGGGTCTGGAACTCCGGGATCTCAAGATCCGCTCGGCGGCGAAATACGAAAATCCCTTTCAAACCTTCCGTCACCGGTTCCTGCTCGGGACTACCCAGCACCACGTGCGCGGTGGTGATCAACGGCGGCTCCAGCCCAGGGTCCGAACGCCACAGCGCCTGCTGCACGCTTTGATGGTCCGCAAACGCCAGACATGCGTTGAGCTCTTCGAACCAGAACTCCAGCGATCCGCTGTAAGGCACGTCCTCCAGTTCAAGGCCGAGCCCATCGCTTCGTTGGGTCTCTGCATAGGCGACGATGCCGTCGATTGCGCTGACCACAGCAGCGCGTTCGTCGCGGCTGCCCAGACGCTGGTCTGACGACCCGATCAGCTGGGTGACTTTGTACATGGTCAGGTTCTAGTGGACGATGCCGACAGCCTACGCGATATCTTCGAATCACCTCAACTAACGGAAGTTCTGTGGGATACGGAGGCGACCAGAGGAGGTCTCCTCCGTATCAATCTACCCGCCGTCAGACGTCGATTACGTCCAGGACAATCAGCAGCAGCGTACCCGCGATGCCGCTCGCCGCCAGGACGCCCACCACCATTCCGATAGTAATTACCGATTCGACCATTGTTCGCTCCTGTCGCAAGGTAGTTGCAAGGTATATAGATACCGTGCGCGCGATCGGTCGAACATCGGGAAATCTACGTAGTGGAATCAGCCGTCAGACGGGTCCGGATCAGCGGGTTGGCTCGGCGGCGGCGAAGCTTTGAGTTGAATTCGGCCACCGCTCCACACCATGAAACTGGCGAGCAGATAGACGAACGATCCGATCCAGGCCAGCACGACAAGCACGTAGCTTGGAAAAGCGTACCAGGCGCGGTCATCGATGACGTTCCACAGACCTGCTGCGACGTACATGACCACTACCCACAATGCCAGCGCGCCCAATCGAGTTTGAAGAAATTGCCCGACTTTGTTCATGGCCAGTCCTCTATTGGATATATTGGTGTGAGGTAACCTGGATCCTGATTGTACGCTTGTGTCGACGAGGAAGTAGTTGCCGGGACCCAAACCAGTGGAATGAGATGATGTTGCCGAGACCAATTTACTCACTGTTGCATATCCTGCTCGCCTCGCCGGCGGTGATAGTGCCGCTGGGGATGTTTCTGTGGATTCTCGTTGACGGGCCGTGTGCCTGGTACGCCGGTTCGTGCAACGTCGTCACCCACGTGCACCTGGTTATCTTTGGTGTGCCCGTCATTACGTTGAGCATTCTGTGGCTGGGTTTCGTCAACGGTCGGGCAGTCGGGTGGTCGCCGTGGGTACGTCTGGAGCGCGCGCACCTGCTGGCTAACCACGAAGGCGTTGCGAAGCACACCTGCGATATTTGCGGCTGGGACTATCCCTCTGCGCCCCGCGACCCCGCTGCGTCCGGCGACGCACACGACCCCTGTCCCGGACGCAGGGTGCCTGTTCGGGTGAGCCGACGCGCCAAACGATTTTTCGAACGGCAGGCCAAGCGCGCGCCAGCGTAACGCTAGACTGCTGCGAAATTTTTTAGAAGATTGGTGTAGAACATTGAGTTGCAAAGGATTTACAATCCCAGGCCCGAGGTTATTCACGAAGCTAAGGAATAACGATGTTTGAGAAAAATAAGGGCGGCAACCGACGTGGCGCCGAGCCACCGGAGATAGACAGCAAGCAGCGGCTAGACCCTGCACCCCTCAACTCTTCCGTACCAACGACGAGGACGACAGCAATGATTGGTCCGACCATCAGAATCAAAGGCGAAGTCAGCGGCGAAGAGAACCTGGTCATCGAAGGCAAGGTGGACGGTACCGTATCGTTGCGCGGCAAAGACTTGACGGTGGGTTCGTCAGGTTCGGTCAACGCGAACGTCTCGGCCAATGTGGTGAAGATCGACGGCGAGGTGAAAGGCGATATCACCGGCGAGGAGAAGGTCATCATCTCCAATACGGGTAAGGTGCAAGGCAACATCGTTGCGCCACGGGTTACCCTCGAAGATGGCGCCAAGTTCAAAGGCAGCATCGACATGGACCCCAACGAGCGGGTGGGCGAAGCCAAACCGTCGAGCCTGAAGTCTGCGGCCAGTCCGCCCAAGAGTGTGGGCGAGAACAACACAGCCAGCGTGGCCAAGTGAGCTGATGCGTTCACCCCTTCGAGAAGGGGTTGCGGCGCCGCCCGCCACGGCAGACGTGGAACGCAGTCTGTTGCTGCCCAAACTGTTCGAAGGGTTGCCCGAAGATAGACGGCTGACGATCCTCGACCTTGGGCCAGCGGTGCCCGAGACGGTGGAATTCTTCGGTCAGTTTCGGTGTCGCTTGTACTTCGCTGATCTGTTTTCCGAGCCGATCGATGGTGGCGCGGAAGGCGCCTTCCAGACGTTGCTCGACTACCCGGTTCAGGTTCAGTTCGACCTGTGTCTGTTCTGGGACTTTCTGAACCTCCTGGACATGAACGCACTGCGCGCTTTCGATGCTGCGCTCAAGCCGTATGTTCACCGGGGCACCCGGGCGCACGGTTTCGCAGCCATGAATGCCATGCAGCCCCTGTCGATTCATCAATATGGGGTTCGATCAGCCGATGAGCTGGTGGTTCGAGATGACCCATTGGCACGGCGTGCCGCGCGTCCGCACCCCCAGGCATTGTTGAAACAAGCCTTGACCTGCCTGGAGATCAAGCGCGGTACGCTGCTGCGCGAAGGACGTCTGGAAGTATTGTTGCAGGGTGTCTAGCGGGCTTGGATGGCGCTTAGCTCAGACCAGGCTGTGGTCGTCGACGTGGGTCGAGTTGACAACAATTCGATTGCCGCCGGGCTCGGTGACGTAGAACGAATTGTGGATGGTTCCCTTGCTGATTTCGGTGACGTCCAGGTTCAGCGACTTGAACTGCGCGTAGGTTTTGTCGAGGTCTTCGACCATGAGATCGAAGGTCGCATCGGTGGGTTCGGCGCGATCATCCTTGATGACGACAACGTGGGTGCCGCCACGAAACTCCAGCACGGCAACCTCGTCGCCGCGGAAGCATGAGCGCAAGCCGACGGACTCGAAGAACGCTTCGGTCTCATCGAGCCGGGCGGTACGGATATCGACATGGCCGACCCAGACAGGTGGTCGTTGTGCGTCGCTCATGGCGTTCTCCTCATCGGTTCGTTCAATCGCGCATCGCCACGCCCAGGCGTTGCTTTGCAGCATCGAGCTTACGTTCAGCATCGGCCGCACGATTCTCCCATTGCTCGATTTCGATCATCGCGGAGTAGACATCCGTACCGACTACCCATTGGGCGACGGATGCCGCCTCGTCGATGTTGTCGCTGACGATGCTGCTGGTATCACCACGAAGGATGTCCAGCCGATGCGCACAGTACTGCTCACGCTGGCCCATTTCGCACGTGCAGAACGCGGACAGGTTGTCGCCGTCTTTGACGAAGGTGACACGACACTCGACGAGGGTGCTGTCGCGTACGTTGAATTCGATGTTTTGACTCATTCGGAATCCCTGGGCGCGCGGACCATTTCACGGGGCGATGTTAGCCCAATCCGAGGAGCGGGTCTCGGCACCCGAGCCCTTAGTGCGTTTGCGTTCGGGTGAGGTAAAGGCAGGTGGTCATGTTCCGTTCGACCCGACCATCGAACCGAGCATCACTGATGTTCATCAGCTCGTCCAGTATGCGCCGGCGTTCATTCCCAGGCAGGCGTTGAATGCTCGAGAAGCCTTCGTACAGCGTGCCGACCTGCCGTGTGCTGAGGGTCAGCGCCCAGCGCGATTCGATGTATTCGATTTCCATGAACCCGGCGGCACCGAGCGCCGATTCGCGCTGCACGCGGTCGAGCGCGAACGGCATGGCGCCGGCAACTCCGGACGGGCTGGTGGCAAGCTGAGCCAACAGTTCATGGGTCGCCTCATGAAACGCATCCTGTTTATCCAGAATCTGGAACACGTTCCACCAAAGTGCTATGTACCCACCTGGTCGAAGCAGGCTGTAGATTTTCCGCAGCCCCATGCGCTGATCGACCCAATGAAAGGACGTGGCGGATGCAACCAGATCGAAGGAGGCGTCATCGAGCGGAGCGTCCTCAAAACTCTGGCCGATCAGGCGGCAGTGTGCATGGCTGTCGTCAATGATGGATTGGAGCAATGGCGCGAATCGCGCGTCGGGTTCTATCAGGGTCAGTGGATTTGCGCCGTGGACGAGGAGTTGTCGTGTTGCGAGTCCGCTTCCGGCCCCGATCTCCAGGGTTGCCGAGCCATCCGCCAGGGCCCCTGTGTCGCGTAGCCGCTGGTAGATCCAGGCAGGGTAGTCGGGCCGGACCGCGTCATAGCCTTCGGGATTCAGGCCGAACAGCGCTCGGCCCTCAGATGGGTCGATGATGCGAGTCACCCAGACATTTCAATAGAAGTTCGCCACGATAATCTGTAAGAAATTCTGACACTTGAACGCGACACTGTCAGAATTCTTTACACATAGTCAAGGGCACTTGCTCGGCACAGGGCGCCGTTGCTGGGTTGCCGCGAAGCGGCACGAATGTTGCTTTCTTCTGTCGGGAGCAAAGCAGTCCATTTGGAACTGAGTAGTGGCGGTATCCTCGTCTGTCAGGAGTAGTTGATGAAGCAGATACGTGTGTCTCTCCCCGAAGGCCTTGTCGACCGTCTTCATCCGAACGTGAAGGAGCGGGACAAGCGGATTCAATCAGCGCTGGAAGAGTATCTATCGATCCCCACCTTGGGTCCTGCCGTGCCCCACAGATCCAGGCGCAGAGGCTGAGGTCGCTTACAGCGGCACGTAGCTAACGCCGCCGTCAAGCACCTCGGCTCGATAGGGTTCCAAACCTAGAAAGGCTGGACGAACAATCGCGACATCGTAGGTTGGGTCAGCCATCGACACGCCGATCGCGCCGGTGAGCGCATCGCCGGCAATACCCGCTACATAAGCAGGTCCGCCCCCGGGCGCTATCGAATCATTGCCACCGAAAACCCCGATCCATCCCGCCTCGGTGCTCGGAGCCATTGACACTCCGATTGGAGAAAATAGCGACGATTGGGTTCGGGCGACCCGAACCGCTTGTTCATAGTGGTAGGTGGCCTTGGCCATGGACGCGCTTTGTACGTAGCTCATATATAGAGGCAGCGCGATGCTGGCAATTGTGGCGATGACCGCGATAACTATCATCCGTTCGATGAGCGTAAATCCCGACGTGCGCCTGAGCTGCATCACACATCCTTGCCGCGTAGGGTCGCTGCCAAACGCCGCAGCGCGCCGTGGATCGGCTTCAGCTCGTCGTGCCGCCTGAGTGGACGGTTATAGGTGAAATTGCCTCGCTGAAGCTGCTCGACGAAATCGATGATGGCGGTCATGGGACCCGCAATGCGATGACAAATGATCAATGCGTAAATACAGCAGAACAGAACGTAGCCGAAGAACCCGAACAGTGCAATGCCCGCCATATCGGCAAACAGGCCCGTCAACTGGTCATAGGGCACGGTGCCACCCGGACCCTGGTTGAACAGCGCATCGATGTGAGCCATCTTGCGTTGAATGAAAAAGGCGGTTACCCCAAAGAACGCAAGTCCAGCACCAATGACGTAGTAGCCGTAGTTGATCTGGTGCTTTGGCTTGAACAGAAAGTTCTTGAAGTGGCGTTGACTTCTGTCGGCGCCTTGAGAAAGGGCGGTTGTTGAACTGTCTGGATTCATTCCAGGCTCAATCTTTTCGTATCAGCACGAATGTTAGCCGGACAAGAAGCCGGGAATTGTGCGCAGCGTCACACGGTTCCCACTTAGGCTGGCTTGTTGCCGACCGGCGTGCGTCGAGTTCTCCTTAGCCCTCGAACGCCGCGACCATGTCCCGGGTGTCGTTGTACTCGCGTACGTGGCTGATCTTGGAATTCGCGTCGAAGCGCACGACGTGAACGAACGGCATGGTGTAGTGCTTGCCGGTTTGTTTGACCCGGGTGTTTTCTTCCACGCCGATAGCGGCAACCACCCCGTCGCTTTCGATCATATCGGTAAAGTGTAGCGGACTCATTTCGATGGCCGCGTTGATCTCGGTCAGATAGCGCAGCAAACCCTCGGCGCCCGCGTAGGTCCCACCAAAGGGAATCAGATCAGGCAGCGGGTTTTCCCATTCGAAGTCATCGGCCAGGTAGTTCTCACTGGCGCTCTGGAAGTCGCTGAGCAGAAGCGCGTAGAACTCCTGCGTCCGTTGGACGTAGTCATGGTTACTCATATTGATTTTCCTGTCGCGGGTCTTCAGACGGGTAGGTCAGCCATCAGCTGTTTGCCGAACCCTTCCGAATAAGGCGTAAACGCGCGGGCAATCACCCGCACATGCTGAAATTTCCACACACCATCGACTTTCACGTAGTCATCGAGGTATTGGGCGCAGAACCAGTAGCAGGCATCCGTGCCTTTCATGGTCATGGGTTGATGCAGGTACCAGCGGCCGGTCGCACGATCGCCTTCGATCTCGATCAGCGGATTGCTGACCCCGTGCACGGCAAACCCGATCAGGTTGGATGCGTTGGCAAAAAACTCCCGGATGCCCGAGCGGGTTTCGGCGTGGCCCATGAAGCCACCCTCCCAGATGGCATCGTCGGTAAACAATTCGGCAATCGCGTCGGGCGCGTAGTCGTCGTCACACGCGGCCGCATAGCGAGCCTTGAGCTGTTTGATTTCTTCGATGTCCGCCAACCAGCGAACCTTGGTGGCAATTTCTTCACTAGGCGACACGTCCATTCTCCTGCTGACAG
>PVMK01124442.1_pt1 | contig 24466 bp, 23 predicted proteins | sample 1853481 | NCBI WGS metagenome assembly PVMK01 (sample SAMN08533507, study PRJNA380276) | Marine sediment metagenome, whole genome shotgun sequencing project.
TCACCCGCCCAGTTCTCAAGCTCGCACTGACGCAGACAGCGATAACTGATAATCCCGGCACGGCAGGTCATATCGCGGTCCAGAGCACTCAGTGCAGCCGGTACAATTTCACCGGCCGGGGCAAAAATGATGGAAGCATCGAGTTTTACCGGGGGGGGTTCGAAAGTTCCACCCACCCATTTAGCACCGAGTTCCTCAGCCAGTTTCTGGTGGCGTTCATGGTCACGCGTGAAGACATACACATCCGCACCACGAAATCTGGCTATCTGGATGGCGATATGACCTGCCGCGCCGAAGCCGTACAAGCCGAGTTTTGCACCCGCCCAGTTCTCAAGTTCGCACTGACGCAGACAGCGATAACTGATAATCCCGGCACACAATAGCGGTGCCACCTCGATATCAGATAAAGCTGACGGAAGTTCATAGACAAAATCGGCGGGCGCAGTGAGGTATTCGGCAAAACCACCATTACGTGTCCAGCCGGTGAACTCGGGATGTTCACACAGGTTTTCACGACCGGAAACACAGAATCGACAGTTGCCACAGGTGGCATTCAGCCATGGCACACCAACGCGCTGGCCAGGTCGCAACGGGGAGTCGTTTGGTGCCGATACAACCGTGCCAACAACCTGGTGCCCTGGAATAACCGGCAAATCGTACCCCTTGGGATCAAGTTCACCTTCCACCACATGTAAATCGGTTCGGCAGATACCACAGGTATGCACCTTGATGAGCACATCCCCCGTGCCTGCATTCGGTTTATCCATCCTGGTCAATACAAGTGGCTTCTCTGAAACCGGTTTGCATTCATGAAGTACCTGGGCATACACGGCTGTTGTAATCCTGGCTGACTGGTCTGTTACTTTAGCTCGAAAGACCTCTCAAGTTGTGTCTGTATCTTTTCCATACTCTGACCAATAACATCTTTGGGTATCTCTTTGACCACGGTCTTTGCAAGTTCCCCGGACAGGATTTTGCGGATAACCCCAAGGACAGCAGGCGCTGCCAATAAAACAAGTCGCTTAAAATCGCCGCGCAAATAAGCATGTTCAAGCCGCCCGACCATCTGCTTTACAAAGCGGCGACGACCTTCCTCTTTCACACCTGTATCCGGTTCCATGCTGTGGCGCGCTGAACCCATGCGGTCATGCACTCTGCCCGGCGCATCAGAAGTCAGGTCACGCGCATGCGCTGCACCCTCTTTATTGGTCAATATATTTACCAGTGTGAACTTACCCGGAATCCGGTCAGTTGAGTAAATGCGCGCCTCGGCCTGGTTTGCAACCAATATCCAGATCGTATTCATATGTTGATGCTCCTGTGGATCGAGACTCACCTCCCTGGTTTCGTGAACTACTTGTCTCGCCGGTAACGGCGACAGCGATTGCCGTTATGGGTTACCGATAGTTTTGCCAAGTTTCTCGATCAAATCCAGTGGGAACACGATCGTCGAGCTCTTGTCGCCGGCGATCTCTGTCAGGGTCTGAAGGTAACGCAGCTGGATCGCATTGGGTTCGGCGCTGAGTGTTCTCGCGGCTTCCACCAATTCACTTGCGGCCTGCTTTTCGCCGGTGGCGTGAATGACCTTGGCACGCCGTTGGCGCTCCGCTTCGGCCTGCGCGGCGATGGCACGGATCATGCTCTCATCCAGGTCCACGTGCTTGATCTCGACCATGGCCACCTTGATACCCCAGGCATCTGTCTGGCGATCCAGAATGGCCTGGATATCCTGGTTAAGGGTATCGCGCTCAGCCAGCATTTCGTCCAGTTCGTGCTGACCCAGCACCGAGCGCAGTGTCGTTTGTGACAACTGGCTGATGGCGTCCAGGTATTTTTCTACCTGGATGATCGCTTTTTCCGGGTCAATCACGCGGAAATAGACGACTGCGTTGACTTTTACCGATACGTTGTCACGCGAGATGACATCCTGCGTTGGAACATCCATTACGATGACGCGTAAATCCACCCGTTCCATCTGCTGGATCACCGGGATGACGATGATCAGGCCCGGGCCCTTGACCTTCCAGAACCGACCGAGCTGAAAAATGACGCCACGCTCGTATTCACGCAAGATCTTGATTGCGCTAAAGATAATACTAAACAAGACAAACGCGATAATACCTAAGAAATAATCAATCATGTTCTCTACTCCTGCATAAAGCTCAGCACCGGAGTGTTATTCACCGGCACTTACTCATCGAGCGGGCGAACCTTCAATGTCAGACCATCAATATCGGTCACCACGACCGCCTGACCTTTGCGCAAAGGTGACCCGGTGACCGCACTCCAACGCTCGCTGTGTACAAATATGTTTCCCCGCTGTTCAAAATCGGACAGCGCCGTGCCCTCCGCACCCAGGAGTTCTTCACGCCCTGAGACCACTGGTCTTTGCCTGGCTTTCACCGCAACGCCAATGATGGCCATCAAGCCGAACGAACTGAGCAGTGCAATCGCACCGATCAGGGGTCGCGATATCATGAAGCCGGGTACATCGGTATCGATCAGGATAATCGAGCCAATCACCACAGCAATGACGCCACCTATGCCCAGCGCGCCAAAGCTGGGCGCCACAGCCTCACCGATCATCAGGATTATCCCGAGAATCAGTAACGCAAAGCCGGCATAGTTCACCGGTAGCATCTGGAACGCGTAAAGTGCGATCAGCAGGCAAATGGCCCCGATCACACCGGGGAATACGGCACCGGGGCTGTAGCCTTCGAAAATGAGTCCATATACACCTATCAACAGCAGCAGGTAAGCGATCGTCGGGCTGGTAATAACAGCCAGCAATTCGCTTTTCCAGTCCGGCTCAAGCTGTTCGACCAGCAAGGACGAGGTATCCAGGACCCGTTCCCGACCCTGTACCTCGACGGTTCTGCCATGTATTTGCTCAAGCAGGTCACCGACATCTTTTGCGATCAGGTCGATTACACCGATCTCCAGCGCTTCTTCTGCGGTGATGCTGACTGCCTCACGCACCGCCAACTCTGCCCAGTCAGCATTGCGGCCGTACCTGGCTGCCAGTCCACGTATATAGGCTACGGAATCGTTGATAACCTTGCGGCTCATGGCATCACCGGAAGGTGCGGGGTCATCTTCGCTTTCATCCGATTCGTTCTGCCGACCCGGCGACTGGCCGCCGATGATGGAAACAGGGGTGGCTGCACCGACATTGGTCGCGGGGCTCATGGCGGCAATGTGGCTGGCATAGAGAATGTAGGTACCTGCGCTGGCCGCACGCGCCCCTCCGGGGGTGACAAATGTCGCCACCGGCACAGGTGAATTAAGAATGGCCTTGACGATGTCCCGGGTAGACGCAACCAGACCACCGGGGGTATCCATGCGGATGATCACCAGTTCGGCATTGCGGGCTGTGGCCTTTTCAAGGGAGCCGGTCAGAAACTCTACCGTTGCCGGCCCGATCGGGCCTACCATATCCAGCACAATGGCCCGCCGGTCAGCGGTCTCGATTTCGATATCAGCTGAGGTGGGTGCTTGCGGTTCCGCCAGAGCGATGCTGAGTCCGGGCAAAAAAACGGCCATCAGGATAAATATCCTGGCCTTTTGCATCATGTGCAAATCACGCAACAACATGCCCATCGTTAACAACTCCTTCTTCCGCCAGGGGCGTTGCGAAAGAGTGTGTACTACTTTAATTTAAGCAGGTTGGGTACTTAAATACTATCTTTACTCGAATTTTGCGGCTAAAAGCGGGGCCTCTTGTGACATGGATCAAAAACCTATCTCCGCAAAGGCATCCTATGCAGGTATTATTCCAATGAATATCACTACGAGTTCAATAAAATCATGCGTCCGAATATCGTTGCCTCACCCGAAAAAGCCTCAGAAGGTAAACAAAAGATAGACTGGGTTCGCCGCAACATGCCTATATTGCGGCAACTTGAGACTGAATTCCGCGAGCAACAGCCCTTCGCCGGCAAACGGGTGCTGGTATGCGTACATCTTGAAGCAAAAACTGCCTACCTTGCACTGGTCATGGCGGCAGGCGGCGCAACCGTTGCCGTCACCGGCAGCAATCCAGGTTCAACCAAGGATGATGTGGTTGCGGCACTGGATGCACTGGGTCTGCACGTGTATGCCAGACACGGCGCGACACTGGATGAAATGGAAGAGCATATGAGCATGGCGCTGGATATCCGCCCCAACGTGGTGATCGACGATGGCGGTGATATCGTAGAGCTATTGCATGACAGCAGGAGCGAATTATCTGCCGGCATTCTGGGTGTATGCGAGGAAACCACCACGGGTGTTTTGCGGGCCAGGGCACGCGCGCAGGCAAACGAACTTGCGTTCCCGGTCATGCTGATCAACGAAGCACGCTGCAAGTACCTGTTCGACAACGTGCATGGCACCGGTCAATCGGTGTGGGATGCAGTGATGCGCACCACCAACCTGGTACTGGCAGGCAAAACCATTGCTATTGTCGGGTTTGGCTGGTGTGGCCGTGGCTGTGCATTAAGGGCAAACGGCCTCGGGGCCAGTGTCATCATCTGTGAGGTGGATGCCGTCAAGGCGGCCGATGCAGCCATGTGCGGTTACCGGGTGATGCCGTTGCTCGATGCCTGCCAACAGGCGGATATCGTCCTGACCGTTACCGGTATACCTAATACCATCATGCGGATCCATTTTGAATCAATGAAAGACGGCGCCCTGATTGCCAACGCCGGTCATTTTCGCAATGAGATCGATGTCGATGCCCTGCAGGATCTGGCTGTTGAAACTGCACCCATGCGTGACAAGGTTCATGGTTATAAAACCTCCTCGGGCGCGTGGCTCTATTTACTCGGCGACGGCAATATCGTCAATATTGCCTGCGCTGATGGCCATCCTGCAGAAATCATGGACACCAGCTTCGCCTTGCAGGCCTTGAATGCCCGCTACCTGGTCGAGCAGCATGATCTGCTCGACCCCGGGGTATACGAAGTGCCGGAAGAAATCGACCAGCAGGTTGCGCAAATGAAGCTACACAGTATGCAAATCAGTATCGATTCGCTAACCGACGAACAAAAAGCTCATTTAGCCTCATGGACAGCCTGAAATGACTTTTCCTCTTTAGTGCGTTTGCCCTTGGTAATCCTCTGGTTGGCCAGGGCCAACAGGGCACCGCAAATCATCAGGCCGGATGCGATGTAAAAAGCCATATCCTCTTTACCGGTTACATCTTTTATCATCCCTGCGAGCCGCGGCAAAATGAGTCCACCCACACCCCAGGCAGTAAACATCACACCGTAATTCAGACCAAATGATTTCAGACCAAAGTTATCCTTGGTTGCCGATGGGAACAGCGTAAGGTTGGCGCCATAACAGGCACCAATCAATAACAGCGCCACCAGTAGAACCGTGGCGTTGTTGATAAAGAACAGGGGCACCAGCACCATTACACTTTGTAACAGAAAGGCCAGGAACAAGGTCCATTGACGGCCAATTCTGTCGGAAACAACACCAGCGAGTATCCGGCCACCGGCGTTGCCTACGGCCAGCACGACCACGGCGATAAAGGCAGACTCTCCCAGTGAGGCCTTGGCCATACTGGCGGCGGAACCTATCACCATCAATCCTGCTGCGGCGCCAAACACGTACATGGTCCAGAAAACCCAGAACGTAGAGGTGCGGATCATCTGCTGCCAATCCATATCAACCGGCGGTCTGCTGGCGGCAATATGTGTGGGTCTGGAAGCAGCCTTGGGATCAAACGGTTTGTAACCCGCGGGTGGGTTGCGAAGAAACTGTGCCAGACTGACTACAATGATAAAGAATGCGATGCCGAAAATGATCATGGTCGTGGAGACACCATAGGCACCCAGCAGCACCTGTGCAGAAGGCGCGATATAGACAGATGCCAAACCGAAACCTGCCACCACCAAACCGGCAATCAAGCCCGTTTGCGCTGCAGGAAACCATTTGACCGCAGCCGGTGTTGCCGCTGCATAACCAAAACCGATACCGATGCCGCCAAATACACCGAAACCGACCACGAAGCCGATATAGCTCGAACCGGCCAGGCCCGCAATTATGCAACCCAGGGCAACCATCACACCACCGATAGAGGCAACCCAGCGTGGACCAATTTTATCCTGCAGGCGACCGGCTGGGATCATCGCAATTGCGAATACAAAACAAGCAATTGCATAAGGGTCGGATTTCTGTGCGGCAGTCCATCCCCATTCCGCAGGTATGGCAGCTTTTATGACGGACCAGGTGTAGAGAACCCCGAGTGCAAGGTTGATCCCGGTACCTGCAAAAGTTACCCGCCAGCCACTATTTTTTGATACTGCATGTTTCATTCGTACTTGCTCCTTAATGTACGTTACGGTCCCAAAACCGCTAAACATTTAGAAGGCTCAAAATACCCTGAAAACCAGTCTGGATTTCAAGATTTCATGGGCACATTTTAATTTCAACGAATGTTCGATTTTCCAGGCATACTCCTAATACTCGTGCCGATTGAAACGGCACGTATGTTGCTGTTTTAACAGAAAATTAAAAACAAAATCAACACCATTTCAATGTGATTAATTTTAACATTGATTCAATCACTTAGCCTATTTTGATTACGCTTTATGGATGCTTTGTTGACGCAGGTCAATTCGGTCTGTTTTAGCTCTGTTTTTGACCTTTAAAAGCCCCATTAATGGTATTATCAGACATCACCGGAAAAGAAAGATCAGTCCCCTCTTCCTTGGGTAAACAGATTCGAATTATGAGCAGTCCCATGCTTGCAAATACAACAGGAAAGCACCATGAGTGACAGTCAATTGCCCGCGTTGCATCGCGGCGTAAAAATTCTCCATGACCCCGTCCGAAACAAGGGAACCGCGTTTACAAACGCTGATCGCGAGGCTTTGCATCTGACCGGTCTGCTACCTCCCCGTGTTCACTCACCAGCAGAACAGGAACTGCGTGTACTTGGCAATATCCGCAGCTTACCCACAGATCTTGACCGTTACCTGTACCTGATCGCATTGCAGGACCGTAACGAGATACTGTTCTACCGCGTGGTGATGAACAATATTGAGGAAATGATGCCGTTGATTTACACCCCTACTGTGGGTCAGGCCTGCCAGGAATTCCAACATATATTCCGCAAACCGAGGGGCTTTTATGTCTCCTTAAATGAGCGTGGCCGGATCAGGGAAGTTTTACAGAACTGGCCACACAAGGAAGCCCGGATCATCGTTATAACCGATGGTGAGAGGATACTTGGGCTCGGTGACCTGGGTGCGCAGGGTATGGGTATCCCGATTGGCAAACTCTCACTTTATTCAGCCTGTGCAGGCATCCATCCAACCCAGTGCCTGCCGGTCATGCTGGATGTAGGCACCAATAACGAAGCATTATTGAACGACCCGCTTTACAACGGCCTGGAGCAGCGCCGCAAACGCGGTGAGCAATATGATGAACTGTTGGATGAGTTTATCGAGGCTGCGCGGGAAGCGTTCCCCGGCGTGCTGATCCAGTTCGAAGATTTTGGCAATATCAATGCCTTCCGTCTGCTGAAAAAATATCGCGACAAGATCTGTTGCTTCAACGACGACATCCAGGGAACCGGTGCAGTTGCGCTGGCAGGCATTATGGGCGCACTGCGTATCAGCGGCGGAAAACTGTCGGAACAACGCCTGTTATTTCTTGGCGCCGGTGAAGCCGGGATCGGCACCGCCGACTCATTTGTCGCCGCATTGGTCGAAGAAGGGATGCCGGCCGAGGAGGCCCGTAAACGATGCTGGTTTGTTGACACACAAGGATTACTGGTCGCAGACCGCGACAGTATTGCACCCCATAAACAGCGTTATGCCAGGGAACAACCACACATCGGCAATTTTCTGGAAGCAGTAAAGACCTTGAAACCCACGGCAATATTGGGTCTTTCAGGACAACCCGGAAGTTTTCCAAAAGAAGTGATTGAGGCCATGGCCGAGATTAATGAACGTCCGATTATCTTTGCCTTGTCCAACCCCACATCCAAAGCCGAGTGTACCGCTGAGCAAGCCTATCGATGGAGCAATGGCCAGGCGATCTTTGCCAGCGGCAGCCCCTTTGATGCAGTGAAAATTGGAAACCAGACCCTGGTTCCAGGCCAGGGTAACAATGTTTACATCTTCCCGGGTGTAGGCCTTGGCGCCATCGTCAGCCGTAGCCGAAAAGTGACCGATGAAATGTTCCTTGCAGCAACCCATTCACTCGCCAGCCAGGTTAGCGAATCAGACCTGTCCAGAGGAAGTGTATATCCACCGTTATCCCGAATCCGCGAAGTATCGGCGTTGATTGCGTATGAGGTCGCCAAAATCGCCTGGTCGCAGGGTCTCGCTGAATGCGAAGAACCCGAGGACATCATGGCAGAGGTCCATAAACATATGTTCCTGCCGGTTTATCCGCATTACGCCTGAAGGTTCTGTCAGAGCCACTTGAACAAAATACTGCGAAGCCCCTCGAGATCGACGGGCTTTGCAACAAAATCGTTCATTTTACCCAAAACAATTCCACTTCAAAAATCAGGGTGGCATCAGGAGGAATCGGTCCTGATCCACGCTCGCCATAGGCAAGTTCGGGTGGTATCAGGAAAACGAATACGCTGCCGGTCGGCATTAGCTGGATACCTTCAGTCCAACCTTTAATGACCCTGCTCAGTTTGAACGAAATCGGCTCATCGCTGGAATATGAACTATCAAACTCTGTCCCATTGAGTAACAGACCACGATAATGCACTGTCACCTTATTCTTAGCCGTGGGTTTACGACCTTTCCCGTTGATCAAAATCTTGTACTGGAGACCCGAAGCTGTTTCGATAACCTGCTTGTCAATCTTGTTCCAATAATCCAGGCCGGCTTGATTTTCAGCTGCTACCACGGCTTGCGAAGTAATTAAAAACACACCCATTAAAAGTGATAAGGCTTTATTCACAGTAATTCCTATAAGCTTTGATCGTAATGAAAGCATATTACGCGAAAGCCACCATGAAATGCGGTTCAGTAACTGAAATTTTCCGAAATTATCGCTTTCTCCAATATACTCCTTGTGGCCTTTCTGGCACCCCAGTAAAATACACAAAATACCGCTGAAAGGACGCACATCATGCTCACAGATTATGAAATCACCCAACAGGCCGACGTTCGGCCAATCAAGGAAATTGCCGCAAAACTTGGGGTCGTCGAAGAAGACTTGATGCCCTATGGTAATGAGATAACCAAGGTTAGTTTGAATGCCCTGACGCGACCGCGCAACCGGCCCGGAAAACCACGTTTGATCCTGGTTTCGGCCACCACGCCGACAGCAGCGGGTGAAGGTAAGACCACGACTTCCATCGGCCTGGCGCAGGCAATGGACAGTATGGGTGAATCCGTATGCCTGGCACTGCGTGAGCCCTCTCTCGGTCCCTGTCTGGGTGTCAAGGGTGGCGCGACCGGTGGCGGCTACAGCCAGATTGTTCCGGTTGACCGTATCAACCTGCATTTCACCGGTGATTTTCACGCTATTACGACGGTTAATAACCTGATTTCTGCCAGTATTGATAACCACATCTTCCAGGGCAACGATCTGAACCTGGACCCGCGCCGGATCGTATGGCGGCGTGTGATGGATATGAATGACCGTAGTCTGCGCAAGATCGTCATCGGCCTCGGTGGCCGGATGCAGGGTATTCCGCGTGAAGGTGGTTTTGATATTACCGCTGCCTCTGAAATCATGGCCATATTTTGCCTGGCCAATGATGTCGACGATCTACGTGCAAGGCTGGATAACATCCTGGTTGGAACCACCTATGACGGAAAGCCCGTATACCTGAAGGAACTGAATATTACCGGCGCCATGATGGCCCTGTTACGGGATGCGATACATCCGAACCTGGTGCAGACCCTGGAAGGCACACCTGCTTTCATACACGGTGGTCCGTTCGCAAATATTGCGCATGGCTGTAACAGTGTTTTTGCCACCCGTATGGCGATGCAATTTGCAGACTGGACGGTGACCGAGGCGGGTTTTGGTTTTGACCTTGGCGCCGAGAAATTTTTCGACATCAAGTGCCGGTCTGCCGGTCTGGATCCGGATGCGGTGGTGGTGGTGACCACGGTGCGAGCCTTGAAACTGCACGGTGGTAAAGACAAGAACACGCTTGATCAACCCGATCTGGAAGCGGTCAGGGGTGGTTTGGAAAACCTCGACAAGCATATCGAAAGTGTGGCCCATTTCGGCAAATTCCCGGTCGTTGCACTGAACCGTTTTGCAGATGATACCGACGAGGAAATCGCTATCATCCGGGAAAGAGCAATGGCCCATGGTGTTGCCTTTGCCGAAACACGGCATTTTGCCGAAGGTGGCAAGGGCTCACAGGATCTGGCCCGCGAAGTGATGAAATCGGTCGAGAAAAACAAACCGTTTACACCCTTGTATGACCTCGACGACACACTATATGAAAAGGTGCACAAGGTTTGTAAGGATATGTACGGCGCCAATGATGTGGCCTTCAGTAAAGAAGCCGAGAAAGACCTGATCATCATCAGGAGCCTGGGACTGAGCAAGCTGCCAATCTGCATCGCCAAGGCACCCAGCTCGCTTTCCGATGACCCGACCCTGCATGGCCGTCCACGCGACTTCCAGGTAACGGTCAGAAATGTTCAGGTCAGCGCCGGTGCCGGTTTCCTGATTATCCTGACGGGTGACATCATGCGTATGCCGGGCCTGCCCAAACGGCCCAAGGCGGAACGGGTCGAATTATTAGCCGATGGTTCGGTGATAGGCGTGGGCTGAAAAAAAGGAAAAAAGGGGTCAGAGTCAAGTGCCAGAGTAATACTCTGGCACTTGACTCTGACCCCGGTCGTCGCTAGCTGTAAATTTCTTTTTGCGAAGCCAGCAAAGTATTGTGCAATAAGGCTGCGATCGTCATCGGGCCAACACCACCCGGTACCGGGGTGATAAAACTGGCCTTTGGCTCAACCTCGTCGTATTTCACATCGCCTTTCAATGCATAGCCCCTGGGTTTGCTCGCATCTGGCACACGTGTAATACCCACGTCTATGACCACCACCCCATCGGTGACCATATCCCCGGTCAGGAATTCAGGAATACCGAGTGCAGCGATGACAATGTCAGCCTGCAGTGTGAATTTCTTGATGTCCGGTGTTCTTGAATGACAAACCGTAACGGTACAGTTTCCAGGACTCGATTTCCTGGACAAAAGTATACTCATCGGTGTGCCGACAATGTCGCTTCTGCCGATCACCACGCAATGTTTGCCCTCCGTCTCGATTTCGTATCGTTCCAGCAACTGCATGATGCCAAACGGCGTGGCTGAAACGTACGCAGGCAGGTTCTTGACCATTCTTCCGACATTGGTTGGGTGGAATCCATCCACATCTTTTTCAGGCAGGATACGTTCGGTAACTTTCTTGGCGGAGATGTGCGCCGGAAGCGGTAGCTGAACAATATACCCGTCGATGTCGGGATCAGCATTCATCTGGTCAACGACCTGCAGCAGTTCTTCCTCACTGAGGTCCGCATCAAACGTTTTCAAAGTGGATTTGAAGCCAACGTATTCACAGGCCTTTACCTTGCCGCCGACATAGGCCTGGCTGGCGCCGTCATCCCCGACCAGAATGGCCGCAAGGTGTGGAATCTTGCCGCCCCGGTCACGGATCAGCCTGACTTTCTCTGCAATTTCGTCCTTTATTTCCTGGGCGGTTGTGACGCCACTAATGATGGTTGCCATAGTTTATTTTCAGCCAATTGGTGTTAGTGAAATTATCGTAATATAACAACGTATTTCACCACTCCTGATGCTGCCTTTCAAGAGGTTTCATGACTTAAATTTCCTATGTTGAATTCCCCGGCAATCTGCTGCATTTGTTTAACATCAAGACCACTCGCATCCGGCAACACGGCAAGCTGATTGCCACCAAATCGCTTGTTCGTGAACACATCACACGTGTAATACCTGTAATTCATAATATTTCCAAAACTGAGTTCCTAGCCCCTGTTTTTGGGGTTCGCGCTTATCCATCTGGGATCAGCCAGAACAACAGATGTTTCGATCTGCCTGTCAGGTATCATCCAATACTTTTTCAAAAGCATGGTTTTTTCTTTTGCAGTGACGAGTTGATATCCGTTCTTCTGATAGAAAGATATAGCCCATTTTGCATCTGCCCAGGTGCCAATCAGAATGGGTTTTTCTGTCACGCTCTCCAAATGCTGCAAAAGGAAGGTGCCGATTCCCTGTTTTTGAATACCTGTACGGACATATGCGTGACGAATAAGTGTGACGACCCGTTTATCCTGAATACCCATAACCCCATCAAGCCGACCATTGCGTTCAGCACCCCAGAAAACGATTCCGTCTCTGATTTCACCTGATAACGCATCCCTGCTCATATAGGGCTCGTGCCAGCGATCAGCAGGGATCACGCTGCGATACGCTTCTGCAGCATTGTTGATAATGTCATAAATCGCCTCAAAGTCAGAATCATTCGTGGAACGTAGAACAATACCTGGATCAAAACGTTCATTCATTAGTCGAACACGCCCTTCAATACGGTGGATATCTCAAGGCTACCCGAGGCGACCAGTACCAGGTCTGTACCTGCCTGCTCCCACTCGTAGCCATTGTAGGAGGGTAGTTGGTTAATGAATGCACCCGGCATCCGCGTTTTTTGAATTCCCGGCGGCATTGGTTTACCCCGGGCGAGGTTCTTACGTATACCAGGCGGTAACGGCTTACCACCGGTTAGTCCATGACTCGAAGCCAGTTTGCGTGCATCGCCGATACTGATCATGACGGACAGGTCAATATCTGCACTGTAGTGATCCTTGTCCGCCCGTTGTCCGCTCTCTGCCTTGCCGGACTTGCCCTTGTTTTTGGATGGGTCTGCCTGTAGTGCAGTGGTGAAAAAGACTGCCATCCAGGCCAGCGTGAGAATGGAGAGAAAAATACGGCTTTTAGACATGATGCGGACCTCCTGTCTGCATTAAGAATGTTCAGGATCAGCCATAGATGATAATACAAACTGGAAATAAAAAAGGGGTCCGATACAAATTCCCCTGCCCCCTTAACAGTTAGCCCGACGTCTCGAGGGCAACTTCCCGGAGAAAATCCCCCTGCCCCTGTAGTTTGGTGAAACCGGGATAAAACCTGGCGAAATCGTTCATCATGCGATCGAAAGGAAGGTCCGCGAACTCGCCATGATAGTTCAGGTATTCCATGTGTTTCTTGCCATCAAGATCGAAGGGGTGATAAATGGAATCTTCGAGACCATCGAACTCCAGGGGTTTCAAGCGAAATTTGTTACATAGCTCGATATTGAATGCGGGTGTCGCCTTGACCCATTTCCGGTTCAGATAGAGATCGGTATAACCGTGCCAGTAAAAAATATCTGTACCCATAAGTCGGCGCAGGTTTTCGGTAGACATGTGATTCCTGACATCGGCATAGCCGAGCCTGGCCGGGATTCCGACCGCACGACAACATGCTGCAAACAGGATCGCCTTGGTCACACACCAGCCAAGCCCGGTCTTTAGCGTATGGCTGGCTGAATAGTCAGCCAAATCAGAACTGATAGTGTAGGGATCGTAACGAATTCCGTCCCGGACCGCGTAATAAAGAGAGATCACCCGGTCCAGATCACTTGAATCGGCTGTGCTGTGCTCAGCAATATACTTTTGCACGAGTCCGCTTTCGAAATCGATAACCGCCGTAGAGCATAGAAAATGACCTGGAGTGAAACTTTTGTTCATTAGTTTTTCTCTCTTTAGCACCTGACATTGTAAAGTGTGTAAAAGGAAGATGCTAAAGGATCAAACAATGAACAAGTTAACGCTGATTTTTGCACTGGCACTGGTTTCAACCGGTACCCGGGGTGATTTTTCCTGTCCGAACGGGTTAAATGCCGCTTGCCTGGATGCTGGCGACACCGTATGCCCCGCTTCAACGAAATGTGTAGATGATGACCTCGTCTGCTTTGATAAGCACATCTGTGATTCCGGCTCCGGTCTTATCTGCGAATCTGAATACGATAAGGTATTGAACGACTACAAGGTGACGGTGGAAAAATATAATAACCTGACATCGGTAAATGTTGCATTGCGTGAACAGAGGCTGGAAAAAAAAATTGTGTCATTAACGCCACCACTCTGGAAGGCGCGAAAAGGTGTGTCCGTTAATATGAGCGAATTTCAAAAATAGTCCAAACACGCTTGCCCTGTCCGGCCAACGGTTAGTCCGACGTCTCCGGGGCGACTTCCCTGATAAAATCCCCCTGCCCCCGTAGCTTGGTGAAATCGATAACCGGTGTGGCGCATAGAAAAACATCAGGATCGAAAGGTTCGTTCATTTGTCTGTCTCTCTTTAACAGCCTGACTGGCTGGTTATTTTAACTTTGTGTTTTAGGTTTTCGAGTAGAAATTCACTTTATCGCGATTTTGCATTCTTCTATCGCCTTTAAACAGACAAGCTTTGCATTTCAGACTAATCTTCAAGTCGCAAGGTCAGCCGAATGATTAACCGAAAGGTCATTGAGGTGTTCGGATGAGTCAATTGAATATAAGCCTGCCAGGTTTCGGGGACTCCAGAAACCGAATTCGATACAGATACCCTCTCGGAAAGATAAGTCTAAATCTACATGTTCTAGCCAGAGCTAATTTGTCGGCGTTAAAGTCGAACGGATCTGATTTGGCCGCTGAGCAGGTTGGAAAGCTTGTGACAGAGTCCCAATGCAATACGCCCGTTCGAGATATTACGCAGGGTTGCAGAGCGTTCGTGAGCGATGCCGAATACCAACGCCTCGTAGAACTGGGGCGTTGGCATCACCGTCGTCAACGGCGGCGTGCCCGTTTGCGCTAAGCGAGTTCATGCTGCAGCTTGGCGACCGTATGCCTGCCATGCGTGACGGATGTCGCGCGGCGATTCACGCAGCACTCACACAACGTGCTTGACCGGTGTTAGGTAATCAGTTTTAACCTAATCTTACACTCCAATTGCATATAATCTTAATCTAGTTTAAGATATATAATAGATATGGTTTAAGATTAAGTTAAGATTATGGATACTATCCAAAAAATACTGGCGGTTATAAAGAAGAGCAAGGGTGGCGTCACTGCTGACTTGTTAGAAAAAGAACTTGGTTACTCCAGACAGTACATTGTACGACTATTGACCCGTTTAATATCGCAGGACGAAATACACAGGCGAGGGAAAACGAGAGCCGCAAAATATTACCCAGGATATGCACGCAATGAAATCAATCATCTTGAATTGATTAAAGAAAGGCAGGGGCTTTCAGAGTACGCGGTTTTTGAAGAAGTCATAAGAAGAATGCAACTTAATGCCCAACTCAACAAGAATTGCCTGACAATTTTTGATTATGCCTTCACCGAAATGCTTAACAACGCGATCGATCACTCACACAGCAAGAAGGTATGGATTAATGTCGAAATTGATCATGCAAACATCACTTTCATCATTAAAGACCTGGGTATCGGTGCAATAGAAAGCATCAAACGAGGCTTTGAAATAAGTGATAATTTTCTGGCATTGGAACACCTGTTCAAAGGTAAGCAGACTACTGCCAAAGAAGCACATAGCGGACAGGGCATATTTTTTACATCCAAGGTCGTCGACATATACAAGATCGCCACGTCCGGCATGGAGTTTATAGTCGATAACATAAAGACCGATGAATTACTGAGGGATATCAGGCAAAGAAAAGGTACTACCATTACCTGCAAAATAAAGATAAATACCAGGCGAAAGATAAAGGACGTCTTCGATAAATATACGGGTGACGATTACGAGTTTAATCGTAATATTGTCAAAATTAATTTATCAAAACACAAACGACTAATGTCCAGATCGGAAGCAAAAAGATTATTACTGGGGCTAGATGAATATTCTGTATTGGACTTCAATTTCAAAAATGTAGACGAAGTCGGGCAAGGATTCTGTGACGAGATATTCAGAGTCTATGCAACCAGGAACCCCGGCAAGGTACTGAGCTACCATGGGGCTTCGGATGTCGTTCGCTACATGATTGAAAGATCCCGGATTAAGAAATAACCAAATAATCAACGGGGGTGTAGGTGGTGTAAATCATTAACAAAGTGAAGACACCAAATGAGATCAGAGTAAAAACTACTGCAACACAGGTATTGAAAAATCTGCACAGGATCACTTTAGAGCATCAAAACCTATTATTAGATAGACATTAAAACCTATAAATGATATAACAGTATAACCTATGATTAGTAAGATGCTAAAACCTATAGAAAGAGAATGACTCGAATGGTAAGGCCCCAAGATAAACTGGCTGAAGCCCTTCAGGTCCTTAGAGAACTGCAGGGGCGCGGTGTAATAGCGGTAAGGTCAGCTGACCTGAGCCGGACCCACCGGGAGCGGCTTGTTAAAAATGGCTTTCTTAAGGAGGTTATGAGGGGATGGTATATCCCTTCACGCCCGGATGAAACACCCGGGGATAGTACCGCATGGTACACCTCATTCTGGGGTTTTTGTGCGGCCTATCTGAGACAGCGGTTTGAAAATAACTGGTGCCTATCTCCTGAACAGTCGATATTCCTACATACTGGAAATCGAACGGTGCCAAAGCAATTGCTGGTGCGCTCACCGAAAGGGGGAAATAAACCAACAACACTTCCTTTTGGCACATCCTTGTTTGATGTTCGTTACACCATGCCCAGGAAAGATGACATCGTTGAAAAAGATGGCCTACGCCTCTATTCGGTGCCTGCTGCACTGGTTGCTTGCCCGGAACATTTTTTTCGGCAAGCTTCAACAGAAGTACGTGCTGCCATGGCGATGGTAAAAGATGCTTCGGACGTACTGGCCCTTCTGCTTGAAGGTGGACATAGCACGATTGCAGGGCGTTTGGCCGGAGCTTTTCGGAATGCGGGGCGTGACCGCATCGCCGATCAGATCATAGGAACCATGAAAGCTGCTGGTTATACAATGCTTGAATCCGATCCATTTGAAAACAAACCAACGAACATACTGGACACGCGGGAAGCTTCTCCCCATGTGAATCGTATCCGTTTAATGTGGCAAGAGATGCGGGAACCAATAATTGAACGATTTCCAGCAGCACCTGGTTTGCCAAAGGATATTGGCTCATATCTCAAGCATGTCGAGGAGATTTACGTCACTGATGCCTATCATTCGTTATCGATCGAAGGTTATCGCGTGAGTACAGCATTAATTGAGTTAGTGCAAAGTGGTGCGTGGAATCCAGACGATAATGATAATGACCGGGAACACCGTAATGCTCTGGCCGCAAGCGGATACTGGCAAGCTCACCAAGCTGTACAGGAAAGCCTTGGCAAAATTCTGCACGGTGATAATCCGGGAGCAGTTGTTGGTGACGATCACCACAAATGGTACGCGGAACTCTTTGGGCCAAGTGTAACAGCGGGCATTATTGGCGCCGTTGATCTGGCTGGTTATAGATGCGGTCCCGTCTATATACGCCGTTCCATGCATGTACCACCACCAAGAGAGGCCGTCCGCGATTGCATGCCTGTATTATTTGATCTTCTGAGTGAAGAACCTGAACCAGCAGTTCGCGTCGTACTCGGGCATTTTATTTTCGTTTATATCCATCCCTATGTGGATGGCAACGGGCGTATGGGAAGATTCTTAATGAACACAATGCTCGCAAGCGGCGGCTATCCGTGGACTGTAATTCCAGTAGAAGAACGTAACGAGTATATGGCAGCGCTGGAAAAAGCCAGCGTGGACGGGAATATCGGACCATTTGCTGAATTCCTGGCGAAATTGGTAGCTGATGAAATAAAAGGAAAATCAATTCCTAAAGTCACCTCTTGAATCCAGTAAAACAATCGTATTAATCACGCAAAACTCACGCAAAGCCATTTCGTTATCACTAAGAAAGAATACATCTAAACGATTTTGTGAGCTTCCCGACACATAGGTTCCACTTTATTCCGGGCACATAGGTTACACAATTGAGGTATTTAGAGGTGGCAATGTAGGCCAGTTCCCGTCCAGGTGCATTAATCTCTGCTTCTACAAGATTTATGTTCTGGCAGAAAACTGAACATATTGACTCGGTTAGATCTTTAGCTTTTAGCTTAACTGTATCTTCCAATAGGCTAGCTGAGAACTTTAATATTCCAGAGAGGTTTGGCCTTGAATACTTAATTTTCTGAATACGCATATAATTCTCGTATTGATTCAGCAAGTACCTAATCTCTTCAATAATTTCGTTCTTACTCATTTCTCCAACTGAAATGTTGCGAATCCATGATCTCAGTGCATTTCGCTGTAACTTAAACTCTTCTTCAGCCCGAAGCATAAGAAGGTCTTCGCACTATTTTTGCTTTCAAAATATACTAAAAAATGGTTTTTCACGACTTGTCCGTTTCAAAAGGCTCTCATTGCATTTCTTAAACCTCGCGTTCGAAAAAGGACTGTTCCTGAACCAGTCAATTGCACTTACAACCTGATTGCTCGCTTGGTGTGAAGGACTGGGGATACCGATCAGGTTGTTGGTAAATGACACCTTAAAAAATCAAAAGCACATGGTTCTCAAATGCGAAAAGAGTACCTGCTTGTGGAAAAGCCTACGCTCAACGAATCGGCTCATCAGGGAAACCGATTTCTATACGAGTTCCTGACGGATCTCTGCAAAATACTTGAGTCAGGCCAATGTCTGGAAGATGATTGGTAGTGTGTTCAATGTTGTGCGTGTTTAACTGTTCAAGTATTTTTGCCAAACCTGTCGTGCGAAGCGCAAAGTGGTCAAAATATCCCTGTCTTTCAATCTTATGATGACTGGAACTTACTACAAGATGGATCAGGGCTTTGTCTTGCGAATATAGCCAAAATCCATCTTGTGAAAAATTCGGTCTGAAACCTGCAGTGAAACCAAGGACATCGCAATAAAAATCCCTGACTTTCTCCAAAAGCTCCACTGGAGCACCTATATTTATGTGGTCAATATGCATGGCCTTCCTTTGTTTTTGGATTCACAAGCAGATTGTGGCTTCTTGTATCTTAGTGCGTCGCATGGTTCAAATCATTTGTTCAAATAGCAATAAAAACCCGATTAATACGACAAAGAAAACCAGCAAAAGATAGCTGATCTTGTCTACCCTGCCCGGTACCACGTACCAACCCTGGTCTTTCTCCTCAAGACCCTCATTCCGGAACTTGTCCAGTTGTCCTTTGATTGAGTACGGAGACCATTCCTTCTGAAACCCATCCATGATCATACTGGCTATGCTTGACACACTAATGTTTGCTACGGCGCCAATAAGGCAATACCAGGGCCAGGCGATATCAGTGTTGGTGGCCACATACCATACAATCAGGAATCCAACACCCGTGCCGACCAACAACCCTCTCTCGGTCGTATGCTTGGAAAAGAAACCAAGTGCAAACATACCGAGTTGCGCACCTACGAAATAGGACCCAATCTGGCTCAGGGTTTCCAGTATCGATCCCGTACTCTTCGAATACATAATCGCGGGTGCAATGATGACCAGGGCCCAAAACACTGTGAAAACTCTTGTGGCTTTCAGGTAGTGCTGGGGCGTGGCATCTTTTACGAAGTACTTCTGATAAAAATCAATCGTTGAAATCGTAGACAATGAGTTGAAGGCTGAATCGAGGCTCGACATTGATGCCGCCATCACGGCAGCGGCAATAATCCCCATCAAGCCAGGTATACCAATTTCTGATGCAAACTGAAGGATGATGGTATTACCGTTTTCAAATTCAGCACCACCGTAATAACTGTAAAAAAGTATGCCCAGGAAGATAAACAGGAAATAGATAAAAAACGCTGCAAAACCCATCAACAAATATGATTTTTTTGCATCACCGATATTTTTTGCCGCAAGGGTTCTTTGCACCATCATCTGGTTTGTGCCGTAGACGGTCACATGGTACAGGGTCATCGCCACGATGCCCGACCAGGCAGTTGTGACATTGGTCAGGTCCATCGAGAAATTCAACGGGTTGGTCTTTCCCTGCATTTTCAACTCGGACAATGTTTCGGCAAAAGGCAGGGTCAGGTTGTCCAGCAGCGCAAAGAAAATGATAAAAGCCCCTACGAAAAGAACAGCGGCCTGGATTACATCTGTCCAGATAACAGCCGTAATGCCACCCAGTGTGGTGTAAATCAGGGCGATGACCGTAACTATGAGTATCGCATGAACCACATCTATGCCGGTTATGAACTCCAGCACCAACGATGTGGCGTAAAGGATTGCCGCTGATGTCAGTGTCTGTGAAACAAGCCAGATCGTTGAGATTAATGCCCTTGCCCTGGGGCCGAATCGCCGCTCCTGGTATTCATAAATTGAAGCCACACCACTGTTATAGAAAAATGGCAAGAACAGTGTGATTACTATAAATATGACAATTGGGTAATTGAGATGGATGGCTATAACAGACAGCCCTGCTTTATATGACCATGCCGGGGCGCCAAGAAACGACAGTGCGCTGACATAGGTGGCGATTACCGAGATACCAATTGCCCACCAGGGCGTATTTTTCCTGCCCAGAAAAAAATCTTCTGCTGTACTGATTCGCTTACTCAGGTAATAGCCAAGAAACAGGTTCCCAATGATGTAGACGACCAGAATACTCCAGTCAAGTGTGCTAAATACGGTCATTTAAACTCCGGTGCTTCGGGTTGGTTTCCACGGCGCGTCAGGTATATAACACAGGTTTCGTCACCTTCGTTGGCAAAACTGCGGTTTGCTCCTATTGGGTGTCGTAAAGGTATCACCAGGATTCACACCCAGCGACTCACCGTCCACCGTGACATGGCAATTCCCTTCCTGGATAAACATCACTTCTTCTTCGTTTCTACTATGTTCAGGGATTCTTGCACCTGGAGATAGTTTGAGTGCCCGCAGGCTGAAACCGTGCAACCAGCCAAGATGTCCTTCAGGCAGCGATTCAACTTCACTTGCGGGCCCCAGCAGGGCCACTTCCTGCACTCCACTGAACCCTGACAGTGCCGTACCGCCGGACCATTTGAAGTCTCGTTTTCGAATGACAATTTCTTCAGCACTATCAGAATCGACGATCTGGTGCCGGGCCACTTGTTCAGGTGTCGTTCTGGGCATCGGGGTCTGACCTTCTGATATGGACTCCCCCGCCTGTGTGTCCAACAAGGATCCGTCCTCAAGCAGAATAAGACCATGTTTTTTTGCCAGATCAAAAACCTTGGGAGCCCACGTTACACGGCCCGGATCATCTTCGCCCAGAACGGCATAGAGAAAACCACTATCATCGCCAACATTTTCAAAACCCCGAAAAATATCGGTTGGCAGGGAAATCACATCACCAGCCGTCAGTATTACTTCACCATCCCCGGCGTCGACACCGGTACGAAATGCCCATGTGCCGGAGTGAACCACGAATACTTCATTGGTCAAATGACTGTGCTGAGAGTTAAGACAATGGGGAGGCTGCCGGGCACCACCGATATTAAAACCATGCGGTATGCTGATATGAACATGTTGGTCCGGATTCTCAGCGACTCCCGGCCCGATAATCGTGAAATTTTCCTTTTTGTCGCTGCCGGGTGAACGTGTGTCAATGAACGCGGTATGACAGGGTTTCAGATCTTTATACCTGACCAGCCTTTCTTCTAATTTCATTCTGCCGTCCATCCACCATCGACCCTGAGACTGGTACCGGTTGTGCTGCCACTCAGGTCGCTGAGTAGAAAAATGCATGCACTTGCAACCTCTTCGGCGCTTGCGAGCTTTTTCATCGGAATCATACCCATGACAAAGTCATAAAACTCTTTATTTTTAAACATGGGTTCCGTCATGGGTGTCAGCACAAAAGTCGGCGCGACCGTATTTACCCTGATCCTGTCCTCAGCCAGTTCCACTGCCATTGCTTTACTTAAGCCTTCGGCGGCAAATTTGCTCATGCAATACAACGTTCTGTTGGGCGAACCAACATGCCCCATCTGCGACGACATATTGACGATTGAGCCACCTCCAGAACGTTTCATGGCTGGAATCGCCGCCTGTGAGATGCGATAAAGAGCACGTATATTGAGATTGAGGATCAGATCAATATTCTCCTGACTTTGTGTCTCCATAGGGCCAACGCGATTGGTTCCGGCATTGTTGATCAGGCCATCCAAACGATCCAACTCCCGGATTCGTTCGGCAAGTTCATCAGAGGTAACATCACCCACCCAGGGCTTGATATCACCTGTTGACTCATTGACCAGGGTGGAAAGCCCGCCTTCAGACAAGTCCACGGCAATCACCTCTGCACCCTGTTCAGCACAGCTCATTGCGCAACTTCTTCCGATTCCCCGTGCGGCCCCCGTAATCAAAATTCGTTTACCCGCCAACATCTTATTACTAAAGCTCATGTGTTCTCACATAGAAATTGTATTCGAAGTCATTATTGACTATGATTTACACTAATTCAAGGTGTTTTTTTATTAACTCAATCACCTCAATCATTTCATTTGGAGTAGCCGTAAAATGATTCGCTATTTAAAAGAAGGTAAATCAAAGGAAGAATTAACTCTTTCTAATCAGCAAATTAAAAAAATCGTGGAAGACATCCTCGCAGATATCGAATCACGTGGTGATGAGGCCATCCGGGAATATTCAGAGAAGTTTGATAAATGGACTCCGAAGTCATTTAAGCTCTCAAAATCAGATATTCAAGACTGTTATGATCAGGTGGATGAGCAGGCCCAGAGCGATATCCGTTGGGCGCAGACGCAGATTCGCAATTTTGCACAAATCCAGAGAGACTCCATGCTGGATGTCGAAGTAGAAACACTGCCCGGTGTCACCCTTGGTCACAAGCACATCCCGGTCAACAGTGTCGGTTGCTATATCCCAGGTGGGAAATACCCGCTACTCGCGTCAGCACATATGGGCGTACTGACTGCGAAAGTCGCAGGTGTAGAACGCGTTATTGCCGCTGCCCCGCCTTTTAATGGCAAACCTGCCCCGGCCATTGTCGTCGCCATGGATATGGCTGGTGCCGACGAAATTTATTGCCTTGGTGGTGTGCAGGCAGTCGCTGCAATGGCACTCGGCACCGAAACCATTGAAGGCGTGGACATGCTGGTTGGACCCGGCAATGCATTCGTTGCTGAAGCCAAACGACAATTGTTCGGGCGTGTTGGTATTGATCTGTTCGCGGGACCCACCGAAACACTGGTCATCGCTGATGAAACGGTAGATGGGGAACTGTGTGCGACTGACCTGCTCGGACAGGCAGAACACGGCACCAACTCACCGGCAGTGCTGCTAACCAATAGCGAGACCCTGGCCAAAGAAACCATGGCAGAAGTCGAACGTCAGTTAACCATCCTGCCAACAGCCGATGTCGCAGGAGTTGCATGGGAAGAATATGGACAGGTCATCGTTTGCGATACTTATGAAGAAATGGTCGAAGTGGCCGATGAACTGGCCTATGAACATGTGCAGGTAATGACCAAGGACCCAGACTATTTCAAAGACAATATGACCAATTTCGGCGCCCTGTTCCTGGGCCCGGAAACCAATGTCTCTTATGGCGATAAATGCATCGGAACCAATCATACGTTGCCCACTTTGAAATCTGCCCGTTATACTGGTGGTCTGTGGGTGGGTAAATTCATTAAGACATGTACCTACCAGAAGATAACCAAAGAGGCCTCCGTCGTAGTTGGCAATTATTGCTCGCGTCTGTGTGCTCTCGAAGGTTTTGCCGGACACAAGGAACAAGCGGACATCCGTCTTAGAAGATATGAGCAATAACACCAGAAAAAAACGCGTGACGTCCTATGACGTTGCGCGTGTTGCCGGAGTCTCTCAATCAGCTGTTTCGAGAGCCTTTCGACCGGGTCTGAGCGTTTCAACCAAGACCAAGGACAAGGTCATGAAGGCCGCGAAAAAGCTTGGGTACAAACCCAATGCCATCGCGCGTATGCTGATTACGCAACGCTCAGGCATGGTTGCTGTCATCATTTCTTCTGTTTCCAACCTGGGCTACCCCGAACTGCTTTCGCGTCTTACCGAGCAACTATCCGAGCAGAACGTGAAAGTTTTGCTGTTTACGCTGGATGCAGCAGAACAACTCGAAGAGCTACTGGAGCAAGTCTGGACCTACCAGGTCGACGGCGTCATTGCACTGGCTGCCCACTTTGACTACCGTGATATTGCCCAGTTTGAACAACATCACATCCCTGTGGTGTTGTATAACCGTCAAGTAACTGATTACCCGGTCAATACCGTATGTGTGGATCATGAGCAGGGCATCAGGCAATTGATCGATCTACTGATTAAAGGCGGAAGCAAACGGTTCCTGGTACTTTCAGGCCCAACTGATTCTGATGTTGCCAATGAACGGCGAACCATTGCACTAAATCACCTTGCCAGGAACGGCTTCGAAGATGTTCCTGTTTCATACGGCGATTTTTCATATCAGTCAGGCAAGGACTGCTTTGCAGAC
>PVMK01126620.1_pt1 | contig 24454 bp, 27 predicted proteins | sample 1853481 | NCBI WGS metagenome assembly PVMK01 (sample SAMN08533507, study PRJNA380276) | Marine sediment metagenome, whole genome shotgun sequencing project.
TAGTTACACCCTGAATGTCCCTTGACTTCTGAATATTAAATAAATTTATAAAATAATTTACGAGGAGGGAAATATCCGTATTCCTATCCCTTAAAGATGGTAGAATGACAGGTATGACATTTAAACGATAGTAGAGATCTTCCCTGAACGTTGAATCTGCCACAGCCTTTTCAAGATCCATGTGCGTAGCTGCAATAATTCTAATATCAACCTTAACAGGCCCTACCCCCCCTACTCTTTCAAGTTCCTGTTCCTGAAGGACTCGCAATATTTTAACCTGTAAATTCGGACTCATATCACCAATTTCATCCAGGAAAACAGTACCCGTATCTGCCAGCTCAAAACGACCGGTTCTGGCCTTATGAGCCCCGGTAAAAGATCCCTTTTCATGACCAAAAAGTTCGCTTTCAAGCAGTTCCTCAGGAATAGCACCACAATTAACAGGTATAAATGGCCTGTCTTTTCTGTAACTTGAATAATGAATTGCTTTAGCTATTAGCTCCTTTCCAGTACCGCTCTCACCAGTGATGATAACAGTACTGTCAGTATCAGCAATTTTCCCTATAAGTTCAAAGATATCTTTAAGTTCTTTACTGTTACCAATAATATTCTCTCTAATCTTACGGAATGTTGTCGTCTGCTCTGCCTTTATATGTTTTTGTTTCGTTTTTTTAATGGACAGTTTAATTTTCTCAGTTAATTTCTCAGGTATAACCGGTTTCGTCAAAAACTCTTCAACCCCAATCTTCATAGCATTAACTGCAATATCAACAGATGCATTTTTCGCCATCATAAAGACAATTATATCCTGATTTGCTTCCCTGGCATTAGTCAAAAGCGACATGCCATCAATTTTAGGAATTTCAAGTTCCGTAATAAGAACATCGATATTCTTACTGCATATTATGGAAAGAGCTTCCTCTCCATCCATTACACCTGAAACCTTAAAACCATCATTTTCGAGACTATCAACCAGCATTCGCCTTGAATCATGGTCTTTCTCAACGACCAGTATATTGTGTTCATTCATAGTCTTAGATATTCTAGTGGGATTGTGTGAAGATGTTATTAACATATATCAACGATATATAGATTTCAAGCATGTTTTAAAATAAATACAAAAATAAAGGGCCCTATAGCATAGGGCCCCTTAAATTTAACACTCAAATTTTCAAACATTAATAAAAAACAAGAGTTATTTTACAGTTATTTCAAAAACAGTTTGGCTGTCACCTTTAGCAATATGAGACTTAACTTTAACTTTTGCTTTTTTAGCCATTTTTGTTTCGCTAAAAATGTTTTCGATGAAATCTTTATCCATAGCTACCAAAGCCTCATTGTATGCCTTTGGCCCCTGGAACATTTCAGCAACCTGTACAAAAGGATCAGCAGAAGCTGTCAATACTGCAGTCTTATCATCGCCTTCTACAGAAAAAGCAACATATTTTTTCTTCTGACAGTATGCCACGATAGCACCAAGTTCCTGTGCAGTTTTGACCTTACCGATCTCAAGATCAATTTTTGCATCTTTTACCCACATTGGAGGGAAAGTCTTCCACAGGTCAAGATAAATCTGTTTAGCTTTTGGTTTTACATTAACAAAAAGCTGAATAAAAGCTATAAGGTCAACCGCAAGAAAGCCGGAAAATGATGCAGGGCCCTGCTCGTCAAAACTTCTTTTCTGTTTTTTAAGTATATATGAAACCGGCTCCTGTTTTCCCATTTCAAGGTCAACAAACCTGTTTTCAACTTCTGGGAAGATGTCTGTCCGGATCAGCAGCTTTGGTTCTAAGAATAATCTGGCAGGCACATGCAGCACCGTCACGGCATCGACCAGAGGGGCAGTTCAACCAGGATTTCTTCTTTTAAACCTTTAAGTTTAGCCTGATTAATCAATTCCCAGATATATACATATGTGAGATAAACTTCCTGTCTATAATAGTCATGTCTGCAGTATGTGCAGTCACCGGGACCATAAGCTGGGTTTGCGCACCAGAGTATATGTCCGACATGTTCATTCTTGGTATTTCTCTTTGTCTTATAAAGCGCAGGTACACCGGTAAAACAGTCCTGGACAATCTTTCCAAGGGTGGGCAGATCCTTCACCTCTTTAAGTCCGAATTTTTCCATTGAGCCTGCAAAACCGAGTTTTGCGAGCTCAGCCCATACATTTCCATAATATTTCAGACCATCTTCTTCGCCGAGTGCAGGTTTGAAAGTTCTCCAGATATAATAAACATGACCAAAAAGAGATTTTAATGATTCAACTGTCAGGTCCTTTACATTTGTGCCCAGCGCCTTTGCATGGGCTTCCATAAAGGGTAATAAGGGATGCTTTGCCATTGGTTTTCCTCCTTGCTTTAATGATTTATTTTTTTAGGTGTCTTAGATTGATAATATTTGGTAAAATAATAATTATATAAAGACCTGTATATAATTGTCAAGCTATAACAATACTTGAGGCCCCTGAAAAATAACGAAAGCATAAGTGTCGCAAAAACAAAAGGATCTAAAATGATATTATGTGTAGGTTCAACCGGACTCTTAGGCAGAAAGATCGTAAATGACCTCACATCAAAACAATTTAAGATCAGATGTCTGGTAAGGAATTCTTCTAATACTTCATTTCTTGGAAAAACCGGCGCAGAAATAATCCCGACTGATTTTAAAGATAAAGAATTATTAAATAGGGCTTTTAAAGGAGTTGATACTGTCATAAGTACTTTCTCAACCAACATAGCCAAACAACCCGAAACTAAAGGACTCTGGTTAAACGATTATAAGATAAATTTAGAACTTATTAAGAAGGCAAAAGAACATGGAGTAAGAAAATTTGTATTCACCAGTTACTGGGGACTGGCAAAGTTCGGAGCCTTTGAACACGGCATGATTAAGAAAATGATTGAGGATCTGCTGATTATAAGCGGACTTGATTATACGGTACTAAGGATAACAAGTCTTGCAACCGACATGTCATTACTCCTCGGTTCTTCACTTAAAAAGCGGGGGTTTGCGCCCGTGATAATGAAAAGGCTTGAAAGGATTAGTCCAATTCTATTAGAAGATCTTTCATTCTGCATAACCGACGCAATCCATAACCCGAAAGCCTCAAATAATATAATAGAAGTTGCCGGGAAAGAAGAATACACCTTTCTTGAACTACAGGACCTTTTTTCAGAAGCAATTGGAAAGAAGATCCGCTTAATATTTGTTCCGCTTCTGATTGCAAATATCATTGCTTATATTATGGATTCAATAACCATAAATAAATTTAATGCCCGCGGCCTTGTGTCGGCTTTTACAGGAGGAAGCACCTGTGATATCTCAATCATGAATGATATTTTCAGACTGGAACAGGGCAGTTTTAAAGAATACCTGACTGAACATTTTAAGGACAGTGATTATCCCCATGGATAGATTAATAGATTAAAGTGTATCACTTTTTAAAAGTTTGTAAAATTAACCTCTTTTCAATGTAACATAAAAGCCTGCTGCAAACCTGACCAACATATAATGTCTGCTATTAAAATAATAAGATTAAGACCCTTAATAAAAATTATTATAAAAAACACAAATGTTTAAGTTTTAATCACCTCAATATTCTTGACAAAAACATATATTCATCTATCATTGAAAGGTCATCTCCGAGCCGCCTTTCCTAAAGACTAGAACTCAATGGAAATAAGGCCGATAGGGTTAAACGGGAAACCGCGTAACCTCCCTGATTTGGAAAGGAGATCCCAGGTAAACTACCCGGAATCTTCTTGCAATAGCAAAGGTTCCGGTTTTTTATTTTAGAAAACAGTAAATGACAAAACTTATAGATAATTTCAACCGACATATAAATTACCTGAGAATTTCTGTAACAGACAGATGCAATCTCCGCTGCGTATACTGTATGCCCAAAGAAGGCATGTCTCAGATAGGCCATGAGGATGTGCTTCGTTATGAAGAGATCCTTAAAATTACAAAAATTGCGGCAAAAAAAGGTATCTCAAAGATAAGGATAACTGGTGGTGAACCTTTGGTCAGAAAAAATATCATCAGCCTGATCTCTGACATTAATAACATAGACGGAATAAAAGACATCAGCATAACAACCAACGGAATACTCCTTAAAAAATGTGCCTCCGAACTTAAAAAGGCAGGTTTAAAAAGAATAAACATCAGTCTCGACAGCCTGGAAAAAAACAAGTACTCAGAAATTACACGGGGCGGTTGTTTAGATGATGTCCTGTCGGGAATCACAGCAGCAAAATTAAATGGCTTCAATCCTATAAAAATTAATTTTGTCCCTTTAAAAGGAATAAATGATAATGAGCTTGCGACCATAGCCAAACTCACCATGGAACGGCCGGTTCACATCCGATTTATTGAATTCATGCCTGTAAACGTGAAAAATGAGTGGAACAATGATCATTACATTCCCAGCGAAAAGATAAAAAAAGAGCTGGAAGAAATCGCCCCACTGCTACCTGTTGAAAGAGATGAGCATACCGGGCCCTGCCCGCATGTTTAAGTTCCAAAATGCCAAAGGACAGATAGGCTTCATCTCCCCCTTAAGCAATCATTTCTGTGATTCATGCAACAGGTTACGACTTACAGCTGACGGGCAAACTGCGCACATGTCTTTTCTCAGACAATGAAACAGACCTAAAAACGCCCCTTAGAAACGGCTGCAGCGACAAAGAACTGGAAGAAATAATTACCACAGCTATCTTAAATAAACCTGAAAAACATAAAGTTTTAGACCCTTCTTTTGAGAAATGTCACCGAGGCATGTCTGCCATCGGCGGCTAATAAATAAAAAAAGGGGCAAGGATTTAAGGAACCCGGGGTTCAGGTAAAAAACAACAGATCTTTCATAGATTATTATTAAAAATTCTCTGATGCCTCAAGAGCAACTAAACATGAGAATCTCTAAATAAACTCTCTTATCATCTAAATAAACATGCCTCAGATTAATCTACCTGAACATATTAAAACCATAACCGTATCCGGCCTTCACTCAAATATTGGAAAAACACTCCTTTCACAATACCTGCTCGGCCTGCTCGAAAACACAGCAGCAATTAAAATAACCACCACTGATTTTGAGACCTTCATCACTGACAAAGAGGATGTAATCATGGTTAAAGGAAAAGACACCTGGCGTTTGAAAAATGGCGGGGCATCAAAGGTCGTATGGATAAACTCAACTGAACAAAATACCCTGGACTCTTTTAAGACAAGCCTCAGTCTGGTTGCGAATTATCAGATAATACTTATTGAAGGAAACAGTATTTTAAAATATTTAAATCCTGTTCTTTCATTTTTTATCTGTGACGCTAAAATTTTTGACTATGCGAATTTAAAACCCGGCAGGAAACTTGCTTTAAGCAAAACTGATATTATTATAAATAACTTAAGAGAGGTCTTTATAGATTATCTGGAAAATAGAAAAATTAAAGAATTCTGCGCCAGCATAAACAGCAAAGCAGAATTTATTAATCTTGACCTTAAACCGCCACAGGAAACAACCGGCATACTCAAAATATTACTAATCAGATACAGCCTGTAAATAAATTACAGAACCTTGTCCATCATTTCTTTGATCTTATCTTTTGACTGAACCCCGACCATATTCTCAACCACTTCTCCGTTTTTAAATAGGTAAAGTGCGGGTATACCTGAGATACCATACCTTGATGCAATCTCAGGAGCAGAATCAACATTCAGCTTCATAACCTTAACTCTTCCGGAATAATCTAAGCTGAGATCCTCGATTATCGGAGTAAGCCTCTTACAGGGCACACACCATTCAGCCCAAAAATCAACCAGCACAGGAATTGAGGAATTCAAGACTTCATTGTCAAAATTTTCTTCAGTTAATAGCATTTCATCACTCATCATCATCTCCAGTTCTGTGTTTTATGTTCTATTCGTTATACCAAAAAAAAATAGATTAATCCAGTGTATGAATATCTCTGAATTTAAAAAAACTAACATATCTTAACTTTTCAAGTTGTGTTTAATATGAATATTACCTTGATTTTTAGACACAATAATAATATATTTAAATATTAATATAAAACGTATGGAGGAATAAAACGAATGAAAAAACCTGTGATTGTAAGCGCAGTAAGAACTGCAGTTGGTAAATTTGGAGGGACTCTAAAAGATGTTTCGGCGATAACCTTAGGTTCAGCTGCAATCAAGGAAGCAGTAAATAGAGCTGGGATAAAACCTGAGCAGGTAGATGAAGTTATTTACGGCAATGTTCTGACAACCGGCCTGGGGCAGAACCCAGCTCGTCAGTCATCAATGGGAGCAGGTCTTCCTAAGGAGGTCCCTGCATTTACCATTAATAAACTATGTGCATCCGGTCTTAAGTCTGTAGCCCTGGCTGCTCAAAGCGTAAAAGCAGAAGATAACGAAATTGTTGTTTGCGGTGGACAGGAAAATATGAGTGCTGCCCCTTACGCACTTCCAACGGCACGCTGGGGAAGCAGAATGGGCAACACAAAAATGATAGACTGCATGATAAATGACGGCCTATGGGAAGGGTTCAATGATTATCACATGGGAATGACAGCCGAAAATATAGCTGAAAAATACGGTATCTCCCGTGAAGAACAGGATCGTTTTGCAGAGGACAGCCAAAAAAAAGCAGAAAAAGCTATAAAAGGCGGCATATTCAAAGACGAGATTGTACCTGTTGAAGTACCTCAAAGGAAGGGAGATCCTTTAATATTTGATACAGATGAACATCCAACCTTTGGATCTAATATTGAAAAAATGGCAAAACTTCGTCCAGCCTTTAAAAAAGACGGAACAGTAACAGCTGCCAACGCTTCCGGAATAAACGACAGTGCTGCTGCTCTTGTAGTAATGTCTGAGGATAAGGCTAACGAACTCGGCTGTGAAATAATGGGAACTATTGTTTCTTATGCATCAGGTGGTGTTGACCCGGCTTTTATGGGAATGGGTCCGGTTCCAGCTGTTAAAAACGCTCTTGATAAAGCCGGACTCAAAATTGAAGATATTGACTACTGGGAGCTAAATGAGGCTTTTGCAGCACAATCATTAGGCTGTATAAAAGAACTCCGGATTGATCCTGCAAAAATAAATCATCATGGAGGCGCTATCGCACTTGGACACCCAATCGGTGCAAGCGGAGCCAGGATTCTGGTAACCATGCTTTATGAAATGAAAAGAATTGACGCTAAACTGGGTCTTGCTACACTCTGCATCGGTGGTGGCATGGGCCATGCTCTTATTGTACAACGTTAATGTATTTTCAGTGGGTAGTGTTTACAAACACTCCCGCTTTCTTTTAGCTGCCTCACAGTCAATGCACTTAAAAATTTCAAAACGGTGAAAACATGATTGAAATAATTTTAAACGGCGGCTTCTTCATGCTACCAATACTGCTCTGTTCAATATTATCTTTAGCCATATTCATAGAAAAATTATGGGTACTCCAGAAAAAAAGAGTAGTTCCTCATCAATTTATTATTAAAATAGAACACCTGCTGCGTTCTGAAAAAATTGATGAAGCAGTTGATCTCTCAAAAAAATCAGACTCGCCCATTTCAAGGATACTTATAAACGGAATAAAAAATTTCGGAAAAAAGAGAGAAGAAATAAAAGAAATTATTGAAGAAGTCGGAAAAAGAGAGGCTGCATACCTTGACCGCCACGTGGAAAACCTTTCTACAATTGCCAGTGTCAGTACGCTATTGGGCCTACTTGGTACAATAGCCGGAATGATAAAAGTTTTCGGAGTAATCTCTTCTCAGAAAGTTGTAAACCCTTCAATGCTTGCCGGAGGTATTTCAGAAGCTTTATATACCACTGGTGCCGGACTTAGCGTTGCAATCCCTACTCTCATTTTTTACAGATATTTATCAGGTAAATCAGACCAGCTTATACTTGAAATGGAGGAGTACTGCATGAGAATGGTCGAACTGCTAAAAGAAAGAAAAAAATAATCTAAAAATGGAATTTAAAAAAAAAGAATAAAAGATATTCACATAGACATCACCCCTCTGGTTGACACAGTATTTATACTGCTCATATTCTTTGCACTGTCACTAAACTTTACTAAAAATACCTCCTTAGACATAGAACTTCCCGAAATAACATCAAAAAAACCCACTTCTCATGATGATAAGATTCTAATTAATATTACCAAAGATGAAATTATTTATTTAAACAACAAACCTGTCGATAACATAAATAATCTCAAAAAAATGCTTTCAAAGTTACAAACCATAAAAAAATATGGTCTGATAATTGAAGCTGATCTAAATGTTAGACACGGAAAAATCGTTGAAATTATGGACATTTGCAAAACATCAGGTATCGATAATATAGCAATTGCTGCGCTTATAAAATAATTTAAATTCTGATATTATTTTTCTTTATTAAAAACAAAATAAAATACTTTACTTTAAACACATGATGCCGATAAAGATTTATATTAGTAATATAATATTTGTAGTACTCTTGTCATTAATCACTTATCAAACAATATTTGGAGATAAAGGACTTGTTCATCTGAACCAGTTAGAAGAAGAACTAAACAATATCAAAAAAATTAATAATAATCATCGTTTGGAGAACAAATTAATAAGAGAAGAGATTGATTTGCTAAAATACAACAATCTTTATATAGAAGAAAAAGCAAGAAAAGATTTAGGCCTTATTAAAAATAAAGAAATTATTTATCATATTAAAAAGAAAAATAAGTAAAATAGAGAATTTAATTAAATTATTGACAAACAAGAATTTAAAAAGTAAATAAAGCATAAAACATTTAATACAGTAAAATCAAAGGCTATCAGATGCTCTTCGGACCAAAAAACTTAATAGGACTAGACATAGGAACAAGCGCCATAAAGCTAGTCGTAATGGAGGAAATAAAAGGCGATTATAAGCTCAAAAATTTCGGAATTGCAAAAATACCAAAAGAAACAATCGTAAATGGCGTAATTATTAATAGTGAACCAATAATAAACTCGATAAAAGCACTGATCTCCAACCTTAAAATTGACAATAATAACGCAGCAATTTCAGTCTCGGGTCATCCAGTAATTATTAAAAAAATAACCATACCAATGATGTCTGAAGAAGAACTAGAAGCTAATATAGAAGCTGAAGTTGAGCAGTATATACCTTTCGACCTTGATGAAGTTAATATAGATTTTCAAATTCTGCAAGTAAATCCAGAACAGACTGACCATATAGACGTGATGCTTGTTGCTGCAAAAAAACAAATGGTTGAAGAATATTCAGATGTATTAAAAGCAGCTGGAATTAAACCTGTTGTAGCTGATATAGATGTTTTTGCTCTTGAAAACATGTTTAACTTCAATTATTCCCTTGAAGAAGACTCAATTGTCGCACTTATAGATATTGGGGCAAGCATTACGAACATTAATATAATTAAAAATGAAACATCCGTATTTAACAGAGACATATTCCTCGGCGGCAACCAGATCACAGAAAACATTCAAAAAGATTTATCAGTAAGTTTTGAAGAAGCGGAAGCATTAAAAACAGGTACCCAAATAGAGGGTATAAGTCGGGAAGTCATTGACGAACAGATTCAAAAAGGTGCGTCACTAATTGCAAGAGAGATAAAAAGGACTCTAGACTTCTATACCGGTTCAAATTTCACCGAAATAACACATATTTTCCTTAGCGGGGGCGGATCAAAAACAAAGAATTTAAATGAAATAATTAAAGAACAAACTAATTCGAAGTTGAATTCACTGATCCTTTCAAAACAATCAAGTATGATAAAAAAACGTTTGACACGGAATATATTAAAGAAATCTCGGTACTATCATCAATAGGCGTAGGCCTTGCAACAAGAAAACTCGGGGACTGATGATTAGAATAAACCTACTACCATATCGCGAAGAAAAAAAGAAACAGTTCATAAAATCTCAACTGTCTGTAGCTGGGTTATCTATAGTACCATCAATCCTGGTAATAATAATACTCGCCTTCTTAGTAAACACAAAAATTTCAAACACAAACACACAAATTGATAAAGTAAAAGCTGCTATTAAAAAACAAAAAGTTTCTCTTGATGAAATAAATGCTTTTAAAAAAGAAAAAGAAACCCTGAAAAACAAAATGCGGGTCATTGAAAAACTAGAAAAAGGTAAATTTGGACCGGTACATATAATAGACCACCTTGCCATCAATTTACCCGGAAGGATTTGGTTAACTAAAATTGAACAGAAAAGTATGTCAATGACAATAGACGGCAAGGCACTTGATAACATCTCAATATCTAAGTATCTGGTCAATCTAGGTAAATCCGATTATTTCAAGAGTGTGGATCTTAAGAAGATTAAAACAGACAAGAAAAAAGGCCCTACGGGAATACAATTAAAGAATTTCAGTTTAACATCCACGATTACATATACACCTGGCATAGAAGAGAAAAAAGAAGACACGACAAAGAAAAAAAAGAGAAGAAGAAAATAATTTATTAAAAAATCCATGGCTGATTTAAATCTAGACAAAATATTTAAACTTCCACTAGCTCAAAAAGTTATAATTTTGATAGCTGTTAATATTATACTGCTAGGACTGTTTTACTATATGTTTTACGAAAGTAAATTAGAAGAATCATCAACTTTACAAGAAGAACTGACAAAACTCCAGTCAAAACATGCTGAACAAAAGAAGGTGATTGCAGACCTCCCAAAATGGAGGAAAGAAAACGAAGAACTCAAGGTTAAATTTAACGAACTTTTAAAATTACTACCAAACACAAAAGAAATTCCAAGCTTACTAACAAACATCTCATACCTTGCACAGGACTGCGGACTTGAAATATTACTTTTCCAACCACAAAACGAGGTAGTCAAGGGATTCTATGCTGACATACCGGTTGATATGCAGGTGTTAGGAGATTATCACAATATCGGCCATTTTTTCGACAAGGTCTCAAAACTAAAAAGAATTGTAAATATTTCCGACTTAACAATAAGTACAGGAAAGAAAAAACGAACTGACTCTGACAAACCAAAACTAAACTCAAAGTTTAAAGTAATAACTTTCAAATTTATTGAGAAAGACACATCAAGTGTTAAAAAGAAAAAGAAGAAAAGGAAGTAAAAGTAAGATGCTGATAAAAATTCCGAATCTTCATGTCACAACATTAATAATACTCTTCACCCTGCAAAGTATAATGATAACAGGTTGCGGTTCTAAAGATCAAAAACCTGAAAAGAAAGGTATTGCCTCTAAAGAGGTTAAAATAAAGAAAAAAAAAGCTACGGTAACAATCAAAAGTGAAATCAAAAAGACTATTGATAATGAAACTGTAAAAGAGTACTTTTATGACGCAACTGGAAAACCAGATCCTTTTGTACCATTAATAACAGAAATACGGCCTGAAAGAAAAAAAGAAACCATAGACGGACCTTTAACTCCGTTACAAAGATATACACTTGAGGAATTACAGCTTGTTGCAATAATAAAATCAGGAGACAAATTATCCGCCCTTTTTGAAGATATGGATGAATTTGGATATATAGTTATTGAAAACACATTAATCGGCAGCAATGGAGGAGTTATTAAAAAAATTACTCCGGACAAAGTAATAATTGAAGAAGATGTATACAATTCTTCGGGAAATTTAGAAAAAAATATCAGATCTATAAAAATTCAATCTCAAGAATAGAGGGAAATATGAACTCTCAAAAGTCTACACCATATAAATATTTATTTATATTTATCTCAATTATCCTCATCTTAATAGGCTGTTCTGTTAAGAAGGATATAAAAACCTCTCAAACGTCCGATGAAATAACATCAGCTCAGGATGAAACTGCAAAACAATTAAAGGACATTAATCTCACAAAGTCCGGTAATCAAAACACAGTTACGCTTCTTGCAAACAACACTCTGACCTATACTGTTTTTAAACTAAGCAAACCAGACAGGATACTGATTGACCTGCAGGATATAACCGCTGCTCCCAGCCTCACTGGTAAATTAATAAATAATGAATTAATCACAAACATAACCTGGTCTGAGAAACAATATAATAATGAAAAATTTTTAAGACTTGAAATAGAACTTTCCTCTGATGTGACTTATAATGCATCAAGCAAAGGAAATTTATTGAATATTGTCATATCACCCAAGGAAAGTATTCTCACAAATAAATCTGCTACTGAAGAAATTAGTAAACCTAAATCAAGTCCGGAAAAGAACAAAACAATAAGTCTTAAAAACATCAGCATATCAAAAAATGATAATGACAAAATTGCAATAGAAACAAGCGCTAAGTTAACAAATTATTCTACATACACTCTTAATAATCCCAACCGAATCATAATTAATCTGAATGAAACCAGAAACGCGTTAAAAAATAATGTAATATTTAATAGAGGTGAAATAGTAAATAAAATAAATGTTGGGCAATCACCTAACAACCTAAGTGTTACTGTTGAACTAAAAGCTAACACCTTCCCTCTTTATCAGGTCTCACAACAACAACAAACATTAAACATCACATTTGATAATAAAAATATAAGTTCAGCACCTGAAAACACATCAGAAAAAGACCTTAACGATAAAAATGAAGACGATATGAAGACACAGAAACAGGAAATTATACTGGCGAAAAAATATCACTGGATTTCAAAGATGCTGACATAAAAAATATTTTACGACTGATAGCCGACATAAGTGGACAAAATATAATTATCACTGACAACGCAAAGGGCAAAATTACATTAAAACTCGAAGATATTCCCTGGGACGAAGCACTGGATATCATACTTGAAACAAACAACCTCGGTAAAATCGTTACCAACACCGTAACAAGAATTGAAACAATCGAGCAAATCAAAAAAATTAATGTTGAAAAACTGATGGCCAAAAAATCAGAAGAAAACATTGCTGAACTTATCATTAAATCCTATGAAATCAGCTATGCAAAAGCCGCTGACTTGGCAAGTTTTATAAAAAAAATGGGGGTACTTTCCGAAAGAGGAAATGTTAACTCATTTGATCTAACAAATAAATTATCAGTACAGGACATCGAAGAAAATATACCAAAGGTTGAACAGATAATAAAAGAACAGGATATCGCCACACGTCAGGTATTAATCGAAGCTAAAATTGTCCAGTCAAACCCTAATTATGTAAAAGAATTAGGTGTGGACTGGTCTGGTGCTTGGAGGTCCACTATAGACGCAGATGGTGATGTATTAGATGGAAGTGCTGCTGTCGGTCTTGGGGGAGTTGCAAATGGATTAATAAATTTCGGTTATTTATCAGACAGTGTCATGCTAGACCTAACATTATCAGCACTTGAAAACGAGGATAAGTTAAAAATACTTTCAAGCCCTAAAGTTCTCGGGCTGGATAACACTGAAGCGAGAATTAAGCAGGGTGTGGCACTGCCTTACCTTGAACTGAGTGAGGAAGGAGTAACCTCAACTGAATTTAAAGATATGGTACTGGAATTAAGAGTAACCCCTAAAATAACACCTGCAGGCACAATATCACTACATGTCTTTGTAACTAAGAACCAGCCTTCTTCGCAAACAGGTATAGGCGGTGAACCAGGAATTGATATTAAAGAAATTGAAACCTATCTGCTGGTTCAAAGTGGTAAAACAATTGTAATCGGCGGAATATATGAAACTACAGAAATACATCTAATACATAAAGTACCATTCTTCGGAGATATACCCTTATTAAGAAGGTTATTCACCTGGGAAAAAATAGATAATCAGCTTGTTGAAATGCTTGTTTTTCTAACCGTAACTATAGTAGAGCAACCTTCAATACTTGAAGGTTAAAATAAATATCTGTAATTAAACAGGAGGCCATATAAAGATGAAAAAATTTCCTTTAATTATACTAATAATGACCATAGCATGTATAACATCCTGCAAGAGTGGTGGTGGAAATCTCAAATGTAATATTGAACCGACACCAACGCCTAATATTAAATTCTACCCTGCTGAAAACACGGTCCAGATAAAAGGAATAAGAAGAGCAGCAATACTGCCCTTTGCAGACTATTCCGCTCAACAGGAACCCATAGCATACCGTAAGTGGGGGTGGAAATATTAAAATTATGGAGGAAATCATAGACCAGCTGACATCTCGCGGAATCACTGTAGTTATACAGGAAGATATTAACTCACTACTGGTAGACAACGATATAATTAAGCCAATAGATGATGAATATCTGATATATGGAACACTAGAGGAAAGCGTAAGTAATGGAATCGAAACACCTGAATATGAACTGGAAAATTTTCCGCACAGTGAAGCAATGCAGGAAGAGTTAAAAAAGATAATAGAAACAACGGTACCGACTGATAAACAACCTTCACCTGTATTACAGGGAGCAACCGTGGGTCTCACCAAAGATAAAATAATAGAAATCGGACAGATTCTCGGTGCAGACATAATATTCCGAGGGAGAATAATCGATTATGGTTTTAAGGATGTTGAAACAAACAGTCTTTCATACCGCGGCATAGGCGCGGTTATAGGACAATTTTTTGTTAATATGTTCAGTTCTTCAAAAGACTATGACCAGACCGATAGAAAAAATGCAAAGAGATCTGCTGTAGTACAGATTAGAATCTATGCCCAGGACACCTCAACCGGTGATATGGTATGGACTAACCGTACTGAAATTGAATACACTCCAGAAAGCAGGAAGGCTTACAATTCAAAACATCCTAAAGTTATGTTTGATGCAGCAGTTAAAAAAGGAATAGACGAGCTGATGGGAAATTTTTTCAGCAACACATCTTCACCGGCAGCAGCTTTATAATTTAAAACATAACCAAACATTAATATAATAAAATCGCTAGATGTGAATACACAGCTGGCGATTTATTTTATATAGCAACCCTTAAAAGCTCTAAAACTATGGTATTATTCTTAATCTTCAAAGTAGCAAAAAATGCTTAACCACTGTGTTCCAAAATAATTAAAACTAAATAAATAACAAAAATAGATCTTAGAGAATAAAACATAAATTTATGCAAACAGTAAAAGTTGATCTAAAAGACAGATCCTACAATATTCACATCGAAAACGGTCTGCTTAATAAAACCGGAGACCTGATCTCTACCCTTCCTGTCCGTAAAAACGTTGCCATAATAACAAACAAAACTATCGCCCCTCTTTATCTTGATATAGTAAAAACAAAACTTAAAAAAACTGGCTTTAATGTTCACGTAATAATACTGCCAGATGGAGAAGAACACAAAAATCTTAATACAATAACAAATATCTATAATGAACTTATAATGATGGATTTTGATCGCAACTCATCTATTATTGCTCTTGGCGGTGGAGTTGTTGGAGATATGGCCGGTTTTGCTGCAGCAACTTTTTTTAGAGGTATACCCTACATTCAGATTCCTACTACCCTTCTTTCACAGGTTGACAGCAGTGTAGGTGGTAAAACCGGTGTAAATTTACCTGGAGGGAAAAACCTTGTTGGTGCTTTTTATCAGCCAAAACTTGTAATCATAGACCCTGAAGTTTTAAAAACGCTTCAAATTACCGAACTTAGAGCCGGGATTGCTGAAGTCATTAAGTACGGTGTTATTCTTAACAACGAATTCTTTAAATATCTTGAATTAAATATTGATCAAGCGGTTAAACTCGATGATGAAACTATTGCCTATATCATAAAAACATCCTGCAGCATTAAAGCCGATATCACCACACAGGATGAAAAAGAAAAAGGGATCCGGTCTTTTCTTAATTTTGGGCATACCATTGGTCATGCGGTTGAAACGCTTACCAACTACAATGAATTTACCCATGGTGAGGCTGTTGCAATAGGCATGGCTGCTATTTCAAAGTTATCTGAATTTTGGAGGTTTACTGATATAGAAAATTCAAATCGATTAATAGCACTGCTGCAAAAGTCAGGTCTACCCACAGAACTTCCTGCTTTTTCATTAAATGACTATATTGATACTATGATGAAAGATAAAAAACGAGCGGAAGCCGGTATTAATATGGTGTTAATGAAACAAATCGGTGAAGTCTTTTTAAAGTTAAAGACAGCTGATGAGCTGAGTTTAGCAATGCAGACTGCGCTAAATCTAAAGTAAATACTCTCACATTACTGTTCACTCTTTCTGCTGGCAAACTGCAGACATACCGGAACTCCGTTCAACTCGAATTCATCCCGGATTGAACGTTCCAGATATTTCAAATAATGGTCAGGAAAAGAGCCTGGATTGTTAGTGAAGATCTTGAATATTGGCGGTGATGACTTTACCTGTGTACCGTAATAGAGTCTTGTCTTGTTCCTCCTGTTTTTCGGTGATGGGTTCCTGTCATAGATCTCCATTAATTTCTTATTGAAAACCGAGGTCGGCACCCTCTTTTTATATGTCTCACCAATTTCGAGAATAAGATCAAGAATTTTTCTAACTCTCTGCCCGGTTAATGCTGACACCGGAATTACAGGAGCAAAATCCATAAAAGACAGATCATCTCTGACCTTCTTTACAAAGTCCTCATAAGATTTATTATCCTTTTCAATCAAGTCCCATTTGTTTACTGCAATTATACATGCTTTTTTTCTGTCAAAAATTAGAGATGCAAGCTTCATATCCTGAGATGTTACGCCATCTTCAGCATTTAGGAGCAATATGGTAAGATCTGAGGCATTTATTGACCTCAAGGCTGTAATAACACTATATTTTTCAAGTTTGAAGCTTATACGGCTCTTTCTGCGAATACCAGCAGTGTCAATTATACGGATTGATCTATTATTATATTTAAAAAGTGTGTCTACAGAGTCTCTGGTAGTTCCAGCTATATCACTGACTATGAACCTGTTCTTTCCAAGAATCTTATTAATTATTGATGATTTGCCGACATTAGGTCTCCCCACAATTGCCACTACTGTCTCATTTACAACTTTATCAGTTTCTTCATATTCCTGAAAATCTTCTGATATCTCATCAAAAAGATCATTTATTCCGATATTATTTTTTGCTGAAACTGCATATATTCTGTCAACACCAAGACTGTAAAATTCAAAAACACTATCCCTTTCCTTTTCTTTCTCTAGCTTATTTACCGCATAATATACTTTTTTATTGAACCTTTGAATAATCCTGTGAATATCTTCATCAGAATGATGCAGACCTGTCTGACCATCCATTAAAAAAACTATCACATCTGCCTCTTCAGCCGCTAACTGAGCGTGTTCTTTTACAACAGCAGAAAGTTTATCATCATCAAATGGGTCAAAACCACCGGTATCAACCAGAATAAAAGGTTTATTGTTATATGTTACATCAAGATAATTCCTGTCTCTGGTAACACCTGGGAGATCATCGACTATGGCTATATTTTTTTTTGCCAGCTGATTAAAAAGGGTCGACTTACCCACATTTGGCCTGCCTATTATCGCAACTACCGGTATCATTTAAATTCCTTTAACAACCTGTTAAGTGTTTTCATAGCAGCTTCCTGCTCTGCAGATTTCTTATTTCTACCAATTCCTTTTTCATACTTAATGTTATTAATAATTACAACTGATTCAAACTGTTTAATATGATCAGGACCTTCTTCACTTTCAATAATATATTTTGGGAGAGTATTTAAATTTTTTTGACAATACTCCTGAAGCCGGCTCTTATAATCATTTGAATAACCGCCATCTTGTTCAGCTTTATTAAGAACCTCTTCAAAATGAGCACTGATCATATTGAAGATACTGTTATAACCTCCATCAAAATAAACTGCTGCAATTATTGACTCGTAAACATTTGCCAGAATTGAATCTTTTTCACGACCGTTATTTTCCTGCTCACCTTTGCCAAGTATAATAAATCTGTTTATTCCAAGTTTTTTTAGAATACCTGCAAGAGCCTCTTTATTTACAACAGCAGCCCTCATTTTTGAGAGATCTCCCTCAGAGAAGTCTTCATATCTTTCCATAATAATATGACTTATTACAGCCCCAAGTACAGCATCACCCATAAATTCCAAACGTTCATTACCATAAATATTTTTTAATGTCATTTCATTAGTATATGATTTATGCGTCAGAGCAAGTTCAAGTATACCGGGATCTTTAAAATCATACTCAATAATTTTATTTATTTCATTAATAGTTTCTCTGTCTATCATCTTACAATTACCTTTTGACGTAACAATTTTTAATATATAATTATACTATAATTTTAAATTATCTGCTAATCACATATTTAACTTCTGAAATAAATTAAAATTTATTATATAATCAAGAAATTCATTGACAATAACAAATTTCGGGCTTAAAAACATAAATATACATACAAATTTTAAAGGAGTTTTAAATATGGACATATCAGAACTACTCATCTTTGCCCAGGAACAAGGAGCTTCTGACCTTCACATTAGTGCCGAAGAACCGCCAATAATACGCCTGCATGGAGAATTACGAAAACTTGAAATGGACAAAATTCCAAAAGATGATATACACAATATGATCTATGAACTTTTAAATGATCGACAGAGAAAGACTCTGGAAGAAACTAAGGAACTCGATTTTTCAATGGCCATGGGTAAATACGGCCGTTTCAGAGTTAATTGTTTTTATCAGCAGCGTGGTGAAGCCGCAGTTTTCAGAACAATTCCAACAGAAATACTATCTTTCGAACAGCTGGGCCTGCCAAACATCTGCCGAAAAATATCTGATTATAAAAACGGACTTGTTCTTGTAACAGGACCAACCGGTAGCGGTAAGTCAACCACGCTTGCGGCAATGGTAGACTACATAAATAAAAGCAGAAAAGAACATATCATAACAATTGAAGATCCTGTTGAGTTTATTCACCAGTCCAAAAACTGCCTTGTAAATCAAAGGGAAATTGGCGCAGACACCCATAGCTTTGCCAATGCTCTCCGTGGCGCACTCCGAGAAGATCCTGATATCATATTAGTTGGTGAGATGAGAGACCTGGAAACTATTCAGCTTGCTATAACAGCCGCAGAGACAGGTCATCTAGTCTTTGCCACACTTCATACCAACAGTGCTCCTAAAACTATCGACCGTATAATTGACGTGTTCCCTGCCGGTCAGCAACCCCAGATCAGAGCCCAGTTTTCAGAAACAGTCCAGGCTGTAGTCTCTCAGACCCTTCTTAAAACCAGAGATGAAAAAGGAAGAGTTGCGGCACTTGAAATCATGATCGGCACACCAGCTATTAGAAACCTTATACGCGAGGGAAAGGTTGCCCAAGTGCCCTCATCAATTCAGACAGGCCAGAAATTCGGCATGCAGACAATGGACGCTGCAATTAAGAGTCTGATTGCTAAAAGAATTGTCGACCCTGAAGTCGCTGAAGCTTATTTAAAAGAAGCAGGCTTTTAAAATAATTCAAAGGAGATTACAATGACCGTTAAAGAATTACTTGCACTCATGGCACAGTCAAACGCGTCTGATCTTTATCTCACTGTCGACAGTCCTCCAATGTTCAAAACTGAAGGAATAATTAAACCACATGGCAATGCAAGCCTTAATGCTCATCAAGTTGAAGATATTGCGAACTCACTTATGAACGAACGCCAAAAAGGAATTTTTGCTGAAACTTTTGAGATGAACCTTGCGCTATACTATCCTGACGTAGGACGTTTCAGAGTGAATATTTACAGGCAAAAAAACTGTGTAGGACTTGTGTTCAGGATGATTAAAATGGAGATAGAAACAATAGACGATCTAAATTTGCCTGCTATATTAAAAGATATCAGCTTGACAAAACGCGGTCTTGTATTGCTGGTGGGAGGAACCGGAACCGGTAAATCTACTACAATGGCAGCAATGGTTGATTATAGGAATACAACAACAACCGGTCATATAATTACAATAGAGGATCCGGTTGAATTTATACACCGGCACAAAAAATGTATTATTTCACAGCGTGAAATTGGAATGGATACACATAATTACAGCAATGCACTCAAAAACACAATGAGGCAGGCACCTGATGTAATACAAATTGGTGAGGTCCGGGATGCAGAAACAATGGAAGCAGCAATTGCTTTTGCTGAAACCGGTCATTTATGTATTTCAACTCTCCATGCTAATAACGCGAACCAGGCCATAGAAAGAATAATGAACTTTTTCCCTCATGAAAAACACAACCAGATATATTTCCAGCTCAGCCTTAACATGAGAGCATTCATATCACAAAGACTTATTCCAACCGTAGATAATAAACGTGTCGCAGCAGTTGAAATACTTCTTGATACACCCCGTGTTAAAGATCTTATTATGAAAAGAAGAATTGATGTATTAAAAGAGGCAATGGCAGCCGGAACCGAAGAAGGAATGCAGACTTTTGACCAGGGAATTTATGAATTATACAAAGAAAAGAAAATCACCTATGAAAGTACAATGGCATATTCCGACAGTGCAAACGATCTAAGACTAAAAATTAAGCTTGATGAAGCAGGAAGCGCCCCGGATGAAAATGATCTTAAGACTGAAGATAAAGATGAAAATTCTTTTAGGCTGAAATCTGATGAATCACAACAATACTAATTATTTTTTCATCCCAGAAAAACACCCTTTTTAGGGTGTTTTTTTTACTGTTAATAATATTTATAACAGCAACACATACATAAGGATAAGAAATGCTGAGTAAGACAATTTATATAAACGAATTAAAAGAGAACACTAAAATAGATGATATATTTCTGGTACAAAATAAGAATATTGCGGCGACCAAGAACGGGAAACCCTATATCGCGCTTAATCTCTCAGACAAAACAGGAGTCGTCAAATCAAGGGTTTGGGACAATGCAGAAAAACTGTCCAAGCAGTTTGATACTGGAGATATCGTTACTGTAAAAGCATATTCTGTTATCTATCAGGGCGAGATCCAGCTGAACATTAATAATATTCTTAAAATATCAGATGACGATACGGATCTCTCCTTTTTCCTCCCCTCCTCTGAGAATGATCCTGATCAATCAATTAAAGAGCTTAATACAATTATTGACAGCATTAAGAACTCTCATCTAAAAAAACTTTTACAGACAATTTTTAATGATGAATACATCTTATCATCCTTTAAAAAAGCGCCTGCAGCGAAATCAATACATCATGATTATATAGGCGGTCTGCTTGATCATACACTTAATGTGACCCGCCTTGCGATAGATGTCTCAAAACATTATCATAATATCGATCAGGACCTTTTAATCACCGGCGCTATTATACATGATATCGGTAAAATAGAAGAACTCTCATACGAAAGAAATTTTGACTATACAGATGTTGGACGTCTGATCGGTCATATATCAATCGGTGTTGAAATATTAAATGATAAGATTGCACAGTTACCTGATTTTCCAACAGACCTTGCTATTATCCTTAAACATTTAATACTAAGCCATCACGGTAAATTTGAATTTGGCTCTCCCAAAAGACCCAAAACACTCGAAGCAATGATGCTTCATTATCTTGATGATATTGATTCGAAGATCTGTGCAGTTACAGATTATATTGAAAAAGAATCTAACCCTGACACTAAATGGACAGCTTACAACAGACTGATGGAGAGATTTATCTATACTGAAGTCTATAATAAAAATAAATCATCAGAAGATTAACAGACTACAGCTTAATCATCATTGCTTCTTCATCACAGTCAGGAAACTTCACACAATTCATACAGTCAGCCCATACCTTATGCGGGAGAACCTTCTTATCCACATTTTCAAAACCAAGTTTCCTGAAAAAATCAGGAACATATGTAAGAACAAAAAGTTTATTTATTCCAAAATCCTCGGCATCTCTAATACAGGCATTTACCAGCTCAAGGCCCATGCTCTGCCCTTTATATTCGTCCTTCACTGCGAGAGAACGTATCTCGCCGAGATCATCCCAGCAGATATGCAAACCGCAGATACCCTCTAATATATTATTCTCATCATCTACAGACACATAAAAATCCCTAATCTGATCATATAAGTCGCTTAAAGATCTACCTAATAACACACCTCTTTCAGAGTAATTAAGCAGCAAAGAATGGATAGCTTTAATATCTGATACTTTCGCTTTTCTAATCATAATTTATTCCTGTAAATTCAAATATTTTGTGCTGTTTTAAGCATTTCAACTGCATGGGCAATGGTCTTATCCGTAATATTTTTTCCGCCCAGCATTCTTGATATTTCATCAATACGGCTCTTTTCGTCCAGAAGTTCTACTTTTGTGACCGTTCTGTTATCAGCTAAACTTTTAGTAACATTAAAATGGTGGTCTCCAAAACAGGCAATCTGAGGCAAATGCGTAATACACAATACCTGATGAGACATGGATATTTCATTTAATTTTGTTCCGACTGAATCAGCGATAGAGCCTCCAATTCCGGTATCAACCTCATCAAAAAGAAGAGTCGGAATTAGATACTTTTCAGCCATAATTTTTTTAATTGCAAGCACTATTCTTGAAAGCTCTCCACCTGATGCGATTTTTGAAAGAGGTTTCTTTTCTTCTCCCCTGTTTGGAGAAATGAAAAATTCCACTTCGTCTTTACCCAATATGTCAAGTCCGTGAATATAAAACTTTGGATCATCATTATCACTTTTTGAACAGCTCTTTATTTCAACGTAAAAATCAGTCTTCTCCATGCCAATGGATTTGAGTTCTTTTTCAACTCTTTTTCTTAAATGTGCTGATGCCTTTTTACGTTTTTCAGATAGCTTGTCAGCAAGGGCCCATAGCGTGCCTGAATTTGTTTTGAGTTTATCTTTTAATTTATTTATCTCATCAGCAAATGATTCAATATTGCTCAAATCAGCCTCAATTTTTTTCTGGTAATTAATAAGCTCGACAATGGTCATGTTGTATTTTTTCTTCAGCCTGTATATCACATCCAGTCTTGACTCAACCTGCTCAAGTCTGTCAGGGTCAATATTAATTTTGTCTGCATAAGCCCTTAAAGACAAAGCGTTATCTTCAAGTTCAAGAATAATTGACTCAAGACTTCTCCGCTGTTCCTCAAGGACCTCATCTATTGCCGAAGCCTCTTCAATACTTTTATATGCGCTTTTTAAGGCAGAAATATATGAAACATCATTCTCATACATTTCAACATAAACACCATAGGTTTTATCATGCAGGTCCTTTGCATTAATAAGAATGTTTTTTTCTTTTAACAAACCATCCTCTTCCTCAGGCACAAGAGAAGCTTTATTCAGTTCATCATTTTGAAAAACATACAAATCTTTTTTACTTTTAAGTTCATCTTCTTTTTTAACAAGTGTATTTAATTCATCAAGAGTATCCAGGAACTCATCATAACATTCTCTATACTGCTCACGTATCTCATCATGAGCACCAAAGATATCTACAATATTTATATGCCCTTCAGTCTGAAGCAGTAACTGCTGTGAGTACTGTCCTGAAATTATCAATTAATGCGCCGCCAATTTGAGAAAGCATCTGAATATTTCCAAGCTGATCGTTGATATAGATCCTGTTCTTTCCGCTTTTTGAAATTATCCGCCTGATAATTAACTGATCATCTTCTGCAGTAAAACCCAGTGTGTTTAAAAGTCTTTTAACTTCAGAAGAATCATTGATATCAAAAACAGCTTCAACCACAGCAGCATCTTTTTCAGAGCGGATCAATTCTGAATATGCCCTTCCCCCTAGAAGCAGACTTACCGCACCAACAATAATTGACTTACCAGCGCCTGTCTCACCGGAAAGAATATTAAGACCTTTTTTGAATGCCAGGTTAAGTGAATCTATAATTGCGAAATCTTTAATAACAAGTTCAAGAAGCATAATTATTTAAAAATTATCTTTCCCCCCATTTTAGTTTCTCTTTTAAAACCTCAAAATAATTTCTAAAAGGGGATTTTATTAAGGTAATATTCTTATGAGATTTACAAACCTTTACCTGATCTCCGATCTTCATAACCACACCCACCTGCCCATCCATCGTCAGGTACACATCATCATCCCCGGATCTTAAGGTGACCATAATTTCTTTTTCATCGTCGAGTATAATTGGACGGTTTGTAAGTGTGTGCGGACAAATCGGAATAATTGCAATCACCTTTAAAGACGGATAAATAATAGGGCCGCCGGCAGACAGGGAATATCCGGTAGAACCGGTAGGCGTTGATATGATCAAACCATCAGCCTTATATGAATTTAAGAACATCTCATTCACATAGGTGTCAAGATCAATCATTCTTGCAAGAGCACCTTTGTTTATAACTATATCATTTAAAGCAATAAACTTCTCAAGCTTACCCTTCCCCGCCCTTTTTAACTGAACATCAAACATCATTCTTTTTTCAACATCATAATCAGAGTCAAGAAGTTTACCCAGCATATCCGTTATCTCTTCAACCCTAATATCAGTGAGAAAACCCAAATCTCCAAGATTTACAGCAAGGATTGGAATGTCTGTTACATTATCAAGCC
>PVMK01139264.1_pt1 | contig 24449 bp, 21 predicted proteins | sample 1853481 | NCBI WGS metagenome assembly PVMK01 (sample SAMN08533507, study PRJNA380276) | Marine sediment metagenome, whole genome shotgun sequencing project.
CATGAATAGCAAAGTTCAGCTTGTCTTCCTTGAACTGCTTCACTACCCAGTCTTTGACTTCATCGTCATTCTTGCAGCCCGCTGCGATGGCTTCTTTGTAAAGCTCGATCGGATTCTTTTTGTCAACCTGGGGAAAGAACGGCAGCCATCCCAATCTGACGGCAAGGGCGTTCACGTCGGCCGCATGGTTGAATTTGGAAAGCTTCTTGGCCCCCGGCGCCCACTGGGTATCCAGAGACATGTTGTCGTATCTCCACTGACCGGTTTGGAAATACCACAATGAGGTGGAGTTCATGAGCCGCGGGGGTCTTGACCAGTCGAGGGCACCGCTCAAATTAACGAATGCAGCATTCAAACGAGTGTGCTGGGTGCCAACATAGTGGTTGAAGTTACCGCCGTTCACCCCGTTGCAGCCGCAAAGTGCAAGCATCACGGCCTCGTTGCGGTAATACAGCGAAGCACCGTGGTAAAAGTGCTGTATTCCCGGCCCTGTTATGAACAGTGACTTCCCCTTGGTCTTTTCAGCGTTATCAGCGAATTCCCTGCCGATCTGAATCGCAAGATTTCTGCTCACGCCCGTTTGTGCCTCCTGCCAGGCCGGCGTATAGGGTCTCGGGTCGTTGTAGTCCTCTGGATAATCACCGCCTAAACCTCTGGACACGCCCGCCTGCGCCATCGTGAGGTCAAAGGCCGTGGTTACGAGTAATTCCTCGCCATCTTTCGTTTTGATCCTGGTTGCAGGGACTTCGCGCAAGATTTCTTTTGCCTTCTGCCCTTTATGTTCTGTCTTGCCGATAACAATGTTAAAAGTATCGGTAAAGTCACTGAACGAAACCATTACCCTTTGCTCATCGGCGTCGAGCAGGGTGAGGAGCGGGTCGAAGTCCTTTCCGGTAACCGCGTTCTTCAGTTGCAGGTTCCAGTTGCCGCTCGGTTCCTCCTCCCACCTGAAACCAATGGAGCCGGTGGGAACATGCAATCCCCCGTCGCCATCGGTCATGATCAGTTTCCAATCGGCGTTCTCTTCATCAACGTACTCTGCGATATCAGACGCTCGCAGGAACCGACCCATTTGATATTTGTCGCCCTCCTCATCCAGGATCACAAGGAAAGGCAGGTTGGTGTATTGTTTTACGTACTCGGTGAAGTAAGACGTCTTCTTGTCGACATAGAACTCTTTCAGGATGACGTGGATACATGCCATGAGAAAGGCGCCGTCGCTGCCAGGTACAAGCGGCACCCATGTATCCGCATACTTCGCCACATCCGAGTAGTTGGGAGAGAGTACAACTATTTTAGAACCGCGGATTTTCGCTTCGGAAAGGAAATGGGCGTCGGCAGTGCGCGTCATGTTGATGTTGGAGCCGGCAACCACCCAGTAAGTGCCGAGATACCAGTCGGAGCTTTCACAGTTTTCCGTCTGGTCACCAAACATGGAGGCAGAAACATGTGGCAGGTCGTGATACCACTCGTAATAGCTGCAGTAAATGCCGCCCAGCAGGTTGTTATAGCGGTGTCCTGATATGAAACTGACCAAACTCATCGCCGGGATAGGCGAGAACATGGCCATGTGATCGGCGCCATACTTTTTGATCGTGTAGATCTGGCCCGCCGCAATCAATTCAGCCGACTGGTCCCAACTGACCCTCTTCCAGCCTGCCTTGCCTCTTGCGGACTTGTATTTTTTCGACCGTTCCTCGTCTTCAACGATGCTTGCATAAGCATCAACCGGGTCCTTGCCATTCTTGAGTTCTTCGGAATAAAAGTCCCACAGCACTTTGCGCACGTAAGGATACTTCGGCCGCAACGGGCTGTAGGGATACCAGGACGCGGTAACACCTCGCTGACAACCCCTGGGTTCGACATTCGGGATGTCAGGATCAATCTGCGGGTAATCCGTTTTTTGGAGTTCCCAACATATAAGTCCGTCTTTTACAAAGACCTCCCAACTGCAGGCCATGGAGCAGTTGACGCCATGACTAGATCGCACGCTGTAGTCATAGCTCCATCTTTTCCTGTAAAAGTCTTCCCAGGAACGAGAGTCCTCGCTTACGTTGAACCATTTGCTGCCGTTTTTCATGATATGTCTTTTGGGTCTATTTGGTGAATGAAATCAAGTAACGTCCACGTTCTTTTTCCCGACTCTGAGTCCTATCAAAGTGAGGCCAATCAACACGAAAATGCTTAGGAGCACGGTAGGCAAATATTGAGAGGGGAGGCCGGTTGCCACATCCGTCAGTTGTTCGGTGCTTTTCAAATACCCGAATACTGCTACAACATCTGCATCGCTTAATCCGAGTGGCACCATCGGCACATTGTTGGACTCCCGCAAAAGTTGCATTGCGATCGGATCCTTTTCGGCAATCAACCTGTCGGGCTCTTTGATTTGCCGTATGAGCCAGCTTTCTTCCCTGCGCAACGTGACGCCTGCCAAATCAGGCCCCACCAATTTACCCTTGCCGATCGTGTGGCAAGCCGCGCATGTACTTTGGAAAATTTCCTGACCGGCCTCCGCGGCCTTGCCTTGCTTGATTGGCCCCAGCCAGATGACAATCGCGAGAACCCCTAATGTTGGGACCCGCCATCTCCTAGAAAACCAGGTGATCATGTTTGCCAACCTTTCAGTTCAAGACCCGAATCTGTGCAACAAGTGAATCCAGCACTCCAAGGTGCTTATGTCATTCAAGAAGGCGTCGCGGAACTAAACACGAAGCACAAAACAGACAAAAAGGTCGCTGCCCCAATCGGCCTCGGCTTGAAGGCACTTCGGACCACCCAGCATATTTCCAGCATCTGCTTGCGCTGCTTGCCGTAGGGTTGCATTCGCATCTCCGACTAACCCTTCTGCTTCATATCTATGACTGTGCCTAACCCTGATTTCGCGGCATCTTTGAGCGGTTGCGCGGTCAATGGCGGCCCCGTCATCCCACTCACCCGGCCCAGGAATTCGCGCATTTCCATAAGGTCCTGAAAATACTGCTCCTCCTCGCCTTGAACGTGCCGGATATGTCCGCGCCACACTGTGTCTTCGTTATTGCCATGCTCCAGCCAGATACGTGCGACGAAAGACTCCTTACTGTGTTCACGGATCATGGTGTCCGTCTCCGACTTGTCCTCATAACAGGAAACATGGCCATGTCTATAACATGCGCCGGTGACACTCTGGTGACACAAGGTCGTCAGCGACCCGACAGCCTCCGGGGAATCTGTTTTAGTCCGGCCGATGGGCGGGCGGGGACCAGTGACAAATGAAATGGCGTAAAGATGAACTGCCTGCCCGGCCTTGAGCCGGCCGGCGGTGCCGCTGATCAGTTTGGGGGTGCAGCGTGGCTAGAGGTTCTACGGCCGGTTTAGTTGAGGCCTTGCCTGACCTTTCCCCTTGAGGATTTGCTGGTATATACGCTGTGTCTCGGGTAGGGGCTCCGTGCCAAACTCCCGGGCAAGAACCTGCCGACAGTGGCGGTACTGGTTCAGCGCCAAATCGGGGCGACCGTTCTTCGCCAGGTACTCCATCAGCGAACAGTGAAAACTCTCCCGGCAGGGGTCGAAAACCAGGGCTTTGCGATAAATCTGTACACCTTCAGCATACTGACCCAACTCAGCGTGGCATTCTGCGCTCCTGGCCAGCATCTCCAGATAAAGTTCATGCAGCCGCTCCCGCTCTTCGGCGCACCAGTCGGCGAAAGTCTCTTCCTCGAGATAGTCCCCCCGATAGAGACGTTGGGCCTCGACATAGCATTCCAGGGCATCGTTCCACCGCTCCTGGTTCTGTAGCGCGCGTCCCTCGGCGACCCGCAGTTCAAAGACATCCGCATCCACCCAGACGGCATCGCGCCTGAGCAGGTAGGCGTTGCCAACCGTTTTCACTCCATCATCGCTCATGCCATTGGCACGCAGTTCGCGCCGCAGATAATACATGGTTACCTTGAGACGTCCCCACCCCCGGCTTTCATCCACATCCGGCCAGAGACAATCGAGCAAACGCTCGCGATGCACGGGTCGGTCGAGTTGGGTGATCAGGTATTTCAAAAGAGTCACAGCCTGTTTGCGCTTCCACTTCGCGATATCGATGCTGCGTCCGGCCGACACGATGCCGAAACCACCAAGCGTAAATATCTGCAGCGTCTGATGCTGTTGAACGGGGACTACGGTCGCTCCATCCTGTATGAATATGACGGCCATTATATTGTCGGTGGACAGACGGCGCGCGCTTTCCGATATGGCAATCGAGGCGATACTGGCCGGAACCCAGTCCCCGTCCCGGTGTCGCAAATGGCAATTGGGAACACCATAGGACCGGCAATCCCGGAAACACTGGATGACATCACAACCGGGGTGGCACATTGGCTCGCCACCAAACAGGGTGGCCTGCAGCACATCGCCACAATGCCGGCCAATCGCCTCTGATGGCGTGTAGCCGAGCAACCGTTGCGCCGGGGTATTCCATGCCACGATCTTGGCATCAACGTCTATGGCGAACGCTGCGTCGGAGGCGAATTCAGCCAAATCAGAGGCATGAGCAATCACTTCGCATATCCCTCAATATTCAGCTTTTCATGAACTAGCACTGTAATCCATGCCGATGGGGTCGTAAAGGTAAAGGGGGGTGCCTCATTGCGACCAAGGGGTCGCAATGGATTCTGAGCGGTGATCCCGCTCAGACCGTGTCAGTCACCACCGCAAACAGGGCATGTGGGGTCACGCCGGATCGTGACCTCGCGCCAGTTGGCCGACAGCGCATCGTAGATCAGCAAGCGCCCCGTGGCCGGTTTGCCGCAGCCTACCAGAAGCTTCAATGCTTCGACCGCCATTATACTGCCGATGACACCCACGACAGGACCGAGGATTCCTGAGCCGGCGCAATCCTCTATTGCTTCCGCAGATTCGTCATAGAGACACCGATAACACGGCACCTCGTCTCCATCGCCGGCAAACACGCTGACATGTCCTTCAAAGCGTATGGCCGCACCGGAAACAAGAGGCGTCTTGCACGCCACACAGGCTCTGTTGACCGCGAAGCGTGTGCCGAAATTATCGCTGCAATCCAGCACGACATCGCTTTTCCCTACCCAATCCAGCAATTCGTTTTCGTCCAGGCGTCGATCGATGATCTCGAGCGCTACATCGGCGTTCAGTTCCAACAGGTTAGCAGCCGCAGCTACTGTTTTTTGTTTAGCGATGTCCGCAGTCCGATACAGGGTTTGGCGATGCAGGTTGGACAGATCCACGCAGTCGAAATCGCTCAGCAACAAGCGACCGATACCGGCGCCTGCAAGGTAGGTGCTGACCGGCGAGCCCAGACCGCCCAGGCCGATGATCAGCGCGCTTGAATCGCCGATTCGCTCCTGACCCGCTTCGCCTATTTGCGGCAATGCAATGTGTCGGGCATATCGAAGCGACTGCTGGTCCATCCAGAGGTCCCCTAGTTCGCGGGACCGGTCGGTTCCGCGGAGTTCTGCCGTGCCTCATCGGAGTCGATAACGATCCGCGCGATATTCTCAAGGGGGATGATTTCTGTAACACCCACTCCCGGACGATACAGGAACACAAAGCGACTGCTGGTGCCGAGAATCAACGTCGGCGTGCCGACCGGCGGTCTTAGCCGCTGACCCTCCACGACCTCAACCTGGATCGTGTCGCCTTCTCCCTCTCTGATAGCTTCGGCGCGGTTGGAAGAGTACACCCAGATAAACATGACGGAATAGCCGATGAAAAAGATCGCTGGTGTCGCGCGGTAAGAACGCGACGATACAAGGGCGAAATAAGTGCGACCAAGCCAGGATGTCGCCGGGTGGCGGGCGAACCAGTTGAGTTCCCACCGGTTGTAAATGTGGACCAGCCACCCGGTTGCCAAAGCTGTCAGGAACAGAACGAAAGTGATCGGTTCCCGGAATGCGCCCATCAGGAAATCCGCGACATCGGCGTAGTGGAAAAAATTGATGGAGAAGAAGCGGAATTGGACCCACTCGTAGGACATGCCCAGCAATGATATGACCAGGTAACCAACCGTTATGACGATAGCCGGGTGCTCAGCCAGCAGCTTGCGTCCGTCGGCGGATGTCACGGTCGGCGGTGAGGTCGTTTGCCCTTCGCTGTTCATTCGACGAACCGGCATTCTGTCACCCGATCGTTTCCGGCAGCGTCCTGGTAACAGCAGATTTCGTAGTAGCGTTGCGCCTCCAGTACTCTCTGCACCGCTCGTTGTTGCGCTTCACCATGTTCGAACAGCAACCAGCCCTCGCGAATGATGTAGTTGTGCGCCCGGTCGACGATTTCCCCGATGCAATCCATCCCCTCGTCACCTCCGGCGAGCGCATCCGGCGGCTCGAAGCGCAGTTCACCCTTCATCAGGAACTCGTCGCGGTTGATGACATAGGGCGGATTGGAGACGATGACGTGAAACTTGCGCCCCCGGACTGCGTCAAACCAGTTGCTCTCGAAAAATTCCGTGTTCTCAGCGCCGAGCGCCTTACGATTCAACCTGGCGATGCGCAGGGCATCGGGGGAATTGTCCACGCCGGTGACGAGCGCCCTGGGTCGCTCACGGGCGATGGCGAAAGTAATGGCACCGCTGCCGGTGCCGAGATCCAGAACATGGATGTCGTCCTCGTCGGGTATGTGCGTCAGCGCCTTTTCCACCAGCAGCTCGGTATCCGGTCGCGGAATCAGCACTTGAGGACTGACGCGCAAGGGAATGGACCAGAATTCCTTGATGCCGGTGATATAGGCTATCGGCTCGCCCGAGTAACGACGCCGGACAAGGGCCTCGAAGTTGGCGGATTCCTGCAGGTCGAGTGGCTTTTCGGGCCAGGCATGCAAATAACTGCGCGGTTTCTTTAGTACCAGGCCCATCAGGATTTCGGCGTCCAGACGCGGAGATTCGGAGATCTCCGACAAAATGGCAGCCGCATCGAGCACATACTGGCCGATGGTGAAGTCGTCTTGTTGTTGTGGTCTTGGCTGCATCTGTTCGTCCATGGGTAGAATACGCACCCGCGCGACAACATTGTAATTCCTGGCGGCGCCAGGTTGGAGTGTAGATGACTGTCTACCAGAACGTACTGGAAATGGTTGGCAAAACGCCCATGCTGGAGGTCCATCGCCTCGACACCGGGCCGTGCAGGCTGTTTCTGAAACTGGAACTGATGAACCCGGGTGGTTCGATTAAGGACCGTATTGGTATTTCCATGATCGAGGAAGCCGAGAAACGCGGTGACATCAAGCCGGGAGACACGCTGGTCGAGGCGACCGCAGGCAACACGGGTCTCGGTCTGGCGCTGGTGGCAGCCCAGAAGGGCTACCGGCTCGTGCTGGTTCTGCCGGATAAGATGAGCCAGGAAAAGATCTTCAACCTGCGCGCAATGGGCGCGGAGATAGTACTGACGCGATCCGATGTCGCCAGGGGTCATCCGGAGTATTACCAGGACCTGGCGCGCAGCTATGCCGAGGAGTACGGCGCCTACTTCATCAACCAGTTTGGCAACCCCGATAATCCGAAAGCGCACGAGGAGACCACCGCACCGGAAATCTGGGAGCAAACAAACGGCGAGGTGGATGCGGTCGTCGTCGGCGTCGGCAGCAGCGGCACCATCAGCGGATTGACGACCTATTTCAATCGAGTCGCGCCCCATATGGAGATCGTGCTGGCGGACCCGGAAGGGTCGATCCTGGCGGACTACATCAAGACCGGCGAGATAGGGGAGAGCGGAAGCTGGCTGGTCGAAGGGATCGGTGAGGATTTCATCCCCGATATCTGTGATCTGTCGATGGTGAAATCCGCTTATTCGATAAGCGACGGTGATTCATTCGCTGCGGCGCGCGAATTGTTGCTTGCCGAAGGTATCCTGGCCGGTTCATCGACAGGGACCCTGCTCGCCGCGGCTTGCGTTATTGCCGGGAACAGACCGAAGCCAGGACGGTCGTATGTTTTGTCTGCGACACGGGTAACAAGTATCTGTCCAAACTCGACAACGATTTCTGGATGGAAGATCAGGGATTCACCGCAAGAGAGCACTTCGGTGATTTGCGGGATTTGATCGGCAGGCCGCACGGACAACGGGCAACGATTACCGTGGGTCCCGACGATATTCTCACTACCGCACACAACAGGCTTAGAAATGCAGGGTTTTCCCAGCTACCCGTTATGGACAAAGACCGCCTGGTGGGGGTCGTGACCGAAGACGACATCATCCGTGTGGTCTTCGGAAAACCCGAACTGATGACGGAACCGGTACGTAGCGCGATGCGCAGCGCCTATCTGAACGTCGATATCGGTACTTCGGTAAACAATCTTGTCGCGCTGTTGCACGGAGATTCCTACGCAGCGGTCACTGACGAGGACGGCGAGATTTTTCTTGGCCTGATTACGCGTAGCGACGTTCTCAACTATCTGCGCCGATTACACCAGAGGGCGAACGATGAAGCCTGAAGACAAGCGACAGCTGGGGTTTGCTACCCGCGGGATTCATGCCGGCCAGGCGCCCGACCCGACCACCGGTGCGGTGATGCCGCCGATCTATGCCACCTCAACCTACGCCCAGGCCAGCCCCGGCGATCACAAAGGTTATGAGTATTCACGAACCCAGAACCCGACACGCATGGCGTTTGAGCGTTGTATCGCGGATCTCGAAGGTGGTACGCACGGTTTCGCTTTTGGTTCTGGCATGGCGGCGACGGCCATTGTTCTCGATCTGCTGGATGCGGGTAGCCATGTGGTTGCGATGGACGATCTTTATGGCGGCACGGGCCGGTTATTCGACAAGGTGCGGAGCCGGTCCGCGGGTTTGCGCTTTAGTTATGCCGATCTGTCGCGAGACGGTGCGCTGGAAGAGGCCCTGAAACCGGATACAAAGATGATCTGGATCGAGACACCGACAAACCCTCTTCTGAAACTAGTCGATCTTCAGGCTGTATCGACGGTCGCGAACGACCGCGGGATTCTCCTCGTTGTTGACAATACATTTGCGACACCCTGGTCGCAGCGGCCGTTGGAATTTGGTGCGGATATCGTTGTCCACTCGGTCACCAAGTTTCTCAACGGGCACTCCGACATGGTCGGAGGAATCATCGTCGTAGACGACGACGAACTGGCGCAGCAAGTCGGATTTCTGCAAAACTCGGTCGGCAGTATCCTCGGTCCCTTTGACAGCTTCCTTGCGCTGCGAGGGCTGAAGACGCTTGCGTTGCGGATGGAACGGCACAATGTAAACGCCGACGCCATTGCCCGATGGCTGGTAGATCACCCGGCCGTCGATCGGGTCATCTACCCCGGCCTTGAAGACCACCCCCAGCATGGCCTTGCGATGAAGCAGATGGGTTCGGGTGGCGGGATCGTCACATTCTTTGTTATCGGTGGCCTTGATGTAACCCGCCGGGTACTCGAGCGCTGCCGGGTTTTCACGCTGGCCGAGAGCCTCGGTGGCGTAGAAAGCCTCGTTAACCATCCAGCCATCATGACCCACGCCTCGGTCGCCGAAGACAAGAGGGAAATCCTGGGCATCAGTGACAATCTGATCCGCCTGTCAGTTGGCGTTGAAGACCTGGATGACCTGATCGCAGATCTGGATCAGGCGATGGACGGAATTTAGACTCCTTATTCGGACATGCTGGCAAGGAGGTCTGCCTGGTATTCGCTGACCAGCGGGACAACGATGTGGTTCAGGTTGCCAGACAGTACTTCATCCAGCTTGTAGAGCGTCAGGTTGATGCGGTGGTCGGTCACCCGGCCCTGCGGGAAATTATAGGTCCTTATGCGTTCCGACCGATCGCCCGAGCCTACCAGGAGCTTTCTTGTGGCGGCCTCCTCACTTGCTTGTTTTTCCTGCTCCGCATCCAGTAGCCGGGCCCGCAGGAGACTCATCGCCCGGGCGCGATTCTTGTGCTGTGACCGCTCATCCTGGCACTCCACCACGATCCCCGTCGGCAAGTGCGTGAGTCGAACGGCGGAGTCTGTCTTGTTGACATGCTGACCACCGGCCCCTGATGCCCTGTAGGTATCGACACGAAGATCCGCGTTGTTTATCTCCACGGCTTCGATCTGTTCAGCTTCAGCGAGTACGGCCACCGTACAGGCCGAGGTATGTATCCGTCCCTGGGATTCCGTTTCCGGAACACGCTGCACGCGATGAGCGCCAGACTCGAACTTGAGTTGTGAATAGGCGCCCTTACCGACGATCCGGCTGATGATTTCCTTGTACCCGCCGTGGTCGCCTTCACTCATCGACAGAATTTCCACTTTCCAACCCTGCTGTTCCGCAAAGCGGCTGTACATCTTGAAGAGGTCGCCGGCAAATAGCGCCGCCTCATCACCGCCGGTACCGGCACGTATCTCGAGAAAAATATTGGCGTTGTCGCGCGGATCGCTTGGTACAAGATGTGTGCGTAGTTTTTTTTCCAGCTGGGTGAGTTTTTCCGAGAGTGCGCTTTTCTCCTCTTGTCCGAGGGCGCGCATCTCCTCGTCGGCGTCCGCGGCCATCTCTTCCGCGCCGGCAAGATCGATGCCCGCCTGAGTCCAGGCCTCGAAGTCCCTGATCACGGGTTCCAGTCGTGCATATTCCATCGACAGATCTCTGAACCGTCTCTGTTCGGCGATCACTTCAGGGTCGGCAAGAAGCCCCGCCACTTCCTCGAAGCGGTCAACCAGGCTGCTGAGCTTTTCTATTGTCGAATCTTTCATAAGGAATGTTCCGGAACCGACCGGTCCGGCGGGAGTCTATCCCTTTTGTTAAAGGAAGGCGGTGTGGTAATTCCAACAATATTTTAGGAACCTCCGATTTGTTCATGAACTCGTATCTTGCGTCCAAAACGTCCAGCTTCTGCGTTGTGAATCTTCCCAATAGCCGGTTATTACGTGCGATCCACGTCTTGCACCCAAAGGGCATTAAAAAATCTGAACGTTTTGGATCTCAATCTGCTTCGTTCAGAATAAATCAGAGGTTCCTTGATAATACAAGGCTCAAACGGAAATTCCTGGCTTGTCGCGTCCGGGCACGATTTGTACCTGTGCGTTAGAACAAGCTTGTCGGAAGGGTCAGCTTTCCTGTTCGCCTTCGGGATCGATTTCTTTTTCGAGATCGAAAAGGCGGCGCGCTGCCCGCAGCAGGTCCTCGTCGCCTTGCTCTCCGGCACGACGCAGGCTGGTACTCGGTCGGTGAATCAGCTTGTTGGTCAGGGTGTGGGCGAGGAAGTCGATCACCTCGTCCGGGCTGCGTCCCTTGTCCAGCATCCGGTGGGCCTGGAGTGTTACGGATTCGCGCACCATGCCGGCATGACTGCGTATGGCGCGAATAGTCGGCGCGGCCCCCCTGATCTGCAGGACTTTCGCAAAATGCGCGACCTCGGCGTCTATGATCTGGCGTGCCTGGTTCGCAGCCTCCTTTCTGGATCGCAGGTTCTTGCTGATGACGTTTTGCAGGTCATCAACCGTATAAAGATAAACATCGCGCAGATCCGCGACACTGCTTTCGACATCACGCGGTACGGCCAGATCAGCGATAAAGATGGGTTTGTTTCTGCGCGCTTTGAGCGATGCTTCAATTTGAACCTTCCTGACCAGCGCTTCCGTACTCGCCGTCGCACAGATGATCATATCGGCCTCGGCCAGATGCACGGGTATCTCATCGAGACCGATCGCAAAGCCTTCGAATCTTTGTGCAAGGCTCTGTGCCCGGTCGATACTGCGGTTAGCCACGATGATGCGCCCGATGCCACGACCCTGAAGATGACGAGCGGTCAGTTCGATGGTGTCGCCGGCGCCGATGAGCAAAGCGGTATGGGAGCCGAAGTCCGCAAAAATCCGGCGTGCAAGGTTGACCGCCGCATAGGCTACCGAAACAGGGCTGGCGCCAATATCGGTGTTGGTTCGCACCTGTTTGGCAACCGAGAAAGCGCTCTGGAAGAGATTATGCAGAACCGGCCCGGTCGTACCACTATCGCTCGCGATACGGTAGGCATCCTTCATCTGGCCCAGAATCTGCGGTTCTCCGAGCATCGCCGAATCAAGCCCGCAGGCAACCGAGAAGGCATGACTGACCGCGCCCTCCCGTTCGAGCGTATAAAGACACTTCTCCGTTCCGTCCGGGAGGCTGTGGTAGTCGATCAGCCATTCCCGTACCCTGCGCATCCCACCTGGCAAGTAACTCCCGTACAGTTCAGTACGGTTGCAGGTTGATACGATGAGCATTTCATCGACGTCAGGTAAGCTGACAATCTCCCGCAGGGCAGATTCGATCTGCCCTGGGTCGAAAGCGACTTTCTCCCTGATGGCGAGGGGAGCGGTCCGGTGGTTGATTCCCAGAATCTTGAATGGCATCCCGTCTATCGGCTTTGGCTTGGACCACCGACAATTGTCCCGCATGGGGGGGCGCGGTGACAAGCCGCGCGTTCTCCCTGCGCCCAACGCGATGAGTTATAGTGCGCCCTCGCTCGATCCAGCGACTTCTATGAAAAATCTGATAGTTCCCATATTGCTTCTTGCGGCTGTCGTGGCCGGTTGTGGCCAGACGTCGACTCGATCGACGGAGCAATCCGAAGGTCTTGCCATCGATGCGGATCATCATATCCTGATGGCCGAAATTTCCCTGGAGCGTCGCCAGTTTGACGTGGCAGCGACCGAGTACTATCGAGCCTTGCTGCAATCGGACAACCCCGAGTTGTTCGAACGAGCCAACCGGATTATTTACGATTTTGGCACCTATGATCAGGCGCTTGATGCCGCCATGCGCTGGTCCAGGTTCGATGAGACTGCGGTCGGCGCGAGGCACAACCTGGTATTGCTCTATTTGCAGCAGGGAGAGGTGCGAAAGGCGATGCCGCATCTCAGGTATCTGTATGAACGCGCCGATGAGAATTCCGAAAGAGGATTTTCGACCATGCTGCCTCTGCTGGCAGAGGCTCGGGATCAGGAGGCTGCAACCGAGGCGATGAAGTCGCTGGCCAAAACATACAAGAAGGACGACACATCTCATTACGTCCTGGCTTTTCTCGCGCTGCGCTCGCGCGATATCGAGCTGGCGACGGCAGAGGCACGGATCGCGACTGAAAACGAGCCTGAAATGACCGAGGCCGCGGTTTTGTACGCTCGATGCCTGCTGGCGGATGGTCAGACAGAGATGGCGTTCGACGCGCTCTCGGACCGGCCCGGATTCCGAAATGACGCAACGATGAGGCTCGAATATGCCATCCTCCAGCTGGCAGCGGGTCGGCCCGAGGAAGCCAGACTCGAGCTGGAACTCCTCCTCAACGAATACCCGCGAATGGCTGGCGCGCTGCGTACCCTGGGCTTTGTCGAATTCCAGGAAGGCAACAACGAACTGGCCGAACGCTATTTTGCCGAGCTGCTCGCCACCGGCAGCTACATGTCCGATGCATTGTTCTATCTGGGCGCGATGACAGAGGAAGATGGAGACGTGGATGGCGCGATGGATTTCTATACCCGCGTCACCTCGGGAAACAATGCCATCACCGCACGTATCCGTCTCAGCCTCATCCTGTATCGCCTGGGGCGACCCGACGATGCGCTTAGGCAACTTGAGCAGCATTCCCGCTCGGATCCGGAAACCGCTCTCGATCTGGCCGCGGCACGCGCCGAATTACTGACGCGAATGGAGCGCTACGACGAAGCATTGAAACTGTACGATCAAAAACTTCTCCGCTACCCGGGGGACGAGTCTCTGCTTTACTCGCGATCTTTTCTGTACGAGCAGATGGGTAGAGTGGATGACGCGATCGCAGAATTGCAGGCGCTGCTGGAAAGAAATCCGGACGATCCGGTGGCGCTGAATGCGCTCGGATATACGCTGGCGGACAGGACGACCCGTTACGAAGAGGCGGAGCGGTATGTCAGCAGGGCGCTGCAACAATCGCCCAACAGTCCGGCGATTGTCGATAGCATGGGCTGGGTACAGTTTCGGCTGGGCAACTTTGACCAGGCCGTGGAGTACCTGCAGAAGGCGTGGCTGCTTGACCGGGATCCGGAGATCGCTGCCCACCTGGGAGAGGTCTACTGGGCCCAGGGCAGGCAGGATGACGCCAAAGAAATCTGGTACGAATCTCTTGAGGAAAACCCGGATAGCGAAGAGCTGCAAGAGGTTGTCGAGCGGCTGCTCAAGTGAATCGAACTATAATCTTCGCTGTCGTCCTTACAATGCTGGGAGGGTGTGTGAGTTCGAGAAACAGAATTGGGGAGTCTATCGATGTCGACTGGCTTGAGCATCGCGATACTATGCGACAGCTGGATGACTGGAGGATGGAAGGTCGACTCGCCCTCAAAACCGGATCGGACGGCTACAACGGCACAGTATCCTGGGAACAACTGGAAGACGATCTCGATTTTCGATTCCGCGGACCTTTTGGTATCGGCGGATTCAGGATTCATGGTGGTCCTGAGCGACTCAGGGTCAAGACGACTTCCGGGACCGAATTTTATCTAAAGGACCCCGAAGTGGAGATGGTGGAGCGATTCGGTTGGAGCGTGCCGGTCTACAGCATGAGATTCTGGATGCTTGGCGTGTCGGATCCGGCCACCGAGGCCGATGAAATCGTTGACGAAGACGGGCTTCTGACCGAGCTTGAACAAAATGGCTGGCAAGTCCGGTATGACGGCTATCGGGTGCAGGAAGAGTTGGTTCTGCCACGTAAGATCGTCATGGAGAAGGACGGGGTCAGGATCCGCGTGGTAACCGATCGGTGGCGCATAGACTAGTCGTGAAACAGGCAGGCCCACGCTGGGGCGCCTGTTGGCCCGCGCCAGCCAAAATCAATCTCTTTCTGCATGTCCTGGGACGCCGGGATGATGGTTATCACGATCTGCAGACTGCTTTTCAGTTTCTGGACTATTGCGATGATATCGTCATTGGCCAGGCCGCAGATGGCGAGATCTCGCGATCGGGCGGTCTGACGGGGTTGGCACCCGAAGACGACCTCGCGGTCAGGGCTGCCGTTGTTCTCAGGGAGGTCACTGATTGTCGCTATGGCGCGCGCATCGGTATCCGCAAGCGGATACCGGCCGGAGGTGGGCTGGGTGGCGGCAGCAGCGATGCCGCGACGGTTCTCGTGGCCCTGAACGCTTTGTGGGGGCTGGGACTGGATGCGGATGCCCTGACGGGTATCGGTCGACAACTGGGAGCCGATGTGCCGGTTTTCCTGCGGGGAAGGGCGGCATGGGGCGAGGGAACTGGCGATCGGCTTGCGCCGGTGGATTTCCCAACCGCGCACTACGTGGTGGTAAAACCAGTCTGTAATGTCTCGACGCGACGCGTTTTCCAGTCACCGGAATTGACACGAAATTCGACCCCAATCACAATAAGCGGCTTTCTTTCGACCGGGGGGAGAAACGATTGCCTCCCGGTAGTCAGCAAGCTATATCCGGAGGTGGCCGAGGCCTTAGAATGGCTTTCTGATCAATGGCTTAACTCTGGAGTCGATGATCAGGTCGATGCCGGAACGGCACGGCGAGGGGCCAGGCTGACTGGTACCGGTGCCTGCGTCTTTGCGGGCTTTGACGACGAAGGCGTGGCAAAGTCGGTATTTGATCGATTGCCCGAACGATGGTCCGGCTTTGTGGCTCGAGGGATCAACATTTCTCCCCTGGTGGAGATGACGCTGGAGAATGATGGGTCGCGATCGGTGGATTAGCGACATTTGTTTGGGATCAGGACTGGGCGGGCAGATCGGTAGAACCTTTTGACTATTGGGGTGTAGCCAAGTGGTAAGGCAGCGGGTTTTGATCCCGTCATGCGCAGGTTCGAATCCTGCCACCCCAGCCAGACCTTGTTGTGGTGAACTCGATAGAGCGCCATAGACAGAGAAAACGACCGATTCGCGGTGACGCGATCGCGATGACGGTACAGAAGCGGGGACTAACAAGTGGAAGTTGGCATGATGGCGGTCTTCTCCGGGAATGCGAACCCGGAACTCGCCAACAATATTGCAAAGCATCTCGGTTTTCCGTTGGGCAAATGCCAGGTGGGCGCCTTTAGCGATGGCGAAGCAACTGCAGAGATCATGGAAAACGTACGTGGCCGGGACGTTTTCGTGGTTCAGCCTACCTGCCCTCCGGTCAACGACAACCTGATGGAGTTACTTGTCGCGACCGACGCCCTGCGTCGCGCATCCGCCGCGAGGATTACCGCGGTTATCCCGTACTTTGGTTACGCGAGACAAGACAGACGCCCCCGGTCTCAGCGTGTTGCGATAAGCGCCAAGCTGGTTGCCAGCATGATCGGCGTGGCGGGCATCGATCGCGTGCTCACCGTCGATCTGCATGCCGACCAGATCCAGGGCTTCTTCGACATATCGGTAGACAACGTTTACGCCTCACCGGTTCTGCTTCATGACGCGTGGAAACAGAAGTACGAGAACATGGTCGTCGTTTCACCCGATGTAGGCGGCGTCGTGCGTGCGCGGGCACTGGCAAAACGACTGGACGATACCGGTCTCGCGATTATCGACAAGCGACGGCCGCAGGCCAATGAAGCCCAGGTGATGCACATCATCGGCGATGTCGAAGGCAAGACCTGCGTGCTTGTCGATGACATGATCGATACTGCGGGCACGCTTTGCAAAGCGGTCACGGCGCTGAAAGAAAAGGGCGCGGTCAAGGTTGTGGCCTATATCACGCACCCGGTCTTGTCCGGCCCGGCAGTGTCCCGGATCAACGACTCGATGCTCGACGAGCTGGTTGTGACCGACACGATCCCGCTGAGCGACGAAGCGAAAGCGAGTCCGAGAATTCGCCAGTTATCGGTCTCTCAGCTACTGGCGGAAACGATGCGTCGCATCAGCGTTGAAGAATCGGTGAGTTCGTTGTACGTCGACTAGAGCGGCGTAGAAAAAGAGTTTTTGGCGCCGACCTGATGGTCGGCAAATGTATCCGGCACAAACTGGTCGCGGGAGTGCCGGTGTTTGTAAAACGATGGAGATCTGCAAATGAGCGAAACACTTGTATTAGTCGCAGAAAACCGAACCGACACGGGGAAAGGTGCGAGCCGCCGCCTGCGTCGATCGGGAAAAGTGCCTGCGATACTTTATGGCGGCAAGACAGAGCCGCGTGCGCTGGTGCTGGATCATGAGGTACTGCTGCACCAACTTGAGAACGAGGCGTTCTACAGCAGTATCCTGACCGTCACCGTCGGTGACAAGTCACAGCCCTGTATTCTCAAGGACCTCAACCGGCACCCGGCGAAACGGCTGATTCTGCATGTCGATCTTCAGCGCGTGCTCGAGGATCAGGAGATCAGGGTTTCGGTGCCGATCCATTTCACCAACGAAGATGTCTGCGTGGGTGTCAAGGACCAAGGCGGCGCGATCTCTCACCTCATGACTGAGATCGAAGTGAGCTGTCTGCCCAGGAACCTGCCCGAGTATCTGGAAGTGGATATGGGCGCGATGGAGCTGGATCAGGTTGTCTTGCTGTCGCAGATCCCGCTGCCCGAGGGTGTCGCTCTACCGGAACTGGTGCAGGAACGCGACCATCCGTTGGCCAGCGTCCATATCATCCACGAGATGGTGGTTGAGGAAGAGGTCGAGGAAGAGATCGAGGAAGAAGGCGAGCTTGCAGAAGGCGAAGAAGCTGCTGCGGGCGAGGACGACCAGGGCTCCGCCGGGGCGGAAGACGGAGACAAGACGAAGGAGTAGTCGAGTCAACTGGCTTGTGAACGGGGGCCGTCATCATGATGGCCCCCTCTTGATTTCCAATGAGCGAATACCCATCGATACAGATCATCGTCGGTCTCGGCAATCCCGGCGATCGCTACCAACAGACTCGCCACAACGCCGGTTTCTGGCTTGTCGACGAACTGGCGCGGCGCCATGGCGGTGAATTCCGGGAAGACCGTCGCCACCAGGGTGATAGCGCGCGCATCACCATCGACGGTCGTGATGTTCGGCTCTTGAAACCGGGGACATTCATGAACCGCAGTGGCAATTCGGTGCGTAGCCTGGCTTCGTATCTGAAGGTGCCGCCTGAAGCGGTGCTGATCGCGCATGACGATTTGGATCTACCGGTTGGAACCGTTCGCCTGAAACGCAGCGGGGGCCCCGGTGGTCACAATGGGCTAAAGGATGTAATTGCGCATCTCGGCAGGGATTTTCTGCGCCTTCGTCTCGGTATCGGTCACCCGCAACACCAGGGGGATGTCATCGACTACGTTCTTGCCCGTCCGTCCCGCAAGGAAGCGGAAGGCATCATGGCAGCCGTGGACAAGGCCGCGGATGTAATGCCCTTGCTGTTGGGCGAGGGAGAACAGAAGGCCATGACGGGTCTCCACACGCAAGCCGCCGTCGATGCGGACGAATCGGGATCGAAATAGGGATGGAGATCAAGGTCGGAATCGTCGGGTTGCCTAACGTGGGGAAGTCGACCTTGTTTAACGCGTTGACCTCGGCGGAGATTGCTGCCGAAAACTATCCTTTCTGTACCATCGACCCGAATGTCGGCATCGTACCGGTACCCGATCCGAGGCTGGAAGCTATTGCAGCGATTGCCGGATCGAAGTCCATCATCCCGACGACGATCGAGTTCGTCGACATCGCGGGCCTTGTCAAAGGCGCATCGGAAGGCGAGGGCCTGGGTAACCAGTTCCTGGCCAATATTCGCGAGACGGACGCCGTCGCGCATGTCGTGCGTTGCTTCGAAACCGATGATGTGGTGCATGTAGACGGCAAGGTCGATCCTGTGGAGGATATCGAGGTTATCAACCTGGAGCTCGTACTGGCTGACCTTGCTACCGTCGGCCGTGGTCTGGACAGAGCTGAACGCGCCGCCAGGGCCGGTGACAAGAAGGAGATTGCCTGGCGCGATTTGCTCGATCGGGTGGCGGAGCATTTCGACAAAGGATTGCCGCTCAGGTTGATGGAGCTCTCAAAGGAAGAGCGTTTGTCCTTGCGTGAGCTTCACCTTCTCACCGCCAAGCCCACGCTATACATTGCCAATGTTTCCGAGGATGGATTTGAGGCGAACAAACATCTCGATGCGGTGATTGCACTTGCCAACATGGAAGGCGCCGAGGTCGTGCCGGTTTGTGCTTCCATCGAAGCCGAGATTGCGCAACTGGACGAAGCGGACAAGCGAGAGTTTCTGGCCGACATGGGCTTGACGGAGGCGGGGCTGGATCGCGTCATTCGGGCTGCTTATCATCTGCTGAATCTGCAGACTTTCCTGACCGCGGGACCGAAGGAAGCGAGGGCCTGGACGGTCCGGGTCGGAGCGACGGCTCCGCAGGCGGCGGGTGAGATTCACACCGATTTCGAACGCGGGTTTATCCGCGCCGAAGTGACCAGCTACGATGATTACGTGGCCCTTGATGGCGAGCAAGGCGCCCGGGAAGCGGGCAAGCTACGCCTGGAGGGCAAGGACTACATCGTCCAGGACGGTGACGTCGTCCACTTCCGCTTCAACGTCTGAGCACGAATTATCCCGGGTCGCTGTTTGCGCCAGTCAGGCACGGACGCGGCGCAGGTCGCTGGCCATCCGTTCCGACTGAATCCTGTTGAGGTTGCGGTAAACGACCGCCGCAATTCTCGGATTGCGTTTACGCAGCTGTTCGAGATCCTCCATTGTGAATCGCAGCAGGCGCGCATCCGACAATGCGTCGACATTGCTGCTGCGGGTCTGGCCGAATGCTCCCCCCTCACCGACGACAATTCCCCTCGTCATCCGTGACAGTTCTATCTCCTTGTCATCCCTTTCTATCCAGGCCCTTAATTCACCATCGATAATGACAAAGACTTCGCCGCTTGCCTGTTCACCCTCGACGAAAATACGGTCGCCGCGCTTGTAATGACTGACCCTGGACATGAGGGCGAATATTCGGGCCTGGCCGAGGCTCAGATCGCTGAACAGCGGGATAGATTTTTGTGGTTCGCGGCCGAGATCGAGACGCAGGACATCCCACAATGTGACGATGCGCATACCGGCGCTGAGCGCTGGTGTGAGGGTCAGATCGATAAGCCATGCGACGGCGATAGTAAAAGCGGCCAGCGCGCCAAACTGGAACTGGGTGCGGAGATCGCTGGTCGTGAGAACCAGGAAGCTCAGCACCAGGACGAACGATGTGTATGTCACCGGGCGTATGACGCCTGCCAGGGCTCTTTGTACCGCGGTCCCTTCCTGTCCCGAGGCGTGAGCCTCGATATTAAAGCGCACCATATAGTGGATCGTGTCGTCCACAGCGATGCCAAGCGCGATACAGGCGATCAGACTGGTCGTTGGGTTGAGCGTGATGCCGAGGAGTCCCAGGGTGCCGAAATAGATCGCGACGGTGAGGAGATTTGGAAACAGCGCCATGAACCCGACGCGCATCGAGGTAAACATGAGTGCGAGAATCAGCCATACGACCAGCAACGCCGCACCGATGCTGATCAACTGTCCCGATGCAATATCCTCGACCGTTCGCGTGGCCAGCATCAGGTTGCCCGAGACGTTCGCCTGCATTGGATAGGGGAGTTGCGCAAGACGACGGTGCGTCCGTTCGACGAGTCTCGAGATATCACGTGTATCGTCGACGTTGACTCGCACCAGGATGCTGGTTATTCGATAGGTGTTATCGACATAACTGTCGAGGTTTTCGCTACCGCCAAAAAGAAGTAGTTGTTTTGCCAGCGTTTTGCTGTCCGGGATGGTGTAAAACTCGCTCTCGCCGTCATGCAATGTCTGGTTGATGAATTTGATGTGATCGACCAGCGAGGTCGTGCTACCGACCTCCGGCTGTTCACCAAGCCATGCCTGAAGCGACGCGAGCAACTCGAGATTCCCGGGTTCTACAAAGGTATCCTCGTTTTCGGACTCGATGATGACGTAGAAGAAGTTAGCGCCGCCAAATACGTCGTTTATCGCTTCGTAGTCGATGCGTACTCGTGTGTCACTCTCAAAACCCCCGATATATTCCGTCCCTACCTCAATGCGTGCCGTGCCCGCCAATGCGATCACAAGCGCCATCAGACCGGTCAACAGGATTGCTTTTCTATTGCGCGTGTCGAAATCGACCAGCTTGCGTGCCAGCTGCCGGAAGCGATCGTCACCTGTCTTGCTGGCCGATCTGGACGGTGGCGGGAGAAAACACAACGATGCGGGGATAAAGGTCAGGACGACAATGACCGCGAAGATCACACCGATCACGGACAACATGGAGAATTCACGAATTGCCGTTAATGAATTAAATGACAAGGCAGCCAGGCCGGCTACCGTGGTCGCCGCACTTATAACCAGCGGTAAACCGACATGTCGCAAGACACGCAGTACGATTTCCCGTTTTTCCAGCGTCCTGGCTGGGTCACAGACCGAGTAATACTCCGAAATCACGTGCATACCAAATGCGAGACCCAGGGTAATAATCAGTGGTGGCACCAGCGTGGTGACAATATTGAGCGGCCGGTCGAGCAAGACCATCAGAGCGAGCGTCCAGGATAGCGCAATGATGATGGCCAGCACCGGCAGGAGAACCGCGCGAATGCTGCGAAACGCGATCAGCAGCACCAGCGAAACGATAGCGAGTATTGACGGCACCATCACCTTGAAACTGTCCATCAGCGCCACAGATATCGCGGCCTTGATCACCGGCGCGCCGCTCACCCAAACTTCCGCATCGCCCCTTTCTTCTTCGGTGATCGCATAGATCTCATCCGAGATGCCGAGATCGATAAATTCCTTGTCGGTGATTCCCTTGAAATTGACGACCAGCACCGTCGCTCGTTGATCGTCAGATACCAGCGTCCCTTCATACAGTGGGTTGCCCAGTATGTCGGCGCGTAAGCGCTCCCTTTCGGCGGGATCACCAAAGTCCCTTCCCTCCACACCCGTAAACTCAATGCCAAATTCATCCGCACGCAAGGATTTAGCCGTGGTGAGTGACAGTACGTCGTGTACCTTTGGCAGTCCCTGAAGGCGCTTGCTCATGCGGACAATGCGATCCAGATTCTCGTCACCAAACGCATCATCGGTGGCGAGCGCAACAAGGATTGATTGATCGCTGCCAAAGATATGCCTTACGCGATCATAAAGGGCCCGTTCGGGGTCGTCCGCAGGCAGTAGCCTGCCAATCGCCGGGTCAATAGCGAGATTCAAAGCGCCGCTGCGGATGTCGATGAGCTGGCCAAAAGCGAGTGCCGTGACAATCAATAACGCGACGAGGACAAGCCCTGGTCGATTGGCAATAGCCGCCAGCATTCGGTCCACGTCTGCGGTCTCCTTCAGTACCAGTGCGTGTCAGTTGCGCCAGAACTGGACGGTGTTGAAATAACGAGAGGACATCTTCTCGTCATAGGTGATGTGCCTGATGCGCAGCCAGCTCGTGGTTTCGTCGTGCAAATCCGTCATCTCCAGGCTATGCGCCGTCCACAGTTCGCTGACCCGGGTAACGGACTCCGGATCAATGACCAGCCGCTTGCGAATTTGATCGTCGGTCTCATAGTACTCAGTCCTGATCGCCACGCAGGTATTCTTGTCGATATACGACACGATCCGTGAATAGGCTGATTCCTGTGTGGGGTCAGGCCGTTGTGCGATGACATAGACCGGTTTCCCGGCGATCACTGCATCGTCCAGACGCTCATCATCCGTGACATCGTCCTGCATCTGCATCAGACGAATATCCTCGTAACTGAAATCCGTTCCCCAGATATCTTTGGAGCCGCCGCCGACGATGCGCCGTGGCCGCCCCAGTGCCGGCAAATAGGTGTAAACGGTATCGCGGGGTTTATTTTCAATGACCAGGTAGCTCGATCCCTTCAGATCCTGCGGTCCGAGAATGCGGATCAGCAAACGCACGTGGCCGTCGTCATGTTTCTTCCACCGTAGCTGGGCGTCCATCGTCCGCTTGTGACCGCTGCGGTCCCGGGATTCGAGTTCGATCAACTGCATGCTCGTGCTTTCGGGAGAATTCGCGCGCACACACTCGCGAATCTGTACCGCCGTGTCCAGATCAGCGGCGCCACACGCGCTGTAAGCAAGGGGAATGATAAGTAGGGCAGGCAGGATGATGCGCATAACTATTATTGTCCTTGTATCGCGGCGTTTCCCGGCAGACTGCCGATTACACGGTTTCACTCTCGGGAACCTCTGATCTATTCGTGAACTCGTATTTTGTAATCCAAAATGCCCAGCTTCTGTGTTGCAAATCTTCGCAATAGCCGGCCACTATGGGCGATTCGCGCCTTGCACCCAAAGGGCATTAAAAATTTGAACATTTTGGATCACAATCTACTTCGCTCAGAATAAATCAGAGCTTCCCTAGATTAGCAGTTCTTCGAGCAGATGTGCCGAGGCCCCCGGCATCTGTCGATATCGACTAGGCGTAGACCTGCTGGGCCAGCACGATAACCTGGTCACCCTCGACCAGGGTCCACACGGCATCCCGCGGCGGGTTCAGCAACACGCTACCGCCGTCCGATACAAGACGCAGCCCCAGGGCGATTTCGGTGCGCTGCTGCGTTGCATAGATAAAATCGTCGAACCGACAGGCCACCCCGGGCGCTACATAGTCGGTCGCCGGTCTCAGGCTGATCTCGATCCCGCCTGCGCTCAGAAGTTCGCGATAGATCGGTCCCAGAACCTGTTGCCGGGCGATCTGGGCCAGCTGCGCGCTCACCACATCGGGACTGACGACGATATCGCCGACGCCAAAACCCGCCATGAGACCCCGATCTGTCTCATCCATCAGTTCGATCACGGTGTGAGCGCGTGCTGCGTCGTTTTTTCTCAAATTCGAAATACGCAACATCACTCTTAGCGTGTGCGTGTCTACATCTCCCTTGCAGGACTTTTCGTCGGCCAGCACGATAATCGTTTCGTAGCTCGCCAGCTGGATGTCATCGAACACTGATTCATTGACCGCGTCTCCTTCATGAAACTCGAGGGCCAGGTTATTCAGAGCGTGCCCCTCGAGTCGCCTATGCGCTTCCTCCGCGGCAATATTTGAAAGAACGGTTATCCCGGTTCCTTGCAGGGCATGGGCGTTGAGCTCGGAGACGATGTCGAGAAAAATATCGGTCCAGCCGATAATTAACACACGCCGCGGCACCCTGGCACTGCGCCCGCCCTCACGACAGAGTTCGGAAACGAAAGGCGTCGCGGGTGCCTCGAAGGTCACCGCTGTGTCGCGGGTCAGCATGACGAGTTTTTCGTCCTCCGCCAGCTCGTAGTCGGCTTCCGGGTTCAGGAAAGCACTGTGACGAATTGCGCCGTTCTTCTCCTGCTGCCAGGCGATACCGATTGGGATCGACGCTCCCAGGCCGTAGGCGATTTCCTCGATTGGCCGGTCGCTGCATGCGGCGACACTCTGGACTGAAATACTGTTGCCACCGGCCGAAAACAATTCCCTGTAAACGGTGGCAAGCCCGGGGTTGCGAATAGTCTGGACGATGACTTTGCTGATTACCCTGCTGGATGAAACGATCTGGAGTCTCTCGCGGGCCGCGATCTTGGCTAGTTCGTAGTTTTGCTCCAGGGCGATTTC
>PVMK01123198.1_pt1 | contig 24443 bp, 26 predicted proteins | sample 1853481 | NCBI WGS metagenome assembly PVMK01 (sample SAMN08533507, study PRJNA380276) | Marine sediment metagenome, whole genome shotgun sequencing project.
GTAATCCTGGAACGGAACTCTGTCCAATTTAAAGAAAGCACTGGAGAAAGATGAAAACAACGGTTGAAAATGTAAAGCAGGTCACCTGTGTCGGGGTCGGCACAATCGGAGCTGGCTGGGCCGCGTACTACCTGTCACGGGGCTTTGACGTGGTAGCGACGGACCCGGGGCTGAACGCCGAAGCGAACCTGAACCAGGTGATCAATGATGCATGGCCAGTGGTAATGCAACTGAGTCCGGACCATGATGCCGATCTTTCGCGTCTTCGTTTTACCCCTGATCTTGCCGATGCAGTTGCCGAGGCGGATTTTATCCAGGAAAGCGCGCCAGACCGCGAAGACCTGAAAATAGCGCTATTCGCAGAAATCGATGCCCATGCTCCGGCTGACTGCATCATTGCAAGCTCTTCATCAGACTTTTTACCCACCCACCTGGCCGCACAGTGCAACCATCCAGAGCGCTGCATTATCGGCCACCCTTTTGCCCCTTCCTACCTGATGCCCCTGGTGGAAGTAGTGGGTGGAGAGAAAACCAGCACCGAAGCCATGGACTGGGCCATGGATTTTTACAACCATATCGGCAAGAAAGCCCTGCGCCTGAAAAAGGAGATCAATTCCTATATCGCCAATCGCCTGCAGAATGTTGTGCTAAAGGAAGCGACTGCGCTGGTGGAATCAGGAATCTGTGATTTTGACGACATCGACGATGCCATGTGCTACGGCCCTGGAATGCGCTGGGCCTTTGCCGGCCCGGCCATGTGCTATCACCTCGGCGGCGGCAAGGGTGGCCTCGACGCGATGATAGACCAGTTCGGCTTCGATGGCAGTGATGAAGCGCGTGAGAATCTTGTTGCTTCTGTAAAGCGGATGTCTGCCGGAAATAATATGGACGACCTGGAGAAATGGCGCGACGCCAACCTGGTTCTACTGTACCAAAAGCTTCTAATGGCCACCTCCAGCACATAGGAGGCACTCAGACTTCCCGGACCACTGTCTGTCGGTCCTGGCCGAAGCAGCTCCAGGATTATTTTTACTCTGACCCCAAATCAGGTGTCATCCGAAACTAAGTCGTCAGCAGGTTCGCAGATGAAATTTGTGACCAGGTCAACCGCGATTTCCAGTTTGTTGTCGCAACACATGATCGTGAGTGTTGCAAGGCTGTTGCTGATCAAATTAACAACGAAACTCACGGACGGTCCGAAGCACGTTTCATCGAGTGAATGTATCTGCCCATCCTTGAAATTCAAAATGACATCCATGGTCAAAGAATTTGAATCTGCCGTGTTATCAAAAACACTAATAGTCAGCTGGCCCATTGTTTCATCGCAAAGATATCTAATGGAAGCACATCCTGTGGGTTCACAAAATCCCACTTCGGTGTCTTGTGCATAGGTTTGCTCAATAAGCGTGTCCCGTAGTCCTCCCCAGATACGATCAACACCACTCGCAAGCAGCGACTCTGCTCTCTCCGCACCCGTTACGAAATCGTCCAGGAAATTCCTGTCATTGCCAAGCTCTATTACTTCACAGGTTGTTTCGGCATGGACAGGTAATGCTACAGCATCGACTATGGGGCTTGACCACTTGCCTGGTATCGACTTTGCGGACGCTACAACGCCGCCAGCGGTAAACATCTGTATGAGGCGCCTGCGGGATTTTCGTTTTTTGTTACTGGCGTCCTCGTTCAACACGTCGTCAGACTTGCTTGAAGAACATATGTTGGTATCCGCCTTGGAATGCTTTTTCATCTGGGAACCTTCTGGCTGAAATTGAAGAATTTTGATTCGAGTGAAGGTTAGCACAAGGGCATTTATTTCACCAGTTCGGCCCAGCCAGCCTAAACCGATGCCTTTCTGGCAACTTCCAGGTTCCGACAGGCATAGCAAACACCGCAAGGCTGGAATTTACCTTCTATTACAACCGGTTTACGACAGGACCAGCTCAACTCCGCCAACTCGTCGGGCACAGAACGATAAATGTCCAGTTTAATCAGTTCGTGACTCTGCAACTGGTCCAGCGGGCGAATCCATTTGGGCCTGGCCGATTCTCTCAGGAAACAGCTATCGAGCATTTGTTGCCCGTATCGGGCCCGGACACGTTTGGTCTGGAAGTGCCCTGTCATCACGAAATCAACATTCTGGGTCGAAGAGAGGCTAATGAGGGCAGCGTGAAACATGGCGATAATGAGGTCGTATCCCCGTGATGCGATTCGAAATTCGCTTTTCGAAGATGAAAAACTGAAGACGCGATAATTTTGCCAGCAATAATCAACAACATCGGCGACGGCGTCGTTTTCTGCCTGCTGCCGGTTTTCACGATTTGACAACTCAATATGGTGTGCATGTACTGTGTGATCCGTTTCGGCCAGCACACTGGCCAGAACAGCGACACTGTCTATACCTCCGGAAAGCAGTACCAGTGATTTTGTTTCATTTTCAGGTTTGTCAATTTCAACGGACTCAAGTGTCTTGCGCAGCGCCTCTGCAACTGCCCGGTTGTCCGGCCACTCTGGCCTGCTTGAAGATTCAGTCATCAGGTTAAACTCCACGACTTCCCATAGATGGTAATTGGTATTTTCAACCCAAGCCTAACAAAAATCCCCGGGCAGGGTAACCGGACTCAATCTTTCATCGCCGATGACTGACTGGGAAAGGACAGTAAGGCTTTACCCCTCCAGCCGCCGCATCCGGCAACTTATTGACGAGAAGGTATTAAATGGGCAATGGCTTCGGGTACCGGGATAACGCCATGATCCTTCATATCCATGACCACACTGGTTGACTGGCCGGCCACTGCAACACTACCGTCAGATTTCAGAATTTCCTGCCCCAGGGTGTAACTTTTCGTGCCCTTCTCAACGGGAAATGTTTTAACCATCACTTCCTCGTTGAGAAAGCACTCGGCTATGTAATTGACGTTGATATTAACAACGATGGTTGCGAGGATTTCGGTATCGCTCCATGGGCGGCCACCCCACAGCCCTGCTTTTTCATACCAGTCATCCCGGGCATATTCCAGCAACTTGATTGCCCAAACATGGTTCAGGTGCCCCAGCTCATCTGTGTGAGCCGCATCAATGGTGAAACGGGTTTCGGTAATCACCAGGAGTCGGCAGCGTCAGGGATTCAGGTAGGACACCAGGTGATCGCAGAGATCCCTGGCATCATCTTCCGCCCCGTGTATAAAACTGGATTTGCGGCGCCGCAGCAGGGTCATTCCCATAACATATAATCCGGGCCATTCTCCTACGCCGCCATCATGTTTGATTTTGCCCTTGCGGTCGAGGATGGGAAGTTCAAGCCAGGAGTAATCGGGTGAGAACCCGGTGGCCCACATTACGGTGCGGATGTTCTCTTTCTCGAAATCCATCAGCAGGGGCGGATTATCATCCACCCGTGTCCATTCAAACCGGTGAGGGGCATCAACTTTATCATCCATACCCTGCTCTGTTATCCATTCGTCCACGGTGTTCAGGAGCCGGTTCATTTTCAGGTCTGCCAGTGCGCAGTTGTTTTTCAGCGCCCCGGAAAACTGGGCCCTGCCGTCATTGATCCCTGCCAGCTTGCCGCGCAGCTGGATACCCCGGTCCGTAAGCGCATTGAGGTCGAGGGTGATTCGCTCAGGTGTGCCAACCAGTTGCGGTGATGGGATGTTCCGTGCCCGTACCAGGTCATCCATTTCGTCGTATCGCTCATCCAGCACCCCGGACTTGTCCATCCACCACTGGATGTCCCTGCCGCGGTACAGGCGGGGTAAACGCACATGTTCACCTATACAGAGTGTAACCGGCCTCCCGGATCGGTGAATTTCATCGGCCAGCTGCAAACCCGTGGCAGAAGCACCAACCACGAGCACGCCTCCCTGGTCCAACTGGTCTGGATTACGATACTCGAGAGGATGGACACTGCTTACACCGGTTGGCAGGGACTGCGAGAATGCAGGGATACTGGCCCTGTTGCAGGCACCACTGGCAACCACGACTGTTGTGGCCGCAATAACCCCGTTACTGGTGTGCACGGAAAAACCGTCATCAGAACCGCCAGCGCTGGTCACTTCCACCCCGGTACGCACTTCCGCACCGCTGAATTCCGCATAGCCTCGATAAACCGGATGGTATCTGCAACAGACATGAAGCCGTCCGGGTCATCGCCGCTATAGGCAAATCCCGGAAGTCGTGACTGCCAGTTCGGGGTCAGCAGGTGGAGCGAATCCCAGCGTTCCTTTTTCCAGGAATTTGCTATTTCGCCGCGTTCGAGGATGACATGGTCAACGCCTGCCTCGCTGAGGCAGTGACCCATGGCCAGGCCCGAATGGCCGGCGCCGATGATGACACATTGTGTGCGCACAGGAACCGGCGACTACGGGGCTTTTGTCAGTTAACTTCTACAGTAACGTTGGTAGGATTGGTAACCACATCGAATACAGCGGAACGTTTCTGGGACTGGGCAACCAGCGCCTTGATATCTTCTTCCGAGGCATCCGCATCAATATCAAAATGGACCTTAACATCACCAAATCCGTTGCGAACATCGCTGTCTATGCCGAGAATTCCGGCCATGTCCATACTGCCTTCCAGGGTGGAGGACACGGAATTGAGCTGGATTTCACGATGCTGTGCTACGGCTGCAACACCTGCTGTCAGGCAGCTGGCCAGCCCTACAAGCACCATCTCAATGGGGGTAGCGCCTTTGTCTTCGGAGGCAAAACATTCTGGGTGATCGGCATCGAATGAAAACTCGGTTTTGTGGCTCTGTTCTTCACCGAGGCCAAAAAAGGCCTGACAGGTTGACTTGCTGTGGGTGCCATAGACCCATGTGCATTTTGCCTTCCAGTTGAACTGGGCGGCTTCAGGCGCTTCAGTGAGTGCCTCACGGGCACCCAGCAAGGCCTCTACATTAACACCATTATCTACGGTTTTTGCTTCGGACATATAAAGTTCCTGTTGTTATTTGGTTTACGGGGAATCAGGATATCAATTCCTGTGCCGATATTCCAGCACTATTACACCTCAGCAACAATACGACTTCCAGGGTTTGCGGCTACTACCCGGGTCAGGCGCGATTACCCGCATCCAGCACCAGGGGATAACCGCTCATGAATGCCGCGGAGTCGCTGGCGGCATAGAGAACCAGGTCTGCAATCTCACCGGCGCTGCAAACGCGGTTGAGGGGAACACTCGCGGCAGATTCCTGCAGCCCATCATCAGCGGAGATTCCTTGCTGATCAAATTCCCCCCGCAGCATGGGGGTATCCACATCCCCGGGGCAAATCGGGATAACGCGAATGTTGTGCCTGCCAAAATCCCTGGCCATGGAACGAGACATCTGGATCACGGCTCCCTTGCTGGTGTTGTAGGCGGTGAGGCCGGTACTGGCAGACAAACCGGCATCGGAAGCGATATTGAGGATAACCCCCCCCTGAAAATCCGACTGCGCCATCATTACCTGCAGCGCCGCCCGGCACACGTAGAAAGTCGCGTTGACATTGACATTCATGGTCTGGTGCCATTGTTCATCACTGGTCTGGACCGCATTGGCATGGTAGATCACACCGGCACAGTTAACGACAACATCCAGTCCACCCATCGCACCGTGGGCCTGTTCAACCAGTGATTGACAAAACACGGCGTCGGTAAGGTCACCAGAAATATAACGGCCCTGGCTACCCGCTTCCTGGATCGCACCAAGCACTGCCTGGCCGCGGGATTTGTCCCGGCCGGTGATGACAACATCCGCTCCTGCTTGTGCAAAAGCAGTGGCCACCGACTCACCGATTCCCGATGTACCGCCTGTAACCAGTACCCGGGTGCCCGGAAAACTGAACCTTACATTCACCTTTCAGCCCCCCGTATTCAAGTACGATAGGAAGAATCCTTCTGATCCATGAGCCTTACCACGGCGTCCCAGCTCATGTTGACGAAACTGGCCGGCCCCGGTTTGGGCGGGATGCCATACTCTTGCATTGCCCTGATTACATCATCGTCCGGAACAATGGGCTTGACCCCGGATGCCATCACATCTACCTGCACCTTGCAGGCATTTTCCCGGGTATAAAGGTGCTAAAAAGCTTCGCCCACAGAGCGGCCGGCAGACAGCAGGCCGTGGTTTTCCATGATCATCACCCAATTGTCGCCCATGCTCTGGCCGAGCAGGCGGCACTCTTCTTCATTGTCGGTCGCGATCCCGTACTTGTGGGTGCACAAAATGGCACTGACCTCGTTGGCCTGCTGGGTCAACGGCAGCAAGCCGCAATCCATGCAGGACACCGCCATGCCGGCCCTGGTATGGCTGTGCAGTACAACATTGATATCGGGCCGCGCCTTGAGAATGGCGGTATGAATCGAGTGGCCGGCATCGTTGTAGGGGTAATCACCGGCAATGACGTTACCATCGAAATCCACCTTGATCAGGTTGCTCGCGGTAATTTCCTGGAACAGCAGGCCGTAAGGGTTGATAATGTAATGGTCATCCCGCCCCGGAACCCGGGTGCTGAGATGGGTATATATCAGGTCGGTCCAGCCAAAGTGTACGAATGCCCGGTAACAGCAGGCCAGGTCGATCCTTGCCTGCCATTCGTCATCGCTGAAATCTCCAGCCGCTATCCTGGAAGTGGCAATACTCATTGTGGAATCCTCCAAATCACGGTTCAATTGCTGATCAATTGTAAGGGGGTAGTTTAATCATAAATCACAGCTGACGTTATCCCTAAATGCCAGTTTATGATCATAAAATTTGCTCGCTATCTCAGTGCCGCAGGGATGCAATCCAACAACAGTATGAGAAATATCATCAAAGACAACACTGTCGGAGTTCAGGAATGTTTTCATTTGCCTTTCAAGGTCTTCAACCGGTAAAACCGGGTCAAGGGCTCCGTGCAGGAACAGTGTCGGGATGTCGGTGGTAATTGGCAGGTTCTCGATTCGGGTTGCGGGAGTAATTCCCCATTCCCGGCACTGCCTGAAAGTAGCCTGCACTTCCACAATGGCGACTTCCCGGATTAATTCAGGCAGCAACGCGAGATTGGCAATGGTGCGGTCAAGATCAACGAACGGGGCTTCCTCGTGGCAGTAGTGGGCTATTGCCGCGCCATCTCCATAGTCACGATCCATGATGAAATAAATCCACAGACTCAGCACTATTTCGAATTGTCCCAGTTCTCCCTGCTCAAGGCTGGCGACATATTCCGGCAGCTGTGGGTAAAATTCAGCATCGTAAAGTGCATTGAAGTAGGCATTCAGGAACCTTATCCCGGTCAGGGCAACCCGCATATCCTCGCCGGTGTAAGGGTGGGGAATGACAAACCGGGGGGGATTTTCTTCCAGCCGCTCCACCAGCGCCCAGAAACGCGGTCGGATATCTCCCATGCGATTATTGCAATCACTGTCGTTTTCGCAGAACCTGAACAATCGCTCAAATGATTGCAGGAAGTCATGACCCGCTCGTTCGGTGTAGTTGATATCGGGGAATGTCGCCGCATCCAGGATCATTGACTCCACCGAATCCGGAAAATCACGGGCCATCACCATGGCATAGCGCGACCCATAGGAAACCCCGTACAGGTTCCACTTTTCAATACCCAGCAGTTTTCGAAGCGCTTCCATGTCCCGGGAAACCGTAGCGCTGTTGTAGCGGGAGAAATCCACGCCCTGCCCCTCCAGTCTCGACCTGCAGCGCCTGTAGGCCTCGGTCGTAAGCCGGTTTTCTTCCTGGATGCTCACATTTTCAGGCAACACCCCTTCAATCATATCCACGTACTCGTAACATGCCAGGGCGGGTTCGGTATAGCCGACACCGCGCGGGTCGATAATGTACATGTCCCGCCCGGTTGCGCTAACCAGCCCCCTGTAGCGGTCGAATATCCAGCCGGTGTCCGCACCAGGCCAGAACCCCATGGGGTTGCCCGGGCCGCCTCCGCCGAGATGCAGAATCGGGGACTTGACAGCATTTTCCCGTCGGTCAGAGACCTTGATGACCGGGAAGTAAATCCATTGCGCACTGGTGTTGGCGTGGTCCTGGGGAACGTGCATATAGTGGCACCTGACTTCCAGCGTGCTGCGCGGAATATCAAACCAGCACTCAACCTCCTCAAGAAACAGCTGTTTTTCCGGCACCGATAGCGTTTCAGAGGCACTGCACCCCGATGCCAGCATTGCCAGCATCAACCACCCCATGCGGTTTAAGACAGCCAGCATGTCAACGGCAAGTCAGGCGGTAGGCGTAAAACGCCAGCATCGAAGTCAGGAACACGTAAACGGCACTGCCGCTGGCCAGTGTTTCAATGGAAACTCCCCGGTCAATCAAAAGCCCGAGAATAACCGGTGACAGCGCCGTGAACATCACCATGATTGCCGACGCCAGTGATTTGATCGACCCAAGATGACGGTTTCCATACATTTCCGACCAGAATGGTGCTGCTACCGTCGACTGCAATCCCACGGTCACCCCCATCAACACCAGGAACACCCCGCCAAGAACCAACCGGTCGGCAACGGCGAGGATCCCCAGACCCACCCCCATGGGCAGGCTCACCAATGGTACCAGTCGAATCGCGCCATAGCGGTCGACTATGACCCCGACCACCAGCTTGGTAATGACCGATACCACTGCGTATACGGCAAACAATGAGGCCCATCCCGCCAGCGACCAGCCCTTGGTCTGCACCAGGTGAACCTGGTGGAAGATAAAGCCGGTAAACATGAGTTGCTGGGACATCAGGCCAGGCAGGAACAGGTAAAACCTTTTGTCCCGGATAACTTCGGAGCGGGTCCACTGCTTTCGCAGCGGTGCTGTATGCTCGTCCGAATCGTCCTGGTGTAATCGGGACAGTTCCTCTTCATAGCGCTGGTGCCGCGTGCCGTGATCCTGTAATAACCAGAGAATGCCCGGTATCATGATGACAACCAGAACCACCGCGATTAACTGCCAACTATTTCTCCATCCGGTGAAAAGCAAAAGAAGCACCAGCAGGCTCGGTAAAATCGCTTCTGACATCGCGTATCCAATGCCGCCCAGGGCAGTCGCCCTGCCCCTGGCATGATCCAGGTATCTCACCATCGCGGTGGCGCTGGCCAGGCACATCAACCCCTGGCCCATTTGCCGCAACAGGAAAATGGCGACTACCAACAGAACGATACCGGTGCTGACCGACAGCAGCAGGCATCCCAGGGCCAGGCCAACAACAACGACAATGGAAAATTTCCTGAGATCGATTCGGTCTACAAGCGACCCGCTCCAGACCATGACGCCCGCACTCAGCAATGTGGCGATGGAGTAAATGCCGCCGAATTGCCCGCTACTGAGCAACAATTCGCCGCGAATCTCACCACTGAACAGGGAAATAAAATAGGTCTGTCCCGGGGAGGAAAAGAAGGTCATGAGAAAACCAAACAGCAGGAACTTCCACTCGGATCGGATCAGGGCATACACAAAAGCGCTCCAGCAGGTCGAGTTTTCAGGTATATTTTAACTGTCCAGCAACCCGGAATATTTCTAAATGTTTTCAATCCCGTCGATTAAGAAAAAAATGCAATCCGGTGAACGCCTAAATGGCTGTTTCATCGAGATGTTCAGTCCCATCGCGGCAGAAATCGTCGCACTCAGCGGTTACCATAGTGTGCTCATCGATCTCGAACATGGACCCGGATCATACACCGAAGCAATCAGCATATTGCAAGCCGTAAACCAGCACCGTTGCCCGGCAATAATCCGCTCGACTTCTGCGATTAGCGGCGATATCAAGCGATCCCTGGATATCGGCCCCCAGGGGATCATGGTACCCATGGTCAACAGTGCCCAGGAAGCGAAGGATGTAGTCAGTGACTGTTTGTATGCACCGGTTGGCAGGCGCAGTTCTGCCAAACCGATCATTCGCGCCACCCGGTACGGAAACAGCGCAGACGATTACGAGCGATACATGACAGAAGATTTCCTGCTTATCGTGCAAATAGAAAGTGCTGACGCCGTGGACAACGTTGCAGGGATTGCCGCGGTGGATGGCGTCGATATGCTGTTCATCGGCCCCGTGGACCTGTCAGCTTCTCTCGGCAAGATGGGCGATTTTAAATCTGACCGCTTCAACCAGGCATTCAACAAAATCATCACGGCCGCCGGGGATCACGGCAAACTGCTCGGAACCATCACTTTTCCGGGTCATGAAGCGGCTCAACTGTACGAGAAAGGCTTTGGCCTGGTGGTGTCCGGGTGTGACAGCATGCTACTGAAGAGTGCCGCCGAACAGGACGTGGATACATCCACCAGGGCCGGAAACAGCCGTTAATGGCCGGGGCATAATAAACGGGGTACGATGTGCCCCGTCAATTCAGCCAGTGCTGCCGATGCGTCGGGCGCATCCAGCACGCCAAATCATGGCCTTATTTTTTTGCCGCGTTACGCTCCTGAGCTTCCCTGATGACTTCTTCCGCGACATTTTTTGGACACGGCATGTAGTGAGAGAACTCCATGGAAAACTGGCCGCGGCCTGAAGTCTGGGTTCGCAGGTCACCGATATATCCAAACATGTCGGACAACGGAACTTCTCCCTTGATGCGCACACCAGTAGGGCCGGCATCCTGGGACTTGATCATTCCGCGTCGGCGATTGAGGTCACCAATTACATCACCCACATTGGCATCCGGGGTAAACACATCCACTTTCATGATCGGCTCCAGCAACTGTGGGCCAGCCTTGACCATGGACTGCCGGTAGGCTGCCCTTGCCGCAAGTTCGAACGCCACCGCAGAGGAGTCCACAGCGTGAAAGGCACCATCCAGCAGGGTCACTTTAACGTCGATGCAGGGATAGCCTGCCAGCACACCGGCTTGCATACATGCCGCGAAACCCTTGTCGATAGCCGGCCAGAATTCACGGGGTACGTTGCCGCCGGTCACTTTTGATTCAAACGTATAGCCTTCACCGGTCTCTCCGGGTTCGATAATGTATTCGATTTTACCGAACTGGCCGGAGCCGCCGGTCTGTTTCTTGTGGGTATAGCTGTCTTCCACCCTCCGGGTTACTGTTTCACGGTACGCCACCTGGGGCTTACCCACTTCAACTTCCACCCCATGGGTGCGTTTAAGCAGGTCAACCTTGATGTCGAGGTGCAATTCCCCCATTCCCTGGAGAATGGTCTCACCGCTGTCCACATCGGTAGTCACGTGAAAAGAGGGGTCTTCAGAAATCATCTTGCCAAGGGCAACGCCGAGCTTTTCCGAAATACTCTTGTCTTTCGGTGCAACAGACATTGAAATAACCGGGTCGGGAAACACCATGGGCTCCAGCGTTGCCGGATTATTCGGGTCACACAGGGTGTGACCGGTCTTGACGTTTTTCATTCCCAGTACGGCAACGATGTCACCTGCCTGGGCAGAATCAAGATCTTCCCGGGAATTGGCATGCATTTCAACAATACGCCCGATTCGTTCAGTTTTTCCGGTAAACGTATTCAATACCGTAGAGCCTTTTTTCATTGAACCCGAATAGATACGCAGGAAAGTCAGTGCACCATATCGGTCATCCATTATCTTGAATGCCAGCGCGCGCATCGGCTTGTCCGGGTCCACAATGGCGTATTCACCGGTTTCGTTTCCTTCAATATCAATTTCAGGCTGGGGTTTGACTTCAATCGGACTTGGCAGGTAGTCAACCACGGCATTCAGCACCAGCTGGATTCCCTTGTTCTTGAAGGCGGATCCGCACAGTGTCGGGAAAAAATCCAGCTCGATGGTTCCCTTTCGAATACAGGCCTTTACGGTATCTATATCCGGTTCTTCGCCATCGAGGTATTTTTCCATGGCGTCGTCATCGTGATCCAGCGCCATCTCGATAAGTTCTTCGCGATACTGTTCAACTATTTCTTCCATATCCGCTGGCATATCTTCGATTCTGAAATTTTCAGGATCTCCGGAACCATCCCAGACCCAGGCCTTGCGGGTTAACAGGTCAACCACACCGATGAACTCGTCTTCAATTCCGATGGGAAGGGTCAGCACCAACGGCCTGGCACCGAGGATTTCCCTGATCTGCTTGACCACACGGTAAAAATCCGCACCGATGCGATCGAGCTTGTTGACGAATATGATTCGCGCAACTTCAGAGTCGTTGGCATAGCGCCAGTTGGTTTCTGACTGGGGTTCTACGCCGCCCGATCCACAGAATATGCCGACGCCACCATCCAGTACCTTGAGCGAGCGGTAGACTTCGATGGTGAAGTCGACGTGGCCAGGGGTATCAATAATATTGAGGCGATGGTCATTCCAGAATGTGCTGGTCGCAGCGGACTGGATGGTAATACCCCTTTCCCTCTCCTGGTCCATGAAATCTGTTGTGGCTTCGCCATCATGCACCTCGCCCATTTTGTGAATTTTACCGGTCAGGCTTAAAATTCGTTCGGTGGTCGTGGTTTTACCCGCATCCACGTGGGCGAATATTCCGATATTTCTATATTTTGATAAGTCTGTCATGGCTACAAGAGGTTGATTTTGCTCAGATTTCAAGATTCCGGAAGTTGCCAGTCCTGGCAATTTCGAAGCGGGCGCGATGATACAACAAATGACGCCTTAACACAGGGTTATTTCGCAATAAATTCGCCACTTATATTGGGGTGAAAGCGCGAAAATAAAGAATATCCAACGAGAACGCCCACAATCCAGGCAAGAGGTAAAGCAAGATATTAAGGAATGCTGCCTGAATCCAGGCTTTCCCCACAAATCGGTAGATTTTCAGCCCTTATGGCTTTCCTTGATTTCCTGCCATGCTGTGCGGATTTCATGGGTTTTCTGGTTGGCCAGCTTGATCATTTCCTCGGGCAGACCCTTGGAAACCAGCTTGTCCGGATGGTGCTGGCTAATCAGGCGCCGGTAAGCCTTTTTAATTTTCGGCAACGGGGTTTGCGGATTCACACCCAGCAACTTATAGGGATCGGAAAAATTAGCAGACCGGGTTGCGGATTCTGACCCGGTTCTGCTATGCATGGCCCTGACCATCTCGATTATCATTTTCAGGTCGGCCTGCCTGAAACCGAGTTGCCTGGCAATTTCTTCAAGGATGAGACTTTCAGACGGATCCAGGATGCCATCGGCGAATGCCGCCTGGACCTGGACCTCCAGGAACATCTGCAACAGGGTTCGGCGCCGGTGACTTTCAATGCGGAACTGGTCAAGCACTATTTCAAGGTCAAAGTCGGAATCCTTGCCCCTGTTGAACAGTTCCCTGGCGGCCTTGCGTTGCAGTTCATCCAGCTGCATTTCCCGCATCAGTTCTTCGGCAAGCCTTATTTCCTCGGCAGATACCTTTCCGTCAGCCTTGGCCACGTGACCCATCACCGAAAAGGTAGCAGTGAAAAAAGCGGCCTGGGTACGTTCCTGGTCACCCGGCAGGTAACCGTCAATTTTTATGCCGGATAGACTGCTGTCAAGGGAATGTCCAAGGGAAGCACCGAGTAACGCGCCAAGGGGCCCACCCAGCATGAATCCCAGGGTTCCACCGACGACTTTTCCCCACCAACTCATTTTACAGTTCCTGCTTGTTACCGCCCAGGCATTCCGGGGAATCGGCAAACTGGCCGGCTTTTTCAAACCATTCGTCAGGCGTCATGGTATGCAGCGACAGGGCATGAACAGGACCTTCGATCTGTTGTTTCAGCAGTTCGTTTACCATGCGGTGGCGAGCGACCAGCATTTTGTCCTGGAATTGGGAGGAAACGATGACCACCTTGAAATGAGATTCGGAACCTTCCGGCACATTATGCAAATAACTCTCGTTGATAATCTCCATATGCTCCGGATCAAGGTAGTGGAGACTGTCCCTGATGGCTGTTTCAACGGATCCTGGATTCATGGCCGATTACCTGATAATTTACTGGCGTGAATTGTGCCTGGTTGCGGTGGTGATCGCTTTGCCGCGCCAGCCTGGCTTCCCTGTACATGGAATACACACCACAGGCGATAATAATACCTAATCTGGTTACTGTATACACTTCCCCGTGCTCCGTCCCCGTGAAAACGGGGATCTTATAAATTCAAGGCAATCTTTACGAGATCCCCGCTTTCGCGGGGACGGGGTCGAGGGGAGGACTTCCGCGGGGACGGGCACCCGGTTGACAAACAGTGCCCGATTGCTTACAACGACGCCCCCTTAGTTTTTATCGCAGCTGCCAGGAAATCCGCCATGTTTGAAAGATTCGAACCCACACCCCAGGATCCCATACTCAAGTTGATCGGAATGTTTCGTGACGATCCCCGCCCGAACAAGATAGACGTTGGTATAGGTGTGTTCCGGGATGCCAACGGCGAAACACCCATCATGCAGGCAGTACGCGAGGCCGAAGACCGGCTCCACCATGCACAAACTACCAAGGCCTATGTTGGCCTGGCAGGCGATGAAGTGTTCAACGATGAAATCACCCGGCTGGTTTTCGGCGAAAGCGCCGAACTTGATCGAATTCGCGCGGTACAGACGCCGGGAGGCTGCGGTGCGTTGCGCATGCTCTCCGATATGCTGCATCGCATTGCCAGCGACCGAAAATTCTGGGTTTCAGACCCCACCTGGGGAAATCACAATCCCATTTTCCGGCAAAGCGGGTTCGATGTTGACACCTACCCGTACCTGGACCGGGAGAGCAAATCCGTGGATGTGGACGCGCTCATGGGCAAGTTGTCATCCCTGGGCCAGGACGATATTGTGGTCTTCCATGCCTGCTGCCACAATCCGTCAGGGGCAGAACTCAAGCCGGCTGACTGGGATGAAATTGCCAGGCTGGCGGCGAAAAACGGATTCTTTCCCTACTTCGACATGGCGTACCAGGGTTTCGGGGATTCCCTGGAACAGGATGCCTACAGCATTCGCGCCATGGCCAGGGAAGTGGAATCCATGGTCGTGGCCAGTTCCTGCTCCAAGAACTTTGGCCTGTACCGCGACCGGGTTGGCTGCTCGCTGTTACTCGGCGAAACCAGTAAAACTGCCGAACTTGCGCGCGGTCATATTCTCAGCAATGCACGAAGCTCCTACTCCATGCCGCCGGACCACGGTGCCGCCCTGGTTGCGCTGATTATGACCGATGACGGCCTCAAGGCAAACTGGGAAAACGAACTTGCCGGCATGCGTGCCAGGATGCTGGGACTGCGCAAGCAGGTAAGCGATGTGCTGCGTGAAAAATCCGGCACTGACCGCTGGGATTTTATAGCCGACCACCGCGGCATGTTTTCGCTGCTGGTGCTGAGTGATGAACAGGTGGAAAGCCTGCGAAACGACCACGCCGTCTACCTGGTAGCTGGCGGCCGGGTAAATATTGCCGGCATCAGGGACGACGACCAGCTCAACCGGTTTGCCGACGCCCTGGTGGCTGTAACCGCCTGATAGCTCCAACCCGGGCCGATTGTCACTGGATGTTACCCGGGGCACGGTCCCGGGGCATGGCCCAGGATTTAAGTAAGGCTAACCTGATTGCAGGATTGTTCCCAGAGTATGGAGGAAGAAATCCACTTCCTGCTCAGTATTGAAGTAGTGCACCGAAGCCCTGACCACCTGGGTTATCCCCCTGTCCTGAAATGACACCAGGTTGCCTGACCCGTCGGAAACAGTGACATTGATCTGGTGTTGATGCAGTTTCTTCTTGATCTCTTCAGCCCCTGCCTGGGTCGCCTGGAAGGTGACGATTCCACACTTTTCCCGGCCTAGATCGGTCAGCGTTACGCCATCGATATTTGATAAGCCATGGCGCAGCCGGTCTGCCAGCATGTAGATCCGCTCCTGTATCGATTCGATTCCGAATTCCAGGGCATAGTCGATGGCGACGCCGAGCCCGGCCTTGCCGGCAAAATTCTGTTCCCAGTTTTCGAAGCGTTTTGCATCGGGGAGGAGCCGGTACTCGGTCGGGGAGATCAGGTCTGCCGCATGCTGGTCGAGGAATGGCGGCACCAGCTGGTCAATCACATTGGTGCTTACATATAGCAGGCCGGTTGCCCGGGGGCCGCGCAGGTATTTTCTTCCGGTGCCGCTGAGAATATCGCAGCCAATCTCCTTCACATCCAGGGGCACATGGCCCACGCCCTGGCAGGCATCAAGCAAATAGAGGATTCCCGCATCCCCGGCCACCTGCCCGACCTCCCGGGCGGGATTAACCAGGCCTCCGCCAGTGGGAATCAGGGTTATGGAAATCAACTTGACCCGGTCGTCAATCATGTCCCGCAATGCGCCGACATCAATCTGGCCAAATTCATCATCGGGCACAAACACCACCTCGACCCCGTAGCGCTCGGCCTGCTGGTTGTAGGCGATGACATTGCTGCCATACTCGTGCATGGTGGTCAGGATGCGGTCTCCGGCGGTAAAACTCATGCCATAAAATGCCATATTCCAGGCCCGGGTCGCATTTTCGGCATAAGCGATTTCAGCAGGATTGCAGTTCAGCAGCCTGGCACTGGAGATATAAAAATTTTCCAGTGCCTCGTGTTCCCGTTCCACGGTTTCATATCCACCAATTTTTTCTTCGAGTCGCAGGAATTCATGGAGGTAATCGGCAACGGGGACTGGCATTAATGATGAGCCGGCGTTGTTGAAATGAACAATTTCTTCACAGGCTCTTGTTTCGGCTCGGGCACGGGCTATATCGAATGGTGCGGGCATAATTGCGTAATTCGGTGGACTCGGGGAGGTCGGATTATAAGGTCCCGGGTATGCCATGCATATCCATGCGCGCCACAAATGTTTCCCGGTTACCTGGCCAGGTTGTTAAGGGTAAAATGCCTTCATACAATCACAACACGATATTGATATGGATGACTCACCCATTATCCTCGCCATAGACCAGGGCACCACCAGCTCCCGTACCCTCGCATTTGATTCAGGCTGGCAGGTCGTCGCCAGTTCCCAGCAGCCGTTCGAGCAGCTGTTTCCCGATGATGGCTGGGTCGAGCATGATCCGGCTCAAATCTGGAATACCACACTATCGACTTGCCGGCAGGTGATCGGGCGAGCTATCCAGCCCGGATAAAATTGCAGGAATTGGCATAACCAACCAACGGGAAACCACGCTGGTATGGGACCGGAACAGCGGCGAACCCGTCTATAACGCTATTGTATGGCAGGATCGGAGAACGGCTGATTTCTGCGACCAGCTCAAGCAACTGGGGCATGAAAACCGGGTTGCGGAAAAAACCGGGTTGTTGCTCGATCCCTATTTCTCAGCCACCAAGGTTCGCTGGATTCTTGAAAATGTAGACAGCGCGAGGACAAAGGCCGAAAGCGGAAATCTCCTGTTCGGGACAGTGGACTGTTTTCTTGTGTGGAAACTAACTGGCGGCAAGATCCATGCCACCGACGCGACCAACGCCAGCAGGACCCTGCTGTATAACATCCATTCGGGGATGTGGGATGAGGAGCTGCTGGAGCTGTTTTCCATTCCGGCAGGCATGCTGCCGGAGGTCAGGAACTGTGCCGATGATTTCGGCGTGACCGATAAGTCAGTAACCGGGTTTTCCATTCCCATAGCCGGGGTGGCCGGCGACCAGCAGGCCGCGTTGGTGGGACAGGCCTGTTTCGAGCCGGGCATGACCAAAAGCACCTATGGGACAGGCTGTTTCATGGTTATGAACACCGGTAGTACGCCAGTTGTATCATCAAACAAGCTGCTTACTACCATCGGCTACCAGATAGGCGGGGAAACGACATACGCCCTTGAGGGCTCTATCTTCAACGCCGGCACGACCATCCAGTGGCTTCGCGACAAACTGGGTTTAATCGAGTCTGCTGATGAGGTAGAGGCACTGCTGGCACAGACCGGCAGCGGCAACAATGACGGGGTCTATCTTGTGCCGGCGTTTACCGGCATGGGGGCCCCTTACTGGGATGCACAGGCCCGCGGCATACTTTCAGGCATCACCCGGGATACCGGACGTGCACACCTGGTTCGGGCAGCCATTGAATCGGTCTGCTACCAGACCCATGACCTCGTCGATGCCATGGTTTCAGACAGTCTTGTGGACTTGCGTGAAATCAGGGTGGATGGCGGCATGACCGCCAACAACTGGATGCTGCAATACCTGGCCGATATGACCGGGGTCATGGTCCGCCGACCGGCCATTACAGAAACCACGGCCCTCGGCGCCGCCAATCTTGCCGGGCTCCAGCTAGGCATGTATTCGTCCCTGGATGAACTCAAGTCAGGGTGGATCGAGGACAGGGTGTTCAATCCGGGAATTGATGAAGCTAATCATGCAAAAGCGATAGCCGGATGGAAGCAGGCTGTAGGGAGGTGCCTCGTCCGCATCCCCGCGGAAGCGGGGACCTTTTGAATTAATCGTAGTCTTTCTGAGATCCCCGTTTTCACGGGGACGGGGTCCTAAATTCGCTTTCACGGGGAGAGGCTCTGGGAAAGTAATCTTCGCAGTTCCCTTCCCTGAAAACATCCCCGGTGGCACAGTGGATGCCGCCGCCAAAGGGGTAGGCATTGCGGAATTCGATGGGCAGCACTTCCATGCCCAACCTGTCCATCTGTTCCATCTGGTTGACTTCGCTGGCTTCGACAATCACGGTTTTGTGATCCAGGACCAGGCAATTCATGGATAACCAAACACTGGAATAGCACAGCGGTGGGGGGGGCTTCGTGTGCTGGCTGGGCAGCGTCGACGATTTCCCAGTCGTTGGCCTCGAATATCTTGCGCTGCTCTACGGGCAGGCGTCGATTGGGATTGTTAATTATCAGGCCTGGACGCAATGTCACGAATGTCGCGTCAATGTGAATGGGAAAGGGATCGCCGGGAAAATTTACTGAGTGGACCCGGTGATCCGGAAAATGGCGTGCCAGCCATTGCATACCCCGTCGATTTGTAGTCAGGCCGTGCTGGCAGAACAGATCCTTACCGATGCGGCAGATATCTGCAGCGTCGAACAGGGGCTCGTGTTCATTGGTGACGAAATCCAGGTTGGCTGTACGCTGCAGCCGTTCCTCGATGGTGATCTCATCGAAATACCCCTGCTTGTAGGAGGCATCACTCAAGCGCGGCCGCGGCGCCTGCTCCCAGCGGAAATTCGGGTCCTCGTCGAAGTACCGCTGCATCAGGTCGTGGTAGGCCAGGTACTCGAAGTAGCGGGCTCGGAATGACATCGGCGCACTGAGAATTTCGTTGCCCACGGTAAGCAGCACGTCCCGGGGCGGCATGCAGCCGAACTGGGAGCCAGTGGTGAAATCCGGGGTATGCACGGCCTGGTTCCACTGCAGGGGACTGGGACGATCAACACGGATACCACGGCTTTCAAGCAGTTTTGCCAGGTTATCGAGCTGAAAATTGGCCTTTTCCACGGTGTCCAGGGGTCGTGGGCCCCACATGCCGCGCATCTCGCTGTCTGCCGGCACCTTGGCTTCCGTGGCCGGTTCATTCGGCGGAATACAGGTATGATCGGCACGCCCGACGATGACATGTCTGAGGGGGTCGAAATCATTCCAGGAATTTACTGTTGTCTTGGCCATGTTTGGAAATCTCGCTGGATAGTGCAGGAGTGTATAAAGGCGGGGGTAATATAATGGAGATCAGGGAAAAATAGAAGCCTGGTCCCTCCCCACGCCTGTCCCCGCGAATACAGGGAACTCGTAACTCTTCCGTGAAGTAACTCAAGGAGATCCCCGCTACCGTCCCCGTCATCATTCCCGCGTAACCGCCCCCAGTCCGCTTCCCCGCGAAAGTGGGGATCTCCTAAAGACTACGATTAATTTAACAGATCCCCGTTTTCACGGGGAAGGGGTCCTGGTTTCGCTTTCGCGGGAATGCGAGGGGTGGGAGTTGGAATAAGGGCAAAGAAAGGGGGCCGTCTTGTTTCCAGCAACCTGGACTTGGCCTTTCAGTCTTAAGAATACAGTCTAATTTGAACTGGCTGATACAAAATAGCGGGCATTTTCGAAGTCTACGAAAAGGCCCGCTTATAGGACCAGCCCTGGTTTAGTGGACACATTGAAATGAGCAACGCCATATTACTGGTATGATCCGCCGCCGAAGCAATAACACTTCAACAAATTAGCTGGCTACACTCATGGCATCAATACCATTTAGTTCCCTGCCCCTGGATCAGGGGTTTCTGAAAAACCTGGATTCTCTGGGTTATTCAGATATGACCGAAATTCAGGCCAAAAGCCTTCCAGATATATTATCCGGAAAAGACGTATTGGGTCAGGCTAAAACGGGTAGTGGTAAGACCGCCGCTTACGCTATTGGATTGTTGAATAAGATTGAGGTTCGCGTCTACCAGGTCCAATCGCTGGTGATTTGCCCGACACGCGAACTTGCTGATCAAGTGACCACGGAAATTCGACGTATCGCCAGAGCATCGCCCAACATCAAAATCCTGACACTTTGCGGCGGGAAGCCTATGGGATCCCAACTGGCCTCCCTGGAACACAATCCACATATTGTCGTCGGCACGCCCGGTCGTTTGTTAAAACTGTTGCAGAAGCGTGCTTTAACGTTCGAAAAACTGAGTACGCTGGTGCTGGATGAGGCCGATCGAATGTTAGACATGGGTTTTAAAGACGACATAATAAAAATTATCAAACGCACACCCACCGACCGACAAACGTTACTTTTTTCAGCCACTTATGCTGATGAAATAAAAAAAATCAGTCGATCGGTTCAAACAAACCCAAAAGAAATTCACGTAGCTAACCTTCATGACAATAAGGTCATACAACAGGTTTTCTATGCGGTGGGGAAAACCGACCGCACTGAAATACTCATTGCCGTTCTGCAAAAATATAATCCCCAAAGCAGCCTGGTGTTTTGCACAACTCGGCAACAATGCCAAGAATTAGCTTCAGAATTAATACAATATGGAATCAAAGCCTTGGCGCTCCACGGAGAGCTCGAACAATTCCAGAGAGATCAAGCGCTGGTGCAGTTTTCCAACAAGAGTCTATCGGTTCTAGTTGCTACAGATGTTGCCGCTCGGGGATTGGACATCGACGATCTTTCTGCGGTAATTAATTATGAAATCTCAGCGGATCCAGAAGTACATATCCATCGAATAGGTCGAACGGGGCGTGCTGGAAAGACGGGCCTGGCCATAACTTTGGCTGCGGATTTTGATTTTCCAAAATTAAAAGCCATTGAGGCTTTTGCGAATATCACCATTTCCGTGGACAAATCCCGCCTTCCCAAACCAAATCGTAACACCGTATCAAAACCTCCTATGACCACCCTTTTTATTAATGCAGGACGTAAAGATAAACTTCGACCTGGCGATGTTCTTGGTAGTCTGACATCAGGTGGTATATTGAGTGGTGAAAATGTCGGTAAAATTGCAATATTCGATAAAGTGTCTTACGTTGCTGTGGATAGTAGTGTGGCCAAGCAGGCGGTCAAGATTTTGGCCGAAGGAAAGATAAAGGGTCGAAAATACAGATCGCGTATGATTCGATAATATGATTCGACAAATCGCCCTACAAGCGATCTCCACTTTTAGACATGATCAATTTTTATGTTGGTGATTCAGCCCCCATTATCGATTAAGTTGATAACATGAAAATTTGGGTAGATGCGGATGCTTGCCCTGTAGTCATTAAGGAAATCCTTTTTCGCGCGGCTACTCGAGAAAAAATTGAAACTACGTTGGTCGCTAACCAATTTATCTCAGCCCCCAAATCAGAATTCATTAAATTCATTCAGGTGGCTTCTGGATTTGACGTAGCGGACAATGAAATTGTGGCACGTGTTTGCGAAGGAGATTTAGTAATTACCAGCGATATCCCCTTGGCGGCTGAAGTCATTGACAAACAAGCGACTGCGCTCAATGCTCGTGGAGAACTGTACTCCCGTCATAATATTAAGACGCGGCTCAATATGAGAGACTTTATGGATACGCTAAGAGGGAGTGGCATTCAAAGCGGAGGCCCTCCTGCATTCAGCCAAAAAGATCGTCAAAACTTTGCAAATCAGTTAGATCGATTATTAGCTAAGCGCAAATCCCAGGTTTAGCGGAGCCATTTGAGAATACAGGGGAAAGACCACGGGTTTTGGAAACCCCTGAATTGAATACATAGCAGAAGTTTTCAGTTTCCGGGAGGGCGGCTGAAGAATTCGCTGAGCTACCGCATAAAATCAGACCACTCTTCCCATAACCAGGAATTGGGTGCCAGAGCGCCATGTCCGACTTAAACCTGCGGAGGTAACAGACAAACAGGACCTTGTTAGTTTCCGAGGTAAGGGCCGGGTCGAAACAAACGATGGCCTAGTCAGCGGATGGCCGGGAGCGGAAAATAAACAACGTATTCCGGTCTAATTTTTTCATAGAGTTCATCAAATTTGTGATCAGGCATCCAATCCTCGAACTGTTTCCGTGTGCCTGGTTTTCCAATAACGAGATAGCCCGAAGAAATGTTTTCACAACCTGGTGGTGCTTTCATATTGTTTCTACTTTCTAATCTTTCAAAACGCATCTTGTACTCCAGATTTGAAAATTCGGTGGCTCTAACATGCTGTCCGTAATCCAATTTTGTATCTACGTCAATAGCCACAAATGCCGCGAATGCTTGTGTTGATTTTTGATTTGTAAATGGTCTGTGATATTCATACAAAGTAATTTTGACGCCTGACACTCGCGGTTTCTAATGGTGATTGCCTACCTTATCACGGGATACGGATAGTATGTGATTAATACCGGCCTGAATCCGCGTATGTTACTGGCATGCGAGCGGCCGAGAAGAGTATATAGCAGATGTTTTTCAGAATGCAGTAAATGGCCGCCATGGAGAAAGCTGATCTTCAAGCGCCTGATTCTGAGGGTAGGCTTATTGCTGCGATTGGAAATTATGCATTAGTAATTTTCAAGCCAGGGATATTGGGCATCAATATCGTTTTCGTGTCTTCAGTTTCTCAGATTCAAAACTGACTTTAATGACGCTTCCGTTAAAGTTGCTGTTGTTTAGTTTCTGTATCGCGGCACGTGCTTCATGTCCCTCCATCTCAATAAACCCGAATCCTTTGCACTTTTTCGTAAACATATCGGTTATCAACTTTATTGAACGAACTTTCCCACAGGTTTCAAAAAGGGCTACAAGATCATGGTCTATGGTATCTGCTGGTAAATTTCCGATAAATATTTTCTTCATTTTTAATAGTCAAATTAACAAGTTACAACATTAATTGTTGAATTGCATCCATATTCGACCCAGTCTTTGCATAGACAACTGGCCCATAATAACACTATAACTCCCTCACCCGAGTTGAGGATAATTCAAATTAATGGATCAAACAGAAATGCAACTAATTGCCAATCTGGATCAAATTTGGATGCAATTCAACAGCTAATGGGATCAGCACCGCGTGTTGAGCATGTCATCTATGAGTATATAGCAGAAGTGATAATTTTCACAGCAGACGGCCGCCTTGGAGAAAGCAGTGGGTTTATGAGGTCCCCGGCCCGTCCCCGCGAAAGCGGGGATCTTCTCAAAGGCTCCGCTGGGATTATGAGGTCCCCGGCTCGTCCCCGCGAAAGCGGGGATCTTGTCAAAAGCTCTGCTGGGATTATGAGGCCCCCGCTTTCGCGGGGATGGGGTGGGCGTAGCGCGGGGATCCGGCCTAGCGCCGGACGGTAAAGCCCTGCCCCTGAACTGGTTGCGATACTTCGATATCTACCGAACTCACTCGAGCATGCTCCGGCCCCCGCCGATAGCCAGTTTTCAAACTGGTCAATACTGTCGTTTTCTCCCTGTGCCACCCCTTCAACATTCCCGTTCGCACAGTTCCTGACCCAGCCGGTGAGACCGAAGTGTTCGGCGGCCCGGCGGGTTGTATAGCGAAAACCAACCCCCTGGACCCTGCCTTTGACCACAAATGAAACTGTTTTAATCATTAAAAAATATTTGGCAACATTTGACTTTAAAGTTTATATACTTGAAGGTGAAAACAAAACCCAAATGTACCCATCATGAAAACAGATGCTGTCATCGATCACATTGTTAGCTGGCTCGATAACTACGCTAAAAAAGCGGGAACTGCCGGGTTTGTGGTTGGCATTTCTGGCGGTATCGACTCTGCCGTGACATCGACCCTGGTGGCGCGAACCGGACAACCTGTTCTGTGTCTTGAAATGCCCATACACCAGGCCGAATCCCAGGTGTCCCGGGCCCGTAATCACATTGAGAAGCTGGAGGAAGCGCACTCGAATGTATCATCCACCTGGACCAGCCTGACCCCTGTTTTTGACAGTTTCGTCGATTCCATGCCCGCTGTGGATGACGAAGATCAGCGTTTCCTGACCCTGGCAAACGCCCGCGCCCGGCTGCGCATGACCACGCTTTACGACTCCGCCGTCCCCATACTTTGTGAAAAAACCGACACCAAAATCCTCCACTTTGTTGCCGGTCCCGGTGACGAGATAGTTGTGCAGACCGGCGAAGTAGTAGGCAGAGTCGATACCGCCAGAAATGCCAACCACAAACCCGGCAGTTCCCGCTTTTTTAGCG
>PVMK01156276.1_pt1 | contig 24436 bp, 25 predicted proteins | sample 1853481 | NCBI WGS metagenome assembly PVMK01 (sample SAMN08533507, study PRJNA380276) | Marine sediment metagenome, whole genome shotgun sequencing project.
TGTGGGATGCCGTATAATATCGCTGATGCGAACAGGGAAATAGATGATCTTGTCGTAAGACACGCAAGTGTCTTCAGAGAAAAACAGGGTATCAATCTTTTGACAGGTTATTGCGCTGAATCGATTGACACTAATAACAGGACCGTTGCGGGCACTTCCTTGAAGGGTGAGACATTTCAATTTCCCTATGATAAACTGTTAATTGCAACTGGGGGATCTCCGACCATACTCGATCATCCTGGATTTGATCTGCCGGGCGTTATGGCTTTAAAAAGTCTTGATGACGGCAGAAAAATAAAGGCATATATAAAATCGAACAATGTTAAAAAGGCCGTTATAATCGGCATGGGTTATATCGGTCTTGAAATGTGTGAAGCGCTTCGGGCCAGGGCGATAGAAGTGGACATGGTAAAACCAGGGCCCGTGTTTTTGCCATGGATGGAAGAAGAAATGTCAGATGCTGTTCGGAAAGAAGTTGAGTCGAATAATGTAAAATTACATTTAGGCCATCAAGTGCAGAAAATTGAAAGCAACGACCAACATCTTGAAGTAATATGCTCTGATCTTTCCCTTGAAGCTGACATGGTACTGGTTGCCATGGGAATAAAACCAAATAGTGAACTTGCCGCCCAGGCAGGTATAGATCTTGGTATAAAGAATGCGATTGCCGTGGACAGAAAACTCAAAACCTCCAATGAAAACATTTATGCTGCCGGAGACTGTGCTGATGCATATCACGTGGTTACGGGCCAAAAAACATGGATACCTCTAGCTTTAAGAGCCAACAGGGCTGGCTGGGCCGTTGCTGACAATGTCTGTGGCAAGGAGTTAGAGCTTCCAGGCATAACCGGTACGGCGGTCTTTAAGGTGTTTGATCTTGAGGTGGCGCGAACGGGGCTTACCTTGGAAGAAGCGATAAAATCCGGTTTTGATCCTGCAAATGTTATTATCAAAACCCGTTCACGCGCCCATGCCCATCCCGGTGCATCGGTCATCTGGGTGCAAATGATTGGTGATAAAAAAACCGGGCGGCTTTTAGGAGCCCAGATGGTTGGCAAGGAGGGGGTTGCACATAGAATTAATACTCCTGCCGTTGCTCTTCATAGCCGGATGACCGTTGAAGAGTTTTATCAAACAGATCTGGCATATGCTCCACCCTTCGGTCCGGTCTGGGACCCAACGCTTACTGCGGCAAATCAGCTGCTCAAAAAAATGTAGCCAAAGCAATTGGGATAAGTGTTTTACCCTAATTGATCGTAAACAAAACGGGAGAAATATTTTATATAATATTTTTAACCGTTTTGTTTGATGTCCTTCATGAGAAATTCGGGCTAAACTGTTACGGATTAAGATGAGGGATAAGTTGGAGTGTTAAAGAGAGCAAGGGCTTGACGGCTGGATATGAGTATCAGATCCGGTTGAGAGCACCGGGGTTTAAGATTTTTCTTATGCCAGAATCGCACAGAGTTAAATGTTTGGCTGAACGTCGTAAACTGTAGTTATTGAGTACCTCCATACAGCTCTTTTATCCTGGTCCTGTCAGGTGAGCCATCTTTGAGAAGGGGGAAATCATTTATAAATTCAACATATTGGGGTTTCTTGAAGCTGGCGATACGCCCACCGACAAATTTGATAAGCTCTTGAGGCTCCAGATTCTCACCTGCTTTTAGCAGACAGACTGCCTTTATCCCCTCTTTCCACTTAGGATCAGGCACTCCGAAAACAACGGTTTTATCAACGGCCGGGTGCTGCAGTATCACCTTTTCCACCTCAGCCGGATAAACGTTTTCACCGCCCGGCTTGATAAGCTCCTTCTCAGCCTTACGGCCTGCATACCATAGAAAACCGTCCTCATCGAAACGCCCCAAATCTCCTGTATGGTGCCACCCTTCACGGAATATGTACTCATTATCTGCGGGAAGATTCCAGTATCCCTTAAAGATCATGGGGCCTTTCATGGTGATTTCACCAACCTGCCCGGCAGGAACCGGACGATCGTAATCATCTACAAGCCTAACTTCGCCCAACTGGATCATCTTTCCGGCAGAACCCGGTCTGTCATTGTAGCGTCCAAATGTAGCCAAACCGGTTGTCTCTGTTTGTCCGTAAATACAATAAAAGGTTCCTCCGGTTACTTGCTGATATTTCTCTATTGTCTCGGGGGTCTCCAGCCCCATTACAGCTTTGAGGGTCTTGATATCTTTACCTGTTTTTTCGTGCTGCTCAAGGATGGAAGAGAGTATCGGCGAAAAATCGAACATTACGGAAACCTTTTTTTCTTCAATGAGCTCCACCGCTTTTTCGGCGTCAAATTTGCTCATGTTGACGTTCAAGGCGCCGGCGTGAAAGCTGCTTATGGCCATAAAAAGGCCCCCAACATGAAACATAGGAAGAAGATTTAAATGCACATCTTCAGGTGTTAAATTGAAGCAATAATTCAAATGTATATTTGCGCACAGCAGATTGCCGTGGCTCAACAAAGCACCCCTTGGTCTTCCTTCCACAGCCGCGGTATGAATAATGACAAAACCATCATCATTGGAAACATTTACAGCTTCAAAATCTATCTCGTTATCCAATAAAGATTCATAATCGAGAAACTCGCCTCCCTCGGAATTAAGGTTGTAATAGTGTTTAACTGATGGAAGCCGGTCTTTGACGCCTTCGATCACTTGTTGATATTCTCTGTCCACAAACACCATTTTCGGTTCACAGTCATTGAGGTTAAAGCAGATTTCATCTGCAGAAAGCCTCCAGTTGATAGGCAGCACGACGGCTCCTATTGCAGCGGCCGATCCATACAGTAGAAAATATTCGAGACTGTTTTTTCCCCAGCACTCCGATACGATCGCCTTTTTTAATGCTGTTTTTTTGTAAACCACTCGCCAGCCGATCGACGGTCTCTTTATACTGGCTGAACGTTAAAGTCCTGTCATCATCAGCCTCGAACCAGGCAATCCTGTTCCTAAAACTTACAGCATTGCAATTAATCAGATCATAAACGGTAAAATCGTACAGTCCCATAAAAAACCTCTTGCGATTTTATGAAACTCCCGTAAGCCCCGCTAGAGCGGGATTTCCGCTTTGCTCCAACAAGATAGCGGGGTCTCATCTTTTTTATTTGAATTCATCTCGCGCTGCTCCGTTAGGCGAAATTTCCACTGCGTTACAACCCCGATAGGCGGGATCTTCGCTTCGCTTCGACAAGCAGCGGGGAATTCAAATTTAAAACAGGTTACGCGTTCCAACTTTGAACCACCGCTAAAACGCGTAACCTGAACTTTTTATAAGCATTACATTTCGCTTTGTTTTATTAAGGAAATGCAAAGTTAAAGGTTACACTTTTCATTAACCCGTCAGCGTTAAATATGGCTGAGCCCTCTCGAACATAAATCGGAAACGAGAAATCCGGAATTTCTGTCCACCATTTTTCGAGCGCGGCCCAGGGAGATATCCCCTGTTCCTTTAGTTTAAACCCGCCGGTGACCATCAGGCTCAGCAGTGCCTGTCTCGCATCACTTAAAGAATTGAGCCGAATCTCGTTGGTTTTTCCGGCCGGAATCCACATGGTTTCAGTGGCAATGACCGTGTTAAGGTCAAACTCCTCAAACCCCATGGTAAACTGAAGCTTTTCCATCATTACCGGGTAATCATTAGGATTTTGAATTTGAAAGATAAAAGCTAAATTAATCGGGGCACCGTAGTCACCCGCTGTTCCCTTGGTGGGTGCTACCTTTTTTGAATAATACCACCACCCCCAATAATTTTGCACTTCCACGTGACTGAGCGTGACAATTGGAGCCTTGAAATTCTTCTCAGTCGGCTTTACCGCCATTCCCGCACACCCCATGAGCAGGGTGGCAACAACAAACACACTTAAACAAACTAATATAAATGATTTTCTTTGCATTTTTTATCTCCCTTATTCTCTTTAAGGGTTAGGTAATCCATCTCTTTCTTCGTTTGTAGTGCTTTACATCCCGAAAACTTTTTCGTCCCCCCACGTCTGTAAGGCCCAGATAGAAGTCCTTGATATCAGGGTTTTCCAGGAGCTTTTCGGAGCTGTCATCCATGACGATGCGTCCGTTTTCCATTACATAGGCATGGGGAGCAACACTCAAGGCCAGTTTGGCATTCTGCTCCACCAAAAGGATCGAAATCTTTTCTTCCTGATGCAGCTTGGTAATAATATTGAAAATCTCATGGATCAAAAGCGGAGCCAGTCCCATGGACGGCTCATCCAAAAGAATCAGCTTGGGATTGGTCATCAGTGCTCGCCCGACAACCGTCATCTGCTGTTCTCCACCGCTGATAAGTCCGGCAATTTCAGTGCGCTTTTCTTTCAGCCGCGGAAAGTAGTTGTAGACCATTTCCAAACCGTCCTTTAAGGGTCGAGCATCCTTTCTCATATGGGCGCCTACCTTCAGGTTCTGTTCAACGGTAAGATGTTCAAACACTCTGCGCCCTTCAATAACTTGAACGATGCCCATCTTGGCGATCTTTTCAGCTTTCATCTTGTCGATGCGCTGTCCCATAAACTCGATCGATCCGTCAGTAACCTCTCCGTCCTCATGCTTCAACAGGCCCGAAATTGCCTTTAAGGTTGTGCTCTTTCCTGCACCATTGGCGCCCAGAAGGGCCACAATGCCTTCATCAGGGACCTCAATGGAAACACCCTTGATTACCAGGATAACCTCGTGATATTTGACCTCAATATTATTGATCTTTAAGATGGGTTCTTTTTTAGACAAATCTTAAGATCTCCTTGTGGGTTGGTTGAGACGAAACCTACCAGCCGAGCCACTCTTCGGCCCATTTTTCCGGCCAGCGGCCCTTCAGATCGACCACCTCAACGACTTGAAATTTTCCATCCTTAATTTCATAGATCGGCACCTTTCCTGAAATCCTATGATCCGTGGCGGTGTAGTTTAACGGGGGTACACCCAAACCGATGTCAAAATCTTTCATGGTCTCAAAACCGTTTTTAACAATGCTTTCTCCACTCAAATCCCCGGCTTTGTCGGCCCGTTTCATGGCTTCCGAAAGTGCCAGCACATTGGCCCAGGCTTGAACTGTTCGGATGAGGCGTTTTTCCAGCGGAACTCCAGGATTGTATTTTTTGGCATATTCCACAACCTTGTCCATCATAGGAACATCATTGCCAAAAAATGCACAGACAGCCGCTCCCATGACACCTTCAGCAGCTTTGCCGGCCAGCCGAGGCAGATTTTCATCAAACCCCCAGTTGTTTACAATGTGATCTGCGCCGAGTTCCAGTGCATATGCATCACGCACCGTGGCAGCGACAGACATGGTTGTGTTCCCGTGCCAGACGAGATCCGGCTTAAAATCCTTCATAGCCAATATCTGACTCTTTGTATCAATGGCAAAAAGAGTTACGCTCTGATCTGGACCGACCTCAAAGCCCAGAAGCTCGGCCTGGTCCTTGATGGCCTTGATGGGAGCACTGCAGTAGGGATGTGCGAAGTGGTAGCTGGTTACAAATCGTGGTTTTCTCTTCCCGTAATCTTTGTGATTGGGCCATTTTTTGTCAAACCATGCGGTAATGGCGGCCCTGGCGTTGGTTGAATAATCCACGGCTGCAAAAAGATTGTAAGGCGTCTTTGCAGGTTTTGTCAAATGGGCCGAATAGGATGCGGACACATACGGCATCTTGTCCTTGGTCACCGTAGGTGACAGGGCCTCGGTGTCTCCGGTCCCCCATCCCAGAACAGCCACACACTTAAGCCTTTTAAAAAGTTTATACTTGGTGAGGGCCTCGGGAATACGGTAACCGTAATCGAATTGATAAAGCTTAATCTTTTTCCCGTTAATCCCTCCCGTATCATTCACATAATGGATGGCATCAGAAATGCCCAGGGCATAGTCTTTGCCAACATCGGAAGTTGCTCCGGTCACATCATTTAATGCACCGACATTAATCATTGCCGCCCCTGTCATGGAAGAAAACCCAATGATAAGGGCCATTGTAAATGAAAACACCAAAATCTTTGGCCACAATTGCTTTAGTTTCATCGTTTTTACCTCTCGTCGAAAAGTAGGCTGAAATAAAAGTCACTCTAAACCGTTAAGATTGTATCACCCCCTTCTTCCGTCGTAAAATATTTAAATCATTGAATGGTTTAGTAATATTTGTGATCAATTTTCAATAATACCATCTAATCTATTTACCAATTTACCAGATATTTAATATGAAAACGGCCAAAGGTTGAAATAGTTTTTGGTTTGCCACCACCGATATGCCAGTCCTTTGGGTTCAAATATCATGAACACACAAATAGCCAGTCCAAAGGCAGCCTCTTTGAGAAACAAAAAGTCCATCAATAACCTTTCCCCCCAGCTGGTGTCTACGAAATACATGACGATTAGCTGTAGAACTTCCATGACGACGACCATGAATATCGATCCGAAAACGGTTCCATGAATGGAACCAACCCCGCCGATGAGAATCACGCCCACCAGCCACAACGACAGGAACCAGGGAAAGTGTTCTGGACTGATAGCTGCCAGATTGCTGATCCAGAACGCCCCGGCAATTCCACCGATAAAACCGGCGACAAAAAACGCCAAAAGTTTGTATTTGACAATGTTGATCCCCATGACTTCGGCGGAAATGTCGTTGTCACGGATCGCCACCCAGGCCCGGCCTACCCTTGACCGGAGGAGGTTTAACAGGAAGATAATACAGATAATCACCAGGATGAGCATCATAAAATAGACCTTACGATCATTGTCGATAATCCACGGCCCGACTCTGATGGTCCCCGGAGGCAAAGAAAAGGCCTGTCCCCGTCCACCGATCTGACTGACGTATCCTGTAATAAGAAAATCTACGGTAATGAACTGTGCGGCCATTGTGGTTAAAATGAGATAAAATCCTTTAACCCTGGCCGAAGGTAGCCCAAAAAGTACACTCCATATGCCGGCAACAATTGCTGCGATAATAATGCTCGAGGGGTACGCCAGGCCCCAGTCTATCATAAATTTGGGCCATGGAAATTCTAATATAAGCAGGGTGCTTGTATATGCCCCCACAGCAATAAATGCGGCATGGCCCAGGGTTATCTGACCGCAAAAACCGATGAGAAGCTGCACCCCTAAAGCTCCAAGCACCGTATAACCGATCAGATTGCAAATGCTGAGCAAATAGGGATCTGCATACCGTGGAATGATAACAAACAGAATCGCAAAGAGCAGGATCATCTTTCCCTTGATAAACCTCGTTTGCCACCAGGCATGATCCTGGGCATAATTTTGATGATACACACTGCAGGGAAGCCAAGTTGTGGACATATACTACTCCGATTTTCGATTTAATATTGAAGATTTGAAAAAGAAACGCTTGTTCCTTAAATTGTCAATCGTCAATCATCAATTTTCAATTGGTTACACTCGTTCAATTCGCTCCCAGCCCCAGAGTCCGTGGGGTTTGAAAAGCAGAAAAATAACCATGAATACAAATGGTGCCACTTCTTTTACGCCGCCTGGGAAGTATTTGTCCAGGTAGGCTCCGCAAAGGTTCTGTAGTATACCGATGACAATACCGCCAACGATGGCTCCGGGTACGGAATTCAGCCCGCCGATCACCACGGCAGGCAGAACCAGCAGCCCAAGATAACCGACGGATATGTTGAGCCCGTTGATATTTCCCAAAAGAGTGCCGCCGACACCGGCCGCCATAAAGGCAATGGCCCAGGCTGCGGCATAAACAAAGCGGGCGCTTACCCCCAGGGAAAGGGCAGCCATTTCATCATCAGCCGTAGCCTGCATGGCCAGGCCCCAGCGGGTGTATTGAAAGAAACCCACAAAGATGCACAACAGAACAATGGCAGCCACAAAGCTCCAGAGATACGCCTGACCAACAATGACGGGTCCTATGTGAATAGGCTCCATTGAAAAAACCGGCGGGGTGAATACGCGGGTGTCGGTACCCCATATTAATTCCACCGTTCCTTTAAAGAAAAATGTGTGCCCCACGGTGACCATAATCACCGTCAGAACAGGCTCCCCTATGAGTTTGTCAAGAAAAATCCTTTCGGTCAGAATTCCTAGAACAAGCCCGATGATCAGCGAAAAAAAGAGCGCCAGCAGAAAGGGAATACCCATTGAATAAAAGCTTAAGGAAACATAGGCACCGATGAGAGTCAATTCTCCCATGGCCAGATTCAGCACGCCCGAGCACTTATAAATCAGCACCCATCCCAGGGCGACGAGGGCATAGATGCCGCCCACCATAACACCTGTAGTAATCGTCATTAAAAAGAGTTCCATCCTTTACTCTACCTTTCAATTGATGTTATGGGAAATTTTTTTTATCATTAACCTTTAACCTATAAACCATGACCCATGACCTATTAACTATTCCTTTGCATTTCTAATATGAAGATCGGTCTTAATATGGGATATTCGTCCGTCTTCGTATGTAATCGTAGTATCGATATGCACATTATCTTCATCAGAATATAGGGCATCCACTATATTCTGATACCGTTTTTCCACAAAAGCCCTTCGAAGTTTGCGGGTCCTTGTTAGTTCCTCATCATCTGCATCAAATTCCTTGTAAAGGTTTATAAATTTTCTGATCCTGGCGGCTTCGGGAAGGTCTTTATTGGCCTGATGGATTTGTTCTTCCACCAGTTCATAGACCTCAGGCTTTTGTGAAAGTTCCGGGTAGCTCGTGTAATTGAGTTTCTTTTCATCCGCCCACTTGCCCACCACCGAATAATCGATACAGACGACGGCTGTTACATAATCCCGTTTGTCTCCAATCACCCACGAATCCCTCATATGTGGACTGAATTTCAAGCGAGTTTCCAGATACTGCGGAGAAAAGGGTCTGCCGTCACTCAAGGTCATTACATCTTTTGAGCGGTCAAAAACAACCAGATGACCGTCATCGTCTATAAAACCCTTGTCACCTGAATATAGCCAGCCATCTTTCAAGGTCTTTTCCGTGGCCTCAGGGTTCTTGTAATAGCCCAGGAATACCGATGGGCTTTTGGTAAGTATTTCGCCGTCTTCAGTAATACTGACCTCGGTTTCCGGGATGGCAAGGCCCACCGTGTCAAACTTGATATCTCCGCTGCGATGGACCACCGAAATCCCGGCGACTTCGGTCTGCCCGTAAATCTGTTTAAGGTTCACACCCAAAGCGTGAAAAAAGCGGAAGTGGTCCGGGCCCATGGCAGCACCGCCGGTATAAGCATTGCGCACCCTGGAAAGCCCGAGATGGTCTTTGAGTTTTTTTTGCACAACTATGGAAGCCATCCATTCCAGGAACGCCCAATACCAGGGAATCGGCTTCTTTTGGAATTTAAGGTCGGCCACATGATAGCCGATCTTGGCTGACAACTCATAGCATTTACGCTTGATCCAGGCGGCGTCCAGGTACTTGACCTGAACCGTGCGGGTCATTTGTTCATACATGCGAGGCGGGGCGAACATAACATGGGGTCCGATTTCCCGGATGTTCTCCTGGGCAGTTTCAGGCGCCTCGGGGAAATTGATAATGTATCCGATCTGAAGGCCACAGGAAATTGACATCATCTGTTCACCGATCCAGGCAAAAGGGAGGTAAGAAACATAATCATCAGTCTCTTTGCATGGATCTACAGCCATGAGATTTTGGCCCATGGTCAACATATTGTAATGGGATAACAGCGCCCCCTTGGGTAGCGCCGTAGTGCCCGATGTGTAGAAAAGGAGCGCCACTTCATCGCCGTGGCCCTTGTTGATAGTCTCTTCAAATAGATTCGGCTGTTGTTGTTCCAGTTCCCGACCCAGAAGCTGAACTTCCTTGAGGCTTATCAGATAATCCTGATCATAATTGCGCATTCCTTTGGGGTCATCCCATATGACCTTTTCCAGCTTGGGGCATTCATCAAAAATTGAAATAGCTTTGTCGACTTCTTCCTGACCTTCACCGAACAAAAACTTTGTGTCCGAATGATCAATAATATATTTAACCTCCTCCATCAGAGAGTCCTGGAACAGCCAGACTCCCACACCCCTGGCGCACAATGCTGCTATCTCGGCCCACAGGCCTTCAGGTCGGTTGTCGCCGATCATAGAGACCTTGTCACCGTCTTTGAGTCCAAGGCTGATAAGCCCCAATGCTATATATTTGACATTTTCAAAGTAATCGTGCCAGGTGATGGGACGCCAGATACCAAACTCTTTCTCCCTCATAGCCACTCTATCTTTGCCGTACTTACGTGCCTGCTTTATAAACAGTTTGGGAATCGTCAGATCTTTGGTAATTTCCATATGACTACTTTTTAGTTTTGGTCTTAATAAGCGTCCAGCCGGGAAAAGGGCCATTTCTGGATGGAAACTAGAACCCATCTCAAAAATAAGATTAGGGTTCAGGGCAAGGCGCGAAACGGTGAAAAAGCGGAGCATACACGTAGTATGTGAGCATTTTGAATCGTTTCGCAACGCCGCCATGGGCACTTAGATTGTTTTTGAGATAGGTTCTAATTATCTTCGTGTTGCATACAGGTCCTCTTCACCCAGATATGCCATGATCACCTCAGGATGGTTCTGGACCTCCTCAGGTGTACCGTCAATGATCATATTGCCGAAATTGAGCACAAAGACACGATCGGAAAGATCCATGACTACGCCCATGTCATGCTCCACCAGAAGACAGGTGATCTTCCATTGTTCTTCTTCATTAATGTCCAGGATGAACCGGGCCATGTCTTCAACTTCTTCAAGATTAAGGCCGGCCAGGGGCTCATCTAAAATCAGAAGCTCTGGCTCCAGAGCCAGCGCACGACCCAACTCCACCCGCTTTTGAAGGCCGTAAGGCAGCATGCCAACGGGTTTGTGCCGGATATGTTCAATCTCTAAAAGATCGATTATCTCGTTCTTCAATAAAGGCCGGTGTTCATTTTCTTCCCGGGCGGTTTTACCGAGGTAAATCGATCCGCCGGCAATGCCGATTTGAAATGGAGATGGCGGCCGAGGCGGATGTTATCCAGGACCGTCATGCCGCCGAACACCTCAACTTTCTGAAATGTTCTCGAAATGCCCAGTTTGGCCCTTTTAAATGGTTTGAGGTGATTGATTTTTTGTTGTTTGTAATAGATATTTCCTTTCTGCGGTCGGTAAAGGCCGTTGATACAGTTCAACATCACTGTCTTACCGGCTCCGTTGGGCCCGATTACAGAATGAATCTCTCCTTTTTTGATTTTCAGGCTGACGTCGGCCAGTGCAAGAACTTTTCCGAAACTCATATGAATATCCTCTATTGCCAGGAGGACGTCTTTTTCTTTATGCTCATTTGATTCAGCCAATATTAATAACCTTCCTCGGTCTGATGATTCTCCAAAAAAAAGAGATCATAAAATCATTTTTTATTGTCGGCTGAAAGCCTTGATTATTAACAATGTCCTTATGAATAACTTGCATCAGCACCGATTTTTCACTCCAAACAAAAAAATTTAAGATTCATGTCACAAAGCATTCTATTTTTCAACGACTATTATCTAGCGCCGTAAATTAACTGAATATCATTCATTGACCTACAGTTTGTCAAGATCTTACGGCGATATCCTTTTTTCTCGGGCAAGGTTTTTTATTCGGCTTCCAGCCGACATTCTTAAACCCCTCATGTTCCGCCATTAAATCCTACGATAACGTTTTTACGGTCCACAATGACCGGAACCTTGCGCACGCCCTCAGAATATTTAAGCATGGTTTTCAACTGGTCAGCATCAGACGTAACGTCAAAATATTGCACATCCAGGCCCTTTTTTTTATAAGCTTCACGAGCGTCATTTGTATAGGGTCAGGTATCTTTTCCATAGATCAGTATTTTATCTGTCATTGTTGTTTCCTCCTTGCTTTAGGATTATTGCACGGATAAGAAAAAGACAACTTTTTATAATTTCAATATATTGCAAGTGAAAGTTAAAAGGCCTAACAATTATTTAGTGTTTTGTCAATGATTACAGATTGACAAATGCAATAGTGATTGATAAAATTTTTGTTCAATATATAGAATTTTTTTTACCTTTTCTTATTTTGTTCTTTCCAGAAAATTTAGATAGTTCATTTAGAGACCTTTGAAAAATGCTCAATTTTGTTCAAGTTCAAGGAAGGCGAAAAATTTAACCACCCCGTACGATCTTCCGGACCCACGGGGCAGGCACGAATACATTAAGTATTTCGAGGATAAAGCTAAAGCTTCACTACGTGCAAAATTTGAGTCTGACACAGAAATTGGGCAAAAGGGGGCGTTTTGCAAAGGTCTCATTTAAGGTATCCTTGAGGCACGCATTTAATACCAAAAGACATTATTGCCATGGCCAGATCGGTTAATAGACTTTCAAGAGATGTTGTTATAACAAACGAACTTGGCCTACACGCAAGATCAGCAGCCCGGATCGCAAAGCTCGCCCAGAACGGGGAATCGAAAATCTGGATCATTAAGGACGGAGCAAAGGCAGATGCTACCAGCATTATTGATATCCTTACCCTTTGCTGTGAAAAAGGTTCAAAAATAACAATAAAAATTGACGATCAATCGGATCATGCAATTTTAAACGATCTTGTGCAGCTAGTTGAAAATGGTTTTGGAGAATAATCAAGCATGTTAAACACAAACGAAGGGGAAATACAACTTCACGGCATAGGTGGTTCTCCGGGTATTTGTATCGGAAAGGCATACCTTGTAGGCAAAGAAGGTGTGGATGTTGTGGAAAAATATTTTATAAGTGAAGAGAATTTAAAAAAAGAGACAAGACGTTTCAGAAAGGCCGTAAAGAAAGCAAAGGATGAGTTGTGTTCAATAATTGAACAAACACCAAAAAAATTACGTCCGCATGACTCCATTCTTGAAGCCCAAATGGTGCTGTTTAAAGACAAGATGCTATACGGCAAAACTATCAAAACCATTGAAAAGGAAATGGTAAACGCAGAGTGGGCCCTCAAGAAAGTGGTATCCAATGTAAAATCGATGTTTGACGAGATGACAGACACCTATTTGAAGGGGCGGGCTGCCGATATTATGCATGTATCCGACAGCATCATGCAGAACCTGGTTGGGTCGGAAAAGGAGGATATTGCTGCTATTGAAAAACGGGTCATACTTGTTGCCGCCGATCTTTCGCCAGCAGACACCAGTCAGATACAACTTGAAAAGATAATGGGATTTGTAACCGATCGTGGCGGCAAGACATCACATACGGGCATTATTGCCCGAACCCTTGAGATTCCTGCTGTCCTGGGCCTTGATAATGCAAGCCGTATAATAAAAAACGATGACATCATCATTGTAGATGGTACCAAAGGCATAGTTATTATTAATCCTACCGACAAGACACTTATACAGTACGAAGAACGTAAAGACAGATACGAAGCTTATAAAGCTGGTTTTACCCGGGACAGCCATCTCCCGGCTGAAACAGTGGATAGTGTCCTTTTCCAGGTTATGGGTAATATTGAGCTTCCCGAAGAGGTCGTGTCGGTTATTCGTTACGGAGGAGATGGTGTCGGCCTTTACAGAACAGAGTTTCAATATTTTAACCGACTTGATTTTCCCGATGAGCATGAGCTTTTTGATAAATACAAGGATGTGGTCGAGGTAATGGCACCAAGACCGGTAACGATTCGAACCATAGACGTCAACGCCGATAAAGCGATTCCCTATGCTTCGGATTTAGATGAGATCAACCCTGTTCTCGGGTTGCGAGGTATCAGGTACTGCCTGAAAAAACCGGATGTTTTCAAAACCCAGCTCCGGGCCATACTGAGGGCCTCTGCATTCGGCAAAGTCAGGGTACTATTTCCCATGATCTCATGCTATGATGAAGTCCTTCATGCCAAAAGAATATTAAACCAGGCTGCAGATTCCCTGGACAAGGAAGGTGTAGACTTTGACAAAAACATGGAGGTCGGGATTATGATAGAGGTTCCTTCGGCAGCGATCCTGGCAGATATGATGGCGAAAGAAGTTGACTTTTTCAGCATCGGCACAAATGATCTGATCCAGTATTCCCTTGCGGTGGACAGGGGCAACCCACAGGTTGCGCATCTCTATCAGCCGCTCAATCCTGCCATTATCCGTTTGATTAAACATGTTGCCGATGTAGCAAAGGACCACGGTCTGGAGATCTCCATGTGTGGTGAGATGGCAGGCGATCCTGTTAATATGACGATACTTTTAGGGTTGGGGATGGACAGATTTAGTGTGAATCCTCAGTCAATACCGATAATTAAAAGTATGATAAGATTGCTCAATGTTGAAGATGCCAGACTCTTTATTAAGGAAGTTCTTAAAGAGACCACCGACACCGGTGTCACGGAACTGGTGCATAATACCTTCGGCAGTATTATATTTGATATAGGATATACCGAATTATAATCTCTCCCTCCTGACTCGGATATTTCAAAAGCCAGCATAGAATAATCTCTCGAGCGGATGCAAAAATAGCCTTTGCAAATATAGGAGAAAACAGCATTTGAGTGAGAACCACATAAAAATTGTAACTGTAAACAAAAAAGCCAAATATGACTATTTTATCGAAGATACCTACGAGGCGGGGATGGTACTTTTGGGAACCGAAGTTAAATCACTCAGGCTCGGCCGGACAAATCTTAAGGATTCCTATGCCAGAATCAAAAAAGGTGAAGTGTTTGTTCACCAGATGCACATCGGGGCTTATCCCTTTGCCTCTTATGAGAATCATGATCCCTTAAGAAAAAGAAAACTCCTTTTGCACAAGTATGAAATCAAGAAACTGTATGGCAAGGTCAATGAAAAAGGATTTTCCCTGATACCATTAAGGGTGTATTTCCAAAACGGAAAGGCCAAGATGACCATTGCAATTGCCAAAGGTAAACGCAGACACGACAAGCGGGAGACCATCAGACGGCGTGAAGAAAAAAGGGATCTGGATAGGGCCAAGAAAGAATATAAATAAGAGCTCATACCTAAATTGAAGCGTACCCCGCAGCAAGACTTCGGCGAGACCCTCGGCCTGAGCTCGGGTCGAAGGCTCAGTCGAGTCGCTACGGGGAATGCGAACGCAGGCTGGTTCAAAACAAAGGATATTTTTTTCAAGTTTCAAAGGAATATTTCATAACTGCCGGTTTAGAATCTACTTTGACATTTACCTGCGGATATAATACAAAACATTGACAACCGTGCAGTACTGGATTAATATATAATAATATCTTAATCCTGCAAGCGGCGAGTTTGCTAAAAACACAAGACAGCAAGCACGCAGCTTCAAGATTGTTTATGATATGAGACCTTTGAAAAATGCTCTTTAACAACCTATCTGCGAAACACAATTTGGGGGCGAAACGGCTTCGACGGGGATAAAGAAGCACCGGCTGCATACCAAGCTCCTGTCGGCTTGTAAAAAAGACAGGGAACTAAACATAATCGCAGACGATTATAATTACGCTTTAGCCGCTTAAAGGCTAACGTCCTGCCGAATTATTCCTGCGTATTCGGTAAGGGCGTCGACTAGCAGGATAGCCGATCCTGACATCCTGTTAACGGATTGGCGAATATTTTACAGGATAGTCTCTCAAGAATCCTGCCTGGAGGAGACTTGAACAGGCGAAAGCAAGTATTCAGGCTAAGTATGTAGATGCCTTTGCGGAATATTTTCGGACGCGGGTTCGACTCCCGCCGCCTCCACCATTCTTATTTAACAATTACAATTACTTATAAACATAAAACGCCACACTTTTGTGTAGCGGTGGTGTAGCGATCTCTCCTATCCAAATATCTTTCTTAATCCTTCTTGATAGCATGATATCACAGCATTTCTAATAGGGTTGATATCTACAGGATTGTTGGAGATACCACAAATTTCAGAACAGATTCTAAACCTTTAATATATAGCGAGACTGTCGAAAAAGTCCAATTCAGGCATTGTTACGAATTTTGCATGTAGTAAAAACAGATAGTTATAAGCCTTAAAATCATGCTTTTAGGGTTTTTCGACAGTCTCAGCAGATAGTACAAGCTGCTCAGAGTATTGATTTAGAACCTGAATCAATACCTATTATGGATGGTCTGAATGCTTGATTTAAGGCAGAAGTCTGGAATGAAATTTATTTACTTTCGGGTATAGATGTATGTCCGATATCCTTAATTCACAATTCAGGATACATTCTTATTTTAATAATTTTTTTACAATGGTGAAAACTTCATCGCAACTCCGGCGATCATTATAGATAGACCGCAAGCCTAATAAAAGATGGTGGATCTCATCACGAGAACAAAGATCAATTTGAATGCTGGAAATGTCCACTTGCCAATATTTCAGTTGTTTTTTGATGATTTTTCGCATAACGTTTTCCTACGAAGATTTACTAAGTTTGGCTCATAATCGCTGATCATATGATCATAAAAAATCAGTGAAAAATTGATATGTTTAATAATTTCAACTTTATAAAAAAGCCAAGATACATGCATATCGGTAGAACAAGGAAAACACGAGCATGCAATGGAATAAAATTATAAAAGAAATGTTTTTCCTTTTAGGGATATCAATAATTTCTGCGTTCACTGTAAATTTTTTCTCTCCTGCAGGCATTGCCCTTGTAGGTCAGTGGGATGAATCACTGGGCGTTATAGCTGCAAAAGCTAAAAGCGATGTTTTTAGCGGCGAATTGGAAATTAAACATGTTAAGATCGCAAAACAATTTTTCGACAGTGATAAAGCAGTTTTTGTTGATGCCCGTTCGCTTGAAAATTTTGAAGACGGTCATATAAAAGGAGCAGAATCCCTGCCTCTCGGTCAATTTAATAACCTCATCGAAGCGTTTAAAGAAAAATATCCAGCCGACACAATCATTGTTACTTATTGCTCAGGGAGAACCTGTGACGATAGTCACAGGCTGGAACAACTTCTATTTGACAATGGTTATGTAAATGTTAGCGTCTTTATCGATGGCTATCCAGGCTGGAAAGCGGAGGGCTACCCAATTGAATAACAATCTGAGAAATCTTTTCAATAACTGTTGGCTAGAAATAGCATTACGTTGGATTCTCGGTATAACCTTTATCTATGCCAGCTATTATAAAATAATGTCTCCTACAGATTTTGCTAAAGTTGTTTATGGATACAACCTTTTCCCGGAGGTTTTAATAAACCTGATAGCTATTATTCTTCCCTTCGTGGAGCTGATCTCAGGCCTATCCTTGCTTCTTGGGATCTATCCCCGTTCTGCAGCTTTGATAATAAACGGATTGCTACTGGCCTTTATCTTTATTTTGACTATTAATATCATGAGGGGCTACGAATTCGACTGCGGATGTTTCTCAACAAAAAAGACAGGATCTCCTAAACTGATGGTGGCAAGGGACATTATATACTTAATTATGGGACTACAGGTTTTTTTGTTTAACGGTGTCAGAAAGGGATGTTTTATCCGTTTGGATAGAAAGCTTTTCCATTGAAGGCATTTCATCTACACAGGAAGGACACCAAGTGGCCCAAATATTGACCGGAACTACTTTGCCTCTGTAGTCAGACAGACTGACCATTTTTCCATTGATACCGGGAAATGTGAAATCAGGTGCAGGAAGTCCAACCTCTATGCGTACTTGCTTTACAGATTTATAATATGACCTATTTCGATTCAGCAACAAAAGGATACGGCTTTTGTTCTATTCCCTTAACCCTGTTTTATCGCAATCGAAACGTGGTTATACAGGTTTTGCTGTTATCAAACGTTTTTATTATACCTTTGGCTGTTCGATTCAGCTCCTGAACTCTCAGCCCGATCTTGCGGTTTCTAGGAAGCCAGAGTTCAAAAAAACCGTTTCGCAAGGTGACAATAGTTTCATCGACCAGGACATTTCCATCTTGGTCAACAGCTTTTACATAAAACTCTTTTTCGGGCAATTCCCCCTGACAGGAGGACATGTAATGAATCGATCACCTATGCGTCCGGTTTATGTAGGGTGCCACAGCGACCAGCATCTTTTCTTCAGGAAGCGGAATCTTTTTGACTTTACTTTTGGACAATTCAAATACAACCTCTCGGGTGGTCACGTAGCTCTTAATCTCCTTTTTGGACCAATTCCATTCATTGGCGATTGCCATGGCCTGAATGGCATCCACGTTTTTCAAGATAGCTTCGGGGGAATTCTTATCAGGCTGGCAGCCAGACGCTGCAAACAGCAAGCTTAGCCCAAGAAGTAGACTTAGAGATAGGGAGAGTTTTTTCATCTTTTTTCTCCTTACACAAGTTCCGAAATTCAGCAGATTTTACTCTTTTACAATACTAAAGCAGACTTTGGGAGACTATCACATCGCGGTATCAGAATCAAACCTTTTCTAAGACTTTTTCGCTCCACTGAACCGTGATTTCAATGGCTATCCAGATGAGTAATTTGGAATTTATGATTTTTTGGATTGGCAGAAGCAGTCCATAATACAAACATACCCTTACCGATATCTGCATAGTATCTGCAAAAAATCGGGTCTCTCAAAAGTGCAGATATTGTAAACGTATCCCAAATGAGCTTCAATTACAGATAGCTGCTATAAATCTGCACAATTGACATCACCTAAACTCTGTGTGATACTCCGAATCATATCATCACACATTTCGATAATCGTCGAATTACATATAATGGCAAGATACATGCAAATTGCGCTTTTTTCTAAATTCAGATATCGTTGATTGGTTGATTAGTTGATTAGTTAAGTGGTTGTAAATATGGATTTATCCCATATTTGCAAAATAATTGGACACTTCATGTTTCAACAATCGTAACATTCTGAAATTATGACTATAATTTACCTAATCAACCAGTCAACCAGTAAACTATTCAACGAGGTCTGAAATTATAATTGTAATATCTTATTCTACAATTCCAGATTTCCATAATATATTGGAATCTTTTTCATATTTACCAATAAAGCGAGAGTTAATTCAACTTGCGCATTAGTTAAGTATCAAAGAAGCATACTTGACCGGTCCCGAGGCCTTCCAGGTGGGTTCTTTGAATGGAGACTCAGAATATGGTGAAAATCCAATCCCAGCATCACAGCAGGAACAGGTTTAAATTAACAGAAGATTGCTCGGTTACTGTTGGTGTCACGCCGGATTATAGTATCAATACTGATTTCATCAATCTCGGCAAAGACGGGGATTTAGTAATCAAGAAGGGTTACGCTTGGGACGGGCTGCCCGGCCTCGTACTCCACACTAAGAACATACGGCGCGGATCTGTCGTTCGCGACGCTCTCTACCAACTCATGCGCAATCAACATTTGTCAAATGGATGGCGCACCGCGGCAGATATGGAGTTCAAGCGCTTTTGTATCGAAGACGGATGTTCAAAATTCCGCGCATGGTTCTTACACAGACAACTACGTTCCGAAAATTCGACAGCAGTAGTTTACGAGATTGTAAGGAAAGCCTCTCCGACACAGCCGAAGGTCGTCAGTGCGATTCATAGCGTACAGCCACTTCTTGAGAGTTTCGATGAACCAACACTGTACACACTTTTCAAGAGCTCTGAACCAATAGGCCCACAGCTTAGAGTATCAGAGTTACCGGAAGGGATGCTTCGTTCGCTTACTGGGTACCACCTGGAGCAAATCGCTGTTGTGCGGAAAAGGGCGAGGGAACGAAGAGGCAATTTTTGGATAGGAGTCGGAAGCGGTGCTGGCGCCTTGACTGCATTAACGGGTCTTGCGGCACTTGTGTTGCGCCTTTTGGGCAAAATGTAGGCATTGAGGGCGTCCCAAATTGGCTTAACATTTGGCTCATCTTTGCCAGCAAGCATATCGCGATTTTTTGTGTTGGTGATTCTTCAAACTAAGAGATTTTTTTAGAGCTCCTCTGCAGAGTCGCCGCTGTCAAGTTAGCCAGGCGTTAAATATACCTGCTATGAAATCTCAATGTTTGACAGTCCTCAAAACCGTGTGATACTTGAATTATATCACCACACATTTCGATAACTGTCGAAATACATGTACTGGCAAGAAATCAAAAAATTGGCAGTGACACTTTTCTATAACAATATCGCTACAGATGGAAAATTTTCCATCTAATATTACTGTTATGTGTACAGGAGCCAAAATGAACTACAAAATTCGAATTCATAAGCTAATTGATGAAATTTCAAACGAAGTATATGATTTTATCAAAGATTCCGAAAATAGTTTTAATGAGGGTTGGGTTCCAGCTACATACATTAAAGACGAGTTGGGTTTAAAACTGTCTTCATATCCACAAGAAAACGAAATAGACAATAAAACTGGTTGGTTCTTCTCTACGATAGCAAGATACTTACAAGACAAAAATAAGGTAAAATTTAAAAAGACAGGAAATCGATCATTTTATAAAACTTTGTATTATTGACCAAAATTTCACATAACAAATCAGTTGAGCAGACGGCGTGAAAATAGCGGTTTTACGTGAAGGCCCAGCAAAATTGACACTCAATCGGGCCGCTGCTCACGCCAGACGTTAGCCACAAAAACAAAGGAGGTGTCAAATTGAAACTAAATGTTAAAGCATTTGCACTTACCTGCGGTATTATCTGGGGTTTTGGTCTTTTCTTGTTAACCTGGTGGATAATCCTCTTTGAAGGAGCAACCGGTGAGCCTACTTTAATAGGCCTCGTGTATCGTGGTTTTACCATATCCCCTGCCGGCAGTATCATAGGCTTCTTCTGGGCGTTGGTAGATGGCTTGATAGGGGGAGCAATACTCGCATGGCTATATAATTTAATATCTGCTCGCATTTTGAGTTCAGAATCATAAATCAGCTTCGGTTAATAACCTGGGTGATTAGCAACCTTAGAAGCTTTTGATACCTCCAAATTATCAAAGGTTTGGTGACTGTTGGGCTATCTGCTATGTACATGAACTGTTGACAGGTCATGAATTTTTGACATACTCATATTATATCTTTACATAGTTAGATAACCGTCGAATTAAATAGATTGGCAAGATGTCACAGGTTTTGAAAAGCCTAAAATTTCTTCTTGATCAAGCACATATCGGCAATTTTGAAAAATTGCCGATTTCTGGATATCCAAAAGAAATCCCCTTCCTAATTTAATCTTCAGGCAAAATCCACAATTTTTAGTCAGTCCTTTTTTGTTATATGAGGACGTGCATGTCCCACATTATTCGCGTATCACAATTAATCTTTAGCGGACTAATATTGGGATTTTTGAGATCTACAATTCTTGGTTCACCATCCTTTGTTTTGCAACTGCTGTTAAACCATCTTTCCAATAAATTCATTTTCAAATTCAAAGTTATTCTTAAGTATTTTCATTAATATACCGATAAAAAATTCGGAATTAAACCTTTGAGATTGAGACTGAAATATGGATAGTCAAAAAACCAACATCGTCGAGCAAATCACCGGGGGTTTTATCAGCATCGATTCGATAGAGGAATTTAATGAAGTCATCGAAGATTTTCCAGAGGATCCTGCACTACATAAAGCTTATGCAGATTTTCTGGTAAAAAAGAAATCTTCTGATAATGCAGCTTTATCATACGGCAGAGCTGCAGCACTTTATCTTAACTCAGGAAAACTGTTACCGGCAGTTTTAACAAAACTTTTACAATGGCGAATTAAATCTCCTGTCTACCAAGATGCACAGCTTTTTTTAACCGCTTTAAATGACAATAGCCTCCCAGATACTCCACTTAAAGTCTTTTTCGATAAATTATCAAAACCAGAAGTGTTGGCGGTTATGAAATGTCTTGAGAATATTCAATTTCCTGCGGGTCAATTAATATATAAGATCGAAGATGTGCAGGAGGACTTATATTTTATTGTATCTGGGAGTATTAAAGAAATAAGATTTGAGCCTGTTGAAAAAGGTAAGGAAACGGTTTTTAAACAATCCGTTGAGAATTTGTCCGATGACGATACGTTTGGTGAGCTTTATCCGATCAAAGAAGAAAATGTATGTCAATCCTATATAGAAGCCACCGAACCAGTTGATTTGCTGAAAATACCCAAACAAATGTTGATGCCGATATTTAAAAAATATTCAAATGTTGAATCAGGTTTGCAGGCGGTTAGCGTTTTCCGGTCAGAGTTTCGTAAAGCGAAATTATTGAAAAAAAATCGCAAGAGTCAAAGACATGAGACGATGATAAAGATGTCTCTTGAGGTTTATCCACATTCATCTGCCAACTATCCGATTATTCTTGAAGCCTATTCAAAAGATATTTCTGTTGGCGGAACCTGTGTTGTTTTAGACGCGAACGATATAAGTGTGGCAAAAAGTGTTGCCTCTTTTAGCAAAACCATTAAAAACTCTAAGGTTAAAATCAATTTTCCCAGTGGAGGGCTCGAGCTAAAGGTTTCCGGTAAAATCGCCTGGACCCGAGAGACGATAGAGAGAGGAAAAAAAACCTTAGCAGTGGGCATACATTTTCAGGACCTATCTCCTAAATTACGCGGTATGCTGTTTGTGTTTGCAGAGAACTCTAAGGTCAGATAAATCACTTTTACGAAAGTTCGGAACAATTCTCCACATCATGTTGATGACCGCCAATATGGAGCCATTCGATGATCGCCTACCCTATGGAAACCCCCTGTGTATCGTGTCAATTCATATGCAAATTAGACAACAATCTTGTTAATCCAACCGGATCATTGGTCAGGTGTCCAGAATGCCATTTCATCTTCATGGTTCATCGACCGGGTTTTGCTGAGGCGCCGATTGTTCAAGATACAAATATTGATCAATCAATTTTAAGTGATCTCTATAGTATCAGACCTGAACTGCAAGTCGGATTACCCGTTGATGAACCAACTGAGGGATCTGATGATTATGTAGTTCAAAGTCTGACATCGATTGAAGATTTTGGGGATGAGGCTCAGGTAGAACCTGATCCAAATAGGGAGGATTTACGCTTAGCCGATTTGCCAGATCTTTCTGAATACGAGAACATGATTGATTGGGGTGATAATACAGATTCAGGGGGGTCATAGTAACATCTGAGATTGCACACCGACTCCCCCCTCGGATTGGTTGGGATTAGGATCATGATCTGGCGCACTGGGGACCCGATCACAAATTTTTCATGAATTTGACGATAATGATTTTTATCAGATTGGAGCGTATACTTTCTGGGAATCGGAATAGAAGAGCAGAAGAACAGAAGAATGATTCTATTATCGAGGATGCCAAGCATCTGGTAAACTGCATATCCATTAATAAAATAAACTTGATCCTCCCCCCCCTGCAAAAATCACAGATAGCCCCGCCCCTCATCTTGACTACTGAGATTCGACCACAAAATATTTCGTGGAGTTTCAGCAGAAAGAATAACCTTTGCTTTTAAATTTGCTGTGGTTGTGTTATCTGAATCATATCTTAAATAATTTCTGAAAAAAACGCAACTTGTGCTATTGGCAAGCTATCTGTAGTCGGACTCCCGCCAAATTAGGGGCCAATTTTAGAGCATATCACAAATTTGGGCGAAGTCCGGATACTCTCAATTTATCACCATCACTTGATATTTGGTTTTCTGTTGTGATATCCCAAGTTTTCCTATAGCGAAATTTCAGCTTATTTTACCCAATCTACAAAATCCCCAAATTACATATTGGATCCCCGGAGATTATTATACAAATGTGGCGTGCGCGCATATGAAATCTGAAATCTCTCAAAATAACATTCATTAATTTGAATATATCGGCGATACTTGGTATATATTATTGAGTAGCGCGTTACTGGTCTTGCGATGGAATTGATCCTTGCTCGTAAATACAATCCAGTTTTGCTGAAATATGGTTTTCTATTTTTCTTCATTAAATAAGGTAGCTTATATGACCCTGTGCCGGATTATTGACCTGTCCCCCTTATCCAATAGGCTTCATCTTACAATTCTATTGATGTTCATCTTATCTTTGCAAGGTTGTGCTGATATGAGAGGGTTTCTGATGAGATCTCTACCGCTTCCAGGCCATCTGGAGGAAGAGATCGAACGAAATAACTTTTCTGTTGCAAAAGAAGATGACGTCATTGGCCGGTTGGCGATCATCAGACTTGAAAAGGAGGATACGCTGCCCGATATTGCGAGACACTTCAGCTTGGGAATCAATACCGTCAGTGCAGCTAATCCGGGAATAGATACATGGGTGCCTGAGGCCGGAGAGCGTATCCTGCTGCCGCTGAGCTTTATCCTGCCAGACGCCCGTAGAAAAGGTATCGTGATCAATTTAGCCGCTATGAGGCTCTTTTATTTTAAGGGAAATGGTAAACTAATGGCCGTGTCGACCTACCCGGTCGGTGTCGGTACCACAGAGCGGCCCACTCCCATGGGTCGAATGTATGTAAGGCGCAAAAAGTTCCGGCCGACCTGGTATGTGCCTGCCTCGATTGCTAAAGATCATAGGAAAAAAGGAGATCCTTTACCGCCTAAAGTACCACCGGGGCCTCTAAATC
>PVMK01188966.1_pt2 | contig 24435 bp, 26 predicted proteins | sample 1853481 | NCBI WGS metagenome assembly PVMK01 (sample SAMN08533507, study PRJNA380276) | Marine sediment metagenome, whole genome shotgun sequencing project.
ATTGCTGATGGTCTGTAGCCTGATTGTGCTAGAGAAATATGGTAGTCTGCCTGTGGGATAATCTGTGCCGACTGGCCGAATAGAAAGGGTTTATATGCGCCGAACAAAAATTATTGCAACACTGGGGCCCGCTACCGATGACCCCGTCGTGCTTGAGCAAATGTTTTGTGGCAGGGCACGGATGTGGTGCGCATTAACTTTCTCTCACGGGCGAGTGGGCGGAGCATCAGCAGCGTATCGACCTGGTGCGTAAAATTTCAGCAAAACTTGGCCTCTATGTCGGGGTGCTGGGCCGACTTTGCAAGGCCCCAAGATTCGTATCCGTCGTTTTAAGGAATCACCGTTGAACTCAAAGAAGGCCAGCAGTTTGTGCTGGATTCTGCGCTGGCCGGCGACGCGGGCACCGTCGAAGCTGTTGGTGTTGCCTATGAAGGCCTGGCAGCAGATGTAGAGCCTGGCGACAAGTTATTGCTTGATGACGGGCATTTGATGCTCGAAGTCGAGAATATAGTTGGTACGCAGATTATTTGTCGTGTGCGGGTTGGCGGTGAACTGGGCAATCAAAAAGGCATTAACAGACATGGGGGTGGCCTGTCCGCACCCGCACTTACCGATAAGGACCGCGAGGATATTATATTTGCGGCGAAGGCGGCTGTTGACTGGGTTGCAGTGTCTTTTGTTCGTTCGCCTGAAGACGTTAATGAAGCGCGTAAGCTATTACGTGATGCGGGTGGATCGGGGCATATCGTTGCAAAAATCGAACGATCTGAAGCGGTTAATAATCTGGAAGCGATTATTGATGCCAGTGATGCAGTCATGGTGGCGCGAGGAGATCTTGGTGTTGAAACCGGTTATGCAGGTTTGACCGGATTGCAGAAGAAAATTATTCGGTTGGCCAGGCGCGGTCATAAAGTCACTATTACTGCGACCCAAATGATGGAATCCATGATTCACAGCCAAAACCCAACCCGTGCTGAAGTATCTGATGTCGCTAATGCTGTTATGGATGGTACCGATGCGGTCATGTTGTCGGCTGAGTCGGCCGTCGGCGAATACCCGGTTAAGGCAATTGCAACGATGGCTGAGGTTTGCGAGGGTGCTGAGGCCTATCGATTAACAAGCAATAAATTACGCCGCAATGATGAGCATTTTGAATATGTTGATCAGGCTATTGCGATGGCCGTTATGTACACCGCGAACCATATGGATGTGCATGCCATTATCGCGTTGACTGAATCCGGTTCAACTGCTTTGTGGATGTCCCGGATCCGTTCAGATATTCCTATATATGCTTTTACCCGGCATGAGGCTACGCTGCGCCGGATATCTCTGTACAGAGGCGTATATCCGGTTTTATATGATGTTACTGATTCGGACCCGGATGAGTTGTACAGCAGTATTTTCAGTCGCTTGCTGGATCTGAAGCAGGCAGAGGAAGGTGATTTGCTGATTTTCACCAAAGGCGATATGCGCGGTGTGACAGGCGGCACCAACGCAATGACGGTTTTGCGTTTGACCAGCCAGTGAATATTTATCGCCGACCATGAAGGCAAACTCTGTATCTGCGTATACTGATCCAAATATAATGCGCCGAGCCGGTGCAATTGCAGTATTCAGGAGAAATTAAAATGCGACGGGCTTTGATGGCCAGATGGCTTTGTGTGGTTTTTACAGCACTGACTTTGTTGGTGGCAGGTTGTAGTTCCAGCGTAGGTAAATCAGCTGATGATAAGAATGTAGTGCTGGTTGCGGGTGCCACCGGTGGTACGGGTCGTGCGCTGGTTAGGGGTCTTGGGCTGCAGGGTTATACGGTCAGGGCGCTGGTGCGGAATGAGGACAAGGCGCGGGTCGTATTAGGTGATGATATAGCCTACGCGCTGGGTGATGTTCGCGAAATTGATACGTTGCTTGCGGCTATGGATGGGGTGACGTATGTCATTTCTGCTATTGGTTCCAGCCGGTCTGATGCGACAAATAACCCGGAATCAGTGGATTATGGTGGTGTAAAAAATCTTGCTGATGCGGCTGCGGCAAAAGGTGTTCGCCAGTTTGTTCTGGTTTCATCGTCTGGGTGTAACCCATGAGGATCATTTTCTTAACAAAGCTTTCGATAATATACTTATCTGGAAATTCAAGGGTGAGGAAGCACTGCGGATGAGCGGTGTTCCCTACACCATTGTTCGTCCTGGCGGTTTGGTTAATACGCCGGGCGGAGAGTTTTCAGTGATATTTGCCCAGGGTGATACTACCGGGGGGCGAATTAGCCGTCAGGATTTGGCACAAATCTGTATTGCCGCTTTGCAAGAAGAAACAGCAATAAATAAAACCTTTGAAACCTATAGTAGCGAAGAGCCGGGCGAAAATGACTGGGCCAAATTATTTAATACTCTGAGCAGTAATTAGGCATCGATTTATGTGTCAGATGTTGGCCTTCTGCTAGTGCCATAAACCTTTAATCTGTAATGCAGACGCAAGTCTTGCGAGAGCTTGCTATTAATTTCCGGAAACGTAAATGAATGAGAAAACACCCCAATTTTCTGGCCCGTATTATGAAATCAGCTTCCAAAATTGAACACAATGAACTGCGTTCGGTGCTTGTGTCTTTTCTTTTGGTATTTTGTTTGATGTTTGCCTGGTACTTATTACGCCCGGTGCGTGATGCGATGGCAAGCGAGTGGTCTGATGCAGAGGTAAGTTTCCTCTGGAACATTAACTTTTTTATTAGTGCTGGTGTTGTTGCGATGTATGGTATTGCTGTCGCACGTGTTGAGTTTCGTAAGCTCGTGCCAGGTGTCTATGCATTTTTCGGATTAAGTTTTGTGGCGTTCTATTTTGCTGCCGACAGTATTACGAATACCGTATTACTGGATAAGATCTTCTACGTGTGGGTCAGTGTCTTCAGTTTGTTTCATGTATCCGTATTCTGGAGCTTCATGTCGGACCTGTTTTCCAAAGATCAGTCCAATCGTCTGTTTGCATTTATCGCAGCGGGTGCGAGTGCCGGTGCTTTGGCCGGGCCATGGTTTGTTACCCAGTTTGGAGAAAGCATGGGTACTGATCAGTTAATGCTGGTGGCATCACTGGTATTGATCATCCCAATCGGGCTGGTGCTGTATCTGGAGCGACTTAAAGTGCTGGATTTGCACAATGAAAACGTGCATGCAGACTTGAGTGCAGCGAAAATTGGCGGTAACCCGTTTGCGGGCTTTAAAATGTTCGCTACTAATCCGTTTTTGCTTGCGATCGGCGCATTTATTTTGCTGTACACCGCAGTAGGTTCATTTGTTTACTTTGAGCAGAAGAATCTGCTGGCGTTTTATGCTGATACCCGTGAAGAGCGTGCGGTTATTCTTGCCCAGGTGGATCTGGTCGTGAACATCCTGACTTTTCTGATCGGAATGTTTGCTACGAGCCGAATAGTGGCCCGTCTTGGAATGCCGGCAACATTAGCTTTGGTACCGTTTTTTATCATTGCCGGCCTGATTGTTCTGGCTTTTGCACCCATTCTTATTGTAGTGCTCGCATTGCAGGTGGCCCGTCGTGCCGGTAACTATGCAATTACCAGGCCGGCGCGCGAGATGCTGTTCACCGCGGTTGACCGCGAGACCCGCTTCAAAGCGAAGCCCGTCATAGATATAGTTGTCTATCGTGGTGGGGATGCTATTAGCAGTATTGCTTTCGCCGGCCTCACCGATGGCCTCGGTTTTGGTCTGGCAGTAATGGCGGGCATCGGTGCCGGTATCGCCGCAGCATGGGCTGCCGTAGGTGTGTACCTCGGGCGGATGTTTGGCCGGCTTGAAGGAGACAAAATCAACAGGGTAGACGGAGCTACCCAGAAAGCGTAAGGCCTGTATGGATTACGCTCGCTATTTGTCAGTTTGTTTGGCGGTCGTTTGCAAGGCCTTCAGGTCGGCAAGTACTTCTTCGGAATGACCATCTGGGTGAACTTTTTCGTAGTGCTTAACGATCTGGCCATCCGGGTCAATTAAAAATGACTGGCGTTTGGCCAGCTCCATTGCCCCAATTTTCATAATGACGTTGTAGGCTGTTGCTGCCGCTTTCTCGTTGTCAGCAAGGATCGGAAAGGGCAAGCTGTATTTCTCGGCAAATTCTTCGTGTGAAGCAACGTCATCCAGGCTGACGCCAATAATTTTCGCATTGATTTCATCGAAAGCGAAGATATTGTCGCGAAATGCGCAGGCTTCCTTGGTGCAGCCCGGCGTATCATCTTTGGGATAAAAATATAGCGCGACCCACTGGCCCCGATATTGCTCCAGCGTATGCCACTCACCTTTTTGATCCTGTAGGTGGAAATCAGGGGCGGGCTGCCCCACCAAAGCAGCGGCCAGCGAACTGGCAGAAATTGAGATTCCCAGTAGTGCGATAAATTTTCGCGTCAGACTGTTCATTTGGCAGGCCTCATAGTCTTAATTATTCCCGGAAACAGGGTTTTTCGAGCGCCAGAATAGCATGTTAAGAAGCCAGTCCTTGTGACGGGCGGATGCCTGTGTTTAAGATGGTTGCTCTGCATACTTTCAGCTAGCTTATGAGCCCGAAATCAGACTCTGTTATATCCATCCGTTCCGGCGATTGCCGGATAGGCTTGGTATTGCCTGGTGGTGGTGCGCGTGGAGCTTACCAGGTCGGTGTACTCAAGGCGATTTCCGAAATGTTGCCGCGTCGTGCCCGTAATCCCTTCTCAGTCGTTAGTGGTACCTCGGCAGGCGCAATTAACTCCACCGTTATTGCCAGTCGGGGCCATCTTTTTCATGTTGCTGTTGCTGAGCTTGAGCATGTATGGCGCAATTTCAGATCACATCATGTCTTTAAGACAGATCCCTGGACGTTGTCAAAAAATAGTTTGCACTGGATGCTGGCCGTCCTGACCGGTGGCATGGGGGGGGCGCAACCCTCTTTCGCTGCTCGATAATTCGCCGCTGAGAAGTTTGCTTTCCAAGCGCATTAATTTCTCCGCCGTACAAAGGTCGATTGACAAAGGTTATGTGGATTCGATTGCAATAACCGCAGCGGGCTATACATCGGCTCGATCAGTTTCGTTTTATCAGGGTGGGGCGGAAGTAGGTCCGTGGAATCGGGTGCGTCGTAGCGGGCGACGGGCAGAAATAAATATTGATCACTTGATGGCCAGTATTGCTGTACCCATCGTTTTCCCGCCCGTAATGATTGGCCGCGAATATTTTGGTGACGGCGCGATGCGTCAGGCCACGCCTCTGTCTCCGGCAGTGCACCTGGGTGTTGATCGTATTCTGGTTATAGGTGCACGCAATGAAGTAATTGATCCAGAACCTGATCCCGAGAGTATCGAGGAAGTGCCTTACCCAAGTTTGGGGCGAGTAGCGGGTTACGTTCTTGACGCTTTGTTTATGGATGGTTTGTCAGCAGATCTTGAGCGGTTAACGCGGATTAATCTGATGCTGGACCAGGTGCCGGGGGGCAGTATTCAGGGTGATGAAGGTGAACTGCGGCCTATAGATGTGCTGGTCATGCTGCCAACTGAGGATATCCGCGAAATTGCTGAGCGGCATGTGCATGAATTACCGCGCTCTGTACGTATATTGATGAAAGGTTTAGGGGCGCTTAATCGTGGTGGCATGCAACTGGTCAGTTATCTGTTGTTCGAGTCGGGATATACCCGTGAACTGATTAATCTGGGTTATCGTGATGCCATGAACCGTCGTGCAGAAATAGAGTCTTTTCTGGCGGGTGAATCGCTGGCAACACCTGCTCGTGTGTCCGGGTGGCGAGATCTTATCGATGAGTACACGACAAAGTTACCGATCCTGAAGCTTTCAGGTAAGAAATAACGTACCCAGTCCAAGAAATGTCATAAAGCCGATGACATCAGTAACTGTAGTCAGCACAACGCCGCCCGCCAGCGCGGGATCAATTTGCATGCGGCGCAGGATAAGTGGCACCAGGAATCCAGCGAATGCAGCAACAATAAGGTTGATTGCTACTGCAGCACCAATTACGAGCCCCACATCCCAGCTGCTGAAAAAAGTAATGGTGACCAGAAAAACTATTGCTGCCCACGCAAAGCCATTCAAAATTCCTACGGCAATTTCCTTGGTGAATAACCAGCGGGCATTAGAATCCTCAACCCGACCAAGTGCCATGCCGCGAATCATGATAGTCAGTGTCTGAGTGCCGGCAATGCCGCCCATGCTCGCAACCACGGGCATGAGTACGGCGAGTATGACAACTTTTGCCAGTGTTTCCTGAAACATTCCCACGACCGCAGCTGCCAGAAAGGCTGTCGCCAGGTTCACTCCCAGCCAGATGGCGCGGCGCCAGGCGCTTGTGACCACGGGCGCAAAAATATCATCTTCCTCATCGAGGCCTGCCATGCTTAGGATATCGTGATCAGCTTGTTCACGAATCACGTCGACAACATCATCGATCGTGATCTGGCCTAAAAGTTGTCCCTGATCGTCCAGTACAGGTGCTGATACAAGATCGAGGTTCTGAAATTCCCGGGCGACTTCTCCTGCAGGCTGATTGGCATTAAAAACTTCTGCCTCCGGGTCCATCACATCCCGTACCAGTTCATTTGAATCGCGCGTGATGATTACCGATATACGCAGTTTGCCGATGTATTTATCGTTTCGATCAACGACAAACAGGGAATAGGTGTGTTCGGGTACTTGGCCCAGTGCGCGCAGGTAGCGCAGTACAACCTCCAGCGTAACGTTGGGGCGCACAGCGATAGTATCTGGATTCATCAGGCCGCCAGCGCTATCTTCCGGATAGGCCAGTACCGACTCCAGTCGTTCCCGGTCGCGTCGGCTGAGTGAATTAATTACCTGCTGGGTAATGGACTCAGGGAGATCGGCAACTACGTCCGCCAGATCATCCAGTTCCATGCCTTCAGTTGCAGTCAGCACTTCTGCGGTGTCCATCCCCTCCATTAAGCGCGTACGGACCTCGTCATTCAGTTCCGCGAGGACCTCGCCATCATCTTCCTCATTCACCATGTTCCAGACTATTCCGCGTCTGGTGGGTGGCAGGGACTCGATAAGTCGGGCAATTTCAGCAGGATTGAGATCCGACAGGAGGGCAGCAACTCGCTGCGTCATCCCGCTCTCCAGGGCTTCGCTGAGTTTGCCGAGGTCAGTTTTTGTTGTTGCTTCGAGTTCCATCTCGGATCCTCGGCTCAGTCACGCGGCGAATGGCCCGATTCGGCGCGAGCCGGGCAAAGCGAGTGTAACGGGGAAACGGTGTCAGGTCACGCTATGACTGAAGGCTCCGTCAGTGCTTCGGTTGCGAACGGCAATTCATTGTGCCGGATCAGGATGTTGTTGAAGTCATTTTGTAGCTGGTGCGCTATTTTTTCTGCCAGATACACAGATCGGTGTTGCCCGCCTGTGCAGCCAATGGCGATAGTCAGGTAGTTCCGGTTATGTTCCAGGTATTCAGGAATGCGATTACGCAGAAAGCTAACAATATCATCTGCCATGGAATTGGTTATTGCGTGACTTTCAAGAAAGCTTATAACTTTGGCATCTTTCCCGTTGAGTTTGCGCAGATCCATATCCCAGTAGGGATTTGGCAGACAGCGTACATCAAATACGAAGTCTGCATCAAAGGGTACGCCGTGCTTAAAGCCGAACGATTCGAGCTGTATGGATAATTCACTTTCATCCTGCGTACCCAGTCGCTGACGCAATAAAGAACGGAGTTCGTAAATGCTTGATGCGGTTGTGTCAATTACCAGATCGGCTGAATAGGTGATCGGGCCGAGTAGCTCACGTTCATGCTCAATGGCGTCCTGAAGACTCATATTAGCTTTGCGCAGAGGATGTTTGCGTCGGGTTTCACGGTAGCGCGTCAGCAGCACCTGGTTTTCGGCATGCAGAAAAACGATTTCGTATCGAATACCCTGATCTTTGAGTGAGCGCAGCAAATCAGGCAGTGACTCCAGATCGGCCGCCCGATTCCTTGCGTCTACACCTACAGCAATGTTGTCGTATAGCGCATCGCGAGCAGCTATCGTTTGATCGATCAGCCCTCCCAGCAACGCAACAGGAATATTATCAATACAGTAAAAGCCTATGTCTTCCAGGGCATCCAGTGCGACTGATTTACCCGAGCCTGACAGACCACTGACGATAATGAGTCTCATGTCAGGAGAAGTTTCTCTTTTCGCTATCGCGGGCGTGGTGGTCGGTAATTTTTTCTTTGTGTTTGCGTACTTGTCTGTCGAGTTTGTCAGTCAGAGAATCAATCGAAGCATACATATCCGCCGCAACAGAATGTGCATGTAAAGTATTGCCGCTAACATTTAATGTGGCTTCAGCGCGCTGTTCGAGTTTTTCTACGGTAAGAATTATGTGTATATCGGTTGCATTTTCGAAGTGGCGTTCGATGCGCTGGAGTTTTTCATGTACATAGTCGCGAATTGCGGGGGTGATTTCGACGTGACGTCCAGTCAAGTTAATTTGCATATTATTGTGCTCCTTTTATTAAGACCATCGTCGCTCTGACTAAGGGCTTCGTCAATGAGGGATTCACTTACTTTATTATGAGATGCTTTATCTTTTACATAAGCCTATCCGGGTACGGTAGCCTGCTATCGCCGCTCAACTCTTTCGCGGCGCTCGCTTGAGGGGGCTATATGCATGGCCTCACGGTATTTTGCCACTGTCCGCCGTGCAACTTTAGTGCCTTCATCTCCCAGCAATTTGGTGATTTTACTATCGCTTAGGGGTTTAGTTGGGTTTTCCTGCCCTATAAGACGCTTAATACGCGCTCGTATGGCAGTGGACGACTGTTCGCTCCCGTCATTGCCGCTAATCTGGCTGGAGAAGAAGTAGCGAAATTCAAGCACACCTCTGGGCGTGTGCATGTACTTGTTGGTGGTAACGCGCGATATAGTTGATTCGTGTAATTGTAGCTCTTCCGCAATATCCTTCAGGATTAACGGTTTCATGGCTTCCTCGCCGTGCTCGAAAAAATCAATTTGTCGTTTGACTATACTCATGGCCACGCGTAACAGTGTGTCATGACGGATTTCGAGGCTGCGAACCAGCCAGCGCGCCTCCTGTAGTTGCGTGCGTAACATGGAGTGTTGTCCGTTGCCTTTTAGCATGTCCGCATAGGCCTGATTGACACGTAATTTTGGTGCGATGCTGCGATTGACGTCTACAATCCACTGCCCATCCTGTTTACGCACAAAAACATCAGGGATGACATAGGTCGTGGTGCTGGGCTGGATGGCTGAACCAGGACGTGGGTGGCATGAGCGTATCAGTGCAAGTGCTATATCCAGATCTGCTTCTGTTACCTGCAGCCTGCGCCGCAGCATTCCATATTCATGTTCCGCGATCATATCCAGATCATTTTTTGCAATCTTCAGCGCCAGAGATCTGCCTTGTTCGTTAGCGGAAAGCTGTTCTAGCTGAATGCAGATGCACTCTGCAAGATTGCGACCACCCACACCGACGGGATCCAGCGCCTGGATATGCTTTAGTGTTGCGGTGACTTCGTCCAGTGTGAATTTGGCATCGTCCGGCAGTATGTCGCGGATATTTTCGAGACTGTCTGTCAGGTAACCATCATCATTAATGCAATCCACTATGGCTTCACCAATGGCTACCTCACGAGGAGTAAAGTGCTCCATTTCCAATTGCCACAACAGGTGGTCGCGTAATGTTTCTTCACTGGTATCTGGTATATCGATCTGGGGCTGTTCGCCGCCGGACCAGCTCTCGTTGCGGCGGCCTGAACCATAAATATCGCCCCACTCAGTCTGGTCCGACTCATTACCGGCAACAACAGCAGATTGTTCTGCTGCCTCCTGGCTCTCGGTCTGCTGGTTGTCAACAGGATCCAGCTGCTCGAGCATTACGTTAGTCTCGAGAGCTTCCTGCAGTTGAGTGTTTAGCTCAAGGACCGGCATCTGCAGCAGACGAATTGCCTGCTGAAGCTGTGGTGTCATGGTCAGTTGCTGACCAAGCTTTAGCTGCAGCGATAGTTTAGCCATAGTTTGCTGCGATCTTCCTGACCGCCTTTACGTGACTGCCTGATCCGGGGCAATCCATGCACCGGCACCTGCCTTTAGCTTGTCAGCTAAAGGTTATAACTCAAAGTTTTCGCCTAAATACACTTCCCGCACATGCTGGTTTTCCAGAATTGAGTCAGGAGCGCCAGAGGCGATAATTGCACCCTGGTTCACGATATAGGCTCGGGAGCAAATTCCAAGGGTTTCGCGTACATTATGATCAGTAATCAGCACGCCTATGCCCCGTGCTGACAGGTGTTTGATTATGCGCTGAATATCAAGGATTGATATGGGGTCTACGCCTGCAAAGGGTTCATCCAGCAGGATAAATCTTGGTTCTACCGCAAGGGCGCGGGCAATTTCCACCCTGCGTCGCTCGCCGCCAGACAGGCTCAGACCCATATTGTTACGGACATGGCTAATGTGCAGTTCTTCAAGTAATTCTTCAAGAATGCGCTCTCTGTCTGCCCGAACCAGCTCTTCTCGTGTTTGCAGGATGGCCATAATGTTCTTGGCAACCGTCAGCTTCCGGAAAATGGATGCTTCCTGTGGTAAATAACCGATGCCTAACCTTGCTCTTTGATGCATTGGGAGCGCGGTGACATCTGTGCCATCCAGAATGATTTTCCCTTTATCGGCATCAACCAGTCCAACAACCATGTAAAAAGCGGTTGTTTTACCCGCGCCATTAGGCCCCAGTAAACCGACAACTTCGCCACTCTTGATATCGAAAGAAATATTTTTAACAACTTCCTTGAGCTTAAATTTTTTGCTGAGGCTATCAGCGCTGAGAATGCTCACGGGCTAGGCTTCTTTCCCTTTAGCTGACTGGGAGGCTCGATCAGTATTTTTACCGGGCCGCTGCTGCCGGATCCGGCGGTAAGGTGTTTGGCCTCAATATCATAGGTGATCAGGTCACCTGATATTTCATTGGCCCCGTCGGCAAAGCGCGCGTCTTCACGAAATTCCAGTGTTCCGGCATCCAGCTTATACAATATTTTATTTGCTTCACCGATGTTGGTTTGTCTTGACGCCTCATTAAATTGTTCGAACCGGGCAGGGGCGCCGTCTAGTTCTGCGGTGATGAGTTGATGGTTAACAAATGTCAATTTTGCTTCATCACAAAAGAGTTTTGTATTTCCAGCTTCTATGATTACGTTGCCGGTAAATATCCACAGCCCGTTTGTAAAATCCAGCTTGTCGGTTTCGGCAATGTCAGCTTGTATACCCAGAGTGCCCTGGTCCATGCGGAGCCCATGGAATACCAGTTTGCTGGTCGCGTAATCAAATTCGGACGAATCGGCATCGATAGTAATCGGCATATCGGTTTGCAGTTCGGGTAAACCGGTCTGGGCATAGCTGGTTGATGCAGCAAGCGCAAGCAATGCCATGGCAGACAACCCTGCCCAGCGGCGGCTATTGCGAGCGCTCAGGGATTTAGGGCGAAAATTTTCCATTAACATTCGATAGTAAATTTAGTTGGTTTGCTGCAAAGTCCGCCTTCATGCCGGTGGCATTCAGCTCACGTCCCATTGTATTCGATCACAACCTTTAGTCGTGTGGTTGCCTGCTGGGTGGCAGGGTCTATGCTTAGTTTTTCGGTTCGAATAGTCGTCGTGGTCTCCTTGCTATGGCCAGAAGTTGCAATAACGTTACCACTGAGTTCAATGGTGCGTGCATCGGCCGGTATTTTGCCTTTGTTCGCTTTCAGTTCCCACGGCAGGCCATCAGAAGGGCCGTAGACCATCCGTACGTCATCCATGTCGATGCTTTCATCGCCCACTGTTTGTTGTGCCCGTTGTGTCCATACCTGGTAGAGAATATTGCCATCCGGCCCGGTCCCGACTAGTTCTGCTTGATCCAGATAATAGGCAAGACTCAATTCGGGTTTGGATTCTTTTTCCTCAGTAGTCCAGGTATCAACCAGCATCAGGCTGCTGATGGTTGCGCCTGCCGCCAATAGCACTAAACGGATGACATTACGTGGTTCGGGTGTATGCATTACTGTGTATCAGCGTTGTTATGTGCCGACAATAATAAATCACAAACCTCGCGCACCGCACCCTGGCCTCCGCCCAGATGGGTATGCCAGTCAGCAACAGCATCCAGGTCAGAGTGGGCATCAGCCACCGCAATTCCCAGGCCGGCTGCCCGCATACATTCAAGATCGGGAACATCATCGCCAACGCATGCAACGGAGCTAAGGCTGATACCCAGTTTCTCAGCCAGATTTTTCAGCGTTGCCAGCTTATCTTTTGCCCCCAGAAATACATGCTGAATGCCGAGTTCGTCGGCACGCTTTTTTACCGGAACTGATTTTCGGCCGGAAATCAGTGCAACCTCAATTCCCATTTCAAGAACCCTGCGTATGCCATAGCCATCCCGTACATGGAAAACTTTGCATTCACGGCCCTTGGCATCGAATGGCAGGTGACCATCCGTAAGTACCCCGTCTACATCAAGTACCAGAAGACGAATGTCTGCTGCCTGCAGGCGGACTCTGTCCAGGTCAACTTTCTTATAGGCCACGTTACATAACTCCCGCACGAAACAAGTCATGAACATTCAGAGCGCCAACCAGCGTTCCGGCATCATCGACCACAACCAAAGAATTAATATTGTGTTGCTCCAGTAAATGAACAGCTTCCGCTGCCAGCATTTCAGGATAAGTTGTTTTGCACTGACTCGTCATTACCTGTTCCATAGTAGAGGTGTGCAGATCAATGCCAGCATCCAGCCGTCGGCGGAGGTCACCATCGGTAAAAATTCCCTGCAAGCGATTGTCGTCATCTGCGACAGCCGTCATGCCAAGTCCTTTGCTGGTCATTTCCATCAGGCCCTCAATGACCGAGGTATTAGCTGCTACACGAGGAATTGCCGCATCAGTGCGCATGATGTCTTTGACCCGCAGTAATAGTTTGCGGCCCAGCGACCCGCCCGGATGGGATAGTGCGAAATCTTCCTGGGTAAAGCCACGGCTTTCGAGTAATGCAACTGCCAGTGCATCACCCATAGCTAATGCTGCACTGGTGCTGGCAGTCGGGGCCAGATTAAGCGGGCATGCTTCTTCATTGACACCCACATCCAGTACGACATTGGCGGCCTGAGCCAGTGTGGAATCTGGTTTGCCTGTCATCATTATTAATTCAATATCGGCGCGCTTCAGCAGTGGCAATAATGTAATTAATTCAACAGTTTCTCCTGAATTGGAGAGCGCTATTACGACGTCCTTATGGGTGATCATACCGAGATCGCCATGGCTGGCTTCGGCCGGGTGTACGAAAAATGCGGGTGTGCCAGTGCTTGCCAGTGTGGCGGCAAGTTTGCCGGCTATGTGTCCGGATTTGCCCATTCCGCTCACAACCACCCGGCCTTCACAATTCAGGCAAAGCTTACAAGCTTCTACAAAACTCGGGCCTATACGCGGGACAAGATTCTTGATGGCTTGAGATTCTATTTCAAGGACCCGGCGCGCCGTATTTCGCAAGTCTGATTTGTCTGAGTTTTTCGTCATCCGCAGATGCTCCCAACTTTGCGAGCTGAATTACAGTGTCTGATTTAGCAACAGTGCCTGATAGACGCAAAATGCTGTAATAAGTATGAAGCCCATGCTCCGGTTCAATCCTTTATTTCCAAAAGGATTGTACGCTATGAGCAGCAAAGGGACGGTAAAACCGATCATTACCGGGTAATGAAAGCTTCGGATCGATACATCCAGTGCTGCTGGATTTATCCAGCCTGCGATACCGACTACTGCCAGCAGATTAAAAACATTTGAACCAATTACATTGCCTACGGCGATACCTGTATCGCCTTTTAGTGCACTGACCAGTGAAACTGCCAGTTCTGGCAGGCTGGTGCCGATAGCAATAATAGTCAGCCCGATAACCAGATCTGACAGACCAAATGTCTGGGCCAGATTTTCAGCACCCGCCACCAGTAATTGTGCGCCTGCCAGTAAGGTGCCAAATCCAATGGCAATCCACATGCATGCGCGGCCACGCCCGAGGTCATAGGCTATTTCATCACTAATTTCTTCGACGATCGGGTCGGAATTCCTGTTTAGGCTCATACCGAGTCGGATCATCCACAACAGGAACAGCACCAGACCGGTCATCAGGATAGTCGCATCCATTCGACTTATATGATCATCCAAAAATAAAAGTATGGTGGCAGGTGTTAGCAGTACGAGTAGCGGAAGTTCTTTACTGAGTGTTCCGGAAATATGGCTGCTGATAGGGCGCACCAAGGCCGTTGCGCCAAGCACCAGGCCGACATTTGCAATATTTGAGCCTATTGCATTGCCGAACGCCATACCCGTAAGCCCGCTTGAAGCGGCGGAAATAGACACCATAATTTCTGGTGCGGAGGTGGCAAAGCCGACAACAGTTAGACCTATAAGCAGTGGTGGTACGCCCAGGATTTTCGCTGTGGCTGCAGCGCCAACAACAAACCGGTCTGCTCCCCACAGCAGCAGGGCGAAGCCACCAAATGTATATATAAGGTCAAGCAGCATGTTGGTTTCCGTTGTTTAGCCTGTGCCAGCGTGCCAAAAGCCCACAATCATACACAATCGCCAGAGCCTGACTGGCAATGAGCGGTGAATGCCTCTCTCTTTGAGGTCATTCCTTGCCACTTTTCCTGCAACTTTCGTCGCGGCTTTCGGCTAGAATCTGCGCCTGCACGGTCAGGCAGTATTTGCCGCCGGCAATTTGATTGTCCATATACACAACTATTCAGGCTTTTATATATGACGCCAAGCGATATAGAGCAACTGATCGCAGCAGGGATGCCTGGCTGTTCGGTGCAGGTAACCAGTGATGATGACACCCATTTTGAGGCTGTTGTGGTTAGCGCAGATTTTGCGGGTAAACGACCCCTGCAAAGACATCAAATGGTCTACCGTACATTGGGTGAGGCTATGGGTGGGGCGATTCATGCCCTGTCTATTAATGCGTTAACGCCAGATGAGCAGGGCGCGAGTTAAGCTGCATTCTGCAGTTTCCTGATGGTCAATACTGAACCCGTGTCATAAACGAGGAATCCAGAGCGTGGAAAAGCTGGTTATAAGAGGTGGTGCACGGCTTGATGGAGAGGTGACGATCTCTGGCGCCAAAAATGCCACCTTGCCCATTCTTGCTGCTGCATTGCTTTCTGATGAAGTTGTGCGCATTTCCAATGTTCCGCATTTACGTGATGTCACCACGACCATTGAGTTGCTGGGGCGTATGGGTGTGGATGTAACGATCAATGAACCGCTGGAGGTTGAGGTAAATCCCTCCACTATTACCCAGTTCCATGCACCGTATGATCTGGTTAAAACGATGCGTGCCTCGATCCTGGTGCTTGGGCCGTTACTTGGTAAGTACGGGCGAGCCGACGTGTCCCTGCCTGGCGGTTGTGCCATAGGCGCACGGCCGGTTGATTTGCATGTAAAGGGTTTACGGGCGTTAGGCGCGGATGTGCGTATTGATGAGGGTTATATACGTGCACGCGCTGACCGCCTGAAAGGCGGGCAGTTTTTCTTTGATATTGTTTCTGTAACGGGCACGGCAAATCTGCTGATGGCTGCTGTACTGGCGGATGGCGAAACGGTGCTGGAAAATGCTGCGCGTGAGCCGGAAGTTGAGGATTTGGCTAACTTTTTGATTTCGATGGGTGCTCAGATTGAAGGGGCGGGAACCAATCGAATAGTTATTCAGGGGGTATCTCGCTTGCACGGAACGACCTACAAGGTGTTGCCGGATCGTATCGAGGCGGGGACCTTTCTGGTCGCAGCAGCGATTACCGGTGGCCGGGTCCGGTTGCGGCGGGTAAATCCGTTGCATCTTGAAGCAGTTATGCAAAAGCTCCGGGAAGCAGGTGCATGTGTAGAGAGTGGTGATGACTGGATTTCACTGGAAATGGGTGGTCGACAGCTGCAATCAGTTGATTTAAGTACAGACCCCTATCCTGGATTCCCGACTGATATGCAGGCACAGTTTATGGCTCTTAACTGTATAGCAAATGGCACAGCGGCAGTGACTGAAACAATTTTTGAAAACCGCTTTATGCACGTGCCGGAATTGCAGCGTATGGGCGCGGATATTGAGTTGCAGGGGCATACGGCCATAGTGCGAGGGGTTGCACAGCTTCGTTCAGCCCAGGTTATGGCCACCGATCTGCGGGCTTCCGCCAGCCTGGTAATTGCTGCACTGGCGGCGGTGGGGGAAACGGTAGTGGATCGGATCTACCATATCGACAGGGGTTATGAGTGTATTGAGGAGAAACTGCGGCAGATAGGTGCCGACATTCGTCGATTACCTTGAGATTGCCCTGATATAGGGGCTCCATGTGGTAGGCAACACCATTTAGGCATGTGTATAATCCGCCAGTTCACAAGGGCGCCCGCCAACTCGGCGGTGCATATCCAGATATTTTCGGGTCCTTTTTAAGTGTAAGGCTGTTGACAGGAGTCTGGGCATACAGGATTGCGCGGATAGCTACTGTACGCCGCGGACCTGACAAACGACAGAATAATTTTTGATGCTCGATTGAGCTTTCCTTGGATATCCGGGGGTATTGGGGGCGTCTGTCTGGATGTCCAGACGATATTTGAAAGTATGTTTGCAAAGATATTTGCAGCGGCAATCGAACGTATGAATTTAGGAGATTTGCGGGATGAGCGAAGACACTGGTCTTAGCCGAAGACGCTTCCTGGCGGTTGCAACCAGCGTTACTGCTGCGGTCGGCGCAGGGTTTGTAATGGTGCCATTTATTTCTTCCTGGCAACCGAGTGCGCGAGCTCGGGCGCTGGGGGCGCCTATAGAAGTTGATATCAGCAAGCTGGAGGACGGTGCGCTGATGCAGGTGATATGGCGCGGTAAGCCGGTATCCATACTCAGACGATCCGCGAATATGCTGGAGCGCATGGAATCCAGTAATGCCGAATTACGTGATCGTGATTCGGAAGTAGACCAGCAGCCTGGTTATGCACGCAATGAATTTCGTGCAATTAAGCCTGAAGTACTGGTAATCGTCAGTAGCTGTACTCATCTGGGATGTGTTCCCACCAGCCGGTTTGAAGTAGCACCAGCCGATCTTGGTCCGGATTGGGTGGGTGGCTTTTTCTGTCCCTGTCACGGTTCCAAGTTCGATTTTTCCGGTCGTGTTTATGCGGGTGTGCCGGCCCCCACGAATCTGGTTGTACCGCCGTATCGCTATGTCGATGAGAACACCCTGATTATCGGTGAAGATATGGAGGTGGCAGCGTGAGTAGCGTAACTGATAGCCGCGGGACGCAATTGCTGGCATGGATTGATGCCCGTTTCCCGTTAAGCAAGATGATGCGCGAGCATGCGACCGAGTATTACGCCGGCAAGAATTTTAATTTCTGGTACGTTTTTGGCGTGCTGGCGATGGTTGCACTGGTTATTCAGCTTATTACCGGCATTTTCCTGACCATGAACTACAAGCCTGCTGCTGCTGATGCTTTTGCATCAGTCGAATACATCATGCGGGATGTCGAATGGGGCTGGTTAATCCGCTATATGCATTCAACCGGGGCATCAGCATTTTTCATTGTTGTGTACCTGCACATGTTCAGAGCCATGCTCTACGGTTCTTACAAGAAACCACGTGAACTCCTCTGGTTGATTGGCATGCTGATCTATCTGGCACTAATGGCGGAAGGTTTCTTTGGTTACCTGCTGCCTTGGGGACAGATGTCGTATTGGGGTGCGCAGGTCATTATTTCTCTGTTTGGTGCGATACCTGTTGTGGGCGACCCGCTGGTTGAGTGGATTCGGGGGTGATTACAATATTTCTGATATCACCTTGAATCGTTTCTTCGCCTTGCATGTTATTGCCGTGCCGCTGGCACTGGTTATGCTTGTTGTAATGCATATTCTTGCGCTGCATGAGACCGGATCAAATAACCCTGACGGTGTGGAAATTAAGGAGAACAAGGGGCCGGATGGTATTCCTGTTGATGGCATCGCCTTCCATCCTTATTACACGGCCAAGGATCTTGTAGCGATAATTTTGTTCCTGATGGTATTTTCAGCTGTCGTATTTTTTGCTCCGGAGATGGGGGGCTATTTCCTGGAGCATGCCAATTTTGAGCCAGCTAATATGCTGAAGACACCGGAGCATATTGCGCCAGTATGGTACTTCACACCGTTCTACGCGATTTTGCGCGCTGTGCCGAGCAAGCTGGGTGGAGTGATTTTGATGGGCGGAGCTATTTTTGTGCTTTTCCTGCTGCCATGGATTGATCGCAGCGAGGTTAAGTCCATTCGCTATCGTGGTTGGGGATACAAGATCCCACTGTTTATTTTCGCAATAAGCTTTTTGGTGCTCGGCGTGCTCGGGACGCTTCCAGCAGAGGGTGTCTACACGACATTGGCGCGGATATTTACATTCCTGTATTTCGCCTACTTTGTCTACTTGTTCATCTATACCGGTTCAGAGCAGGGCAAGCCTGTGCCGGAAAGACTGACATACCACGGGTGACCACGGACATGATCGAAGCCATATATAAGAATCGTATCAGGATGCGTTTAGTCCTGAGATCTGTCACCGTTGCAGCTGCCCTGCTGCCACTTCTGGCCAGTGCGTCTGGTGGTGGTGCAATAATCCAGCATGCTAATAATGATGTCGGTGACATGGCTTCTCTGCAGCGCGGGGCACGAAATTTTGTAAATTATTGCGCGGGTTGTCATTCGACCAAGTACATTCGCTTCAACAAACTGCAGGAAGATCTGCAGCTGACGGAAGAACAGGTTCAAGAAAACCTGATGTTTGCCGCCAGAAGAACAGATGAGTTGATGGAAATCGCCATGCCGGCAGATGATGCTGAACGCTGGTTTGGTCAGGCACCTCCAGATTTGACGCTGATTGCACGTAGCCGGGGAACGGACTGGGTATACAGTTTTCTGAAATCCTTTTATCTGGATGAGGATGCCGCAACCGGTGCCAATAATCTGGTGTTACCCAATGCGAGCATGCCGCACGTACTTTGGGAGTTGCAGGGATTGCAGCACGCAACATTTGGCGTCACGACGGACGTGAATGGGGCCAAAGTAGGACATTTTGGTGATCCGGCATACTTCGAACATTTCGAGACAGTATCACCGGGTAATTTGTCTACAAAGGAATATGATCAGTTCGTTCGTGATCTGGTAAATTTCCTGGATTGGGCAGGCACGCCCGAGCAATTGTATCGGCAGCGACTCGGTATCTGGGTGATGATTTTCTTATTTGTATTCCTGCTTTTTGCCTATTTACTAAAGGTGGAAATATGGAAGGACATTAAATAGCAACAATTTTTTTATTTTGGTTAACTAATTTACAACAGACTCACAGTCAGCACGGCGGTGAGTCAGATGTAAAATATTCGCGGTGCAAAGTGAGATAGTGGGAAAAATAATGACGCTGTATTCAAATCCAACCTGTTTTTATAGTCATCGGGCACGCCTGGTTATGGCGGAAAAGAGCATCAGTATTGATGTGATTGATGTTGAAGGTATGAACCTGCCTGAGGATCTGCTCGATTTGAATCCCTATCACAGTGTTCCGACACTGATTGATCGTGATCTGATTTTGTATGATTCACGTGTAATCATTGAATACCTTGATGAACGTTTCCCACATCCGCCATTGATGCCGGTCGATCCAGTTACACGTGCGCAATTTCGTTTGGCGCTATTTCGAATTGAAAAAGACTGGTATACGCAGGCGCAGCAGATCGATGATGCTGTAGACAAACGTCAGGCAATTCGGGCACGAAAAATTCTGGGCGAGAGCATCATTGCCAGTAACGAAGTATTCGCAATGAAAAAATACTTCCTGAGTGATGAGTTTTCACTGGTAGATTGCACTATTGCTCCGATACTTTGGCGGATGTCAATTTATGGTATAGATCTGGGTAGCGAGTGCGAGGCCATAGAGAAATATATGGGTGAGGTATTCAGTCGCCCGTCATTTCAAGAGAGTCTTAGCGAACTGGAACAAGAGATGCGTCCCTAATATCTCTGGTATTAGCATGGGGGCACAACGCTATGACGGATAATTCTCTCTCATCAACACGGCCTTATCTGATAAGGGCTATGCATGAGTGGATGACAGACAACAACCAGACTCCTTTAGTTGTTGTTGATGCGGTAGTGGATGGCGTCATCGTGCCGCTTGAGCATGTTAAAGAAGGCCGTATAGTCCTGAATATTGCATGGTCGGCTACCCGTGATTTGGAATTGGGCAATGATGTTATTAGTTTTCAGGCACGTTTTGGTGGTGCCCGCACATTCGGTTGCTATACCCATAGAGGCGGTGCAGGGTATCTATGCCCGAGAGTCGGGGCAAGGTATGGTCTTTCAGGATGAATCCGGCCTGGCCGAAAGTGCTGGCAAAAATTCGCTCGAAGCTGGTTTGAACAGCAACGATGATGCGAATGATCCTAAGCCACGCCCCAGTGGTCCAAACCTGCGCGTTGTAAAATAATGTTTGTGTATGGCTAACAGGCCGTTAGCCGGTTCTATTGCCTGGCAGGGTCTGTTTATCTACAGCGTGGGATCAATGTGAGCTGGCAGAAACCGGGCTAAAGCATTCCGGTTAATCGGTCGGGAACAGGCTCTGGTCAATCGCATCGCAAAGGCAGTGGATAATCAGCAGATGAACTTCCTGGATTCTGGCGGTGCGTTCTGACGGAACGCGAATTTCTATATCGGCATCAATCAATGCCGGAGCCATCTCGCCACCATCATTACCTGTTAGCGCAACCACAATCATGCCGCGATCCTGTGCTGCATCAATCGCGCGGACAACATTGGCGCTGTTCCCCGATGTGGATATTGCCAGCAATATATCTCCGGTCTGGCCCAGTGCTTTTACCTGTTTGGAAAAAATATCATCGTAAGAATAGTCATTGGCAATTGATGTCAGTGTTGAACTATCGGTGGTTAATGCCATTGCGGGCAGGGGGGGGCGTTCCATTTCGAACCGGTTGAGTAACTCTGATGAAAAATGCTGGGCATCTCCCGCTGAGCCCCCATTCCCACAGCTGAGGATTTTGTGGCCATTACGTAAGCAGTCGGCCATAGCCAGCCCGCCTTGTTCTATAGCAGGTACGAGCACGTCCATCGCGGCATTTTTAACCGCCATGCTCTCCGCAAAATGTCCACTAATTCTTTCAGTAATCTTCATGGCTATAGAATATACACGGGCGAGGCTCCGGCCAGAAGTGGGATCGTATCCTAGCGGTAGTCTAAATTAAAAGCGCATCTGCACCAGTCGACTACAGGGGCTGCTATCGGCCCCGATAAGGCAAGTACATCGAAACGCAGGCAGAATTTCGCAAATCGATGGTGTTTCTGGATAAAGCATTCAGTTGTGCGTGCCATGCGCATTTGTTTTGCCGGTGTTACAGACAGAAGTGCACCACCGTAGCGGGAATTGCTTCTGTATCGAACCTCTGCTACCACGAGGCAATTGTGGTCCAGCATGATCAGGTCCAGCTCGCCAAAACGACAACTATAGTTGGAACAGATATGGGTCAGGCCCTTTGATTCCAGCCAATGTCGGGCAAAGTCCTCGCTAAGCCGCCCCTTGTGCAGATGGGGAGCGGTCATATTTGGCAGCTAATTATTGCTGACTGATGACTATTTCTGCATTCTCGGTAAGGCTGCTGGACACTTCCGGCAGTACTCTCGGTTTGCCGCGCTCCATACGCGCCCACCGCAATTTGCGGTGCAGCTGGCCGTTGTCGTCCATGAAAAGCAGGCCCGTTGTTCCATTGACAGTAAATCTCGATCTGTCGGATCGCCCATTCAGCATACCGACTAAATAATAGGCGTCGTAGCCCATGGCATAAAAGCGTGAACGAGTTTTTGCCCCGACACCCCAGTAATTCTCGAGTGCAAGCTGACTTTCTTTGACAGATTGATTCGGGTCCAGTAGCCATGGGATGTCCGGAAAAAGAATGCCATTCAGGTCTGAGTTGTTAGTCGAACCAGGCTGGTAAATGGCTGAGGTTGCAAATGTTGGTAATTCACCTGCGTAATGAAAGCGTAATTGTGGATTGAGCAACTTGGCCGCCGCTGTATTGGCGCCAAGAAATATTAGATCGACATCCTGGCGTCGGCGAGGCTCAAATTCGAGTGTTTTACCTATATTTGCAGCCAGACGATCGCGTCTGGCATAACTTTCATCCAGCAACAAAATTTCCCGAATTGACTGGGAAAAGTCTGGCGTATTGGTTGGGTATAACTGTGCGGCTAACAGTTTTCCGCCACGTTTTTCCAGTTGTTCGCGAAATGCTTCCAGAACGCGTTTGCCCCAATTATTATCGGGTACCAGAGCGACTGCATTGAGCATACCCTTGTCAGAGGCCCTGTCAGCAGCAGCGCGTGCTTCATCTTCGGGCGCCAGAGCAAACTGATAGAACCCTGCAGGCATCTTCTGTTCCGCTGGTGCGTAGTTCAGTGCCAGTATTGTGGTGCCATCTGAAATTTCAGCGATCTCTGCGATCTCATCTTTTAGTAGCGGGCCTACAATAAAGCCAGCCCCGTTCAGAGTAGCCTGCTGGTAAGCATTGGCGGCACCGTTGCGTGCGGTGTCATAAACGAAGATATCGGGCCTGTGTGTGTCGTCGCCCAGTGCAAAGTGTGCAGCCAGGAAGCCATCGCGGATTGCTTCACCCAGTGCTTGTTGTTTGCCTGATATTGGTAGCAGCAATGCCACCCGATTAGGATAGCTGGATAGTGCTCCCATACTGGCAAGGACATCATCCAGCAATTTTCCGGTCGCCGGGTGTTGTGGGTTTTGTAACTGCCATTCCTCAAGATTATTGGTCAGATTGCTCAGTGAGCTTCGATTGGTGTATGCGAGGTAGCCAATTTGCAGCCAGCCGGCCAGCACAGGGTCTTTTGCATTTGTGATGGCATCCGGTTGAATAGCCGCGCCAGAGGATTGCAACCCGGACCATATCAGGGTTCTGTTGGCCTCTATTGCGGCCCTTCGAGTCAGCAGTTCTTCTCGTTTAAGCAAGGTGGCAACAGCGGACTCCGGGCGGTTAAGCTGAAATAGTGATTCGCCACGCAACAGTAATATGCGTGCTGCGGAGTCTTTGTTATCTGTACTTGTTACCTGGTTAAGTGCTGCGAGTGCGCCTTCGGGGTCATTGCGTGCCCGTTTTAATAGTGCGGTAACTTCAGCCCAAATAGCGAGGTTGGCTTCCGCAATATCGTCCCCAAGTCGGTCCAGTATTTTTTCCGTTCCATCAAGATCATTTGCAAGGTAGAGTTCGCCCGCCGCAAAAATCAGGTAACGCTGACGCTGGTCGCCGGCAGTCTGCAATGCCAGGTTCAGATATTCGCGACTTGCTGCTCCGTGGTCACCCTTTTCTGACATGAGCTGCGCATTGCCTGCACTCTCACCTTGCTGGCCGGTCTGCATGGGTGTGCAGGCAGCGGTTAGCAGCACGGTAAGTATTGTGGCGAGCGATATTGCGCGCTGGAAATAAGACCGATAGTCAAAGATGGGGCTGCGTGCAGAAGATAAGGGTATCTGGGAGTTGGCTGTAGTCATTTTCATTTCTGTTGGGGCTTGTTGTTGGGCAGGCCGTAATGGACACTGTTTGTTATCCTGCATCAGTCAGCAGTAAGCATAAACAACACGAGATAAATAGTGAGTTCTACTGATCCATCTGCCGGAACACTTTTTGTAGTCGCTACACCCATTGGTAATATTGATGATATCAGTCTTCGGGCGCGGACTGTTCTGGGTGAGGTAGCGCTCATCGCAGCAGAGGATACACGTCATACAGGCAAGTTGCTGAGCCGTCTGGGGATAGCCGGAAAATTGCTCTCCTGTCACGAACATAATGAAGTAGCCCGTATACCGCAGATTCTGGAATGCCTCCGCTGCGGTGGGGATGTTGCACTGGTAAGTGATGCGGGGACGCCATTATTGAGTGATCCGGGTTTTCGGGTGCTGCAGGCTGCAGTGGCTGACGGTATTCTCATCAGCCCGGTGCCCGGCTGCAGTGCTGCACTTGCAGCTTTGTCGGTTGCGGCATTGCCAACGGATCGAGTGCTGTTTGCGGGCTTTATCCCGGCATCTGCGGGTAAACGCAACGCAAGCCTGCGTGAATTAGCGGACTGTACCGCAACGCTTGTTCTATACGAGTCAGTGCATCGAATTCAGGCGACATTAACAGCGCATGGCAGACATTTTCGGTTCGGACCGCCCGGTTGTTGCGGCGCGTGAGATGACAAAGCTGCACGAAACGCTCTATCGGGGGACGGTTACCGATGTGCTTATGCAAGTCGAGGCGGATACAGGTTCGTCCAAGGGCGAATATACTCTGGTAATTGCGGGGGCGAACCGGTTGCGGCAACCACGGTCGAGCTGGATCGTGTATTGAAAATATTACTGGG
>PVMK01134416.1_pt1 | contig 24423 bp, 24 predicted proteins | sample 1853481 | NCBI WGS metagenome assembly PVMK01 (sample SAMN08533507, study PRJNA380276) | Marine sediment metagenome, whole genome shotgun sequencing project.
CACACACAACGCACGCCATAGCAGCTTGAATGACGCGCCCAGTGCAGATCCTGCGAGTATCCGGAGCCAAAATGTTGGCTGGCCTTATCATGAAGACATGATGAAAACCGGTGGCAAGGGTTACAAAATTACGCGGAAGGTACCACCGCCCAAGAAAACAAACCTTAAGACCCTTAGCAAACCCTGGGGTTGGTAGAACAAGTCCACATAGGGAACATGCTGGAACGCCCACAACTTTTATTTGAGATGTGGCGATATCAGTGATGACAAGTCGGAAAATAAATCCCTGCGATGAATGACTATTGCCGGAGCTTTTTGTATTGGTTGGGCTAAGAGCATTCATGTCTGCTGTTGGCCGGACTCGGCTATTCAGCTTGCTGAAATTCATGTCTGTTGAGTAACTGCTCTGCGTTCAACAGCGAACGACTGAATCCGACCTAATAGGACACAGTCTGCAAAATCATGGCTGAGTTAATACAGGTAACTTCACCGGGAGTGAGGGGGTGCGTAGTCCTTGAATTCGGCCTCCACATGGTTCGGGATTGATCATAGTATCCACAATGGTTGCACCAAAGGATGCCTGTTAAGGTTTCTTGGCACCTGAATAGTTTGGACGTTCTTGCCTGCTTTGGTGGTGTAATCCATTTTTATATGTTGGGTAACCTTTAGGTACAAAATTTATCATACCAATATCATATTGAAATATTTGTATAGTTTGGCTGGGTAACCATTAACATGACCGAAATCATGGAATAAGCTGAGCTGGGCTTCTATCCTACTGCCCCATGTCTGACCTATTTCTCCCCAATCTCATCGGCGCAGCTAATCGAGTGGGTATTCACCGAGCTGGATACCCACGATTCCATCTTTCGGCATCCCCCGGCAACATTTCTTCGTCCCAAACGAAGACGACCCATTCCGGACCAGCGCCTTCGGTCACCCGCTGGAAACCCCCTTTTGGCCCGGCCGCCGGCCCCCATTCGCAGATGGCGCAGACATCATCGTTACAGCGTGGTTATGCGGTGCTCGTTATATCGAACTAAAAACCGTGCAGACACTGGATGTACTCAATGTATCCAAGCCCTGTATTGATATGGAAGACGAGGGTTACAACGTCGAGTGGTCTCAGGAACTGAAAATATATCAGTCCTTTGATGAATATTTGCGTGCCTGGGTGCTGATCCATGCCTTGCACCACAAGCTCGGCTTTACCGGGTGAATTGCCCGGCATTGTATTCAACCTCAGCGTCGGTTATGACCTCGCGGGAATCCACAAGCCGAATATGCAGTGGTTCCTGCAACAGATGCGCGATTGCTCTGCTTACAAGCAAAACCCTGATTGACCAGGTAGCCCGCTTTTATCCCGAAGTCCGGCAACTGCAGATACCCGATCGTATATCCGACAATGTAACCCTGTCCACGATGCATGGCTGTCCACCCGATGAGATTGAGCGAATCTGCGCTTACCTGATGGAAGAGCAGGGCTTGCATACCTACGTCAAGTGCAATCCGACCCTGTTGGGCCCCGAACGGGTGCGCGGCTTGCTGCATGATAACCTGGGATACAACGATGTTGTGGTGCCGGATTCTGCCTTTGCGCACGATCTGGAGTACAGCGCCGCGGTGCCGATGTTGCATTCGCTAAGAGGCATCGCGCGTGAATGCGGCCTGCATTTTGGTGTGAAACTCAGTAACACGCTTGAAGTAGAGAATTTTCGAAGCGTTTTTGATGTCTCAGAAAAGATGATGTATCTCTCCGGACGCCCTTTGCATGCAATTACCGTAAATCTTGCCCATGATCTGATGGAAGAGTTCGATGGCGAATTGCCAATGTCGTTCTCTGCCGGCGCTGATTGTTTTAATGCAGCGGACCTGTTGGCGAGTGGCATGCAGACCATCACAGTCTGTTCCGACCTGCTAAAAACCGGTGGCTACCTGCGTCTGCTCCAGTATATTGAATCGGTCAGAGAAACGTTCAGGCAGGCAGACATTATGCAGGCTGACACCCGGGCCAACTTACGCGATTACGCAAAACAGACACGTTATGAGCGCAAGCTTCAGAAAGCCACATTCCTGACATCACGTAGCAAAACCGGGCGCAAGCTGGATTTATTTGACTGTATCCAGGCGCCCTGTATTGATCGTTGCGCGGTGGACCAGAAAGTCCCTCAATATATGAACGCGGTGCGGCAAGGTGAATATGCAGAAGCGTTGCGCCTGACCCGGGCCGATAATCCGATTGCCTCCACCCTCGGACGGGTTTGCGATCATTTGTGTGAGACCACCTGTATCCGTACCCACCTTGACGAACCGCTGGCGATTCGCGAGATCAAGCGTTTCATTATGGATCAGGAGACCGGGTCCGAATTGATTACACGTTCCGGACCGCAGGGCTTAAAAGTAGCCATCATCGGCGCCGGTCCCGGCGGCATGGCTGCAGCATCGGAACTGGCGCTGGCTGGCTGCACAGTCGAAATCTTCGAAATGCATGGTTATGCCGGTGGCATGGTCGGTGGAGCCATCCCCGAATTCAGACTCCCACTGGCCATGTTTAATCGCGATCTTGACCGTCTGCAACAACTCGGCGTGTCTATCCATTACAACGTCAAGGCAGGACGCGACATCCATCTCTCGCAGCTGCGCCGCGATGGTTTTGATCGTGTGGTGATCATGGTCGGCGCACAGTTGGGCAAAAAACTGGGGTTGGCCGGTGAAGAGAGTGATGGAGTTATGGACGCCCTGTATTTCCTCAGACAGGCGAGGGAAGGGCAAGCAGTCTCCATCGGGCAACACGTTGGTATTATCGGTGCCGGCGACACGGCGATGGATTGCGCACGCACTGCCTGGCGCTTATCTGACAGCCGTGTCAGCGTGATCTACCGCCGCACCATTGACCAGATGCCGGCAGATCGTGAGGAAGTGGCGTTGCTGGCCGAGGAAGGCATCGACGTGGTGGAAATGGCGAAGCCACAGCAACTGTTAATCGAAGACGGCAAGCTTCGTGGCCTGCAATGCCAACAGATGGAATTCCGGGGTGATCGGGATGCCTCCGGTCGTAAGATTCCGCACGAAGTAGCTGACTCCGGGTTTGAGATACCACTGGATACACTGATTCTGGCCATCAGCCAGCACGCGATACTGGATTTCTTTGATGAGGAACCGATCGAGGTTAACCAGTGGGGATACATCAAGGCTGACCCGAAAACCTTCGAGACATCGGTGTCCGGTGTTTACGCCGGTGGCGATGTGGTCAACGATGGGCCATCGTCTATCGTTGAGGCTGCAGCTGATGGCAAGGCCATTGCCGATGCCATTCTGGATCAACGGCCAGCTGATACACAAGCGGTGCCCGCTTTCGACACAACAGAACTATTGCTCAAACGCAGCCGCCGGCAATGGCGGGTTCCTGTGCCACACACGGCAATTGAGGGTCGGCATAATTTTAATGAAGTGGTGCTTACTTACAGCGAGCAGCAGGCACGAACCGAGGCCGCCCGCTGCCTGGATTGCCATCAGTACTGCAGTATCTGCGTCGGCGTCTGTCCAAACCTTGCCCTGCAGACCTGGCAAACCGAACCATTTGAGGTGCGATTACCCGACTTGCATCTCACGCCAGATGGTATCAGTACCACTCCAGGCAAGACCTGGTCTGTGGAGCAGGCATTTCAAATTGCCGTGTTGACAGATTTTTGCAACGAGTGCGGAAACTGCACCACGTTTTGCCCCACTGCGGGCGAACCATACCGTGATAAACCCAGGCTCTATCTTGACCGGGCCGAGTTCGAAGCGCAGCAGGACAATGCTTTCATGGTTTTCCGGGAAGAGGGTCAATGGGCCATGGATGCACGCTGGCAGGACCAGACACATCGTATCGAGCTGAACGAAAAACTGGATTATCGCGGTCCCTTGTTCAGTGCGCGCCTGGACCCGGACACGTTTGAAATCGAACAAATTGAAGCAATAGAGGCTGCCCGTGACGGTGATAAAATTTCACTCGCACCCGTAGCTACGATGTACGTACTGCTGAACGGGCTCAGGCGATCGTTACCGTATCTGCCGACCGTATTGCCCGCCGGGTTGGTGGCCTCGGGTAAAATCGCCCACCCGGGTTACGCGGAAAGGGCGGCCAACTGACGTAGGTCATCGCCTGGTTTAATGAATTCATTCAGAATTAATGTTTCTGAAAACAAGCTTTTAAAACCGATTTTTTCAATTCCGGGAGAGCAAAAAGATGAGCTCACTGCTGATCACTAATGGACATCTGGTGACACTCGATGAAGCCAACCGCTTTATCGCTAACGGCAGTGTGTACATCGAAAATAACCACATCATCGAAGTCGGCGAAGCAACTGCTATCAAGCGCACGGCAGACCGAACCATAGATGCCCGCGGCAGTATTGTCATGCCGGGCCTGATCAATACCCATCACCACCTCTACTCCACATTTGCACGGGGCTTTAGCCCACCAGGATCGCCGGCACGTAATTTTGAGGAGACACTCTCGAAGTTGTGGTGGAAACTCGATATGGCGCTGGATTCGGATGATGTTTACTACTCTGCCTTGCTGGCCCTGATGGATTCGGCCCGGGCAGGCTGCACCACGATTATTGACCACCATGCCTCGCCTTCCTGCGTTGATGGCAGCCTCGATCAGATCGAGCGGGCCTTCAGGGATGTGGGATTGAGCGGCTGTCTCAGCTACGAGGTGTCGGATCGCAATCGTGAAGGCGAGGGGATTGAGGAAAACGAGCGCTGGATCCGTAAATGCCGTGAGACCGGTGACGGGCAAATGTCCGCGCTGTTCGGTATGCACGCACTGATGACGCTTGGAACAAGAACACTGGAACGCAGCGCTGAAATTGCCCATGCGCTGGATACCGGCTTTCATGTGCATGCGGCCGAGGACGAGATCGATGTGCGGCTGACGATGGAACGGCATGGCCGGAAGATCATGGATCGCTTCCAGGATTTTGGTATCCCCGGCGAGAAAACGGTTTTTGTACATGGCAGCCATCTCGATTCCCATGAAATGGAGCTGTTGAAATCTACCGGTTCGATGCTGGTAAACAACCCCGAGTCCAATATGAACAACGGACTCAAGGTGTCGCCGATTCTTGATTTTCTGAAACATGATGTTTTGACCGGGGTTGGCACGGATGGTATGTCCTCGCACCTGATTTCCCAGGCCCGTGCCATGTATCTGCATCAGCGCGCTTTGCACCGGGATCCGACCATAGCATTTGCCGAAGCCTGCCAAATCCTGCTGGAAAACAACCGCAGTATTGCCAACCGTTTGTTCGATGAGCCACGTGGTGCACTGGCTGCCGGGCAATTGGCCGATATCATGATTCCCGAATACCTGCCGTTCACACCTCTTAATGCCGACACATTTTATGGACACCTTCTGTTCGGTCTGAGTTACGCCCGGGTGCGCACAACCATAGCGCGCGGCCAGGTGATCATGGATGAGGGCCGCCTGCCACACCTGGATGAAGAAACCATACGCGCCCGTTGCGCGGAACGGGCGTCAAACATCTGGAGCCGAATTCACTGACCGTAGCCGGTTGGTCATTTATATAAGAGGAACGCCGTAATCAGAATTTGCTGGAACAATTATCATACGCCGCATTCGATCGAAGAAGCAGTTGCTTTGCTTAGCCACTATGACGGAAGCGCACGGGTAATAGGTGGTGGCACCGACCTTTTACTGGAAATTCAACAGGGTCAGAGCCCGGTGGTGGAAGCGATGGTGGATACATCCCGTATAAACGGGCTGGACCGTATCACCATTGAAAACGACCACATCGTCATCGGTTGTGCAGTTACACACACGCAGATCGTCAACGATAAACACATCATCCGTCACGGCACCTGCCTGGTGGAAAGTTGTGGTGTCATCGGTGGTCCCCAAGTCCGTAATGTAGCAACGCTGGCCGGTAACGTTGCGCACGCCCTGCCGGCCGGTGACGGTAGCATCGGTTTGCTCGCACTTGCTGGTGAGGTCGAAGTGGCCGACACAAGTGGTAGCCAATGGATGCCACTGGAAGAAGCCTTCCTGGGACCTGGAAAAAGTGCGATTGATCACCACCGTGCAGTATTGACCCGGCTACGATTCCGGCCCACCGAAGCTCGTGAAGGTTCAGCTTTCACACGTGTTATGCGACCCCAGGGAGTGGCTCTGCCGATGATATCAATGGCAGCGCGATTACAGTTGGATGACAGCAATACCATTACCGCAGTCCGCATCAGTTTGGGTCCTGCCGGACCCGTGCCATACCTGGCCGAACCGGCCATGGATGTGCTCGTGGGCAGGCAGGCGGAGCAAGAAAAATTCGATAAAGCAGCAGAAGCCGTGCTCGCCTCGGTGCCACTGCGCACCAGCAAGTACCGGGCTACGCGTGAATACCGTGCAGAAATGATTCGCACACATTTGCCGTTGATACTGGCCCGCGCCGCCGAGCGTGCCCGTAGCGGCCACGCCATACCCGAAGGGGTTGGCTTATGAGTCGTTTGCAAATGGTAGTGAATGGCAAGCCGGTGGATATGGATGTCCCGGAATCACGTTTCCTGTCCGAGGTTTTACGCGAAGATCTGGGTCTGACTGGCACCAAGATCGGCTGCAACGAAGCGGAGTGTGGAATCTGCACTGTGTTGGTCAATGGCACACCTGTCGTCAGTTGTACCTATCCCGCTTTCAAAGCACTTGGTGCCAATGTAGAGACCATTGAAGGGCTGTCCACGGATGATAAGCTGCATCCCTTGCAGCAGGCCTTTCTGGATCACGGCGCGGTGCAGTGTGGAATTTGTACCTCCGGTATGATCATGACCTCCAAGGCCTTGCTGGATGAAAAGCAGGCGGCAGGTGAAGTACCGGGCGAAGAAGATATCAAAATCGCATTGAAAGACACCTATTGCCGCTGCACCGGTTACCAGAGTGTTATCAGCGCTATACAGCAGGCGTCCGGCCAGGATGTTCCGCCCTATATACCGAAGACCATGACTGCCGGTTCCGAGGTTGGCAAGCCGCAACCCAACCCGGATGCGCTGGCCAAGATTCGTGGCAAGGCAAAATTCACCGATGACTACCGTTTCCCGGGCATGTTGTACGCACGTACCCTGCGCGCGGGTTTACCGCATGCACGGATACGCTCGATTGATACCCGGGTGGCCCGCGATCTTGCCGGTGTGCGCGCGGTATTAACCCATGAGGATGTTCCTGGGCGCAATCTGCACGGCATCGTGAATCTTGACTGGCCGGTGTTATGCGGTGACAAGGTGCGTTATGCCGGTGATGCGGTAGCAATTGTTGCTGCCGATACAGAAAACATCGCAGCCCGGGCATTGGAACTGATCAAGGTGGATTACGAAGAACTGCCTGCGGTAACCGATGCGATGGATGCAGTCAGACCGGGTGCGCCGGTATTGCACGAGGGCCGTGCTGATGGCAACCTGCTAAAACACATCAAGGTGAAGAAGGGCGAGGTTACAACCGGCTTCGCCGAGGCCGACGTGATCATCGACCGGACCTACCGCACACCCACCACCGAACATATGTTCCTGGAACCGGAATGCGCCATTGGTGTGCCCGCCGGCTACAACCCTGCCGACTTTGGCGGAAGCTGCGATCCCGATGCGGTGCGTGGTGAAACAGCGTTTCATGATAAGACCTCGATCTACGTTGGCAGTCAGATCCCCTACCTGGACCGCGAACAGACTGCAGCCGCACTTGGCGTGGAGACCGTTCAGGTACGCGTTATCGCAACCCTGATGGGCGGTGGTTTTGGCGGCAAGGAAGACATAGCCGGGCAGATACACGTAGCCCTGCTTAGCGAGGTCACTCAGCAGCCGGTCAAGATGCTCTATTCACGCCAGGAAAGCCTGCTATTCCATCCCAAGCGACACGCCACGGTCATCCGCATCCGCACCGGCGCCACCCGGCAGGGCAAACTCACTGCCGTCGAGGCCACGCTGTATGGTGATGGCGGCGCCTATGCCAGTCTGAGTGAAAAGGTTCTCACCCGCGCCACCACCCACGCATCCGGTCCTTACAATGTGCCGCATGTGAAAGTTGATTGCTTCGCTGCCTACACCAACAACACGCCCTGTGGCGCCTTCCGTGGATTCGGCGTCTCGCAGAGCTGTTTCGCGGTGGAAAGCAATATGGATATCCTTGCGGAGGAACTGGGCTTCGATGCCGTAGAATTCCGCCGCATGAATACGCTGGATGTTGGCTCGGTGACTGCCACCGGTCAGAAAATGCGTGAAAGCGTCGGTCTGAACGAGTGTATCAAGCTGGTTAATCACGACATGCGTGATGAAAACTTTCGCTGGACATGGCAGGAAGGCCACAGGATTTTTGCCTGGGGTCTTGCCATTGGCTACAAGAACACCGGTCTCGGTGGTGGTGCACCGGACAAGTCCAGCGCCCAGGTTGAGCTGTGGGTGGAGCCCGATAATACGATACGTGCCGAAGTGCGAACTTCCTCGGCAGAAATGGGGCAGGGCTTACCAGCGGTGCTGGCCGCCTGCGCGGCAGAGGAACTGGGTATTCCCGCTGAATGCGTTAACGTGCTGCTCGGCGATACCGATTTTTGCCCCGACGGTGGTCCGACCACCGCCAGTCGCCAGACTTTTGTAAGCGGTAATGCTGCCCGGTACGCGGCGCAGGCCGTGATAAAACAACTCACACCCACTGCTGCCGTATTGCTACAGCACACACCAGGGCAAGTCGGTTTTGTCGACAAGCAGTTTAGTGCTGACGGCAAGTCCACGAGCCTGGCCGAAGTTATCATGCAGGCCACAAATTCCGGTATCCCTACGGTTGCAGAATACGAGTACTGGGCTCCGGAAACCCAGCCGCTGGGTAGCGGCGGCGACATGCACTTCGCTTTTGGTTTCTGCGCCCAGGCGGTGCTGTGCGAGATCGATACACGCAGCGGTCAAGTCCAGGTGTCCAAGGTAATCGCCGCCCACGATGTCGGTCGCGCGATAAATCCATTGACGCTGGAAGGTCAGATCGAAGGCGGCATCGTCATGTGCATCGGTTACGCGCTCACCGAACACTATATCCAGGAACAGGGTCAGCCCTGGACCAACGTGATGGCACGCTACAAAATGCCCGGCATCAAGCACACACCGAAGATCATCTCGCACATTGTGGAGCACCAGACGTCCACCGGGCCTTACGGAGCCAAGGGCGTCGGCGAATTGCCAAGCATTCCCACCAGCGCTGCTATCACCAATGCCATTTATCGTGCCACCGGTGTGCGTGTGCGCAGCTTGCCTGTTGACCAGGATGAGTTATTGCGCGCCATGCGCTCCGGGGCGAAGGAAATTGAATTGGGATGGGGGGATAACAAACCCATTCCCGCAGTCACCCTTGGGGGTGAAATATGAAACTGATGAAGAGAACATGAATATGCTGAACAACAGCCAGTACTACACAGCCGCAAAGGAAATCGAAGCCGACCTGGCAACTTTTATGCAGGATATTATCCGCATCCCGTCACTGAGTTCAGAGGAAGGCGCCGTCATCGAACGTATCCGCACCGAAATGCTGCGTGTCGGTTTTGACGAAGCCACCGTCGACCCAATGGGTAATCTGCTTGGCCGAATTGGCTCAGGCCCTTTCGTGATTGCGCTGGATGCTCACATCGATACTGTTGATACCGGCGATCTCTCAGCGTGGGATCGTGACCCACACTCCGGTGACATTGAAGACGGCATTCTTTACGGTCGGGGTACCAGTGATCAAAAAGGTGGGATCGCATCTGCTGTTTATGCGGCTGCACTTCTGAAGAAAACCGGGATGCCGGATAACGTTACGCTATATGTGACTGCGACCGTGCAGGAAGAAGACTGTGACGGTCTGTGCTGGCAGTACATCGTTAATGAAGGTGGTCTGCGACCCGACCTGGTCGTGATCACCGAGCCGACCAGTCTGCGTATTTACCGCGGGCACCGTGGGCGGATGGAGATGGAGGTTCAGACCTCGGGTGTTTCCTGCCACGGATCAGCGCCGGAGCGTGGTATCAATGCGGTCTACAAGATGGCGGGTATCATCGCCGATATCGAGAAGCTCAATGAAGAACTCGAGCCACGTGAGCCACTGGGCAAGGGCACGGTGACCATCTCCGAAATACGTTCCACCTCGCCCAGCCTGTGTGCTGTGGCCGATGGTTGCACCATCCACCTCGACCGCCGCCTGACCGTGGGTGAAACAGAGGAAACTTCGGTAGCAGAAATTCAGGCGCTGCCGTCGGTGCAGGCGGCAGGTGCCACGGTGACGGTATTGGATTACGCAGTTCCCAGTTTTACCGGGCTGACCTATCCAACCCGCAAGTATTACCCGACCTGGGACATTGATGAAAATGACCCTGCCATGCAAAGTGCGATAACCGCTTACCGGGCAGCGTTTGGCGGTGAACCCGAGACCGGGTTCTGGACCTTCAGCACCAATGGCGTTGCGACAGCGGGTATGCATCAGATCCCATCCATCGGCTTCGGCCCCGGCCACGAACATTTTGCCCACGCACCGAATGAGCAGGTAGAAGTTGAACACCTGGTTCGCTGCTCGGCCTTTTACACCGCGTTGGTAAACACCATCGCCCAGGAACAAGGAGAATAAAATGACCAAGGAAGCACTGCCATTATCGGACCGTATGAAGGGTCGCGACTGGCTGATGACCCAGGACTGGGCAGATGATGAGATCGAACTCGTCCTTGAAGCCTCCAACCAGCTAAAAAAGGACTTCAAAACCGGTGTGCAAACATTGCACCTGCCGCACAAGACGATCTTCCTGATCTTTTTCGACAAGTCCACCCGCACCCGCAATTCATTTGAAGCCGGTATCACCCAGCTCGGCGGCCACGGCCACTTTATCGATTCCGAGACATCACAGATTGCGCACGGCGAAAGCCCCAAGGATATGGGCATTATTCTGTCCAGTTACGGGCACGGCATCGCCATACGTCATGACGTCGTACCCGGTGAAGGACAGACCTACATGCGTGAGGTGGCCAAATGGGCCAGCGTGCCGGTGATCAATATGCAATGCGACGTGGATCATCCCTGCCAGACGCTGGCTGACCTGATGACCATCCGCGAAGAGTTTGGCAAGGACTTGCGTGACCTCAAAATCGCTGTCTCCTGGGCTTATGCCCCGAGTTACGTCAAGCCGATGTCTGTACCCCAGGGCCTGATCATGCTGATGAGCCGTTATGGTATGAACGTAACCCTGGCACACCCGCCGGAATACGCGCTGATGGAGGAACCCATGCGGCTGGCGCGCGAGAATACGCAGCGTTCCGGCGGCAAATTCAAAGTGGTTGACAGCATGGAAGAAGCTTTTGCCGACGCAGACATCGTGTATCCAAAAAGCTGGGGGCCGGAAGCATTGTTTGGCAATCCTGAAGAAGCGATGAAAGTCGCCGCGAAGTACCGCCACTGGATTTGTGACGAGGCGATGATGGCACGCGCAAAACAAGAGGCGATATACATGCACTGCTTACCAGCGGATCGCGGCTCGGAGGTGACAGATGCGGTGATCGATGGACCGCAGTCGCGTGTTTATCCTGAAGCCGAAAACCGGATGCACACGGCCAAGGCGTTAATGGCGCTGACGATGTAGCATGAGAATGCTATCCTTATCGCAAATTCCAATTCAGGAGCTCCCAACATATGGAACAACCAGAAAAAGACGCTGGCATGATTGCGGCACTGATGATCAGATTCAAAGAGACCCGCCTGCCACGGGCACAGCGATTACTGGAAAAGGTCAACGGCGGTGAAAAACTCAGTGACAGCGATATCGGATTTCTTAAAAGGGTTTATCAGGACACCAGGATGAGCCAGTCACTGATCAAGCGTCATCCGGAGTACCATGACCTGGTCGCCGGTTTCGTCGACCTGTATACCGAAATTATTACCAGGGGTCTCGAAAACGAGCAAGCAAAGTAGGGTAAACAGGATATAAAACATGGGAAAGGAAAGCACAAAAAAGGACAAGCTGAGCAATAAGAAATACGAAGCTGAGCTCTACAAGCTGCAAGTCGAGTTGTGCAAGCTGCAGGAGTGGATCACAGAAAACGGTAAGCGTGCGATTATTGTTTTCGAAGGCCGGGATGCAGCGGGCAAGGGCGGTGTGATCAAACGTATCACCGAACAGGTCAGCCCCCGGGTTTTCCAGGTCAACGCCTTGCCGGCACCGACCGAGCGACAAAAGACACAGATGTATCTGCAGCGTTATGTCGAACGTTTTCCTGCTGCAGGGGAGGTTGTCATGTTTGATCGCAGCTGGTACAACCGGGCTGGAGTTGAACGGGTGATGGGTTTTTGCACGGACAAAGAATACCAGCGTTTTTTGCGTACCACGCCGGCGTTTGAAAGGAACATCGTAGATAACGGCATTATCCTGATTAAATACTGGTTCGAAGTGAGTGCGGACGAACAGACAAAACGTTTTGAAGGCCGCATGACTGACCCGCGCAAGCACTGGAAGGTCAGCCCCATGGATCTCACAGCGCAGAGTCGCTGGTACGACTACTCCCGCGCCAAGGATGCCATGTTCATGGCCACTGACACGACCTGGGCACCGTGGAATGTGGTCAATTCGGACAATAAAAAGAAAGCACGGCTTAACTGTATTTCACACCTGCTCAGCCAGTTCCCCTATGAGGACATTCCTTACGACAAGCCGGTATTGCTCGACCGTCAGAGCAGCGATGGTTACCAGGCACCGCAATACGAATATAACTTTGTACCGGAAAAGTTCTAGGGCACTTCCGAGTGCCGCGTCATGGCTAAAAAAGTGTATTTAATTTGCCAAATTAGGTAAAACTGTACAGAATGGGCAGTATGGGTGCTAACTCAAGGGTAAGTGCCTCCAATAATAAACTCAGGCGGCTGGTTTTTTGAGCAAAAACAAACGCAAAATACTGTTGCGAATTCTTGAGTCAGGTTTTCTGACCACGGGTTTGATTCTGCTCGCCTCGTTTATTCTGATACGTGGTTGGGGTGATTATCAGAGCTGGTCTGATATTCGCGCTTTCGAGCAGGCAATGGCCTTTGAATCAGAACCCACACCACAGGCTGCAGGTAAAAGCACGACGTACACGCCTGCACCGGACTACTCGCTTTGGTCAAGTAAGCGCATTAACGACTACCACGAAGGCAACGAGCAGCGTGATAATGCGCCCCTGGCCATCATGAGTATTGCCAAACTTGATTTGAAAGTTCCAATTTATAATGGCACCGATGAAATAAACCTCAATCGCGGGGCAGGGCGCATCAAGGGCACTGCATGGATTGATTCACCGGGCAACCTGGGCATTGCCGGCCACCGCGACGGGTTCTTCAGGGTGCTGAAGGACATTGAAGTGGGGGACAGCATTGACATGCTGACCCATCAAGGCAATACAGAATTTGTGGTTTCTGCAATTACCATTGTCGATCCCACGGATGTGAGTGTGCTCGCACCTACCGACGATTCCACTATTACTCTTGTTACGTGTTATCCTTTTTATTTCGTCGGTCATGCACCCAAACGGTATATCGTAAAAGGTGAGTTAGTCTCTAATCAGGTCAATAAATCATAGAGGAGGAAACCATATGAATAAAGTGAACCTGAAGTACGGCCTTATTGCCCTCGCAGGCTTAGGCATTTCCGCGAACGTAAGCGCTGCTGATTTAACTTGTAGTGATGTTACGTTTACCCCCGAAGCCTACGCAGCCTACGAGTTTGTTGACAAGGCTTGCCTGGAAATGGTCGATCGCAATGGTGGTACTTATGCCAAGATGACAGCCAAGATTGTTGCACAGACTAGTAGTGGAACACATATCCGTTTCAGGCATGCAGACGGTGAACTTGGACCCAGCCACAAATCCCAATATGTCAAAAAACTTCGAGACGATGATGAGTGGCAAGGCAGTAAAGATCAAAGATCTCGCAGTTCGTCAGGACATCAACATTTATGTCGGGCCCAAGTACTGGGCGGAACCTGTTGTTGAGGTAGCTGAGGCAGCGCCACCACCACCACCACCACCGCCACCACCAGCACCGGAACCAGAGCCGGAACCGGAAGTTCTGCCAACCACGGCGAGCTCACTGCCTTTGCTGGCACTGTTCGGCTCTTTGTTCCTGTTACTTGGCGGCGCACTGCGTTTCTCAAGGAAGCAGTAATAAAAGTACAAACTTGATAGGGCTGGAGCGCTTCGGTTTGCAGTTTAGACATAATGCAGCCGCCGGGATCGAAAGTCCTGCAAGATGAGTTATAAAGACAGGCAGGGGGTGCATTTCGCACTGCCTGCCTTTCTTTTTGCCTGAAAAATAGCAGTACCAATGTTTGTTTATGTAAGCTAAGCGGAATATTGTTTCTTGAGATAACGAAAAACGGGCTGGGTAACACATGATCAGAAAATCAACACGTTTCATTATCCGCCTGGCTGGTTTTATTCTTTCTGCGTTCCTGCTGGTGGCGGTGACGCTGATAGTGGCCAGGGGGGTGGCATTGCGTGGTGGCCCCGATCTTGAGTGGTGGCATACCGGGAAAATAAACTCTGAATTTCATGAGTCAAACAAGCCGGACATTGCCACGCTTGATCAGTACCTCGCAAATGAGGTGCTTGTCTTTGACGAACTTCAGGAGTTGGTGAAAAGCAAAGCGCCAGCCCTGGAATATCAGCACTTGAACCGATACCGGATGGGAAATGATTCCTACCCTGACAAGTCCGGACACAACCTGAATCGCAGCAGCCAGAAACGTCCCGGCAGTGATTGCAGGCGGGGTCTTGTTATTGCATGGTATGACCGATTCCCCATACAGCCTGCGCCACCTTGCAGCGATGTTTAATGCGAAGGGGTTTTATGTACTTAACCTGCGTATGCCCGGGCATGGCACGATACCGGCTGAGCTGGACAGAATGCAGTGGCAGGATTGGGGTGCGGCTGTGAAGCTGGGCGCGAAGCATGTTGCCGAGCAGCTTGGGCCGGGACAACCGTTTTATATATTGGGTTACTCCAACGGTGGCAGCCTGGCACTCAAATACAGCCTGGACTCGATAACGGAACCTGAACTCAGAACTCCCGACCGGTTGATCCTTCTTTCGCCGATGATAGGTGTTAGTTCATTGGCAAGGTTTTCGCGTTTCTTTTACTGGCTGAGCCGGCTTGAGTTTTTCAGACATTCCGGGTGGTTGGATATATACCCGGAATACGACCCTCACAAATACAATTCTTTTCCAGTGAATGCAGGGTTGCAGAGTTACAAGCTGACAACGACATTGAAGCAACAGATCCAGCGCATGGCATCAAGAGGTGAGCTAAGAAAAATGCCGCCTATACTGACTTTTCAATCGTTGGTTGATAGCACGGTGGTGGCTTCTGCGGTCCTGGATGACCTGTATGAAAAGCTTCCTGAAAATAGCAGCGAACTGGTGATGTTCGATGTCAATCACGTAGGTGAGTTAGAGGAATTCATAGCGCCAAGGCATAAGCTTTTTCTGAGCCGGGCCATGAATGAAGGGTCCGGGAAATACGCCGTTTCGGTGGTGACCAACCGGGCTGGAAATGATCCCCGGTGTAGTGGAATTAAGACAGGCTGCCGGGATACCCGGTTTTATAGACCGCAACCTGGGGTATAGCTGGCCTGAAGATGTCTACTCATTGACGCACGTTGCGCTGCCATTTCCCCTGGATGATGAAGTTTACGGTTTGGAGTCTGCGAAATGTTGATGCAGGATACCCCCACCTGGGAAGGGTGCAAATACTGGGTGAAAGCGGTGCTTTGATCCTGCCACCTGCTTTATTACAGCGCTTACGCAGCAATCCCTTTTTATGGCTATATCGAAGAGCGGATAAAAGCGTTATTGACGAAGACCTGTAGGGTGGGCAGCTTGTGCCCACCGCACTGATTCAGAGTGTTGGCCCCGCCGCCTGCGTTTCATTGCCATATTCCAGCATGACCGTTTTCGCACCTTGTGCGAAATGGGCGCCGTTATCCTGTACGATTTTCATGATGCCCATGTTCAGCTCGGTCACCACCTGCAAATAGGTGCTGAAGTCCGACGTATCCACGTAGATACGCGCCTTTGATGAATCATGGAGTTTTCCTGCAAAACTCGGTAAACTGATTCTGACCGATCTGATATCACGCCGTCGTGCTTGCTCGCCATGTCGCCAATGGCATCAATAATGGTCTGCATCTGTTCTGCGTGGTGTCATAGCGAAGCGGCAACTCAGGGTGATACAGCATGGTTTCTGCCGTGCCGAGTAATTTTCGATTGCACCGTGGGCGATGATGCAATTGGGAACAGAAACCAGTGTGTGTTCAGCGTGCGGATACGGGTTGTGCGCAGGCCGATTTCCTCGATCCTTTGCCAGGGTGGTGCGTACTTGCACAAGTCACCGGTCACGATGGGTTGCTGGGAGTAGATCGAGACTGCACCCAGCAGGTCTTCGATGGGTTTTTGCAGCGCCAGCGCCAGGGCGATACCACCTACACCCAGGCCGGCCAGCAGCGTGGTGATATCGATGCCGGTATTGCTCAGCCATACCAATGCAGCAGCGAGAAGTGTAGATAACTTTGAGCGCATTTGGCCATTGGCCGGCCGAGGATATGCGCATCAGAACGCCCCTGGGCAATGAACGCCTCTCTTCTCCTCGCGCGGGCCAGGTCGATTAACGAGAAAACAATCCCACACAGACAACTATCGTCATCAGGGTTTTTGTCTCTACCAGTGCCTGTGCGGTTGCGCCCCAGTCCCAGTTCTTTCAGAAGATCTGCGTCACCAGTCCGATGACGCGAGCAGGCATGGGTCGTGTAAATAATCTGCGTACCGGGAGGTGCAATGGTGAGCCTGGTTTACTGAAAAGCCAGCTAAGGGCAAAACCGATAAGCCAGAAAACAGGTGCGTACATAAGAGCTGCGCCGATGACGATGACCCATTTGAACAACTCGATTCCCGAGAAAGCCAGCATCTTCAGGCAGGCGTTCACGGATATTCTCAATCCCAGTCCGGGATAGCTGAAATAGTCGTATAGTTCGGGTACGAGTGCGATGCTGGCATTGGATACTTTCCAGATAAAATTATCGTCCAGCCCCGGTACCCTTTGCATATAAAGAACCTGTTCACCCGTCGTTCGAGACAAGGTGCCCCAGTTCATCCCGGTAATCCGGCAAGCCATCAACAACCTGTCCTGTCACCTTTTTACTGAGGTGGTCGACATTTATTTTCATTCCCCGCTTGATGATAAAGTCCAGTTGCCTGGCCAGTTCTTCGCTGCTGTACTCCCTTACTGCACGTGGTAGATTACGCAAGTCCATGTACAGGCGCAGCGTTTCATAGTCGAATTTTTCCGTCAGTGTCAGGAACCGATGAAACTGCTGCGGGGTGTGTCCCGGCCCAGGTTATCTTTAAAAGCGTTGTCTTCAACAACGTCCTGTTCCAGGGCAGGTGCTTCCACCGCTGTTCCTGCAAGGCCTGCACAGTGGGTGCAAAAGCCAGGCAGGCAATGACAAAAACCAGCAGTAAACGTCTGCAGTTTGCTATTGGATTGATGGTGAGAAGTTTGTTGAGTTCAGGCATTAGTTTTCTTTGCTAAAAATGGACCGGCGAGAATTATAGCAGTTAGAGCGTTTAAACTTTCTGATTTATAAGACAGGTGCCAGAAGGGCGGAGCCTTTGGCCTTGAAGCGTTCCCACAGGGAAAGCTCGTCCAGGTAACGGCCCTTTGCTTCAATAGAAGCAGAAAGGTCACCGAGCAGCATGGTTTCGATTTCAGCTGCGAATTCGCGATCGGCCACAGTAGCGGTGATTTCAAAATTAAGCCGAAACGAGCGGTTGTCGAAATTTACCGTACCCACCAGTGAATACTGGTCGTCGATCAGCATCACTTTCTGGTGCATGAAACCCTCTTGAAAGAAAAAGATCCTGGCACCCATTTTTGCCAGGTCGTTGAGATAGACATTCGCTGCATGACGGACGAACCAGTTGTCATTCAGTTCCGGTGTGATGATGCGTACATCAATACCTTTGAGCAAGGCCAGGCGCAGTGCCGCCATCGTGGCCTCGTCCGGGATGAAATAAGGTGTAGCAATCCAGATCCGCTGCCTGGCCAGGTTCAGTGCATTGGTGAAAAACAGGCTGGCGGTTTCATGCTCGTCGGCAGGACCGGATTGTAGAACCAGCACATCGGTTCCGGTTCCATCGACTCCAGGAGCCACCTTTGGCTGCCACGATAATCCCCTGATCAGATTTCTACTGGCCCAATGCCAATCCGACATGAAAACAGCCTGTGACATCAGCGCGGCAGGGCCGTTAATGCGCAGATGGGTGTCCCGCCAAGGCGTAAGCTTTTTATCCAGGCCGAGGTAATCGTCACCAATGTTCAGGCCACCGATCCATGAAGACTCTCCATCCACAACGACAATTTTTCGATGGTTGCGGAAATTGAACTGAAATCGATTCTGCGGACCCTGCCGTGTATTGAACGAAAGTATCTGGATACCCGCTTCCCGGAAGTCTGAAATCCACGCGGCAGACAGATCGCTGCTGCCGAGTTCGTCGTACAAAACGTAAACATTCACACCCTGTTTTGATTTGCGGATTAATTGTTGCTTGAACTGACTCCCGGACTCGTCTGCACGGATGATATAAAACTGGAAAAGAATGTAGGATTTCGCCTCCTCAATTCCTTCGCGCAGGCTGGCATAAGTTGCCTCGCCATCAACCAGTAGCTGTACGGAATTACCATTCACAAACTCAGCCTCGGACAGCTTTTTGAAGGCTTCGTATTCCGGATAAACAGAAGGGCTTTCCACGAGGTAGGGTTGGAATTGCTGCCGTATTTTTTTCAAATCATCTTCGATGGGCAGTGAAGCATCCCGCCAGGCATTTACATAACCGTTGAATTTACTGCGGCCAAACACCCAGTAGGCGGGTACGGCGATGATCGGCAAGGCATTCAGGCTGACTGCCCAGGCGATGGCGCCTTGAGGTGTACGCGTTTGCAATATGGCGTGAACAGAACTGAACAGGCCCATTACTTGAAACAGGACAAAAATGAATACCAGCATTTTCTTTTTTCTCAAAGTAGTCATCCTGGCCAAGATTCCACGAAGCGATTCTCAGTCTGTTGACGGGCCTAGCTTCTCCGCCGGTTTAGCTGAGCAGTCTGGTTTTCTGAGCTTCGAACTCGGTGTCTGTAATAACGCCCTTTTCCTTTAGCGCGGCCAGCTTGGACAATTCATCTGCGGTCGAAGTGCCTGCAACGCTCTGTATATATGCACGTTGCCTGTCACCAGCATCTGCCACAATCTGCATGTTGCGCTCTTGCATCCGCTGGCCGTGCACGACCAGATAGCTCAACACACCCAGCCAGGGGATGACGATAATGAACAATACCCATATTCCCTTGGATACGCCGCCTAAATCAGCGTTACGGAAAATATCGCCGATTACTCCAATGACAGCCCATATCCAGGCAACCATAAGAAAAAACACGAATATTGACCAAAAAATATCAAGTAAAGGCATAGAATTCTCCTAAAGTGGGTAGCGTTAGCATTTATTTCCTTTCCAGAAGCCGGTTCCAGTTTAGCCTACTAAATCCTACATTTGCCACTGCAGCCGAAACTGTAGGAAGTCAGTTTTACCATTCAGTCCAAATCGGTTCAGCTTGCCCTGACCAAAGTTCACTTCAAGACGCCATTGAGCCGTTGCGAAAAACAGACCAATTGCTATGATTGGTTTTTTAGATGTCACAATGATTCCAGTTTAGTAAGCGCACCATGTAACTTCAATTCCTCAATTACCTTGCTGTTGCAAGGGACGAAAGGCGTCATAGATCCTTACGGCCACTACGCTGTACAAAGTGGCGGCAAACATCATACCCAGCCGGCTATAAAAACTGACGGACGCGCTGGAACCTCCCGGTCCATCCAAAACGGCTGGCGCGATAAGCACGATCATGGTCAGGAATGCATATGACCAGGTACCGGCTTGTGTGTGCATGGCCAGGCCACTGAAAATTCGCCTACCCATGATCAGGCCACCTAGGGCAACGAGTAAGGTATAAAAAACCAGGGACGGCCATATGCTCAGCAACTGCCACATGATGATGGCGCCAGCCCCGCCAATCACGGTCGACATCAACAGGGATTTGCCCGCTGCCCTGGTTGTGTCGTTCTCAACCTGCTGTCCCATTGAGGCCACCTTGATCATGACCACAAGGTAGCTGGCGCTCCCCTGGAAGAGCAGGAAGAAAAACATAACCGGAAAGACAATAACCGTTGATCTCCAGGCGCTCCAGATAGCCATTGCCCGTTCGGGTTTTGGCGGGCTTGGCCTGGGCCCCATATTGGCAGGTCGCGGTAGTTCCGGAAAAAATGCATGTGCCAGCCAGACAAACAGCATTGCGACCACGGCATTAAAAACCAGGGCCTTGTTGACCATCAGCATTGCGTCGATTGAATCTGAACCTACTGCGGTAAGCAAGGCCAGGCCCATGGTCAGGAATGCCCCCAATACCGGCGATCCGCCCTTGGCGCTATAGTAGAAACTCCAGAAAGTGGCGGCGATGAGGATCAGAATGGCGACCACCTTATAATTATCCATTACAGGGAGCAGCAGCAAAGCACCATAAGCCGGTAAGGCAAGCGCCAGGATGAAGATGATCCCCTTCTTCAGGCTGGGAGCAGGTATGGGAACAGCCAGCAGGAAGGAAACCAATACGGGCATGATGAATGACACATCCCAGGCGACCACTTGGGAAAACCAGAGTGCGCCCGAGGTACCGGCAGCAAGACGCAAAATTCGCCTGGCTGCTACCGGGTGCATTACGTCAATATCAGTAGGCATAGCTCATAATTGCAACGGCGCGGATGTAAATTCGGCCGAGAAAGTTCATCAGCCGGTTGTTTCCGGTATAAACGATGACGGAAACCTGCGAACCGACGCGCAATCCCATGTGTTGCGGGTCTTCATTGGTTTCGATATCAATAAGGACCGGGAAACGCATGTGCCAGCCAGACAAACAGCATTGCGACCACGGCATTGAAAACCAGGGCCTTGTTGACCATCAGCAGTGCGTCGATTGAATCTGAACCTACCGCGGTAAGCAAGGCCAGGCCCATGGTCAGGAATGCCCCCAACACCGGCGATCCGCCCTTTGGCGCTGTAGTAGAAACTCCAGAAGCAGGCGGCGATAAGGATCAGGATGCCCACCATACGGTAATTGTCCAACAGGGAGCAGCAGCAAAGGCACCGTAAGCCGGTAAGGCAAGCGCCAGGATGAAGATGATCCCCTTCTTCAGGCTGGGAGCAGGTATGGGAACAGCCAGCAGGAAGGAAACCAATACGGGCATGATGAATGACACATCCCAGGCGACCACTTGGGAAAACCAGAGTGCGCCCGAGGTACCGGCAGCAAGACGCAAAATTCGCCTGGCGGCTACCGGGTGCATTACGTCAATATCAGTAGGCATAGCTCATAATAGCAACGGCGCGGATGTAAATTCGGCCGAGAAAGTTCATCAGCCGGTTGTCTCCGGTATAAACGATGACGGAAACCTGCGAACCGACGCGCAATCCCATGTGTTGCGGGTCTTCATTGGTTTCGATATCAATAAGGACCGGGAAACGCTGGGCGGCACGCAACCAGCTTCTCTGGTTGTCGATGGTTGGAAGGGTTCCCAGGGCGTTGGAGTCAACCTGCACGCCGAATCCTGTCTCGCGTATTTTCCCTTTATAAATCTTCCCTGGCTGCACATCGAAAGTCAGTTCCACGAGATCATCTGCACTGACATTGCCAAGATTATTTTCGGTCAGGTCTGCTCTTACCCACACTTCGTGGGTTGAGATGAAAGTCATCAGCGGAGCGCCTGCGCCGGCAAAGTTACCCTGGTCGATGCGCATGTCGGTGACGAAGCCATCACGAGGTGCAATCAGAACCGTTCGATTAAGATCCACATGGGCCTTGTCCAGGGCCGCTTGCGCACGCAGTATGTCGGCATTGTTCTCATCAGTTTTACCCAACGCGTTGCGAGCAGATTCAAGGTTGGCAGTGACAGCAGCAAGCCGCGATTTGGCGGCGGCAAAGCTGGCTTCTGCCTGGTCAATCGGCGCTGTGATATGGCTCCGGGATCCTCATCCCTGATCCGGCGCATACGTACGGCATCCTGTTCGGAGCGCCACATACTCGCCCTGGCGGCTTCCACGTTGGCCTCGGCAGCCTCCACCCCGGCCACGCCGGCATCGATGGATTGTTGCGTCACCTGCAGCGCGGCCTCTGCCGTGGCCACAGCGATTTCATAATCAGTAGGATCAATACGAATCAGAACCTGGCCGGCCGTTACCTGGTCGTTGTTTTTCACCTCGACACTGATTACATTCCCCTGATACCTGGGGCGCAATGGGAACGACAAATGCATGGACCCTGGCCTGGGTCGTAAACGGGGTCTGGCGATCGGCCACCAGGTACAGGCCGGTCAGCACTATGCAAAGAGCCAGGATGATAAATGTCCACTTACGTACCGGTCTTTTGCAGGTGGGCTGCTTGGCTATCCTGCTTTTCCTGGTCTTTTTGGTCGGTCTTCTCGGGACATACTCAGTCATCCTGTGATTCTGTTTTGGGTTAATAACGGCTGGCTTTACCAATCCGGTCGCCGCATTCCGTCTGTGCCGGCTTCTTCTGCCACCGGGCTATCCAGCAGGCCGCCCCAGTTGGTGCGCTCTCGCATTACGACCAGCGTGCTTTCATCGACGAAGGCTTTGCCCTGTCTTACTTCCCAGCCCCCGCCGAGGGCCTTGTAAATGGCCACGACATTGCGTGCGGAGAGGCCGCGATTCTGTACATAGCTGGTTTGTTGCCTAAAAAGTGCCTGCTGGGAATCCAGTACCCGCTGGTAACCGGAAAACCCTTCCTTGTAGCGCACCATGGATAGTTCGTTGGATCGCTTGGCAGCCTCGACGGACTCGGCCAGTATGATTTCCTGTTCCTGTGTGCCAGCCAGCGACACGATCGCGTCATCTGTTTCACGCGCGGCTTTCAATACCACATCCTGGTAGTTGACCAGTGCCTGTTGCAGACGGGCATCCTGTACGCGAATGTTGTTCCTGATGCGTCCATAGTTGAGAAACGGCCAGCTGAACGTAGCTCCCGCGTTATACGAAATACTGTCAGAGCTAAAGAGTCCCGATGCTCCACCACCACCAACATCTTTGGAAATGCTCACAATGCCAAAAGAACCGTTCAGCGCGATACTGGGGTAGAGATCAGCAGTGGCAACACCCACCAGTGCGTTCTGCGCGACGGCCTGCAACTCAGCCTGTCGGACGTCGGGTCGGCGGCGCAGGAGATCGGCAGGGATTCCGAGGGCAATTTCAGCAGGTACCGTGGGGATCCCCCCTGTGCCCAGTATGTCGTCTACGTAGCCAGTGGGTCGGCCTAGCAACGTGCTCATGGCATTTTTTGCCAGGCGTTCCTGGACCTGGAGCTGCGGGATAGTGGCTTTGGTGCTTAGCAGCAGGGTTAAAGCCTGCTGTACATCCAGTTCGTTGGACTCACCGTTTCTATACAATACATCCGCAATATCATAACTTCGTTTTTGCAGAACGAGATTTTCCTCTGCAATACGTAACTGTTCTTCCAGTGTGCGAATGGAGATATAGTTATCGACCACCTGGGCCGTGACCAGCACCATGATTGAGTCAAAGTTGGCGATTGACGCCATCATCGCGGCATCAGCGGATTCAACACCGCGCCGGTAACGGCCCCAAAAATCCATTTCCCATACCAGGCCGACACCGAGATCAATTTGGTTGAAGCTGGTATTGCCCTGTCCGGCATTTTCACTGGGGGAAACGTGGTTCACACCCCCGCTGGCAGCCTGTTGCTGGGGATACTGGGCGCCTGTTGCAATTCCGAGTTGGGCGCGGGACTCCAGTACCCGTAAACCTGCCAGTTCCAGGGTCAGGTTCTGCTGGTGAGCCAGCTTGACCAGGTCGTCAAGGATGGGGTCGTTGAACGCTTCCCACCAATCGACCAGTTCGTATTCCGTGGCCTTGAGACCGGCGGGGCTCATTTGCCAGCCATCCGGAAGCGGCGCTTCAGGTTGTACGTAATCCGGTCCGACCATTGCGCACGAGGAAACCAGCAACCCGGCACAAAAGACCATTGCCACACCGATTTTGTTGATTGGACCTGATCGCTCCATCATTCTAAAAACAAACCCTTGCTTCCAGACAAATGCCTACTCCTGAAATTCCCGCCAATATGCTAACGGACCACTGATCCCGCAACCGATACTACCCCTTCCTGTCTTCCGGCTTGACACCAGCAATGGTATGGCGTGCGAACAACTTGGTCATAACCGATAGCATGGTGCCGGCAGACAAACCGAACATCAAAACACCGTTACTGGCCT